>Ga0206847_10219_pt1 | contig 18987 bp, 13 predicted proteins | sample Alteio_BWOrgCont_17_FD_152880 | JGI IMG/M metagenome (GOLD analysis project Ga0206847, IMG submission 152880) | Enriched cells from forest soil in Barre Woods Harvard Forest LTER site, Petersham, Massachusetts, United States -... | ecosystem: Environmental > Terrestrial > Soil > Temperate forest >... | reverse complement strand
AACGAAACGCAGACCGTTATTGTACACCGTTTTGCCTGCCTGCCCACTCTCGAAACGTTCAAATAAGACGTCGATTCACCTGTAAATCTTGCTAATTTATGGACTTCTACACCGACGAAGTAGTGCCCACGCATCCCCAAAATGTGTTGCCAGAACCGGTATTGGAATATAGAGCGCCTGCTTTCGGGCACGCCGTGTTTGACCCCAGGGAACTTGTTCCGACCAGCCAAGTCGGGGCGCTCCGGCTGGTCGTGCAGCCTCACGCCGTAGCCGCGTTCCGGCGCCGCTTCGCGGCTATTTTCGAGTGGTGCCGACCTGCTTATCTCAGACATCGCCGGTAGAACGCGGAACGAAAGATAGGCAACGCTGCGCGCTCATGTTACTATCATGTAGCCAGGTTTATTGTACTTTCTGTTGAAATTGCCGCTGCAGCACTGCCAGGCTTCCTTCTCTCCATGCAGACCGGCACCGAAAAGGAACTCCGCATGGCTATGCACGACATTAGCAAGATCATCGATGTTGGAAAACAAAAGGGTTACCTCGCTGACCACGAGGTGAGTGACCCGACTCCGGACGACGTGCATTCTCCGCAAGACGCCGAGGATTTGCTTACCACCATTCGCACCTGGGGCCTCGACGTGCTTGACGCCGATCCTCTACAAGCCCGTTCGGCGCTGGAAGAAAAGAATGCCAAGGAAGGGGAGGATGTCGATCTTGACCTGAATCCCGCGGGCCCCGAGGTGGGCAGTGATCCGGTGCGGGTTTATCTGCGCGAGATGGGCGCTTCGCCTCTGCTGACCCGCGAAGGAGAGGTGGAGATTGCCAAGCGTATTGAACGCGGACATTTGAGCGCGCTGAAGGCGCTGTCGCGCTCTCCGATTGCGATCCAGCAGGTGCTGGCGATTGGGGAGGACTTGAAAGGTGGGCTGCGCACTATTCAGAAGACGGTGGTCTTCGACGAAGAAGAGCTTACTGAAGATGTTTTGCAGGAGCGCCAGAAGGACATCGTCCATCGCATTGATGAGCTGCAAAAGCATTACAAGGCCGCCCGCCGGCTGAGCGAACGGTTGGCAACCCTTCCGGAGAAAAAGAAACCGCGCGAATACCGCCGTTGCCGATACCAACTCGGCCGCGAGATGGTCCGCATTTCACTCGTCATCCGCAATCTGGGTCTGAGCACCTCGGAGCGCAGGCGCCTGGCGGAGCGGGTGACTCGGACCATGGAGATCATGCAGGCGCTGGACCGCCAGGTCAGCAACCTGGAAAAGAAGATTGCGAGCACACGCAGCGAGGATCTTAAGAAAGACTACCGCGGGTCACAACGGCAGCATCGGGCGGACTTGAAAAGGCTCGAAATCGAGACCGGCGTGAGCTTCCCCGAACTGAGCCGCACCCAACGTCAGATCATTCAAGGTGGGATGGATGCGGAGCGAGCCAAGCATGAGCTGATCGAAGCCAATCTGCGTCTGGTGGTTTCCATCGCCAAGAAGTACGGTAATCGCGGGCTTCAGTTCCTGGATTTGATTCAGGAGGGCAACGTCGGGCTGATGAAGGCAGTAGATAAGTTCGAGTACCGGCGCGGTTACAAGTTCTCCACTTATGCTACGTGGTGGATTCGACAGGCCATCAGCCGGGCCCTAGCCGATCAGGCGAGGACCATCCGCCTGCCGGTACACATGATCGAGACGGTGAACAAGCTGATCCGTACTTCGCGGCGGCTGGTGCAATCGCTGGGGCGCGAGCCCACATCGGCGGAGATCGCACAGCAGATGGATATTCCCGCGGCCCTGGTGCGCAAAGTGCTCAAGATCATGCGGACGCCGATCTCATTGGAGACCCCGATTGGAGAAGAGGGCGATTCTCATCTGGGCGACCTGATCGAGGATCGCGCCGGGATTTCGCCCGCGGAGGCAATCCTGAACGTGAACTTGAAGGAACGGACCGAGCATGTGCTGCGCACGCTCAGCCCGCGGGAAGAGAAGATCATCAAGATGCGCTTTGGGTTGGAGGACGGCTCGGAGCGTACTTTGGAAGAAGTGGGCCGGTCGTTCGACGTGACTCGGGAACGCATTCGCCAGATCGAGGCGAAGGCGTTGCGGAAACTGCGGCATCCGTCGCGGTCACGCAATCTAAGATTACTGCTCGACGACGTGCATGAATGAGGGCGGGACGGGACGGCAAACCTGTACGGAGCGGAATTTGGTCTGCTACAATTCAGTCACGGAGTATGGACAGATGCTCTGGATGACGATTGCCTGCACCGGGACCTCATGAAAAGCGAGTGGGGACGTAGTTCAGTTGGTTAGAACGCTGCCTTCTAACCGCCGTCCCTAGTTTTCAATCACTTACCTCCCTTGGTGTCCGCTTTGGTGTCCATTCTTCCTCCGTTTGACCGAATCCCCAACCCACAGTAACGTCCTCCCCACTAAGGGAGGCACTTATGGCTCGGTCCAAACAGTACGCGCAGAGGGTCAATATTCTCAAGAAGGTTCGAGTCGGCCAGGCGTGGAAACTCACCTCCGTCGTCGAACGAAACGGAAAGATCGTCCGCGACCACGTCCTCATTTCTGGCTGTGACCAACACCATCCTGAAGGGGGCTACTACCTGGAGTGGTACCAGAACGGAAAACGAAAGCGCCAAGCGGTTCGAGACTTTGCGGATGTGATCGAAGCCGCGCGTCACAAGTCGATCGAGGTCAACGCGCAGAAGGCGGGAATCATTGAGGCAAGCCAGGAATCGGAACAGCAGCGCGTTACGATCAGTCAAGCCATTGACGAGTATCTTGATTTCATTAAGGCTCACCGCAAAGAACGAACCTACGTCACCTACCGCTACACGCTCGACAAACTTCTCAGAGTGTGGTGCCGAAGATCTTTCGTGGACCAGATCACCCGCGCCGACATCTTGCAGTTCATGACCGATTGCTACAAACACGGCCTTGGCAAACGTACGGTTTATGACAAACTCGTCGTTGTGCTCCAGCTTTTTAAACGTTACGGAAAGATCAAACTGATTGAATCGACGGACTGGCCAGAGTACGTCGATACCATCCGTCCTATTTACGAAGCAGAAGAAATCGAGGCTATGCTCAAACACGCGGGCCAGGATGAGGGCGTATTTCTCAAGTTCCTGCTCGCTTCGGGTTTCCGCGACTGCGAGGTTCGTCATGTCGCTTGGCGTGACATGGATTTTCGCAATAGTCTGGTGCGCGTGACTGCCAAACCGCTTTGGGGGTTCGGACCGAAAAACTGGGAAGAGCGGGCCGTGCCGCTTCCTACCGCTCTTGTACAACAGTTGCAAGGACTCCGAGAACGGAGACACGGGTTACCTTCACAACTAGTCTTTCCGAATTCAAAAGGGAATCCCGACAGTGAAAATGACATGATCGTCAAGCGCGTGGCTGAGCTCGCCGAATTGAACTGCGGACAGTGCGTCACCAAACACGGAAACAAATGCGCCCAGGGGCCGTACTGCCGGCATTTCTTCCTCCACAAGTTCCGCCACACTTTCGCAACAGAGCATTTGCGGCACGGCGTAGACATCCGGACACTGCAAAACTGGATGGGCCATCGCGACATCAAGTCCACCATGGTTTACTTGAAGGGAGTGCAGTCCAAAGACGCACTGGCCAAGGTCAATGCCGGAGCATTGGCCCGGTACGTTGCGTGACGAGATCAGGTGGCAATGCAGGCTAATTTGAGCCCGCGCCGGTGTCAAGGCGTCGCGCCACGAACCTCGGAGCCGTTTGACGGAAATCTCGGGGTGTTCTAAACAATCGAGATTGCCCTTGGATTGAGGGGCGAAATCGTCTTCTGTTGAGGTGTACAAATATGAGTCTGATAGCGCAATTAGAAAAAGAAACCCGAGTTTTACGCGCGCGGGACGTGGCAAAATTGTTCCAAGTCACACCCCAGCACGTGTATAAGATGGCGGCAGGCGGCAGACTTCCATCTTTTCGATTGGCTGGGGCAATCCGTTTCGATCCTCATGAATTGGCGACCTGGCTTCGAAGAGCGCAGCCAGTTCCGTATCGGCCGGAAGAGGACAACCTGTTGCGTCGTAGCGCATAGCTCGCGATTGCGGTGCTTCAGCAACGCCGTAGTCGGATGGTGGATGAGCAAAGAGTCACCACCCCAATTGCTCTCAGTTCACAATTCTTGGTATGGCGTCATTTAGTGATCCGCCGGAGATCGGGAAACGCCCAATGAATCGCAACTCCGAGCGCACGTAACCCCAGATTCGTTCAAGCTTCGTCGAGGTCTTCGAAGTCATCAAGAATGTCGGGAAACGAAGGCGGCCGGGCGTTGACTATTGCGGTGTAGAGCTTGAAGGCAAGACTGCCCGGCTCACAAAGTGCTAGCAGTGGCGCAGCGGAATCTTGCATCATCTGCGTTGGCGCGCTACCGCCTCCGGGCATTACTTGTACAAACCCAAAAGAGAAACAATTACTTATTAAGCAGCCCATAGCGCGGCGTTCCAACTCCTGGCTCCGGGACGCACACTCTGTTAGAACATGGATCGCGAACATGGGATGATTGAGCGCAAGCCCTCTTGGGGCCTTGGTTAGGAGCTTGATCACCCATTCCGAATCGTCGGGGTCGGGCGTGTGCAGCAGTTCATCTAGAACCAGAAAGGTAGTCGTGTCCGTGGTCCCCATGAGCCAGAAAATTGGAATAAGGTGGAACACATGCTCGGGAAAACACCTTATCAGGTCGCGCAGGCCCCGAAGCGCAGCCTGGTAGTCTGGGTTTTCACGAGCTGCACTCATAGTGGACCACGAGAAGGAAGCGGGAATCGCTTCGTAGTCGGTGTCCTGCCCTTGCTCTTCCAGCATCCGGGCATGAGCAATTCGGGCTTCGAAAAATGAGACAATTGCTAACGGAGCGATACCGCAAACATTCGCGACAAAACCGCCAAATGCATCTCGATCCAGTTCTTCGACGACAACAAGATTGGCAAGGATCTTTTCTAGTGAAGCTTTGTTCAGAATTGTGGGAGATGCACCGTACGGAGCAAAAACGTTGCAGTACTCCCTCGCGAGGATGTGATCGTTGCCGACAGTCACGCTCGTGATGAGCGCGAGCGCCGGCGCGGAGAAAGCTTTGGTTTTGGTCAATCGTTTAAGGCCGTCAAGTGCCGGCATCAGCACATAAAGCTCCTTCCGCCGTGCTAGAACAGCGAGAATTTCGAGGTCTTGGGGGATGGGTTCGGTGAGCTGCGGCCCATAGGACACGGCGGAGGCAACGGAACCGGCCATCCGCAGATTCGGCGACTCTGCGAATAGGCACCCGTATCGGGCATACTGAGTAACATCCACACGGCGCCATTCCCTGACGGCGATTCCCGCGACTGACGCAAGGATCGATTGTTGATCATTCAGGACATAGTCCGAAAGACCTTCGAGGAAAGCCGTGTCACCGCACATCTGGGTGACGACCGAATCTACTGACTTGGGTGCTACGCTCGCGCGCACGGCTTGCTGCAGAAGCTGTTCGACGGCCCGGATCTGACCTTCGATCTGCGGAATCTTCTGCCGGAGAGATGCGATGGCTGAGTTCTGTTGTTCGCGCCGCTTGGGTGAAGGCATACCGAACCCGTCGGCCTCGGTGTTTTCCTCATATTCGTTCGTACACAGAACGTCGAAGAGATCGAAGAATTCAGGATGCGGCACTTCCTGAAGGAGCGCCGCCGCAGAGTCACGCACCGCAGCGGTTTGCGGGGCGCGGTTTGCGGTCCATTTCAAGCTACGATTGATCTTCCAAGCCACCTGCAAAGCCACGTTGCCCGCACTCAGTCTCTGACGCAGCAGATCGAGAACGCGCAGACGCTCTGCGTCCTGCCAGGCCTGCTCCTCCTTCGTGACGCCCATCCGGAATTTGGGATGGAACTCGGCAAGAACGGAAGCGAGCGAACGCACCGCGCGAACTGCGATCCGCGGCTCCTCGGCGTACAGCGCATGATCGATGATCCGCAGCGCCCGTTCCCGCAATCCTTTGATCACTTCAAAGTTCACCGGCAGAGCAGATATGGAGAAGGCTCGGCCCTTCAACTCCGTGTCGTCGACTTCACGATCCAAAAGCTCATCCATGAGGTTGAGCGGAGTAAAGTCTCCCTGATAGGCGGCAATATCTTCACTTCGCTTTTCCACGAGCACCAAGATGCGGTCGTTGAAGATGACGTTTTTGTATTTCCGGTAGCCTATCGCCTCCTCAAACGATCGTTGGGCTGGCCCTCTTACGCGGTCGGATTCATGCTGAGCCAGCAGCCAGAGCCGATCAAAGGCATCGCTTGAAATCTTCTCGTTGAAAATCGTGATGCCAAGCAACGCGGGAAGCTGGACGAGGATGTCCAGTTGTGTCGATCGGAAGCCCCACTGCTTCACGGGCTGCGCCTCGTCGTCCATCGCGATCTCGATCAGCCTCTCGACGTTTACTGGCTGAAACACAGTTATGTCTTTCACCTCCCTCAGGAAGTGAGTACGGTCGGCTGCATTTTGCGCACGGAAACGAGTTAAGATCGACGACCAGATATTTTCGAGAAGATGCGACTGGTTTCCGCTCTGGGTGATTCTCCAATCCAGCTCGGCGAGATTTTTCAGCAAATTGGAAAGATGACTTTCCTCGAAGACGGCGAAGACCGCATCCGCGAATCCGGTGGCCGTTCCTGTGCCGTCGACCGATGCGGTCTCAAGCAGATAGTCGGCGAACAGGTCGGGGACGATCCGCAGCTTGCCGCCGCCGCGCACCAGAATCTCTGTTTGTTCGAGCGCGCCGAATCCTCTGCGAATCTCGTCTGGGCGCAGCGACAGGAACACGGAGGCCTTGGGTACAAAATTGTCTCTTTGTTCGTCGATGGGTTGGACAGCGGCGATCAGCTCCAGCAGTTCACGTTTCGGGCGTCCACCCGCAGGAAGCTGGCCCGCACACTCCTCAGCAAACTTGTTGAAGACGGTCCGCCGAAACTCCTGGTCGTTCGCGAGCAAGTCGGGAGTGATCTGGCCCTTTGCAATCAGCTTGCCGCCAACAACGGTAATCAGTGGAGTGTCCTTGGAGACCTCCGCGAGCCAGTCCGCCAAGTGCGCGTAGGCGGCCCCGAGCATCTCCTTTGCAATTTCGACCGTGGCGCTCTTGGCGAGTTCGCGAAGTGCTTTGTACCGGATGATGGAACTCTCATCCGCAAGTCGAGCGAGCAGCTCGTCGATATATGCCTGTCCGCTCGGTCGCGTGGCGATGACGAGCTTGAGCCTCGGTTCCCCGATTCGGCTGCTGACAAGGCTGATAAGTTTGTCGAGGTCGCCATAGTGATGCGCATCATCTGTGATGATGATGGTATCCGCATTGGGAATTTCGGCCACGGTCGCGTCGTGCCAGACTCCGTGTTGGCTTACCCAGAGGACATTCCATCCGGGCTTGTCCCGCGACCAATCCCGGAGCAATTTCGTTTTGCCGATTCCACCTCGACCGGGAAGGATGGCGATCCGACGATCCGGATCGTTCAGGAATTCGTCAAGTTCGAAGAGCTTGGTTTGCCGGCCGCGCAATGTCTGGTTGAAATCGAACAAGGGTCCGGTTTTGCTGGAATGCTCGGAAGATGACCCCGGCGCGTAAAACGTCTTCGAACGTTCGGCAGGAATCCGTCCCTTGAGGTTTTCGATGTCCTTTTCGTGGCGCTCTAAGATGGAATCGACACGATCTATCCAGTCGCGGAGTTGTGCTGCTGCGAGTAGGTCCTTTTCTGTTAATGATGACGATTTGAGCTCCGCCGCGAGAAGTTCTGCGGTGAGCTGCTTCTCGCCGGATTTACAGAGCAGGTGGAAAACAAAGGCAAATAGATCTCGGTAGGCTCTGCGGGCATCCTGCGGCGAACGGGGCGGTCCGGAAGTCTCCAGGGCCGTGAGAATATCGGCTTCGATTTTCTCGTTGTCACCCAGTCCCGTCGCCCATTCAAGAGATGCGATCATCTCAGCAAGTTTGTCGAGGTCGGGACGAGACAATAAGGCACGTAGAGACTGCCACGAATCCTTTGAGACGGCGTGCGGTCGTCGACGCTTCTGCAAAAACATACGGATCGCGCCGATTGCCGCCTCGCGGTCGGCGCGTTCCATCTGTTGAGTTCGCACTTTCTCCCATGTCTCAATCGCCGATAACATCCCCGTCCAGTCGCGTTCTCTTCCGATTCTGGCCGTCGTGACAAATCGAAACTTGAGTGTTGCCTCGGGGTTTGCTTTCCGGTGTTCAGAGAAATTAGCAATCGCCTCCAGAGCATCCGCGTTCGTGAGCGTTAATGACCTGCGAAGTTGCCGCTTAAGTTGCTCCAGGAGGCGTTTATCTTCCGAGCCGGAGCGGGCGGCACACTCCTGAATGACATCAATGTCCTCACCCGCCTCAAGTTCTAGGTGCACGCCTGCCTGCAAATTCAGCCAACGTAGGAGCGTTACGTTCACTTGGAAGACGAATCCCGCGATCGTCGCGTGTGCATCACGGCGCGGATTCGACACGACGAAGGTCATCTAAATGAGTCAATCTTACTCTCCGCGTATCGGCAATGTTCCTCGCTGTAATGGTTTCGGTACATGCAGACGCGACGGGAGGCCTCGACTCGTTACTACAACAGCCGAGAGTAGAATGGAACGCAGCAATGGCTCCGCAACTGTGTGCCCGATGCGACATCGAAATCACCCGAAGGAACGACTCTCGGGAGCACATTGTTCCGAACGCAATCGGTGGCAGGCGGAAGGTTAGAGCTTTCTTTTGCAGGAAGTGCAACAGTTCGGCTGGCAGGAAATGGGACGCCGCCGCAGCAAATCAACTTAATTTTCTTGCACTACACCTTACGCGTCGGAGGGACCGTGGCGAAGTACGGCCTGGCGACTACACCACTCTTCCCGGCACGCCAGTTCGGGTCCATCCAGACGGTCACCTCAGCTTCCCGCGTTCGGCCCCTGAGGTCGTGGAACGAGGATCAGGCGTCGAGATTAGGGCACGTGTGACCACGCGGAAAGAGGCCCGAGAGTTGCTTCAGGGATTCAAACGCAGCTACCCGAAACTGAATGTCGAAGAATCCATGCAGGGCGTCGTCGAAGAGCAGAAGTATCTTTCCGAGAAGGTCGGGGCTGTCTGCTATTTTGGAGGACCACAGTCCGGCCGATCAATCGTGAAGTCCGCATTTGCTTTGGCAGTCGCATCTGGTGTTGTGGCACAAACCTGCAACCAAGCTCGGTCTTATTTGAAATGTGAAGACGGAGAGCCCTGCTTTGGCTACTACTACGAACGTGATCTCGTCACCAACCGACCCATCGACCGAGTGTTCCATTGTGTAGCAATCAAGGGTGATCCTGTCACCGGCAAACTCTTTGGCTATGTAGAACTGTTCAGTGTCTACCGGATGATTGTGGGGTTGTCCGATCAATACTGCGGCATCCCTCTCTTCAACTCCTATGCGATCGATCCGACTAGCGGTGAAGAACTGGATTTTGATTTCGATTTGTCCCTCACGGAAGATGAGGTCCGGACCGCCATCTCCAACCAGCACGACTATACGGCTGAATTAGTCTTAGCATTTGAAAGCGCCGCGGCAATTGCCCAGTCTCGATCCTTCGCCAGTGAGCAAATGCGAGTTGCAAAAGTTGCATGGACGGGTGCCGTTGCAAAACTCGGTTTGTCGCCCGGCCAAGAAATGACAGCGGAGATTGCAACGGCGTTGAGCCGGGAGATCGTCTCGCGTGTGCAGCCGTTTCTCGCACATCTGATCTCTGCGCGCAGACCTCCGACAATAGCGCGGCCGCAAACTCAGGCTTGTCCTGAAAAGTGAAAGCTGTGCTTTGTCGTTTCCGACTGACGCCCTTGTATTAATCGATCGGGCCAACTTCCGAGCGAATCGCCAATGCGGAGGTCATCACCACATCCAAAGCTGGAGCGCTTAGTCTGGTGATCGCAATAGGAGTGGGATCAAAACACGCGGATGGGATATCGAGTCCATTCAATACTAGGCTCTCGAACCCCAAGAGAATATACTCCTGGCCGAATACTACTAAGGTCAACATCGACCCGCAGACGAGTAATGTGATCATCCAACTCCGCCATCCCCGTCGCGCGCAAAAGCTGGTCGCCCGTGTCAGTGAGCAACCCGACATCGTAGGGTCCTTCTTTACTCCCAATCGGAAGATCCAGGATCAGGTGCTTAGCGCTTCGAGGAATTTCCAGAGGTGCTTCACCGGCCTGAGAGGGGCTCTGCCCGCGAGCCACCGACCGCTCACGAAGATCCAAGACAGCAGCGTCAGCCGTCTCCACTGGGCGTCGGGCTCGCACCCACAACCATCCGCCCAGCGCGAAGAGCAGGACAGCGGCAGTGGCCACCCAAACAAAGACACGTCGGCGCTGGATCGCCGATTGCCTCCGAAACTCCTTAAATTCTTGGAAGCACGGACTGCATGAGCCGAGGTGGTCAAGCCAAGGCTCTGCTTCGGTGAGAGAAACCTTTCCTTGTGCTATGCCCTTGAGTAGAGAATTCCCCGGACAGCCGATCCTCTCGGGATTAGGGAACTCTGTCGCTAAGCCTTGCCGGAGAATATCAAGCAAGCGCTTGTCCGCCGCGTTGGATTGGCTTTCGCTGCTCAGAGAGAGTCCACTCGCTAACAGTTCAATCTGAAAAACAGCCCAAGTGTAACTGAAAGAGGGCCCAGCACACATTGGCATTTCATCTACCACCAGACAAACGTGCTCGTAGGATTTTCATGCGGCGTCGGAAGCGAAGCATGACGCTATCGCTAGGAATTCCCAGAACGCGGCCGATGTGCTTCCAGGTATAGCCGTACTCGCGCGCAATCCAGACTTTGCGGCTCCAATCGTCCATCCGATCGAGAATCTCCTGAGCATGAAGGGTGCCTTCAATGTCTTGCTGCTCCGCCTGATTCGCCGCACCAAGGACTTCCAACTCTTGGGCTGAAGCTACAAGATGAATCATTTCCTCGCGGCGTTGTTCCTTCTTGAGAGCACGTCTAAGCCGATGGTAAAAGCTTCCGAGAAGGTAAGCCTCCAGATCCCCAATCTCGCCCCGCCTTCCATTCATCCGACCTAGCGTCCCAGAAACAGATTGCAGAACGCTCTCCCACACTTCAGCTACCAAGATTCCGTCGTCATCGAACGGATTTTGTGATTGAACTTGTCGGACGTGGGCCAAGGCCTTTGGCCACGCCGATCTAGCCGCTTTCAAGAGTTCGCTCTCGGTGGCCGAATCTGAACGAGGGTTGGCACCTGAAAGGACCCACTCAGGACCGGGTTCGGGGGCTGGCATACCAAGCGCCTCACATCAGCTATTGCGTGGTACCCGGCCAGAGGGCTAACGCAAGCGTGCCATCCGACGGAAGGAGATGTCAACACCAACCCGAACGAGCGCAGAAAGTAGCGAAAATATTTTCGATAGGTTCGGTACTGTTTTGGTTCCTTTTATAAGTAGGGGGCAACTGCGACTCCCACGAGCAGGAGCTGGATGCAGAGAAGTGCTTATGGAAGATGGAATCAATCCCGACAGAAAAAAGCAAAGCCAATCCTTCCGTTGGTTGCAGGAGATAGACCAGATCCTGGTCGTCGGGATGAAACATGGTCCGAAAGGTACTCAGGCGGCGGTCAAAAGGGTACGACAACTCACCCCAGAGCTAGTGCCTGCCCAAGTCTGGCACCGAATGCGACACTTGCGCGAGAAAGAGCGCGTCAAAAGTTCGACCCCGGTCTACTGGAGTGAAGTTGCCATTGAAATTCTTCGCGAAGGCTATCGAATCGGAGGGCGCAAAAAGACTGAAGCAATCACAACCGTAAGAGCACTTTATCCAGGGGTCGCTGGATACGTGGTGTCGAGATTTGCCCGAAGTCAAGGTTGGCTGGACGGAGAGCAGGGAAACAAACAAAAGGAAGATCGACGACCTTGGACGACCGCGGAGGAACAAGAACTATTTGTGCGCGCCGGCTATGAGCCGGTCAAGGCGATCGCCGAAAAACTCAAACGCTCAGAACAATCAGTTCGCTTCCGGCTCAAAGGCCGGGCCATAAGTGCAAGAGTTACGGATGGCTGGTCATTGCGAAGAATCCAGCAAACTTTGCACGTAAGCCATCGCCGACTGCAACGTTTGATCGGGAGCGGTTTCTTGAGAGTACGCGACCCACGGGTGTCGGCAATCTCCCTCATGGAATTCTGTCGGAAACACGGAACAATGGCGCTGCCGGGGATAGGTGAAAAACCTGTTACCGGCCTGTGTGGCAACAATGAAGGGTACTCGTGGGGACGAGTTGCAAAGCTCTTGGGTATCACTACTGTCGAAGTTGGAAAATGGGTCGCCGATGGAGAACTCAAGGTTCTAGATCCCTCCGTGACCGACCGTGCGTTCGAGGCATTCTGTCACCGGCACAGCTCGGAATTAAATTTTGGCCTTATGGACCCAGCCGTCGAGAAGTGGCTCATTGATGAGTATGGTCTCGAAAACAGTGACGACTGAGCGAACCTGCCCAGTGGCGTCTTCGCAGAAACAGGCGCTCGTGGTTAGACCTTGCCCAAAGTGCAAGCGCAGCATTCGAGGGATCGGGTATTTTGGACATCTCCCAGCGTGTCGTGTAGCAATGTCGCAGGGCAATCCCGGACAGTTGGGCGTTGATCAGCAAGCAAGTTGAGACGGGCTGACCACAGCGCTGCAATCACGACTCGCTTGATGATGAACGACGACTTGCAGGATGAATACGATGAACATCCCAGTCTAGAAGAGTAGTTGACTCTGAGTCTGGACGGGTTGCACGGGTGCGGAGCATTCTTCATCGTCGTTAACCACCTGGTTGACGCGAGTGCTCACGGGATAAGAACGCATGATCCTAGCATTGAAGGGTTTCAACAGTTCGGAAACAGGACCCACATCCTTCATCCCCGGATCGAGCCACAAATCGTAAGAATCGAGATCGAGGATGACTGGCATACGGTCGTGGACAACAGCGGTCACGGCGTTTGGCGTCGTGGTCAGAATCGAGCAGGTTTCCACTGCGTTGCCACTGGCGTTCTTCCAGCGATCCCAAATCCCTGCGAAAGCGAACAACTCGCCTTCGTTGACCTCGAAACAGTATGGCTGCTTCGATTTTCCGATCCTCTTCCACTCGTAGAACGCGTCGGCGGGAATCAGGCACCTGCGACATTTCAGTGCATTCCGGAACGCAGGCTTCATGCTCGCAGTCTCGGATCTTGCATTGATCATCTTTGCTGCAACAGACGAGTCTTTAGCCCACGATGGAATGAGTCCCCACCGAACAAACGACATTTCCCGGACAGGTTCCTTCGGATTTTGGCGGATGATAGGGACATTCTGGGTGGGGGCGATGTTGTATCGGGGATTCCAGTCATGTTCGACCGGGGCGGTATCGAAATACTCTTCAACAACCTGTTTCCTCCGCGATAGACGATAGCGTCCGCACATAAGAAAATTATTGCAGATCAGAGTGGCATTCTGCATTTCTTCCACTGGAAGATCGGATTGGCCGATGGTCGAGCACACCTGTCACCACCCGTATTGTTCTCAGGAAAAAAAAGTTGTGAAGCTTTGCCTTGTGAATGTCAAGACGACGTGTAGAGCGATCTCAAATGCCGTTGTCCTTAATTGCGAAGTGTTTACAGGGTGCTCTTACGCGCACCTCGACAACAACTCGTTCCATAGAGTCGCTCTAATCTTCGTAGACGTTCTTCTCCAGCACAACTAATCGCAGCAATGCCGTTGGACTTGCTGATTGGGTGAGGTTAGTTTTGCGCGGAAGGCAGCCGCATTAAGGCGCTGCGGAGGTGGACATGTCACGTTTAGTGAGATTCCGTTTCGGTCACCCAATCAAGCCGCTTCGACGGTCGAAATCGGCGTTTATAACCGCCGCTCTGTTCACCCTACTTATTTTCATGCCCATGAGAGTACTAGCACAGGGTTCACCGTTCGATACCGGCTTTAACGCTATCCAAAGCCTTTTCACCGGGACGATCGCGAAAGTTGCAAGTCTGGTTGCGATCGTGATCGGAGGGTACGGCTTCGCGCACGGTGAACCGGGTGCGAAGAAGGCGCTCGCTGGTGTTGCCGCCGGAACGGGCATTGCTGTTCTCGCGGTGAATGTCCTGAGTTGGCTGTGGGGCGTATAGCGCCTTTCTTAACCATCATCCCCAGGCGAGGGGCCTATGAGCGACAAAGCACAGCACAAGCGTCGTACAAATCGAGTCTTCAAGAGCCTGCACAAGCCTCTCACCTACTTGGGCGTCGAACGCACGCTCTTCTACTTCGTCTGCGTCGGCGCCGTGGGCGCCTTCAACCTCTTCAATTCCATACTCGCAGGTATCGCCGTCTTCATTGGCGGCTTTGCCTTCGGCCATTGGGTAACGAACAGCGATCCTGCGTTCCTCCGAATCCTGGCAAAGTCCGAACGCTACAAGCTGCGCTACGACGCCGCGAAGCAGCAAGTTCCCCGCGTGGAGGTGGTGTGATGCTGCGTCTCGACAAGGTCATCAAACCGTGGAAAGAGAGTGCGGCGCTGAACGACCACATCAACCTCTATGGCTTCTGGAACGAAACGGCCTTCCTTACGAAGAGCGGCGATCTAGGCATGATTCTCAGCATTCCCGGCGTGGACTACGAAAGTCTTGACCGCTCGCAGCAAGAGTATGCGGTGAAGCGGTTGGAGGCGGCGCTGAAAGCCTTTGGCCCAGGCTTCCATGTTTACCAATACCTCTTCAAATCGAACCGCCCCGACATACCGTTCGCAACATATGATGACCCCATTGTCGAAGCGGCTATTGACCAGCGTCGGAAGTTCTTTGAAGCGAAGCGGGACCATCTCTATCAGGTTGAGATTTTCTACTGCATCCTGCTCGAAGGCGCCCGGTCGAAGACCGGCGTCGGCACGGCGCTAGCTCGCCTGTTACGCGATCCAGAGGGCGCAATTGCCGAACTCAAATCGCAGTTCACCAACGACAGCATGAAGAAGTTGTTGCGGACGCATATCGAGCGCGATCTTCAACGCCTCGACCAGCATGTGCAGGCATTCGCTCGGCAGCTCGCAGATTTCATGCAAGTCGAGGTCTTGAATCGGCAGGGGCAATTCACGTTTTTCCGCCGCTTGCTGAATTATGAAGACTGGCGTGTTGCCGGGAGGCCGCAGTCCACGCAGTTTCTCGACTATCAGGTGGTGAACTCCGACATCGAAGCCGAACGCGATCATCTGCGCGTTGGCGATCACATCGTCCGCGTGCTGACGATGAAAGAAGCCATCACAGAGACAAAGCCCCTGGTGCTGGACGCGCTTCTGAAGATTCCCGCCAACTTCTACGTCGTCACGGAGTGGACACCGCTCCCTGCGGACAAGGCCCGCAAAGAAGTGAACAAGCGCCGCCGCCACTTCAATATGTCGAAGACGGGATTCGTCTCCCAGATGGGCAACGATGCCACGAAGACGAACCCACGCGACGTGCTGGTGGACGAGTCCAAGCAGGCCGACATTGAGAATCTTGGCGATTGTCTGCGAGCCCTGGGTGACGGTCAATCACTGGGCGACTTCTCGCTCACGATTGTGCTGTATGGCCGGTTACGAACGGAACTCGATCAGCTTGTGGCCGAGTTTACTGGCGTCTTCACCAACGCGGACGGCAGTCTGTTTGCGGAAACCTACAACCAGCTGAACGCCTATTTCGCCACCGTACCGGGCAACTACGCAATGAACCTCCGCCAACTGTATCTGCTGAACACGAATTACGCCGACCTGTCTTTTCTGTTTACGATCCTTCCCGGTGAAAAGACGAACGCGCATCTCGGCACGGAGTGCCTGGCAGTCGTCGAAACCGACAACAGCACGCCCTACTTCCTCAACCTGCACACCCGCGACGTTGCTCATACGCTAATTCTCGGGATGACAGGCAGTGGCAAGTCCTATCTCTGCGTTTTTCTGCTGCAGAACGCGCAGAAGTACAAGCCGCTGACCTTCATCTTTGATATCGGCGGCAGCTTCCAGTCGCTTACGACGATATTTAAGGGCTCGTATCTCAATGTGGGGCAGGAAGCGCGCGACTTCAGCATCAACCCGTTCTCCCTGCCGCAGACCAAAGAGAACCTGCACTTTCTTTTCAGCTTCTTCCGCGTGCTCATTGAGGGTAACGAGCAACGTTACCGTATCGACTTCAAAGAGGAACGCCGATTGTGGGACGCGATCGAGCGCATCTACGTACTGGAGCCGAACCAGCGCACGGTTTCGAATTTTGGGAACATCATCGGCGAGTTGAAGGAGCGCCTACACCGCTGGACCCGCGGTGGACAGTACGGCTTCCTCTTCGACAATGCCGAGGATACACTTTCGTTCAAAAACTTTCAGACGTTCAATTTCCACGGTTGGAACGATGCGCCGGAAGTCTTGGAACCACTGCTGTTTTATGTTTTGCACCGAGCATCGAATGAGATCACTGACCCCAAGAAGCTCGGCACACCCAAGTTCTTCCTGCTCGACGAGGCGTGGCTCTTCATCAAGAACGAGACGATCCGCAATTATGTGGTGCAGGCGCAGAAGACCTGGCGCAAGCACAAAGCGGCGATGATCCTTGCGACTCAATCCATCAAAGAACTTGAGGAATCGGGGATGCTGGCGATAGTGGCGGAGAGTTGCCCGACAAAGATCTTCCTCGCCAACCCGGACATGAACCGAGAAGTTTACCGCGAAGCGTTTCATCTGAACGACACTGAACTGGACCTTATCGACGGGCTTGTTCCGCCAGGCCAGATGCTGATTCGCAAAGCCCAGACCTCAAAGAAAGTGCATTTGAACGTCGACTCCGTTTCGCACTGGATGGCAACCAACAATGCTCGCGACAACCTCATGAAACAGGAATATTTCGACCGCTTCGATTTTGCAGATGGGCTTCGCCATCTCGCGGAAGATCATCCATTCCAGCCGCGCGCGCTGGCCGTATCAACTTCGAACAACAACCGCTAAGGAGAGCTCTATGCGGCATCTTAAATTCGTCGTCAATTGCGCTTTGGTTTTTTCTTCCATCGGTGCTTTCGCCCAAGACTCTGCGCGCACGGTGCAGTATCACTCGCAGGACATCGTTCCCATCCGCGCCAAGGTGAAATACACGACCCTTATCGAACTACCCACCACCGAGAAGATCATGGAAGCCGCCACGGGTGACAAGGAATTCTGGATCGTGGACGTGGTTGGTAACTTTTGCTTTGTACATCCGGCAAAACAAGGCATCAGCTCCAACTTGAATCTCATTACGCACAAGGGGAACATCTACAGTTTCACTCTCCAAGACATATCCGGGCCCAACTCTACCGCGCCTGATCTGAAGGTGATCGTCGAGCCTGCCGATCGTTCTGCGATCGTGGCCGCGAGCGGCCCTCCGCAGTTCGTGCCCGCCGCCCAACTCGAACAATCGCGGCAGCAGCTTGCCGCCCTGCAATCGCACGTTGAACAAGCGGTGGACGAATACAAAAGCGCCTATCCAACACAGCTCAAGTTCGACTATGCCTACAAGGCAAACGAAGCCCCCTTCAACATTCAGTCGATCTATCACGACGACAGGTTCACCTACATCAAGACGAATGCGCCTGAAAAGTTCAGTGTCTATGAGATGAAAGACGGCAAGCCAAACCTCGTTACCTACGACCTTCGGGAAGGAACGTACATCATTCCCAAGATCATGGATAGCGGATACGTGGAGCTTGGCAAGAAGAAGATGGAATTCACGCGCAAGGGATCACCGTCATGACCGAGAACATCTTTACTCCGCATACAGAGCCTCAGGCCGAACCAACGTTGCTGCGCAACCTGGAACTGCCGAAAGGTGTCTTGCAGAAGAACCTCAAGACCTTCGTTTATCTGGGCGCGGTATTGCTAGTGATTGTGGCGGCGCTCTTCAGTTCGTCCGGCAAGAAGACCCCTGCGCAACAGGCCAGCGCGAAAGGCCAACCACCGCAACCAGCCTTGCAGGACAACACCGACAGCAACGTGCAGGAGTGGAAGAACCAGCTTCAGGCCGAACGTCAGAAAGAACAGCAGGCGACATTGGCCGCTGCTGCAATGGGAGATTCAGCCCTCGCATCTGCGACACCCCAGCAGCGGGCTGCCGCCGCGGCTTATGGACCGACCGGCGTTGCCGTGCCCTGTATTCCGGGTCGGCCCTGCCCGCAAGCGCAGCAGGGCAACATGCAGATGCAACTCACGCCGGTGCAACAGCAGGCACAGTTGATCGCGGCGAAAGAACGCGAACGGGCTGACAACTCCCGTTTCGCTTCCAATCTTGTGTACTCCCGCTCTGCCGATCCGCCGCAACAACAACAGCAAGGCCAGACGATGCCCGCCCAATATGGCCCTGCCGAACGGCAGACAAACAGCAATCTCGTCTCCCCACCAGCCGGAGCAAAACCGGAGGACACGCCCGGAGGCTACAAACGCCCACTAGAGGCAAATGTTGATTCAGCCGTTGGTCAGCCCTATCTCGTCTACGAGGGATCGATTCTCGACACTGTTCTCATGAATCGTCTGGATGGAGACGCCGTAGGGCCGGTTAAAGTCCTGGTCTCAAATCCGTTGTATTCGCACGATCATCAACACGTCATCATTCCCGAGGGAACGGTTGTTTTAGGCGAGGCAAAGAAGATTGGAGCGGCGGGCTTCGGCCAACAGCGGCGGATGGCCGTGGTTTTTCACCGGCTGATTATGCCAGACGGTTACTCCGTCGATCTCGACCAGTTTCAGGGCCTCGATCAGATCGGACAGGAAGGGCTGAAAGACAAAGTTAATAACCACTACCTGCAAATCTTCGGTACCTCAATAGCTTTGGGTGTGATTGCTGGAGCGAGCCAAATCACGCAGGGTGGCGGCACCATCACCACGAGCGGTTCCCAGGCATTCACCAACGGGGCGGCGGGCAGTGTTTCGCAGTCTGCCACCACGATCCTTGACCGCTTCATACAGATACCGCCCACCATCACG
>Ga0206847_10155_pt1 | contig 18998 bp, 10 predicted proteins | sample Alteio_BWOrgCont_17_FD_152880 | JGI IMG/M metagenome (GOLD analysis project Ga0206847, IMG submission 152880) | Enriched cells from forest soil in Barre Woods Harvard Forest LTER site, Petersham, Massachusetts, United States -... | ecosystem: Environmental > Terrestrial > Soil > Temperate forest >... | reverse complement strand
CTATCGCAGTTGCATATCTCACGATAGCGCCTGCACCGGCCGTTCGCGTTCCGAACCCCCTTCGGTTTTCGTATGCAGCCCGCGAAACAGGCCATGCGATAGTGTTTTTCGCGGGTCAAGTGCTCATCAACAACTGCGACATTGTGCTTGTGAAGCATTTCTTCCTTGCAAGAGAGGCAGGGCTGTATGCAGCAGTGGCGATGGTTGGCAGGGTGATTTTCGCATTCTCCTCTTCGGTTGTTAACAGCATGTTTCCTCTTGTAGCGGGCACGCACGACAAGGAGCGCAAAGACCTACGGGTTATAGCGACCTCACTCATGCTCGTCCTGGGTACGGGCTCGATAATAGCCTTTGGCCTAAGCATCGCGCCTGCCTGGATATGGACGTCGTTTTTTGGTTCAGGATTTGAGATAGCTGGGAAGTATAACCTTCCTTATCTTCTGGCTCTCTATGCTGTAACGACGATTGTGTACTCGCTCAGTGTGGTGATTATCACCTTTGAGATGTCCTACAAGATTGCGAATACTAGCTGGATTCAACTGACATTCAGTGGCGTGGTGATCGTCGCCATTTGCCGCTTTCATTCCTCTTTGCGAGAAGTGATATTTGTACAGCTTGTACTTATGGCCGCGTTGCTTATCTGCGTTGCATTCCCCTTCCTCGTCGACTCCCTAACCACGCCGAAAGAGCTCCTTCACGCCGGGAGCTATCGGACCGTGCGGCTGCTTCGTCAAATATCGGAAGATGAGGTTATTGCGGAGTTTCTGAAGAGTGACTTCAACGCACCAGCATTTCGGGATTATCAGGAGAGCTTCCGTGAGCTAGTGAGCAACCCTAATCTTCAGGACGCCGGCGAAAATGCGAAACGGCGAGCACTTCTATTCATTCGGCACCTGGCCCTCTGGGAGGAGCTTCCAGCCGCTACGAAATGGTACGAGATGGAAATCAGAGAAGAGGACCTGGGCCAGATCAGGGCATTTCCGCGCGCACAGTGGAGAAAGCTCGCGCGTGGCACGTTCTCGGTTGGCGACATTGCCGCAAGCATGCGAACGCGGCGTGATCAGGTTGATAGCGCATTTCTCGAAAAGATCGACTCGATTGGGAATCAATTTCTCATGGACGATCCGGGATTCTGTGCCGTGATCCTTATAGGTCTCAATGAGAGCGAACCATTAACTGTTTTGGATGGAAATCACCGGCTCGTCGCGGCAATGCTTTCATCTCCGCACGGTCTAACGAAGATTAGATTTCTTTGTGGTCTATCGCCGCGTATGACGGAATGCTGTTGGTATAACACGAATCTTGTAACTCTCTCCCGTTACGCGCGAAACGTGTTGGCACATGTGATACGGAATCCTGAAGCTGAACTTGCGCGCCTTTTGGAAGAAACCGGATGATCGAACATTGCTGTTAGACGCGGCGTAGGCAATCCTTGTCCCATCGCCTCAGAGGCTCGATCAACTCCGTTGAACCCACCGACTCGCGAAGTGACTTTGAGAGGCGACAATGACATTTCAAATGCGCACCGTGGTTGTAAAGCAAATACCGGCTACGTTGAATGCGAAGCAGGAGCGACTTTTTTTCCTTGAGCTGAAGAATAGCTTGAACGTTGACCGCCCCTGCATTGTGCTCGACTGCTCCAAAGTAAGTCATATGGACGAAGCTGTTGTCCACTTGCTGCTGTGTTGCCTTGAGGAAGCTATGAAGCGCAATGGCGACGTTCGACTCGCTGGGATACCCGCAGCGACGGGAGCGATCCTGAGACACACTGGAGTCGATCGGCTCTTTGAGGTTTTCGACACGAACGCGGATGCGGTGAACAGCTTCCGTCGTAATCCGATTGGCGCGACTTCACGCTCGACTGCATCGGCTGCCTGACTTTGAATTTAGGAGAGCGCGGCATGAGCTCTCCAGAGCGCACGTTCTCGGCCACAAGGTAGGTTCAGTTTTAGGAGGAGCAAATGAGAGTCTCGAATTATCGGTTAAGAAGACAGATTGCCGGCTGCCTGGTGTTTTTGATGGCTGTCCCGCTGGCCGAAGTTGCGTCGGCAATGCCGCGACAGGAACTCAGTAGCCGCCAGACAGATAATGCGACCGTTTCCGGGACTCCGTCGCAAGACTCCCAGAGCACCCCTCAAGCTCCGCAGCAAAACACTTCACAAGCGCCTTCCGACCAACAGCAGAGCGGGTCATCCACACAACCTGTTGGCACGGCCGCAGCTCCCCTGGAGAAACCCACGGGTGTAGCGGCGTCCAGGCCTGCCGGCGCTGTAATTGCTCCAGCAAAGCAGCGGCGCGCACGCGCAATTCTTATCAGGGTGGGGATAGTCGTTGGCGCTGCTGTCGCGATTGGAACCGTCGTGGCGCTTTCGAAGGGTAGCCCGAGCCGGCCAAACTGACGCCTGCATACAACATTCATAAGACTATGGAGCATAGCAATGGGCGGATTCCAGAAGCACGGCGGCACTAACTTCGTGAGCTTCTCCGGTATCGATGGCGCAGGAAAGAGTACACAGATCGACGCCCTTTGCGCGCGGTTAAGAGAAGATGGCCGCAGTGTTCTGCTGATCAGGTTCTGGGACGACATAGCCAGACTGACCTGGCTGCGGGAATCGGCTGGACACACTATTTTCAAAGGTGACAAAGGGATCGGTAGCCCTTCCAAGCCAATTAACCGCAGAGATAAGAATGTGCAGTCATGGCCTATGACCTGGGTACGACTATTCACCTATACTATCGATGCCATCTCCCTGCGGATTGCAGTCGGCAGGGCGCTTCGTTCTGGTGCCGATCTTGTGATATTCGACCGGTATATTTATGACGAATTTGCTAACCTGAAATTGGCCAATCGAGCCATTCGAGCCTTTGTCCGCATTATCATGGCATTCGTCCCGAGGCCACAGATCAGCTATTTGCTCGATGCGGATCCCATTAAGGCGCGGGCACGGAAGCCGGAATATCCGCTCGATTTTCTTGAGACCAATCGACGGTCTTATTTGGCATTGAACGATCTGATCGGTGGGATGACAGTCATAGATCCGATGCCTGTCGAGGAAGTGACTCGAGCTGTTATAAGGCACGCACTGACTGAACTGTCATTTGCGTTTCGTAATGGATCGAACGATGGCGGCATCACAACAGCAGAACCATGCGGTGACCTGGCAACGCTGGACGAGTTAGACAAGGGACATACTCGTCCAGCGGCTTTGTAAATTTCAACCTCGCCTACAATGAGAGACCTTTTCCTTCAAAGGGTCATTTCAGCGAGCGAACTAACTGGCGTCGCGCTCGCGCACCTTACCAATAAGTCAAGGTGAAATTGTCCAGGTAGGTGGTATTTGCTGACTGTTTTGAATTTCCGTCCATTTGATAATTCAGAGTTACTCCCCACCAATTGCCTGGAACATTGAATGGAGGGAACTTTCTATTGATGTTGGCAGTGACGCCGTTCAAACTGATCGATTGATACAGGAGCGTGTTGTCCGACTCGCGCTGCATATGAATTGTGACATGGTTCCAGCCATTGTTGATGAGTTCACAGCCAACCCCACTCGACACCCATTTTCCAGCAACATTGTCCCAAATATCCCATTCCTTCCCTCCCAGATTGTTGCATTGGTTGCCCCATATCATGCCAGTTCCATCCATATACATACTTACGTCGAACTCCAGCACTTGCGTGACGGATTCATTTGTCACGTAGAAGTAGGCATCATAGGTAAAGTTATGCAGGGTCGGAAGGAGCTTGTGATCTGTATCCGGAAGGTTTTGCGTTGAGTATTGACCCATCACCGGGTTCGTCCAGAGGACATCGGAGTACGGTTTGCTTCCTCCAATACTGAATTTGGTGGCATTGCCGCTCAGGGACGGAGACTCATGGTGTTGGGACATCGACCAGTCAAGTCCCGCGCAATTAGAACTGCATACATTGTATTCCGGTGCAAATTCTCCGTAGCTGGTCCATCCCCCGCTGGACTGTAGATCCGAAAGCACCTTTCCAGCCCCTTGTACGGTGACATTGACTGGAGTATAGGAGGCTCCTCCGCAATTGTCCCACTCTTCAATTACGGTGTGTTGGGCTCCGTCGCCTAAGGGCAATTGGGTATTCAGGCGAGCACCGTCCGTGACATAAACCAGCTTGTTATTCGCGTAAATGCCCATGGAAGCTACACCTTTGGAACAGCTAGTTGTTGCAGTCGCCACGTAATTTGCAGGTGTGCTCACATCGCTTCCATTTGCCGGCGAGGTCACATGGACGCCGGGAGAATTAGCGCTTGTGATCTCCAAGTTCATGAAGGTAGCGCCACCACAATAGTCCCACTCTTCGACAACTGTGTTGTGCTTCCCTGTGTTGACGGAGAGGGTAGTGTCGAGTGTGGTTCCATCAACTACATAAACCAAATCTGAGTCCACATAGACGCCCATTGAGGCGACACCCCTGGAGCAGTCGGTGGTGGTGGCTTTGGCTACGTAGTGGACTGACGCCCCGACGGTCTCACCGTTTGAAGGGCTGCTGACTACAACATTTGCGAACACGGGTACTGCGAAAGATGTGAGAAGCAAGATTGCGGAATTGAGTGTTTTCATCTATTTGCCTCAGCGAGGAAATTGAACCCCGTGGATGTTGAAGTTACTTCGATACTCCCGCCGCAAAAGCCTTGGTGCGAAGGAGCCGGATATGCTTGCTTACTCAATAGGGATGGCCTGAGGGACAAAAGACGCGATGCGTCTTGCGACAACTCAGCAACCTCTCGTAAAACAATTTGTCCGGTGGCTACAGAGGCGTTCTCGATTATCTCTATAATGCCTGGCCGTGTAGTGATCACATTCAAAGATCGCTGGAGGAACTATCGATGCGGCTATCTATTTATCTTGCCCGCTTGAATTCTCCAAAAGATACTTCAAATCAAAATCACTTGCCGAGGCAACGAATCAACTGAAATAAGAATCCAACTAAGTCAGACACCATAATACACAGTTCCGCGGGGGCGGAGAAGCAATAATTGTGTATTTAAGGAAAAGCAAAATAGACTTCGATAAAATCAACATAGTCTGAAGTGACACTTATTAACCGGATAAAGATAACAACAAGTATTCAAACGTAAATGACCCGCTTGCCATGCTAGAACCGGTATCCCGGCTTGAGTTCACACCTGTAAACGGTAGTCCTTTCTGGGTCTGAATTGCTCCTGACTGAACAAGTGGCCCAACTCAAATAGAGTTCCGAGCCAAGGGGAAAAACCATGGGGACTCCGTTGACGTCGGCTTCTATACTTACTCCCTCCTGGATAGGTGGAAGTGTGAAATGGAGAGATTGACCAAAGATCACAGGATACAATTCACGCACTCGTGACCCCATCGCAGTGCGGAAGACCTCACCTTCAAGGAGGAATGTTGCAGTATCCGACCATACAAGCGCGGAAGCAGTAATGCTGTGTCCACCATTGACGAATCCGCTCGAATCGACGCGCGTGAATGGGCAAGGACCGGCGATGCATGAAGCTCTAACGTTGCGAAGCTCTTCCTCGGGGCCGACATCGATTGTGACTGAGCCGGTTGAGGCTTTCCAATTTCCATCTGGTGAACACGGAGCTTTACCATTGCATGGCACATTCGCCTTGTTCACAATTTGAAAAGTCTTCACAGCACTCCCGACATTGTCCTCAGTTTGCGAATTAATCGTGTATCTGACTCTTATATTGGAAACAACTGAAGAAGAACCGGAGGGAGTGGCGCTGGACTGTTCATGGCTTGGAATCATCGCCGCGACATATAACTCCTTGCTGGCCAGACGGAGACCAGTTGGCAATTTAAGACTTACAGGCTCATAGTCTGCGTGCGTAAAGTCAAGATTGAGCGTTTGCCCAGGCCAGACTGCTTCCGGAAAAGTTACTTTAAAGAATCCAGAAGCGTCGGACTGCGTGCTCGCACTCTGAACGCCATCAGACGCCGTGACATGAACGTCGGAAATGGGCGATTCCTTTCGAGTGTCATCGTCCTTGCGGATGACAGCACCCTGAATCGTCAGCGATCTTGGCCTCCAGTGATGCATCCGCACGAGAATGACCGTAGTCAGGACAGCTGCAACAGCACCGACGATCGCCCACACCAAGACTTTTTTTCGATTCACTCGGCTTTCACCCTTCCATCTCATTTGATTGGACGCACCTTTGTCTTATGATGCTGTCCGGGCAGCTCATCGCCTGGGTGTTTTTTTGCATCTAAGATACCGATTGCCGAAATGAGTTTCGGGGCGGTTGCGCATGGGTCAGCGAGGGCATAAGGAGTGAGTCGAATCGAGGAGACGAAACGGTCACGACTCTACCGAATCGACGGCTTGGGTGAGGACGGAAATTCACGGCGGAAATTGCTGCTTCAACTAGCAGCTGTTTCCCTTGGCTTGCCGCTAACTGGAGCTAATGCGCTTACATTTCCAGGTCAGGAAACTACTCCTCAGCAGGAAGCTCGGCCGCACACACGGCCAGCAGCTCCGCCAGCTCCCACCTCACTTTCGCTGCAGGATGAACAATTTCTGGAGGGGTTAGAGCACGCCAATTTCCTGTTCTTCTGGGAGCAGTCGAACCCCCAAACCGGATTGACCAGAGACCGCTGTAATGTGCGGACGAAAGATAACGTCATGGCAGCCAGCATTGCGGCAACTGGTTTTGGCTTGACTGCTATCTGCATTGGAGAAAACCGCGGCTTTGTCAGCTACGCGGAGGCGCGCTTGCGTGTAATCCAGGCCTTGTCTTTTCTCTGGCACAAACTTCCCACACATCGTGGTTTTTTCTATCATTTTGCCAATATCAACACGGGCGAAAGAATGTGGGATTCAGAGGTTTCGTCCGTCGACACGGCCATTCTGCTTTGCGGAATTCTCACTTGCAGCCAGCACTTTCATGACAAGGCCATCGCGGACCTGGTCCATGCCATCTTCGATCGCGTGGATTGGACCTGGCTTTCAGAAGATACGAGTTTGCTCTCGCACGGGTGGACTCCGGAGCTTGGGTTCATTCCTTCGCGGTGGGATTTATACAGCGAATTGATGATGATGTATCTGCTTGGAATGGGATCGGCCACACATCCCCTTTCAAGCGACGCATGGTTCGCATGGAAGAGGACCGTATTTGAGTACGACGGGCTACGCTATATTGGTTCGTTCGCACCGTTGTTTGTACACCAATATTCTCAGGCGTGGTTTGATTTTCGCGGCAAGAGGGACCGTTTTGCCGACTATTTCCAAAACTCCGTTATAGCTACGGATGTGCATCGCCGCTTTTGCGTCGACCTGAATGAAAAATTCATCGACTATACGAATGCCTTGTGGGGTATCACCGCGTCGGACTCTGAAAAGGGGTATATCGCGTGGGGCGGTCCTCCTGCAATGGGACCAATTGATGGGACTATCGTTCCGGCCGCTACGGGCGGCTCATTGCCATTTTTACCGGATGCCACCATGCGGGTCCTGAGAACGATCCACGACCACTATCCCAAGGCTTGGTGCCGCTATGGTTTTGTGGATGCATTCAATCCACTGACTGACTGGTACGACACGGATGTGATTGGGATCGATACAGGAATAACCATGTTGATGGCGGAGAATGCGCGCACTGGGTTTGTTTGGGACACGTTTATGAAGAACCCTGAGGCACAACGGGGAATGGCAAGTGCTGGGCTGAAGCCTTACTAGCCGCCAGGAATACAATCGATCGCCGCACCTAAGATACGCGCCTCAGAATTTGGATCACAAACAACGATCCGCAGCCTGTTTGCATCGCATTAAAAGAACAGTTTCATCGCAAGTCGCTGCTTACATCGGGTCGTTTTGAATGCGTCTGCACGTGGTATGCGCGGTTCGCGACGGCACGACAACTCTCAGCCCCGACCCTACTTTGAAGTGAGACATGTCTTCGACCATACTTGATGACCATCTCGCCGGCGAGCCCAGCGAGGACCAACCCGATAAGCCCGAGACGCCCGGCAACGCCTGGGGAGACCGCCTCCGCGCATTGAAGAATGTGCCTCCAGTCTTGCGCTTTGTATGGGAGTCTGGTCCGACGGTGGTCTTCTGGAATATTGCAATCCGGACCTTGGTTGCATTTTTGCCTGTCGGCATCGGCATCATCGGTCGATTCATCATCGACGGAGTCAACCAGATCCGGATACACAAGGCTCTTCCTGAACACTTCTGGTGGCTGGTTGGGGCGGAGATGGGGCTTGCGGTTCTTACCGGAATCCTCTCGCGAGCCGTGGATTATTTTGACAACCTACTAGCGGACCGATACACACACCACGTAAGCGTTGAAGTGATGCGGAAGGCCGCATCACTGGATCTGACTGTTTACGAAGATCCGGTCTTTTATGATCGTCTCGAGCGCGCGCGAGTGCAAGCTACCGATCGTCTGGCCATGATTCAACAGATGGGCCGGCTGATCCAGCAGTCAGTCACCGCTATCGCGTTTTCCGCAGTGCTGATTCGCTATTCTCCTTTCCTGCTATTGCTCCTTGTGGCCGGAATCCTGCCTGCTTTCCTTGGCGAGAGCCATTTTGCGTTCCTGACTTACGCGAAGAACTTTCGCCAGACTCCGTTTCGCCGTCAGATGGACTATTTGCGCCAGGTGGGAGGGAGTAAAGAGGCGGCCAAAGAGCTGAAGCTTTTCAACCTCAGCAGTTACCTGACAGGGAGATTTACCGCTCTCTCGCAAGGGATCTATGAGGAGAATGTTGCTCTCAATCGGAGGCGCCTGTTTTGGGGAGGGTTGCTGGCCATCGTCGGTCAGTTGGGCTATTACGGAGCCTATGGTTATAGCATTTACCGCACGATTCAAGGTCGCTTCAGCATCGGCGATCTCACGCTCATCACGACCGCAATCATGCAAGCGATGAGCAATATCCAGCAGGCTTTTTCGACTGCATCAGGAGTAGCTGATCAGGCCCTGTTCCTGACCGATCTGTTGGCTTTTTTTGAGATGAAGCCTCGTGTTGAATCAAAGGAAAACGGGTTGCGAACTCCACGACCGATTGTGCGCGGATTTCAATTCCGTAATGTTTCGTTTGCTTATCCGGGCAGTGACCGTCGTGTGCTCAGCAATTTCAGCTTCACACTTCACCGTGGCGAACGCGTGGCTCTGATCGGGGAAAACGGGCAGGGCAAAACGACGATCGTCAAACTTATCACTCGGCTTTACGATCCCACCGAAGGCGAGATACTTCTGGATGGCGTCGATTTGCGTGAATACGATCTGGCCGATCTTCACTCTGAGATTGGCGTGATATTTCAGGACTTCATGCGCTATGAAATGACCGCCCGCGAAAATATCGAAGTTGGCCGGATCGAAGTCGATCATACGCTCGAAGAACTCGACTACGCGGCAGGAAAGAGCCTTGCCTCCGAAGTTGTTGCGAAATTACACGGCGGCTACGACCAGATGCTGGGGCGTCGTTTCGAAGGTGGTGTCGACCTGTCTGGAGGCGAGTGGCAGAAGATGGCACTGGCGCGCGCGTATTTGCGTGACGCGCAATTGCTCATCCTTGACGAGCCAACAGCCGCACTGGATGCACGAAGCGAACTCGAGGTCTTTGAGCGGTTCGCTGAACTTACTTACGGAAAAATGGCACTTCTTATTTCACATCGATTCTCCACCGTTCGCATGGCCGATCGAATCGTCGTTTTGGAAGCTGGGCGATTGGTGGAGGAGGGGAACCATTCACAACTACTTTCACTAGGGGGCCGCTATGCAGCCATGTTTGAGATGCAGGCGGCCAGTTACCGATGAGGCATTATGATTGAATCCGCAACGATCTCGGAACCGTCAACGTTCCTCACTCGCGAAATATTGGAGCACCTGCGCACTGTCTCCTCTCAGGACGTCATATTCCGCCCAACGACCGTGGGTTCCTTTCCTGCGCGGATTCTAGCTGCTCGCCTCGCACTCAAACAGTTGGAACATGATCTTGCGTTAATGCCGGCAGCGGGTGGATCTCCATCTGGCACAAGTTCGGCACTTCTCGAACTAAAATCTGGTATTCGGCTTCTGAGATCTGCCGCCGCTTCGATATTTGAACAGCGTCGGGAAATTGCAAAGCTTCCACGCGTTCTTCTTCCAGCGCAAAAAGATGAACCTCGTGCTACCGCAGTTGCAGCCCTCTATCTTCGTGCCGTCAATGGGGAGTTTTCAGCTCCTAGTTTTCGAGCATTCATGGATGCAATCCAATCGCACGAACCATTGGCTCTGGACGAATTATGGAATATCTCAGCATTGCTGCAGTTTGTTCTGCTTGAATCGCTTCTTGACGAAGCTCGTGTTCTGCTTCGCTCCTCCAACCATGTTTCAGGCTCTCCTGTTTCCGTATCTCTCAATAGCCTCCGCTCAATAAGTCATACTGACTGGACAATGCTCATCGAGCCGCTCATCATCTTTGATGGCACGCTTCGATTGGACCCAGCGCAGACCTATCCAGCTATGGACTTCGAAAGCCGCGAGCTCTATCGCAGGCGTGTGGCACTGATCGCGCGTCACTCTGACTGTAGTGAACGGCAGGTAGCGCAATTCTGTCTGGAACTGGCGCGGAATGGCGCTCATCACGCGACCGATGACCCGCGTATGGAGCTCCGCCGCATTCATGTTGGCTATTACCTGATCGACAAGGGGCTCCCGGAGCTCGCAGAGCGAACGGGGTTTCATCCCCCGCTATCGGAGAGAGCGCGCGGGTTTATACGCTCCCATGCAGACGACTTCTACATTACCGGCATTCAACTTGTGACGGTTGTGTTCATTGCATTTCTGATTTTGTTGCCACTGCCACATTTCACATTGCTGGATTGCGTGATTGCTGCCCTTGTGCTCATTTTGCCGGCAATGCAATGCGCAGTAGACCTCTTTAATAACTCTGTGACCGCGATGTTTGAACCTAATCCATTGCCTAAACTTGATTTCAGCAATGGAATCCCCTTTGAATGCGCCACTCTCGTAGCCGTGCCCACTCTGCTGATGAACGAAAAGCAGGTCCGCGCATTGGTTAACGATCTCGAAGTCCGCTTCCTTGCAAACCGTGATCCCAACCTACATTTTGCTCTGCTTACGGATCTGCCAGACTCTGTGAGCAAGCCACGCACGAACGACTCAGATCCACTGGTTGAGCTTGCTGTCCGTCTGATTGACGAATTGAACACAAAATACAGTGCGCAGGGAAAAGGCGGCTTCATCCTTCTCCATCGCCATCGTATCTTTAATTTTCGCGAAGGCGTTTGGATGGGCTGGGAACGCAAGCGGGGCAAGCTTCTGGATCTCAACAAGCTGCTAGTCGGAAATTTTGATGCATTTCCAATCAAGGCCGGCCGCCTGGATTTGCTTCAGGGAATCCGCTACGTGTTGACTCTGGATTCCGACACCCAGCTTCCCCGTGGATCGGCGGCGCGCCTTGTGGGCACCATTGCACACCCGTTGCATCAAGCGGTCATCCACCCCACACTTAAGATCGTCGTCGCGGGTTACGGTATCCTCCAGCCTCGAATCGGTGTCAGCGTGCGATCCGCATCGCGTTCGCGAATGGCAGCTATTTACTCTGGACAAAGCGGCTTTGACATCTACACTCGGGCTATCTCCGATGCCTATCAGGATCTCTACGGCGAAGGCAGCTTTACCGGGAAAGGCGTTTACGAGGTTGCGACTTTCCACGCTGTTCTCGACGGTCGCTTTCCCCGTAATTCCCTTCTCAGTCACGATCTCATTGAAGGTGCTTATGCACGCGCGGGCCTGGCTTCGGACATCGAACTCATTGACGATTATCCGTCGCACTTGAGCGCGTACAATCGACGCAAGCATCGCTGGGTGCGTGGGGACTGGCAAATCGCGCAATGGATGTTTCCGCGAGTCCTGGATGAGTCCGGACGCCTGGGCAAGAACCCCATCTCCGAGGTTTCCCGCTGGAAAATCTTTGACAATCTTAGGCGATCACTGGTAGAGCCATTCACATTTCTACTTTTTGTTGCAGGCTGGCTCGGACTGCCGGGAGGTGCGCTCTATTGGACTTTGGCTCCAGTGCTCTTGCTCATCTTCCCTACGCTTGTGCAACTCGGCTTCGGAACGAGTCGCGCAATTTTTGCGACCGGCGGAGTGGGCCATTTTGAACAGACCTTCACCAACTTTTGGAAGGCGAGTCTCGTTTCTGTTCTCAACCTTATATTCCTCCCCTATCAGGCACTCCTCTCTCTGGATGCTATCGTTCGTGCACTCGTGCGCAGGTTCATTACAGGCCAACGACTACTGGAGTGGGAGACCGCAGCGGAGGCTGAGGTTCGATCGAACCGCAACTCACCGGTCGACCGTTATCTTGTCATCGCGCCATTTGTATCGCTTGCAATTGGGATTCTCATCTATTTCGGGAACCCCCGCCACCACCACGCATTGACGGTAGCGGCACCAATTTTATTCCTCTGGGCACTGGCTCCCTTCGTCACGGCGTGGCTGAATAGACAACCGCGCGAACAACACAAGCGGATCGACTCAGGTGGCGAAGCTTTTCTGATGGGTCATGCTTTACGCATCTGGCGCTATTTCCATCAGTTTGGCTCTGAGCGCCATAACTATCTCATTCCGGATAACGTCGAAGAAGAGGGTCTGCACGAGGCTGCGCGTGTCTCGCCCACTAATGTCGGTCTGTTACTCAATGCGCGCCAGGCCGCGCGAGAGCTTGGATTCTTGACAGTGCCGGAATTTGTTGCGCTCACCGAGCGTACTCTTGAGACGATTGGAAAACTTGAGACATATCGCGGACATTTGTACAACTGGTACGACACGGAAACGCTCAAGCCTCTCGATGCGGCCCCATTTATCTCTTCGGTAGATAGCGGGAATTTCGTAGCTTCTCTGTATACGCTCCGTTCCGATGCACTCGCGTTGGGCCGTCAACCCTTGCTCAATCCGCGGCTCTTCACAGGGCTCAACGCACATTGGCTTTTACTGCGGTCGCAAGGCGGCACGCGAACCCCATTCGCTCAACTCGCATTTCCCAGACCTGCCTCTCCAGTCGGCGTCTGGATCAAATGGCTTACCACGGCTGCTGCCGTCTGCGCTCCTTCATTGCCCCCTACGGTTGAGCACGATGATCAATGGTGGGTCAAGGAAACGCAGGACCGAATATGCGCGATCATCGGTCTGCTCAACGATTACATGCCCTGGCTTCTTCCTGAATATGCGCCACTTCGCGAACTACAGGAACTCGGGATCAAGCAGGATGCTTATGAGATCGCCATCGATGATGCGGCTGCATTTGCCGAGCAAATGGAAGTAAATTTACGTCGCGCGTGGCTAAAGCTTATTGGTAACTCACAGTCACTTATGCTAAGTGAACAGCTGCTTGCAAGCCTACCTGGCACCACCGAGAGGTTACGCACCCTAGCTGCGGCACTGCGCGGAATTGCGCAGAATGCGGAACGCTTTGCCGAAGACACTGAATTCAGTTTTCTCGCTAACCCGGAACGGCACATTCTCTCAATTGGCTATGACGTTCGCGCCGAGAAATTGCACGACGCCTGCTATGACATGATCGCGTCAGAAGCCAGGATCGCAACGTTCCTTGCCATTGCCAGGGACCAGCTCCCTCAACAAAGCTGGTTCAGGCTGGGCCGTCAGCACGCGCACGCTTTCGGACAGTTCCCTCTTCTCTCATGGACCGGAACGATGTTTGAATACCTGATGCCGACACTGTGGATGCGGAGTTATCCGGACACACTGATTTCACGATCACTGACTGCATGCGTTGGGGTACAGCGAGCCTTTGCGCGCAGCCAAAACATACCATGGGGGATATCGGAATCCGGAACTTCACTTAAAGACCACGCCGGCCACTATCAGTACCAGGCCTTCGGCGTGCCGCAGACAGCATTATGGACCGATGCAACCGCGGGCCCAGTTGTTTCCCCGTACTCCACCGTCCTCGCCCTTGGGGTCGACTCTGTTGCGGCGATGCGGAACCTCCGCCACATGGATTCATCAGGGTGGGTTGGCGCATACGGCTTCTACGAAGCAGCTGACTACGCTGTCACACCGGGTAAGCCAACTCTTGTTCGAGAATGGATGGCACACCACCAGGGGATGTCACTGCTCGCGATTGTGAATCTGCTGCACAACAACATTGTGCAGCAGTGGTTCCACGCCAATCCGGTGGTTCAATCCACTGAACTTCTGTTGCACGAGATGCCGGTAAGCAAGGCCGTGCTGCGGGCGAAGCTGAAGAACTGACTGGCAGGCGGTTGGCGCTCATCAAGGTTGAATCTTGATGAGTGCCAGAGTGTTTGGAGTCAGGCTCAAATGCAGTTCACCGCCTTGAAGTCGCGTCTCTTCGGGAACGGGAAGAGCAGACTCGCGATTCAATTGCTCCACCTGGGCCTCGGAAGGATCGAGTGGGTCGCCCATTTTCGCGTAAGACTTCAATACATTACCGTGCTCAGCATCGATGCGTTGAACAGTGACGCGCGCATTCGCAGGGACATGAAGGCAGTTGAGACTGATCTTCTGAGTGGTTCCGTGCTGATCGGGATCCACGAGATTCCAAGCGGCAATTGTCAGACCGCCACCCTGCGTTTTGGTAACGATGACATTTTTCGACGCATTCGCAAGACGTTCATTGCCGAGTTGATGCAACAACCCATAAGCATAATAACTGGGTTTATTGATCCCACCCTTGGCCCGCAATCCAAACATGCCGACGAATGGTTTGGCGATTGGTCCGCCCTCTTCAAACACATCTGACAATGTCCAGAAGGAAAGCATATTCACCATGCCGTCACACTGACGAATTGTATTTGCAAGGGCCGGTCCGAGAAACGTAGTGTCGCGCGAGCCAGATGTTCCCTGAACATTCCATTCCGACCAGATTAGTGGGAGATTGGGGCTTCCGGATGATTTGATTTCCCCTGCAACTTTTGCCGCAGCTCTGCACACTCGCTCATCCATGGGAATGTCTTCGTTGGTGCCGAAGAGATCTTCGACTGAGTCGTCCGCATAGCCGTGTGTCGAGACAAAATCGACGGGGACTCGGTTGTCAGCAGTGAATTTGAGAAAATCGCCGATCCATGATGCGGCCGCGGTGGCCGGGCCTCCTACACGCAATCGCGAACTAACACTCTTCACATCCCGTGCCGTATGTGCGTATAACTCGAAGTACGATTTCTGTCGGGGTATTCCGTTCCAAAAGTCGATGTTCGGCTCGTTCCATACTTCGAAATACCAGGTGGACACTTCTTCTATTCCGTAGCGATCTACGAGATGCTGCGTGAAATGCTTCACCAGGTCGTCCCATTTTTCCATGCTCTTTGGTGGAGAAACGTTTTGCTTATACCAGAATGGATGGAGCGCATCGGGATTGAAAGCAAGCTTCTTCGGCATGAAACTGATTTCGACAAATGGCTTGACACCGTTCTTCAGCAGACCATCGTAAACCTGGTCAACGTAAGAGAAGTTGTACACGGGGTTGCCGTGTTCATCTTCGTTGTAGACACCAAGCTCGTCGTGAAAGATGGCGTGGAATCTCACGTACTTAAAGTCCGCTACTTGCTTTACTGCACGCAAATCTTCACGATAGCTTTCGCGCAAAGTGAGAATGGCGCGGCCCGAGCCAAACATCTGCTCCCAGTAATGCGGAAACGGCGTGCTCTGCGCCTGGGCGTCGATATCGATACGCTCCTGCGCACCGCCGAGTTGTGCTGTCATTGTGAGAATCGCCACGAAGATTAAGCCGATTGTTTGCGAGGACCGAAATCGCAACATGATAAAGCCCCTTTCGCCAAAACAATTTTTCAAAAAAGAATCATCGGGAAATGCAAATGCGAGCAGCAGCTTAGGCTGGTGCTCGCACCTGCATGGAGAATCAGCAGTCGATTCCGACAGAAATTCATTGACCAGGTTGTCCTCTCAGAAGCTGAACCTGGCCTGCAGCTGCACTGTTCTGCTGCCCAAGGCATTGCGCGCTACGCCAAAGTCACTGTTGGTCGATTGGATTGATCCATCGGGATTCACCGATCCGAGTGTGTTATCAATGCTCGGTGTGCTGAGGTTGATTTTGTTCAGAAGATTGTAGGTATCGACTCGGATTTCGAGCTTCGCGCTCTCACCCAGTACCCGCATATTCGGTAGACCAAATCCTTTGCTTAACGATGCGTCGACATCGTTGTATCGCGGACCGTTGAGACTATTGCGTGCAATTCCCACGGGGGGTGGCGGCGCTGTCGCTGGAAATGCCGGCCCAACCACGAAGGGGGAAGCCGTGAAGTACGCAGTACCATTCCCGTTGTAATTGGGATTGATGGACTGCATGAAGTTACTGTTGCCTGTCTTCATGCCCGCACCGCCGATGTAAGCCGCTGGGCGCATTTGGCCATAACCGCTGCCGTTGTAATACAGCGCGGAGCCACTCGTATTCGCATTGTAGACAGGATTCCAGGGGAAGCCGGTATGCCAATTGAAGATTCCGCTCAGAGACCAGCCGCCGACCGCTTTCTCAGCCCAGTTATTGGCTCCGTGAAAAATAATCGGCTGCCAAAGGCCAAAGACTTTGAAAGCACTTGCCACATCGTAGTCCGACCGTCCATAGGCTGCTTTCGGCCGGTAGGGATATGGGTCTTCCGAATACGGACCAGAGTTTTCATCCATTGCTTTAGCCCACGTGTATTGCCCTTCAAGGTTGAAATGGTTTGCGAAGCTATGCTTCAAAGTGGCGATCATTGCGTTGTAGTTGCCTGTTCCGGTGTTGGCGTAGTAGTCGATGAAATTTGCTTCGGGGTTCAAGGCTCCGCCGTTGCCTGCTACAACTACGTTGTAATTGGATTGAACCAGCAAGTGGCGCGACTCACTTCCCTGATAACCGAGCGTGGCAATAATGCTCCATGGAAATTGGTACTGTGTGTCCAGGGAGTAGTGATAATTGGTTATTGTTTTTGGGTTGGATTGAAAGGCCGTGATTGAGGTTGGGCTGCCATTGTTCGGAAGGTTGTTGGGCCCAAATGCAGTTATAGTGGCTGGATTGGGCGCGTAACCGAAAAGAGAATTAATGTTCGTGGCTGTTTCATACAGGATGCCGGGGATATTTGTGGTGGTAGTCGAGCAGCAGAAGTCCTTATTGACTACATTCGGAGGATTTCCGAAGCCATTTGCAAGAATTGCTATCTCGTTCTGGTTGTAGTTAATGCCAAATCCACCGCGGATCACGAGCCTGTTCATTGATTCTTTCGGAAGCCATGCGAATCCAAGTTGCGGACCGAAGTTATTCTTCTGGGCCGTGTAGAGCGGACCACCTATACGAACCGCTAGACTGCTTAGTGGGTCAGCGCCGGTTGCAAAGACGACCGAGTCAAGGTTATTTTCTTTGGAGTCGAAGGGCCCGAAGTATGACCAGCGAAGGCCTGCATTGATAGTTAGGTTGGGGCGGATCTTGTAATCGTCCTGCACGAATACTCCCCAGATGTTGACTCGATTGTCTTCGCGGTTTGCAGAAGGAATACCCGTTGCCGATGCGAATTGGCCGCTCTCGCTATCGGGCGCATCATTCGCAAAATCCCACATGTTGTAGAAGCTGAAATTCGGACGCGCCGCATAAACCGGGTTATTCAGGTAGTAAAGGCGTGTAAGGCCGCCACCCATTCTGATGTTATGCGCTCCGGCAACTTTCGTTAGGACATCGTTGAAATCGTATGTCCATTGGTTCAAATCGGTGGGTCCCGGAGCACCAAAATATTGAGGGCTAGCCGTGCCAATGCTCCCAATGTTGCCCTGCGGCAAGCCAAACGGCTCTTGTGGATTGCTGGTGATCTCGTTCCAACGATACCCCGCTGCATTGGCGCGCGCCTGATTCAACAAGCTGCCCGAGAATGTGTGATTCCAGATTCCTGAAAACGCATCGTTGGTCTGAGAGTGGTGCCAAAGATTGGCAGAACGTGCAGGACCGTTATAGTCAGTTGTCGTTTCCGGCACCCAATAAATGGCAAAGCTGAGGTGATCGTTTTGTCTCGCTTGAGCGTCGAGGCGTCCATTGTATTGCTGTTGAGTAATGGTGGTTGGATTGACAGTGTTGTAGAACCCGATGTCAGGGATACCATCCAAGCCGCCGCCGAGACCGGGCGAGTTAGAAGAACTATAAGTCTTGTCCTGGGTTCCGAGAGCAACTCCCTTCAAGGGAGAGCCTACATCCAATCCCGACGCTGTGGCTGCGCAACTAACCCCTTCTTTCAAGCCAATCGATGCGCAGGTTTCTGTGACCAGGCTGCTGGAGGCAACGCCCTCACCCGGATAGGTGAGATACTTCGATGCAATGCTTCCACTTGGCCCGGCCGACTTGTCAAATTGAGAAGTCTCATACCACGCCTGCGCTGTTGAGCTGTTGGATTCAGGGCTCTGCTCGAAATTGAAAAACGCGAAAATTCTATTCTTCCAAATCGGCCCACCCAGGCTGCCACCGTCGTTATTGGTGCGGGTATCATCCTTGTTCAGGCCGCGCGCTGCGGGCGTTCCAGGGGAGTTCGATCCCAAACCATTCCACCGCTGATAGGCGTTGAACCCAGGTCGTGAAGCTTTGAAGAACAAGCTGCCGTGGAAGGCATTGGTCCCGCTTTTGGTAGTAACTTGAATTTGGCCGCCACTGAAACGGCCGACCGAAGCGTCATAACTGTTCGAGACAATTTTCATATCCCCGACTGAATCTTCGCTCGGCGTGATTATGGATGTGCCACCCCATACGGCGCTTACAGTGCTGATGCCGTCAATGGAAATGCCATTCGTTTCATACTGGCCACCCCGCGTCTGAATCTGCGGTCCGTTTTCTGTCTGGAATATGCCAGCGGAGCTACTGCCGGAGCCGCCTGGCCCCTGGTTGCCAGGCAAATTATTGCTGCCTCCACCGCTTCCCTGCGATGCATCCCCGAACACACCAGGCGTAAGCTGCGCCAGCTGGAACACGTCTCGGTTGAGTGAGGGGAGATGTTGAATTTCATTGCTGTCGATGGT
>Ga0206847_10217_pt1 | contig 19037 bp, 12 predicted proteins | sample Alteio_BWOrgCont_17_FD_152880 | JGI IMG/M metagenome (GOLD analysis project Ga0206847, IMG submission 152880) | Enriched cells from forest soil in Barre Woods Harvard Forest LTER site, Petersham, Massachusetts, United States -... | ecosystem: Environmental > Terrestrial > Soil > Temperate forest >... | reverse complement strand
GATTCTGCGCGGCGTCAACCAGTTGGCCGATGCCGTCAAAGTAACGCTCGGCCCCCGTGGGCGCAACGTCGTGCTCGAGAAAAAGTTCGGTGGCCCCACCATTACCAAGGACGGCGTCACCGTCGCGAAGGAAATCGAGCTAAAGGATCCGCTCGAAAACATGGGCGCGCAGATGGTTCGCGAGGTTGCATCCAAAACCTCCGACACCGCCGGCGACGGCACCACCACCGCCACCATTCTGGCGCAGGCGATTTTCCGCGAAGGCGTCAAGGCCGTTGCGGCCGGCGCGAATCCGATGGCGCTGAAGCGCGGCATCGAGAAGGCTGTCGCATTAATCGTTGAGGACGTCAAGAAGCTCTCCAAGCCCGTTTCCGGCGACATGATCGCCCAGGTGGGCACCATCTCCGCCAACGGCGACACCGAAATCGGCAACACCATCGCCGACGCCATGAAGAAGGTTGGCAAGGACGGCGTCATCACGGTGGAAGAGTCGCGCACCATGACCACCGAATTGCAGACCGTCGACGGCATGCAGTTCGACCGCGGCTATCTGTCCCCCTACTTCATCAGCGATCCGGATCGCATGGAGTGTGTGCTCGAAGATCCCTACATCCTGATCCACGAAAAGAAGATCAGCAACATGAAGGATCTCTTGCCGCTGCTCGAACAGATCGCCCGCGCCGGCAAACCGCTGCTGGTAATCGCCGAGGAAGTGGAAGGCGAAGCTCTGGCGACACTCGTTGTCAACAAGCTGCGCGGCACCCTGAATGCTTGCGCGGTGAAAGCCCCCGGCTTCGGCGATCGCCGTAAAGCCATGCTCGAAGATATCGGCGTCCTGACCGGCGGCAAGTCCATCATGGAAGAAACCGGCATCAAGCTGGAAGGCGTTCGCCTCGAGGATCTCGGCCGCGCCAAGCGCGTAACGGTGGACAAGGACAACACCACCATCGTGGACGGCGCCGGTACGCAGAAGACCATCGAGGGCCGCATTAAGCAGTTGCGCGCTCAGATCGACGAAACCACCAGCGACTACGACCGCGAGAAGCTGCAGGAGCGGCTGGCCAAGCTGGCCGGCGGCGTGGCGGTGATCAAAGTCGGCGCAGCCACCGAAACCGAAATGAAGGAAAAGAAAGCCCGCGTTGAGGATGCCCTGCATGCCACCCGCGCGGCGGTTGAGGAAGGCATCGTTCCGGGCGGCGGCGTGGCGCTGTTGCGCGCCGTGAAAGCGCTCGAAAATCTCAAGGTCCCCGGCGACGAGCAGATCGGTGTCAACATCGTGCGCCGCGCCGCCGAAGAGCCGGTACGCCAGATTGTGGGCAACGCCGGGTTCGAAGGCGCCATCGTGATCGAGAAGATCCGCGCCAACGCCGATAACAACTTCGGCTTCAACGCTTCCACCGCGGAATACGAGGACCTGGTGAAGTCCGGCGTAATCGATCCGACCAAAGTAACTCGCTCGGCCCTGCAAAACGCTTCTTCGATCGCAGCCCTAATGCTGACGACGGAAGCCATGATCGCCGAAATCCCCGAAAAGAAATCGGCACCGGCCCCCGGCGGCCCGCACGGCCCCGACATGGACTACTAGTCCGTGGCGCACGCAATCATGCGTGCCGCGTTCACACTCATGTGAACGCCTACCCGAAGAAGTCATCAACCGGCCCGCTCCTCAAAGGCGGGCCGTTCTTTTTTGCAGGTCGCTACAACCCAAACAGCGCCAGCGGCGAGATCTGCTGCGGCACGAATGGCGATCCGCCCAAATCCGCATCGCTCACCCCAAAAACAAAAAACTGATTCGGATTAGGAATCACGTTTCCGCTCGGATCTTCCGTAGTCTCCAGAAAATCATTGTCGTTAGCAAGCCAGAGCGTATGCAGGATTGCGCCGTTCTTCTTGATATCCGGACCAAATGCCACGCCCTCGATTTTGGAGGGAATCAGCTCAGGCGAAATGCCGCCGGCAGTGAGCGCGGCCACCACATCCAGAAACAACGTCTTACCGACGGTGTGCATCTCCGCCGTGGGTCCATCCATATTGCTCACGTCCACTGCTCCACTGAGATTGATCTTGAAAAGCTGTTTCTTCAAGGCGACCGTTCCCGGATCGGTGTTATTCGCCTCCCTCCCGGTGCCGTCCCGCTCGTCCACTAGAAACTCAGTCTGGTTCAGCGCGCATATTTCGCTGACCCCCGTGCCGCTGGTGAGCCCATAAGCGTATTGGTGAGTCACCTGGCCGGAGGCAATGTCGATGGTGACGATGCGCAGCAGTTTCGTAGCCCCCGCCTTGGAGTCCTGGATCAGAGGATCCTGCATGATCCCGACCAAAGTCTTGCCGTCGGGCGTGATCGCCAGACCCTCCATGCCTTTGTTCGCGGTCCGGCCGGATGTGTTGCCGCCGATTTCGGTGGCGCCCACCGGGCTCAGATTCGTGACATAGAACGAAGCCGGCAATTGGAACGACCGGATACGGACGCCGGTCAGCCGGTTGAACTGATATATGTAGGGTCCGTATTCGTCCGAGATGAAAACGCTCAGCCCGTCGTTGGACATGCGCAGTCCCTCCGAATCGAAACGGGCGTCGTTCGCATCGCCGGAATTGTGGCTGGAATCGAAGTTATCGGAGCGGCCGGTGAAGAAGTGCTGCAAAAAGTTATTAACGGGAGGAACGCCGGAACCCACTCCCAGCCCCTCCCCGTTGCCGTAAACCAGCGGCGTCAAGCTCCACAGCAGAGTTGTGGCCTGTAACGTCGGTGTCAGCGTGTAGGGCAGTCCCGTCCCCGAGGTGTTCGGTTGAAGATCCATCGTGATGGTGTGGAATCGGTTGATATAGCTGGCCGTGTTATCGATGGCCAGGTCGAATGTGACCGCATTCGGACCGCGGTCGGGCAACGCCAGGAAGACGTTACCGTCGGCGTAAGCCAGGGCCGATCCCAATCCGCCCAATTCGGTCGCCTTCACTCCATTTTCAAGGTTGTATTTCAGGCCGGATAGATCGCTGAACGAACCGGCGCGGGACGAGTCCATAGTGCCCACGGCGATCAGAGTGGGTTGCGCCTGCGCGTATGGCGCCGATAGCGCTCCCACGGCGAAAGCAATCGACGCGATACGGGCGATAGTCGTCACGGATGATGTCCTCCAGAGAGAGTGGTTACGGAAACGAAAAGCTCAGCATAGGGGAAGACCACGGTACCGTCAAGTAAAAATCAGATGAATTATTTTGTTACCAGTTTGTTGTTTGATGCACCGGAATGTGGCGCACTCACTCACGCATGCCGCGTTCACTCTCATGTGAACGCATTCCCCGAGAACCTGTCCAACCGCCCGCCAGTCAGAATCGCCGGCAACGCGTCTTGACAAAATGTCACATTAGATATAATCTAAATCTTGGATGGACGCCGAGGAAATTAAACGGTCCGTACAATCCAGCGGCCTGCGCTGCACTCCCCAGCGCTACGCCGTGATGGCGTTCCTGATGGAACACAACCGGCATCCGACGGCCGCCGAGATTTTCGAGGCCGTGAATCGCGTCGATCCCCGCTCTTCCAAAGCCACGACCTATAACAATCTGCGTGACCTAGTCGACGCGGGCTTAGTGCGAGAAGTGGCCATCGAGGGCCGCGCCGCGCGCTTCGACGCCAAAGGCCTGCGCCACCACCACTTCATCTGCGACCATTGCGGCAATGTGGAGGACCTGGATTGGTACGCCGTGCCCAAACCCGCCTCGCGCTCCCTCGGTAAGCGCATTCTTCGCGAAAGCGAGCTCATTTTCCGCGGGCTTTGCGCGAAATGCGCCCCAAAGCATGCTCCCCGTTAACTTTTGACCAATTCGAACGAAGAGGAAAACATGGAACACACCACCGCAGCCGGGACTACGATCCCCGAAAACAAAGAGCAAAATCTCTTACCCGAAACCAAATGCCCCGTAATGGGCGGCGCCCGCAGACACACCGTGGCGGGAGCCCCCACCAATGCGGGCTGGTGGCCGAATCAGCTGAACCTGAAGATCCTCCACCAGAATTCCCCGCTCTCCGATCCGATGGATCCAAAGTTCAACTATGCCCAGGAATTCAAGAGCCTGGACCTGGATGCCGTGATCAAAGACCTGCATAAGTTGATGACGGATTCCCAGCCCTGGTGGCCGGCCGACTATGGCCACTATGGTCCCTTCTTCATTCGCATGGCGTGGCACAGCGCCGGTACCTACCGCATCGGCGACGGCCGCGGCGGCGCCGGCTCCGGCACACAACGTTTTGCGCCCCTCAATAGCTGGCCGGACAACGCCAATCTCGATAAGGCGCGCCGCTTGCTTTGGCCGATCAAACAAAAGTATGGCAAGAAAATCTCCTGGGCCGATCTCATGGTTCTCGCCGGCAACGTCGCTCTGGAGTCGATGGGATTCAAGACCTTCGGTTTCGCCGGCGGCCGCCCGGACGTATGGGATCCGCCCGAGGATATTTTCTGGGGGCCGGAAGGCAAATGGCTGGGCGACGAGCGCTACTCGGGCGACCGTGAGCTCGCCAATCCCCTCGCCGCCGTTCAGATGGGCCTGATCTACGTGAATCCGGAAGGGCCCAATGGAAAGCCGGATCCGGTCGCTGCCGCGAAAGACATCCGGGAGACGTTCGCCCGCATGGCCATGAATGATGAGGAGACCGTTGCGCTCATCGCCGGCGGCCATAGCTTCGGAAAAACTCACGGCGCCGCCGACGCGGGCAAGAACGTCGGCTCTGAACCGGAGGGTGCCGGCATTGAGGAGCAAGGCCTCGGCTGGAAGAACGGCTTCGGCAATGGCAACGGCGCCCACACCATCACCAGCGGATTGGAGGGCGCCTGGACCACCACCCCAATAAAATGGAGCAACAACTATCTGGAAAATCTGTTGGGCTATGAGTGGGAGCTCACCAAGAGTCCCGCCGGCGCGAACCAGTGGAAGCCCAAAAACGGCGCTGGAGCGGGCACGGTTCCCGATGCGCACGATTCGTCCAAACGGCACGCCCCCTTCATGCTCACCACCGACATCGCCCTGAAGATGGACCCCAACTATGCGCCCATCGCCAAGCGCTTCCGTGAACATCCCCAGGAGCTGGCGGACGCTTTCGCCCGGGCCTGGTACAAGCTGACGCACCGCGATATGGGGCCTCGCGCCCGCTACCTCGGCCCGCTGGTGCCGAAGGAAACGCTGCTCTGGCAGGATCCCGTCCCCGCTGTGGATCATCCGTTGATCGGCGAGCAGGACGTTGCCGCGCTAAAGGCCAAGATCCTCGCATCCGGCCTCTCCATCTCCCAACTGGTCGCCACCGCCTGGGCGTCGGCGTCAACATTCCGCGGCGGCGACAAGCGCGGCGGCGCCAACGGCGCGCGCATTCGCCTCGCGCCGCAAAAAGATTGGGAAGTGAACCAGCCGGCCGAACTTGCGAAAACTCTGCAGAAACTAGAGACCATCCAAAAGGACTTCAACGCTTCTCAGTCTGGTGGGAAAAAAGTCTCGCTCGCCGACCTCATCGTTCTGGGCGGCGACGTGGCCATCGAATCGGCGGCGAAGAAAGCCGGATTCGATGTGAAGCTGCCTTTCAACCCCGGACGCACCGATGCTTCGCAAGACCAGACCGACGCGCATTCTTTCGCCCCGCTCGAACCCGCCGCCGACGGCTTCCGCAATTATCTCCGCAACGGACAGCCCATATCGGCCGAAGAGCTGCTGGTGGATCGGGCCCAGTTGCTGACGCTGACCGCCCCCGAGATGACGGTTCTCGTCGGCGGCATGCGCGCCCTGAATGCCAACTTCGGCCAGTCCAAACACGGCGTCTTCACCAACCGGCCCGAAACGCTGACCAATGATTTCTTCGTCAACCTGCTCGACATGAATACCAAGTGGCAGGCCTCAACATCCGACGGCGTCTTCGACGGCATCGATCGCGCCAGCGGCAAAGTCAAGTGGACCGGTACCCGTGCCGACCTGGTCTTCGGTTCCAACTCCCAGCTCCGGGCCATCGCGGAAGTCTATGCGTGTGACGACTCGAAGGAGGCGTTTGTGAAGGACTTCGCCGCGGCCTGGAACAAAGTGATGAACCTGGATCGCTACGACCTGGCCTGAGCGCCGTCGGCGAACTGAAAAAACGCTCTTCGGCCACTGCGCGTCGCCGATCGTGATTGTCGTCTGCCTCGCATCCGCCACGCCCATGCTCCGCAGTGGAATGCGCACGGCATGAGCCTGGCCGCTCTTGTCGAACGTCGCCTGATCTCCGATGTTCGAGGTGGCGTGCAACATGAACTCGCCAACGCCGGAAACGCCGACTTTCATCACCGGCAGAATCATCGCGTAAACCGAGTCCGGGTGGAATGCCTTATTGCCAAAAGCGCCAAATTGTCCTGCACGTAAACCTTGGACGACGTGTAGTGCAACTCCGGCCGCGGCCGGTCACCGGTTTGCTGGGCCTTCTCCATCTGCTTGTACACCGCCAGCACCTGGTCCTCGCCTCGCTGCGCCCGGCACCCGATGGTAGCCCGCATCACCCAACTCTATCGTCGCCTCCACAGTTTGCTTTATTGTGGCGCACGCACTCCTGCGTGCCGCGTTCACACTCATGTGAACGCAATCCTCAAGTATCCATACCACCGAGCAGAAGATCCCCACCACGGCGGCTAGCCCTCCCCCCTAACCGCCGCGGTGCGCCGAAGGCGCTTCTCGGGCGCCGAAGGCGCGTCTCGATTCGATCTCCGAAGGCGCGTCTCTGGGCGCCGAAGGCGCTCTCTAACATCTAACACCTAACACCTGACACCTTCTTCAAATCGCCTGCCCCGCAAACAGCCTCTTCCCGATCCGGGTAATCACCAGCCCCGTGTCCGTTTCAATAGCTTGAAATTCATTCAAGTTACTATCGATCGCAAACGTCACGTGAACGGTCACCCCAATCGGCGCAACCTGAAGCGTGAACGTCCCGGTGCAATCCGAGTGCACTACATATGTCCCCGTTATCGTCACCGGGAGTATGTTGCCGTTCTGGCTCAACGTCGCCGTAGCGGTGGTGTTGCCCGTCCCGTCGAAGCTCTGCGTGCCCACCTCCACCAGCGGCCCCGCGATTTCAGGCGGCGACGCGATGAACCCGGTAGACGTGTACGCGAATGTGCCGCGCAAACTGTCGTTGCTGCATCCTTTGTTCTGGGCGTGCGCCGTGGTCGCGACACCCAGCGTAAATACCGTGACCGCGGTCGCCATGAAAGTCTTTCCGAAACTGCTTTTCATAATCATCTCCTTTGCGTTCATAGATTCCTTCCGGGAGGGGCCTCATCCTGACGGCGAGTTCTCGCTCCCGCCGGTACAGGCGCAACCGTGCGGCGAAAGCGGCCACGCTTGTGCTATTTTTCCCAGCAGGAGGACCGTCCATCGACCCGCGCTCCGTCGAGATCACCGATCTGTTGAAAGCCTGGGGCAGCGGAGACAATGCCGCGCTGGAACGCCTGGCGGAGCGCGTCTATCCCGAATTGCGCCTGATGGCCCGCCGGTACATGAAGAACGAAAGCCCGGGCAATACCCTTCAGGCCACCGCACTAGTGAATGAGGTTTATCTCCGCCTGGTGGACGTCGCCCAGGTCGACTGGCACGCTCGCGCCCAATTCTTTTCGATGGCCGCCCAGATGATGCGCCGCATCCTGGTGGACGCGGCTCGCGCCCGTGGTTCGGAAAAGCGCGGCGGCCGCGCGCCCAAAGTGAGCCTCGATGAAACCGCCGTCCTTTCCCCCTCCCCGGACCGCTCCATCCTGGCACTGGACGACGCCCTGACCGCGTTCTCCCAACTAGCGCCGCGCCCGGCCAAAGTGGTCGAGCTGCGCTATTTCGGCGGATTGACCGAGGAGGAAATCGTGGCGGTTCTGAAGATCTCGCCGCGCACCGTCCGCCGCGATTGGGATCTTGCCAAAGCTTGGCTGTGGCGCGAGCTAAAGCATACAATAAGTAAACCCTCTGGAATGCTTACATGACCCCGGAGCGATTCCGGCAAATTGAAGAGCTGTACCACGCCGCTCGCAGCGGCAGCGCGGACCAGCGCGTGGCCCTGCTCGCCCAAGCCGATCCCGATGTGCGCCGCCAGGTGGAATCGCTTCTGGCGGGATCAGCCGGCCAATTCCTGGACCGCCCCGCCATTCAGAACGCTCCGCCGCTCGAAGAGGATGCGACAGTGGTTCAATTGTCCGCGGGCGCATGCCTGGGACCCTACCGTATCGAGAGCAAGCTCGGCGAGGGCGGCATGGGCGAGGTCTTCCGCGCGATAGATACCCGCTTAGGCCGCGCCGTGGCGATCAAAACCACTCGCGAGCAGTTCAGCGCCCGTTTCGAGCGCGAGGCGCGTGCCATTTCGTCGCTCAACCACCCCCACATCTGCACGCTTCACGACGTTGGCCCGGATTACCTGGTCATGGAGCTGGTCGAAGGCGAGACCATCGCGGCCCGGCTCAAGCGCGGCCCTCTTCCACTGAAAACGGCGCTCCTCTACGCTTCGCAGATCGCTTCCGCGCTGGCTGAAGCGCACGCCAAAGGCATCGTGCACCGCGACCTCAAGCCGGGCAACATCATGCTCGCGAAATCCGGAGTCAAGGTTCTGGATTTCGGCCTCGCCAAATCGGGCCAGGATGAAACCGTCACCGCCAGTCACATGATCATGGGCACACCGGCCTACATGGCGCCCGAGCAGCGCACCGGCAAACCGGCCGACGAGCGCTCCGACATCTATTCGTTCGGTTGCGTGCTCTACGAAATGCTCACCGGCGCGCGAACCGGGTCCCAGCGGAAACGCATCCCCTCGCGAAAGCTGGAAAGAATCGTAAATCGCTGTCTGGAAGAAGACCCCGCGCGCCGCTGGCAATCGGTTGCCGATTTGCAAAAGGAGCTGGACTCGGTAACTGTCGCTACCGGCCATTGGAAAATCGCGGCGGCCGCCGCTCTTGTGCTCGCGCTCGCGGCCGCGGCATATTTCTACCTCCATCGCCCCCGCGCACTCAAAGAACAGGACACCGTCGTACTCGCCGACTTCGTCAACAACACCGGCGATCCCATCTTCGACAGCACGTTGCGCCAGGGCCTGGCCATCCAACTGGAACAATCGCCTTTTCTCAAGATTCTGGACGACGACCGGGTGCAGCGCGATCTGCGCCTGATGAACCTTCAGGCCGGAGCCCGCATCACGGATCAGGGCGCGCACGACGTTTGCGTCCGCGAAGGAGCCGCGGCCACCATAGACGGCGCCATCGCGAGCCTGGGAAAGAATTATGTCATCACGCTCCAGGCCGTCTCTTGCCAAAACGGCGGGACGCTCGCGCGGCAGCAGGTCCAAGCCGAAAACAAAGAGCGCGTGCTTAACGCACTGAGCGCGGCCGCCACGGGTATCCGCGCCAAGCTCGGCGAATCCCTCAATTCGATCCAGAAGGTGAATCGCCCGCTGGAACAGGCCACCACCGCTTCGCTCGAAGCGCTGCAAAGCTACACGGCCGCCCTGGGCGTAATGGGCCAAGGCCATTTTCTCGCGAGTGTTCCGTTGTTTGAACGCGCCATATCCATCGATCCGAAATTCGCCATGGCTTATTACACCCTGGGTGTCGCCTACGAACAGGCCGGCGAGACGGCGCGCAGCGTTGAGTATGCGAAAAAGGCTCTCAGTTTGTCCAACCGGGTTTCCGAGATGGAGCGAACCGAGATCACTGCCTACTATTACCGCGCCACCGGCGAGCTGGACAAAGAGATCGATGCATATCAACAGGCCGCCCGCACCATCGCCTACCGGAATTGGAGTTTCCACAATCAATTAGCTGTTGTGTACATCGACCTGGGCCGGTACGAAGACGGCCTCCAGGAGGGTCTGGAAGCCGCCCGGCTGAATCCCGACTTGGAGGCTCCCTATCGTCGTCAGTTGGACGCCTACATTTGCCTGGATCGCCTTCCCGAGGCCAGGCAGGTGGCGGAGAAAGTGCGCGCGCTTCATGTGGATGGGCCGAGAATTCACCAGCGCTTCCTCGAGATCGCCTACGTCGCGGAGGACCCAGTCGCGGCGGCCAAAGAGATTCAATGGTTCTCAGGCAAGCCGGAGGAGTATCTCAGCTTCGGCTTGCAGGCGGCGAATCGGAACGTTCATGGCGAGCGGCTCGAGTCGCACAAACTATACCAGCGGGCCGCCGAGACCGCTCGGCTCAAGGGATTCCCGGACACTGCTACAGAGTTCGACGAAGCCGATGCGCAAGCCGACGCGCTCTCGGGCAATTGCCAGACCGCGCTGCGCATGGGCCGCCCGGCGCTTACATTGGCGCTCTGTGGTGATGCGGCCCAAGCCGAGAAACTCGCCGCGCAGTCTGCCAAGCTGTCTCCAAACGGAACCATCTGGAATGCAGTCCAGCTCCCCGAAATTCGAGCGGCCTTGGCGCTGCAGCGAAATCAACCGGCGGAAAGCGTGGAACTCCTGGCACCCGCGTCTCCCTACGAACGCTCGTACATCGAGACGATTTACCTGCGCGGCCTGGCTTACCTGCGCCTCCACAAAGCCGCGGAGGCGGCGGCCGAATTCCGCAAAATCGTGGATCATAAAGGCGCCAGTTGGGCCGCCACTTGGATCCACCCCAATTGGGGACTCTATTATGCCCCGTCCCATCTGGCGCTGGCCCGCGCCTATTCCCAGGCCGGCGACACGCCCAACGCAAAAAAAGCATTCCAGGCCTTCTTCGACCTATATAAAACCGCCGACCCCGACACCCCGATCCTCCGGCAAGCCAAAACGGAATACCTCAACCTCCGTTAGTCCCGCCCGTGGCGCACGCACTCATGCGTGCCGCGTTCACACTCATGTGAACGCCTCTCGCGAGAACCTATTACCGCATCGACAAATCACCACGAGCCAGAGTCATACCTTGTGCGCGAGACGAATCACCGACGCCTGGCGCCCCTCGAGCGGTTCATCGTCTGCGGCTCAGCCAGCCGCTAGTGCAGCCTTAAAGCTCCAGCCGATTGGCACAGTAGTGATGGAACCCGGGCTGCGCCGGACCGCGAGTGCCTAAGGCCGGCCCATTGGAAGCCATCCCTCGAGGCGGCGCGGAAGCGCTGGATGACAAGTTGCGATCACACGTCATTCGGCATGACATGAAAAACTTCCACGCCGGCCCGAAAGCTTCCTTCAGTCACGGCGTTGACGTGGCGAACCACTCCAAATACCGAATCACTCTTGCTCTCGATCAGGATGACCTCTCCCGGCTCCAACGGCGCCGACGTCTCTAAACCGATGCCGTGCATCGACACATCAGTCGCCACCGCATCCACCGTGGACTCTAAGTCGGCCTTTTGGATCTTTACCTCTTCGCTTATCGGAAAGCGCTGCGCACAGCGTGAATCGCCTTCATATTCATCTGGGATGGCGATACAGGCCTCGTAATCATGCCCTTTGGGACAACACGAGATAATCTCGCCTTCACGGCTTATAGCTCCGAATTCGATGGAAACAGCGCTTCCTTCCGGCAAGGGCTGGTGAACCAGAATCGACAACGACCTGCGGTGGACGTCTTGGATCTTCGCCGCGGCACGAAAGTTTGAACCGGTAAGTAGGACTGCAACACAACGGCCCAACGAGGACTGGGTGTCCCGCTGTTCTTCGCGGTGTTCGTGACCGCCCGCGACGGATCTTAGTGGCGCGGGGTCCTGAGTTAGAGTCTGGAGGTGCGGCATGAAACCTTGGGGTGCATCTCAAGGACCATTCCCTCCAGCGAGCGTCTGCCGTTCCTGAAATTGAGAATTCAGCGCTTGCCGTCAACGCGCCAGAAAATGTTCCGGCGAGTACCTTAGCGCTCTCTCAGGTGATGCATTTATGTCGACTACATAGATCTTCAAAATGGATGCGAAGTATGACCCACCCAGGCGCGCATAAGCACCCGCATCTTTACTTGACCACTGAAAAAGCAGAGCATTTAGCCCCGGCATCACGGTCGACTCGTGCGGCGATCAACCCTGGGAGGCTCTGAAGTCGAACGCGGCGACCGAGCCCGGGCCTCCGCAGTAGACTGGGCACATGCTCCGTCAGATCGCGCCCCTGTTCTTCACTATGGACATTCCCTCTACGCTCGCCTATTACAAGGAAAAGCTCGGCTTCGAATGTCTCGGGACATGGCAGGATCCACCTGTCTATGCCATCGTGGCGCGCGACCAGCACGTGATTCACTTCCGCTGCGCCGAGCCGCCGACAGCCAATCCGAAGAAATACCCGGACGAACTGCTCGACGCGTATGTGTTCGTCGAAGACGCCGACGCGCTTTACGCCGAATACGCAGCCCAAGGCGTAGAATTCACTCGCGGAGTCGCCAACATGCCATGGCACTGCCGCGAGTTCGTGGTGAAGGATTGCGATGGCCGCCTGCTGGCTTTCGGCGCAAACCTGTAGTCTCGTCCGTTTTCCATTCCAGAGCGCGGATCAGGTCGCGCGCGGGCCCAACTACCCCGAAACTCGACGCGCACGGTCAGGCACCCGCTCTCGCTGCGTAGCCGGGTCAATCCCAGGACGTACAGTCCGAAATACGGAGAAAGTGCTTTCGACCGGATCTGTGATCGGCATCCGCCGGTCGTATTGCAGAGCAGTTGGCGGACGCAAGCGCGTTTGTACCGATCTGCTCTGTGGGCTTGGCTTGTGCTTCGCCCGCGATCGTATTAAGTATGGGTTGGGGCTGTAATCTTGCCGCCACCCGTGCGTCCCTTCCGTTGGTGATCCCGGCGAACTGCGCGGCTTCATCGAATAGTGGATCAGACTTTGAACGACTTCTGACCATCCGCCGTATCTACATACACGAAAATGCCGTCAAAGACTCCGGTGGCCCCTCCAAGCCTACGCGAGGCTTCCGCCACCGCCTCGGGGTAGCCGAACCCGATCGCTTCAACGGGAGAGTTATGGGCATACGCCTTGAAATCGAAGTGGACAAGGAGGAAGAAGGCGACCGATCCCGCCCGCTTTGCTGAGTACTTGGCGGTTTTCGCATTGATATTCACGCACAGAGCATCCACCATCGAGTTAGGCGAATAGGCTCCCCCCGGGTAGGGGAAAGTGAGCCATCCAAGCGCGGCCGGTTCTGCGGCCACCCGCCGCAACCGTCTTGGGTAAATGTTCAGGTTTACAAGGTAGCGCGCCAAAGCTGGATAGTCGGCAAAGTCGTTCCAAACGAACCCCTGCGGCGACTGCCAATCATGCTCAGTCTCCCATCTCTTGTCGAGGTAGGCCATGAGACCAGTCATCTCGGCTATCAGCGCTGGTTCATCGCCTTTCCGCAACCGATTCTTGACGCACATCCAAACGAGACGGAAATGTTCGGTTTCGTTTGGAACCACGTGGAGCGCCCGCCGGAACGGCTCCTCCAAAGACTCTTCCCGCTTAGCATCACTTATTTGCTGCTCGTCGAGCCAGTTCGTGAGTTCGAGTCCGATGGTTCGGCCGTCCTGCAAGCTGCACTCGATGTCTGGAGGGTCTTTGTGGGGCTGAACCCAAGTCGTCACGGGGCTACCAGCGAACATCGGGCAGTTGCCGAGAAACGCAGCAAAGATCCGCTCTTCTTCAGCAGGGTTTCCCATCACGCCTCCAACTTCATTTTGGCAGAGCACGAAGGCGAGAGATCGCTCAAGGATCACCCCGGCGCCGATTGGTCACACAACACCGACCGTATGGTCGGCCACCCAAACAATGGTGTGACCTTGTTGACCGGATGGGTCCTCTGAAGTCGGCCAGTGTCAGGATGATCCGGCGTCACCGCAACCACGGACGAGTCGACCGTTCCACGGCCAATTGACGTGGAGGCGACTTCACAGGAGTGATTTCCTCGAACGCCGTTTCTTCAATCTCACCGTACGCGACTCTACGTCAAAGTGAATCGTCTGACCCAAAAATGCAATCTCCGACCGGCCTCGTTTGGCCGATTCTGCCGTACGACAGGCGAATATATTTCACGGTTTAAGCGGTCTTGCAGTCTTTCGCGTTGGATCTCTTGGCTAGGCAGGGAGCGAGCGAACGGGTTGGCTACGGTTCTGGCTGAAGTTCCGAGGCGAGTCCGATTCGTTCGGTTTGGGTGCCGCCCGGCTCGATCAAAACGCGCTTCGCTGTTTTCAGGTATGGCTGGATTGTTTCCGGGCTGGTGTACTCGAAATCCTGGTTGTTCACGGCCAGGAGAACATACTCGCCGGCGGGGACCGCAGAGAAGTCGAAACTGCCGTCGCTATCCGTCTGGAACCCAAAGTAACTGTTCGGATTTGAAGATGCGATGGCAGGCGCCAGCACAACCATGACCATCGGGACCGATTTTTCTCCGTCTATCACAAATCCCTTCAGTCTCCCCGTTTCGGCGCTGGCGGTCAGATTGACCTTGACGCTGGCTCCATCGGCGATCTCAATGATCCCATCGTGCATTGGAGCGCCTTCCACGGACATATGCTTCACGAAGAACCCCTCGGCGCTCGACAAGACCAAGCGCACGTGGGAGGCAGAAAGCTTGGTGAATGAGAAACTGCCATCCGCGCCGAGCGGTACGGTCGCTGTTTGGTTGGTCTCCTCGTTCAGAATATTCACCAGCAGCTGGTGTCGAGGGCGGTTCTCCCGATCTTCAAATGCGATTTTGCCTGTCAGCGTAGGGAATGGTTTCGGCGTGATCTGGACTGTTATGCCGGCTCCCGCAACCTCAATCTCTTTCCGCATGCTTTGCTCGTCATCGGAATACCGGACAACGTAGCGGCCTGGGAGGACACCGGGAACTACATCGTTCAGGGCCGCGTAAGTGCTGGACACCAAAGTCTCCGCGCCTCCGATGCCTACCGCGCTCAAGCTTATTGGGCCGGTGCAGGCAGAATCTGGACAGGTAAATCTCACCTCGGCTCCAGAGGCCGGCCTCAGAGTAAAGTCGGCCTGCGCTTTGGCGCCCGGGCGGAGTCTTAGAGGAGTTGCGGCGCGCGCATCGTTTCCGGTGGGAAAGTATGTAAGAGCATAGGGGGTCAGCCTCCCGGCTTCCATGAGTTCGTCCTTGGCGGAGGGATCAGAGTAATACCAGGGTTCCCCTGTGGCCGCCAGGTAGTAAGTACCCGCCGGAAGCGACGACCAACTGTAGTTGCCGGATTCGTCGGATTCCGCCCTCCCCATCGAAACGATGTGTCTCTTGCCGTCAGCCACGGTCTCGACGAACAACTCGATCTTGGCGTCGAAAACCGGATCGCCGATTTGATCCACGATTTTGCCGTGGATCGCGATCGGCGCGTGCCAACGGAAGAGGATGCCGGTGGTATCTAAGTCCGGCCCAACGACGATCGACGAATCGGCGGTACCGGAAGGTTTTTGACCGTAACTCTCTCCGAAATCGTGGTGCGAGGCCAGTAGCGTGTACTTGCCGCGAGGTACGTCAAAAGAAAATTTGCCATTTGCTCTTGTGACGACACTTTGTTCGGGTGTTGGGCCGCCCGTAAGAACCACTCGAGCACGCGTTAGCGGCGCACCGCCTTCGGAATCGACCACCGTGCCGGAAACGCGGTAGGTTTGGGCGGACGCCTGGAACGCGAGCATCAGAAGGAAAGCAGCGATTTTCATTGTGAGGCTCCGGCAATGACAACCTCGGCAGTCTGGCAGTCTTCAATGTGAGCGCTCGTGCCGCCGGACAATTTTTCAAGGAATTCGGGACTGCGGAACTCGACGGCTTCATAGCGGGGAAACAGGTAGACCGAATAGTCTCCTGGTGCGAGATTCGCAAATCGAATCGCAGCCTCCGGCCCGCCACGTGCGTAAGCTGGCAGCAACAGAGGATCGCTCGAGGGGGAAGAGCGTGGGATAAGCAAAATTCCGGCCTGCGGTGGAATCTCATTCGCGAGTTTGACGTTGAGAATTCCGCCGCCAGACCTAAACTCGATGACCATGGTCTGGGAAGCGGAGCTTGGCGAGAACGCGACGAGTGGATTTTTCAGAAGGTCTGCGTTGCCAAAAGAGGCCGATACGGGATAAGCTCCGTGGCACTTCAGCCGAACGCGATACTCGCCGGGGAAAACGCTGAGGACGAATTGCTCTGGTGCTTGTGGTGTATTGGCCGCGGAGACGGGAACTGAATATTGGTGTTGATACAGCGCGACGCTGCAAGAACCGTGAACCTCGGGTTTGGTCACGGCATCGCCTACCGAACGCGCGACACCATTGACGGTTATGGGGGGTGCAAGGACGAGAGAATTGCCGCTCGTGTCGCCCTCACCGACATGGACCAGCAGTTCGCCACGCGTGTTTTGTTGTGATGCACGTAGCGTGTAGTCCCCGGGCGTCACGTCCAGGATTACGAAGCTTCCGCTAACAGCGTCGATCACCGCGCGGCTCGGTTCTGTAAGACTGTCCTCGCCCAACAACTCGAAAGTTACCGTATCGGGGCCACGGTATCCTTCCAGCTTGCCGCGGATTCGAAAAGAGGATTGCAACTCGAGATGAAAATCCGCAGTCACGCCAGTTCCCGCCGCGATCGTAACGGGGGTCGCTTGTTTTAACTCGGTTGCGTCACCGAGATACACCGGCGAAAACGCCTCCCAGGAGGCGTAACGCATTCCGTCGATGCCGAAATGGGTTTCGGTGCCGCCTCGGCGCCCCTGGGCTTTTACGTAGTACTCGCCCGGTCGAAGAGACGTAAGGCGAAACGCCCCGCTATCGTCCGTCCAAACGGTCCCCTCATTGGTCACCGTCCTTTCGCCATCGCTGATTGCGGATCGGTATAGGCTGACGAGAACATTTTCGAGAGGTTCGCCATATTGATCGACCACTTTCCCGTCAATGTTGCCGAGGGGAGTCAGAGGAATGTTAATGTTGACCTCTTCTTCCGATACGACCAAGATCCGTGCAGCCTCCCAACCTGCACCCTGGACGTATCCGGGCTTTCGCGCCGTATACGCGTATTGGCCCTTCGATAACCCATCGAAATGGAACTCGCCCGCGGGCCCGGATATCGCTGCCATGGATTGAGTCGGCTCAGCGTCACCCCGAGCCGAGCCGTTCGGCGACTGGCTGCCGGGAATTCTTGTCAACTCCACCAGTGCGTTCTTTACCAACTCACCGGTTACTGAATTTCGCGCCGTGCCACTGACCGAATATGAGGAGCTCTGTGCTTGTCCCAAAGCCGACAGTATTAAGATGGTTCCTAGCACGAACGCTCTTAGGAGTGGCATGGTGACAATCGCCTCAGGCGACGGAACGAGCGTAAATATCTTATCGGCAGAATGCCGAGCTTTCGTTAGCGGGCGATGCGTCAGTCGATGCCGCTTGGATCTAGCCACATTTGGTTGGACACCGGCAGTTGCATTTTAGATCCTGCTCGCAGTGCGTGGTTCTCTATTCGCGAGGCTGTCTACCAGGACGTATAACGCTGCTATGCGCGGATGTGGGCTCCGGCCAGTTGTCCCCAGGCCTCGTTGGAGGAAGGTTGGGAAATTGGAGGCCGGAGCGGATTAGTCTCGTGAAACGCCGTCCACGGAAATGAGTCCCCGCAAGTCGGCCAGCGTAGCGGATACATTTCACGCTATCGCTGGCTCCAGGCCAATCTTATCGTTCACCGCGTTTTGCAAACGCTGTTTGCAACCAAGGTAGCGCTCCGTCGTTTGAACGCTCACGTGACCGAGTAAGAACTGGATCTGCTCAAGTTCCCCTCCAGCTTGATGGCACAAGCGCGCACAAGTGCGCCGCAAATCGTGGGGCGCGACTCCGTCGAGACCACATTTCGAGCAACCGGCTTTGACCACGCCCCAGATGACCTTGGGACTGAAACCGCTTGTTGCAATCCGACCCGCCTTGTTGATTGCCCGAAAAGCTGGGCCATAGCTGATACCAGCGGCAGTCATCCAGTTATCCACCGCCGCTTTGACCCGCTGGAGATGTTCCACGGCGAGCGCAGCCAGTTCGCTCGCCGGAGGCCGCATCTCAAGAGGACAGCGACCATGGCGTAGTCACGCTTGCCACGAAAATCCCCATCGTTGAAGACTGCAAGAAATTTCTTCCCTTGTTCAGCTGTCAACCAGTTTCCAATCCGCATGCCGTGCTTCTTGACGCCTTTCACGCGTCGGATGCCTGCCGCAAGATTCAGGACTGAGAAGTCCGCAATTCGCGGCCTGGTAGATTGGATGGCGTGATCGTACGATCGTTGCGAACTCCGCGAAGTGAGGCTGTTCAGTACTACCGATTTCGATTGTTCGAAATCAGGCAGTTTCAAGATGGTTTTGGGAGAGTGTTTGCGCTTGTTTTTTGCCATCCAGCATCTGTATCACTGAAGATGCTGGAGTTCTACGGCATGCTGGCGCGTTTTTCAGCAGCAATCTCCCACAATCGGACATCTGGGGCAGGAGTATTTTCAAGCGTACCCGTCAACCGACCGGGATCTTGGTAGCATAGCGATGGATCATCGAGCGTTGCTTCATCACTCGTTCGCTAGCAGCCCTGGAAAGGAACAATCTGCCATTCAGCAATGAAAAGATTTCAACCCAGGGACGATCGCCGTTTAGGAAAGCAGGATCGGCGGCAGCTTCACGTGCTTTACGAAGACGATGCCGTTGTAGTCCTCAATAAGCGGGCCAAACTGCTCGCGGTGCCCGCGGATGACTCCGATACCCCATCTGCGCTTTCTATTCTTTCGGCAGAACTGAAATCAAAGAGGCAACGAGCCTTCGTCGTCCATCGCATCGATCGTCACACGTCTGGGATTCTGCTCTTCGCAAAAACCTGGCCAGATCGAGAAGCCCTCGTGCAACAGTTTATCCGACACACCCCGGTGCGGGAATATCTCGCGGCAGTTCGTGGTCATCTCCGCTTTAGAGAAGGGACTCTCGTTCACCACTTTCGGCAAGCAGGAATGTTTCAAAAGGTGACCACAGAATCCGATCCAAAATCGGCTCGCGCTGAACTTCGCTATTCCGTGGAACATCGCCTTAGGGGCGCATCGCTCGTCCGAGTCTCGCTGGTGACCGGATTACAAAATCAAATCCGTGTTCAGCTTTCAGCGATCGGCCACCCGGTCATCGGCGACAGAAAGTACAATCCATCA
>Ga0206847_10214_pt1 | contig 19131 bp, 16 predicted proteins | sample Alteio_BWOrgCont_17_FD_152880 | JGI IMG/M metagenome (GOLD analysis project Ga0206847, IMG submission 152880) | Enriched cells from forest soil in Barre Woods Harvard Forest LTER site, Petersham, Massachusetts, United States -... | ecosystem: Environmental > Terrestrial > Soil > Temperate forest >... | reverse complement strand
CTGTCCTGCTGCGCGAAATTCTCAGGCGCACCCGAACCTTGCCCGACGTGCAGGAAGCCGCCATTGGCGACGAAACCTCTCTTCCCCTGGGCCACAGCGATCCCGGCCGGCTACCATTGATCCGCGAAGGGATCGAGACGATGGAAAATCAGGCTCCTGTGATCGAGAGCCCCATCGTTTCGCCGGAATACTTCCATCTGTTGGGCATGCCGTTATTACGCGGCCGCTTTTTCAACGACCAGGATATTGAAACTACGCCTCAGGTTGCAGTCATCAATCAGGCCGCGGCCAACGCCTACTGGCCAAATCAGGACCCTGTTGGCAAGCGCGTCCGATTGCAATTGAATACCCGCGGTCTGGTGACCACTGCCAAACCGGCATGGACCACGATCGTCGGCGTAATTGCGGATGCCCGCACGGAGTCGCTGGCGGATGCGGGGATTCCGCAGATCTATCGCAGCGTGTACCAGCGCGGTTCAAAAGAAGTGGCCATCTTTCTTCGCGGACAACTTGACCCCGGCGCTATCTCCACACAAGTGCGGAGCCAGGTCCAGGCCGTCGATGCCACGCTTCCCGTCTTCCATGCCCAGACCCTCGATGACGTGCTCTCCACTTCGCTTTCGGTCAGAAAATTCTCAATGGAGATGGTTGCGTTTTTTGCGGCTACTGCATTGCTACTGGCTGGGCTTGGAATTTACGGGACCATCTCTTACGTTGTGAATGAACAAAGACGCGAGATCGCCATTCGCCTCGCACTTGGAGCTCAAAGAGCCACCATTCTCAAGATGGTCCTGCGCCGGGGACTTGGTCTGGCCGCGGCTGGCACAGTGCTGGGTGTGGCTGGTGCGCTTATCGTCTCTCACTTGATGGCGGGATTGCTCTTCGGCGTGTCACCTAACGATCCAACCACCTTTGGAGGAGTGACGATTTTGCTGACCGGTGTCGCGCTCGCTGCCAGCTATATTCCGGCGGTACGCGCCATGCGCCTCGACCCCATCACTACACTCCACTCCGAATGACTTCGAGCCATTTTTCTTTCCGCCCTTTTGCATAATTTATCGATCCGAAGGAGCACAATCATTCCATGGTCACGTTTTACAACTCCCGAGCCGCAATTTCCCACTAACCGTCGCCCCGGCCCGGCCCACACCGCCAAATCTTCATCCAATAGGTGGATTTCACCGCAGACCCAACCAAACAATTAATTGTTTTCACGCAAATCCCCATTTTTCGAGAGATAATTTTCCTCGTAAGATTCATAGAGTGAATAACTTAAAAATCGAGACTGTTTACTATATGGTTATCAGAGTTGCCCTGTTTTGCCCGTTTTTTTCGACCGTTTTTTGCCCTTTTTCCTTCATTTACACCCCAATTTAGGGGTAAATCCGATGCAATGTCCGAGCAAACGGAATCGTCTCCCGCACATGGTCCAGCCCACAAATCCAAGCCACCGCCCGCTCGATGCCCATGCCAAACCCTGAGTGCGGCACGCTCCCATAGCGCCGCAAGTCCAGGTACCACTCGAAAGCCTCACGAGGCAGCTTGTGCTCGTCAATCCGAGAGCTCAAAAGCTCGTAGCTTGATACGCGCTGCGACCCGCCAATAATCTCTCCATAGCCTTCAGGCGCAAGCACATCCACACACAGAGCCAGCCGAGAATTAACCGGATCGGGCTCCATGTAAAACGCCTTGACATTAGCCGGATAGCGATGCACCATCACCGGCCGATCGAACTGCGAACTGAGCCAAGTCTCATCCGGCGACCCAAAGTCATTCCCATACTCAAACGGCGATTCCAAATGCCCAGTCTTGTAAGCCGCATTCAGAAGCGCCGCCGCATCGTCGTAGGTGATCCTCGGAAACGGCGGCAGGATAGCCTCCAGCTTAGCTCGATCGCGCCCAATCACAGCCAGCTCCGGCCCGCGATTCTTCAGCACGCTCTGCACGATGTGTGAGAGAAAGTTCTCCGCCAACTCCAACAACCCATCAAGATCGCAGTAAGCCACTTCCGGCTCAATCATCCAGAACTCAGTAAGATGCCGCCGCGTCTTGGACTTCTCCGCGCGAAACGTAGGCCCAAAGCTATAAACCTTCCCCAACGCCAGCGCCGTCGACTCAATATAAAGCTGGCCAGACTGCGTCAGAAACGCCGGCTCACCAAAGTAGTCCACCGGAAACAGCGTCGAAGTCCCCTCGCAAGCCGCCGGCGTAAGAATCGGCGGATCGGTGCGAATAAACCCATTCTGGTCAAAGTATTCCGCCGCCGCCCTCATAATCTCCGCGCGAATCCGCAGAATCGCCGACTGCCTTGGAGACCTCACCCAAAGATGCCGATGCTCCATCAGAAAATCGACGCCGTGTTCCTTCAGCGTTATCGGGTAAGGATCGCTCTCCGGAACCCGCTGCACCACCTCAACACCCTCGACGTCCAGCTCGAATCCACCCGGCGCGCGCTTGTCCGCCCGCACTTTGCCAGTCACGATCACCGACGACTCCTGCGTCAGCCCCTTGAGCGTCTCGAAGACCTCCGCAGGCACGCCCTTCACGTGCGCAACACCCTGCACCGTCCCAGTCCCATCGCGAAAGATAGGGAACAGCAGCTTGCCGCTTTCACGCAGGTTATACAGCCATCCGCGCAACGTGACGGACTGCCCTTCATGCTGCCCAAGTGTGGCAATCGTGGCTATTGGTGGGGTCGATGTTGCGGGCGTTACAGTTTCATCGGACATGCAAATCTTCCTTCGTGGCCGAAGCGGATAAAGCGCGGCCTGACTTTCTAGAATAACGCGCTCAGCGCCGCATCCACCGTCGGGTGCGCAAACCGGAAGCCAGCTGCAGTCAGCCTGGCAGGAACAACTCGCGCGCTAGCCAGCAGAGCCTCGTCAGCCATCTCGCCCAAAGCCAGCCGCAGCGCAAACGCTGGCGCAGGCAGAATCGCCGGCCGATGCACAGCACGCCCCAGCGCCCGTGTAAATTCCGCGTTAGTAACCGGCTCCGGCGCAGTCAGATTCAAAGGACCCGCCAGCTCCGCCGTCTCCATCGCAAATAAAACCGCAGCCACAGCATCCGCCAAGCCGATCCAGCTCATCCATTGCCGTCCTGACCCGAGCCGTCCTCCCAGCCCAAACCGAAACAGCGGCAGCATCTTGCCAAGCGCCCCCACCAACACCGAGCACCACACCAAACCGCAGATTCACCACCCGAATACCAGCCTCAACAGCAGGCCTCGTCGCCGCCTCCCATTCGCAGCACAAATCCGCCAGGAACCCAGATCCCGCCTCAGACCTTTCATCCAAAATCAAGTCGCCCCGATCCCCATAGATCCCAGTAGCCGAAGCCACCAGCAGCGTCTTAGGTGGCTGCCGCAAACCCGCCAGCGTCTCAGCCAGCGCCCGCGTAGACGCAACCCGGCTCGCCCACATCTCCCGCTTATAAGCAGCCGTCCATCGATGCGCAGCCACGCTGGCCCCGGAAAGATGAACCGTCGCATCCAGTCCCTCTATCGTCTCAGTGTTCGCAAAAGGCTTTGCAGCCACCGGATCCCACTTCACTTCGCCAACCCCAACCACCTCCCGCCGAACCAGCTGCAATACCTCGCAACCACTACCCGCCAGCCCCTGCCTCAAAGCAGTCCCCAGCATTCCGGACGCACCCGAAACCATCGATCTTGACTTCCCGCGGCTCATGTTGACAGGCAGAATGTTCCTTTCCTCCCGTGATTACCTTATCTGCTTTCATTTCCTTTGGGTTTAATAGCACGGCAAAATGTTTTGATCTGGACAACATTTCCTCGCGAAGCGCATCCTATTGCATGTCGTATTTGGAGGGGTGGATGAAAGAATCGGCAGCCGTCAAAAGTGAGGAAACACAGAAAACCCAAGTCGATCCTGAAACCGCCGAGCGCTTCATCGCCGAAAAACGCATTGGGGAGCGCATCAAGCGTCTGCGCCTTAAAAAGTCCATGGGACTGGTCGAACTGGGCAAGCACACCGGGCTCTCCGCCAGTTTTCTATCTCAGCTGGAAACCGGCCGCGTCGTCCCCACACTCCGCAACCTCTCGCGCATCGCCATGGTCTTTTCCAAGGACCTGTCCTATTTCTTTGAGAGCGAGCCCAACTCCCTGTGTCGCATTCACCGCCGAAATGAGCGAGTCAGGCTGCCGCAAACCGGCGTAAACGTGCCCACTTATCACTTCGAAAGCCTCGGCTACATGGTTCCCGACCGTCACATGGACCCCTATTTCGCCGAGTTCATTCCGCTCACAAAGGAAATGGAGCCTAAGGCCCACATGCATCCGGGCTTCGAGTTCCTTTATTTGCTCGATGGCGATTTGGAAATTCGCCACGGCGATCAGGTCTGCACATTGGAACCGGGAGACGCCATCTACTTTGACGCCAGCACGCCGCACTCTTATCAATGCGCAGGAAAGAAGCCAGCGGGAGCCATAATCGTCACCATGCATCAGGCTCCGCCCGTAGCGCAGCCTGCACCCGTGCGCGCATTCAACCCAGCCACTGGTCCGAGACCGGTCATGCCGCCGCCTCAATCTCGATCAGGAATGCCGGAAGCGAGATAGATTCAGCCAGATAGATTCAAACAGATGCGGCGTCGCGCAGGTTCAGTCACCCAGCGTTCGCACAGTTAATCCCCGGCTTGCGTTTTCTTACTTCTGGACTTCGGGGCATTCACCGTCTGCGGAACCTTCGGCGCCGGCGCAAAAGCCGGGTCCCAATACAGCAACCTTCCGCAACTGTCGCAGGTCAGCAGTTCGCCCTCGCGCAGCTGATTCCAGGTCTGCGGCCGCACGCCCATCCGGCAGCCATTGCACTGCTGATTCTCCGCCCGCGCCAATCCGGTCCCCCGCGAGCCTGAAAGCCGGTCGAACCGGACCAGCCACTCCGCCTCAATCAACGGCCGCAGCGCCTCCCGCTCCACATTCAGGGCAGCCAGTTCTTCATTGAACTCCCGTTGGCGGAGCCCCACACGCGTCCGCGTCTTTTCGAGCGCTCCAGCCATCTCTTCCACCAGAGCGCGAGCAGCAGCAAGCGCCGCTTCCTGTGCCTCAGTGCGCTCCAGGCTGGTGAGCTCTTCACTCTCCAGTCTTTCCGCCTCGTCCGTTGCAAACCGAATCTCATGCTCAATCGCTTCGGCCTGTTCCGGCGTTTTCACAGCGTCAAGCTGTGTCTTGAACCGCGCAAGCTTTTTTCGATGCTCCGCAATCTCCCGCTCCAGCCGTGTGCGCAGAGTTTCTTCGCGGCTCAACTCGCCGGAAGCTGCCGCCGCTTGCCGCTCAGCCGCCGTCAGTGCAGCCTGTGCCTGAGCCAGCTCAACTGGCAACGCGCGCAGGGCAGTATTCAGCCGTGTGCGTTCCAGATCCACGCTTTGCAGCTTTACGAGCTTTTCAATGTGCGCTTGCATCTATGATATGGAGTCTACGCCCTGCACCGCCTGATATGAAAATCGGGCCGGGCCGTTCCTGCGACAATAGTCACGATATCGGAGGAGTCATTGGCGGAAATTCGTCCATCGTTCTGGCGCAGAAACCGCTGGCTCAAGTGGCTTGCGAGCACCGTCCTCGTCCTGCTCGCGGCTCTGGCTGCGGTCGTCGCCGTCGTGTTTCACCGCGCTGAACCATTCCTTCGTGCCCGCATTATTGCCGCCCTGCAAGATCGCTTTCACGCCCGCGTCGAGCTTGACAGCTTCCACATGTCTCTCCTCCACGGACTTCAGGCGGAAGGCCACGGTCTGCGCATCTGGCCGCCGGCAACGGTTGAGGGCGTCAATGTTCCACCAGCCCAGCAACCCGGCGATCCGCTCATCAGCCTTGACGAGTTCAGCTTCCATGCGCCGCTCCACTACCAGAGCGGCAAGCCATTCCACATCACCGTTGTCAAACTTCAGGGCCTCGACATCCATCTACCTCCAAAATCGCGCTTTCACCATGCAACGGAACCCGCCGAGAAACCCATCCCCACACCATCTCTCATCTCTTTCGGCGTGGACAAAATCGAATGCACCTCAGCCCACTTCGTACTTGAAACCAGCAAGCCCGGCAAGTTGCCTCTCGATTTCGCGATCGCCAGCTTCAAGCTCACTGACAACGATGGCGGCTCCATTCGCGCCGGAAGCATCATGCGATTCGAGTCAGAGCTAACCAATCCGCGCCCCGTCGGAATCATCCACTCCACAGGAACCATCGGCCCGTGGGAAGTTTCAGACCCCGGTGAGAGCCCCGTCCAGGGCGAATACACGTTTGACCACGCTGACTTATCTTCCTTCAAGGGTATCGCCGGCATTCTCTCCTCTACCGGCAAATACCAGGGCACCCTGCGCGATCTGGAAGTCGAGGGCGACACCGAAATACCCGACTTCCGCCTCACACACTTTGGCAATTCATTGCCGCTCCACACGCACTTCCATGCCAAAGTCGATGCCACGAACGGCGACACCTGGCTCGAACCCGTCGTTGCCACACTGGGCCACTCCCACTTCACCGCGCAGGGCCAGATCGTTCGCGTCGTCGTTCCCGATCCGGCAACCGGTTCGTTAGTCAGCAAGGGCCACGACATTGCCCTGGACGTCAAGATAGGCGCAGCCCGCATCGAGGACTTTCTGCACCTCGCCAGCCACACACCCACTCCTTTGCTTACCGGCGCCCTCACCATGAAGGCAGCTCTGCATATCCCGCCTGGGCCGGCGCCAGTCCACGAGCGCCTCAATCTCAAAGGCTCTTTCAATCTCGACCAGGTGTACTTTACCAGCACCAAAATCCAGAACGGCATTACACAGCTTAGCTTGCGCGGCCAGGGCCGTCCCAAAGAGGTCAAGTCCGCCGATCCCGACGCAACCCGTTCCTCCATGCAAGGCGATTTCACGCTCGCCGCCGGCGTGATCACCCTCCCAGCGCTCACCTACACCGTCCCTGGCGCAGCAATCCAGTTAAAGGGTACTTACGGTGTCGAAGGCGGCGCGTTGGACTTCGCCGGCGCTGCCAAGCTCGATGCCACCATCTCGCAGATTGTCGGCGGCGTCACCGGCTTCCTGCTCAAGCCAGCCGATCGCTATTTCAAAAAAGACGGCGCAGGCACCATGGTTCCCATCCACATCTCCGGCACCCGCGAAAACCCGGCATTCGGCGTCGAAATTGGCGGATTGAAGCTTGGCACAAAGGCAGCGCCAGCCGCCGATAAGCCAGCCGCACCCGCTCCATCCAACCCAGCTCCCCCCAACCCAGTTCCTCCCAGCTAGTCCAAATTTCTAACGGCCCCCGAAAATCCGTAGCGCTGGCCTCCGGGCCGGCTGTCCTGAGGGTCTCCTGGCCCTCATCGACTTCCCCAAGGCCGTAAATTCTGACTTATCGATGCGTCCGCGAGAAATCCGAGCTAAAATCCCCTCACAAAACGGTCCCCTTTTCTCGCTCTAGATGTGATAGTTTTTCATCCGACACACTGCTGCCGAATTTACGAGCAGCGGAACCAAACAGGAGACCGCAATGCACTGGACCAGCAAAATCGCAATCTGCGCCATAGCCTCGTCAATCGGAGCCCTGACGCCATCCTCGGTAGGCCAAACCTCGCCTCCCAAAGCCGCATCCGCCGAGCAGGACTGGTGGAAGAACGCGGTCATCTACGAAATCTATCCGCGCAGCTTTCAGGATTCGAACGGCGACGGCATCGGCGACCTCAATGGCATCACCGAGCGCCTCGACTACCTCAAAACCCTCGGTGTCGACGCCATCTGGCTTACCCCCGTCTATCCCTCGCCACAGGTGGACTTCGGCTACGACATTTCCGACTACAAAAACATCGACCCCCAGTACGGCACCCTCAAGGACTTCGACCACCTTGAAGCCGAAGCAGAGAAGCGCCATATCCGCATCATCATGGACATGGTCATGAACCACACCTCCGACAAGCATGACTGGTTCATCCAGTCCCGCTCCTCGCGCACCAACCCCTATCGCGACTGGTACATGTGGCATGACGGCAAAGGCGAAACCGCAACCGACAAAGGCCAGGTGCCCAACAACTGGCAGTCCGACTTCGGCCACTCCGCATGGGAGTGGGATGAGAAGACCCGCCAGTACTACTACCACAAGTTCTACATCCAGCAGCCCGACGTCAATTGGGACAATCCCAAGATCCATGAAGCCTTCAAAGACATCATTGGCTTCTGGCTCAAGCGCGGTGTCGGCGGCTTCCGCTTCGACGCCATCACCACGCTCTATGAAGACCCCAACCTGATCGACGACGACGTCATTCTCGACAAGAATGGCAAGCCGTTCCTCAACAACTATGGCGACATCACCCTCAATGACACGCGCACTAACAACCTGCCCGGCACACACCCCGTCATGCAGGAGATGCGTGCCTTCAGCGATACCTTCAACTCCAACAAGTTCCCCGGCGCACGCGTCCTCATCGGCGAAACCTATCTACCCAACATCGCCGAGCTAGCCAAGCAATACGGCACGCCCGACAAGCCTGAATTCCAGTTGCCCATGGACACCCAAGTCGGATTCATCAACAAGCTTGATGTGGCCGAGTTCCGCGCCAAATTGAACGACGTTGAGACAAGTGTCAACGGCAATATTCCGCTGCTCGTCTTCGATAATCACGACAATGCCCGCATGGACGCCCGCTATGGCGACGGCATTCATGACACCGACATCGAGCGCGTCATCTCCACCATGCTCTTCGCCAGTCGCGGCACCTCGCTGTTCTACTACGGCGACGAAATCGGCATGAAAACCACTCCGCCCACGCGCAAGGAAGACGTGAAAGACCCCGTCGGTCTTACCGGCTGGCCCAAGGACAAAGGCCGCGACGGCGAGCGCACACCCATGCAGTGGGACGCGAGCCCCAATGCCGGCTTTACCAAGGCCGGCGATACACCCTGGCTGCCCGTCCCGCCCACATACACCACAGTCAACGTCAAAGCCGAGGAAGGCGATCCCAACTCCCTCTTCACCTGGTACCAAACCCTGATCCACCTCAAGAAAACCAACCCAGCCTTCGTCCATGGCGACAACACCATGCTCGACACCACCAACATGAAGGTGCTTAGCTGGCTTCGTCAGACACCCGGAGCGCCGTCGGTCGTAGTCTCAGTAAACTTCACCGCCGATCCTCAAACCGTCACTCTCAGCGTCCCCAACAGCAGCGGCAAAGTGAAGACCATCCTAAAAACCCCAGGCGCAACCGACCCAACCTCAATCACCCAAATCCAGCTAGGCCCCTACGGCGTCTACATTGGCGAGCTTCAATAGTTCGCAGTTCATAAGCCGTTTTGAAAATCTTCCGGCGGTTCCCATCTAATTGGGAACTGCCGGACCAGCATCCGCCAAACCCGCTTGGAATAGTTCATGATCGGAGGAATATCGATGCCGAACTCTTCAGCTGTCTTTCCCGGCTACAATTTCGTTCTCTATTTGAAGAAACCTGGCGGTGGGATGCAGCCGCTCGGCGGATTCTCCCAATCCACGGGTCAGGCCACCAAGATCCCGGGCACCTACAAAGTTGGCGATGTCACCCTGAAGCGGGGAGTCGTAAATTCGAGCGCGCTTTTTGATTGGCTTGGAGCGGCGAGAGCCAAAACGGCAACCGGGCTGCGCGAAGCAATCCTGACGCAACGCGGAGCTAACAACGTTCCGATCACATCCTGGAAGCTATCGCTTGCGACTCCAACCAAGTATTCGGGTCCGCCGCTCGGCGGAAACGCCAACGATGTCGCAATCGAGGAACTCATCCTGGCGACTGAGAGAATTGAAATCGTCCCTCCCCATTAGCTGCGTCCCGCTCCCGATTTGGGTTCGGCTCTGGCGTTCTTCTGGTAAAGTTCTCTGCTATGGACTTTCAAAGCGTCCGCCAGCCTCGCAAAATCAGAGTCGCAGTGTTGCTCTTCGCCTTGTGTACGGCGCCCTATCTCCTGCGCGCTCAAACCCCAGCGACACCTCCACCCGCCGCCCCAGCCTGGGCCCAACCCGGCTCCGCCACCCACACCCAGGTAGCTCCTCCGTCCGACTTCCACCGCCCCAGCAAAAACTTCAACACTCCCATAGGCATCTTCGACGGCCAGTCCGACATTGGCAGCGCCATCGTTCCCGGCAGCGCCAGCTACGACGCCTCAACGGGCCAATACACCATCAACTCCGCCGGTTACAACATCTGGTACATGCGCGACGAGTTCCGCTACCTCTGGAAGAAAATGTCCGGCGACGTCTCTCTCGCCGCCGACATTGCCTTCCCCGACCCCAACGGCTACGGCGACCGCAAGGCCGTCCTCATCATCCGTCAGAACCTCGAAGACGATTCCAAAGAAGCCATTGTCGCCCTGCATGGCGCAGGCATGATCCATCTGGCGCAACGTCCCGAAAAAGGTAACCGCGTCAAAGACATGGAGTACCGCATCGGCGGCCGCGGACTTCCCGGAGGCGAGAGCCCCGACAGCCTGGTAACCGTCACAGCCCGTCGCATCGGCATTGAAAAACACGGCGACTCCTTCGCCCTTTTCGTCAGCCTTGAAGGCGAGCCCATGCACCAATTCGGCCCACCTATTCAACGTCACATCGACGGCCCATTCTACGCAGGCATAGGCTTCTGCTCCCACCTTCCCGACAAGTCCGACACCGCCATCCTCTCCAACGTAGTGCTAGAAAACTCCGCCGGCAAAGTCCACTAGTGCGCATATCTCACAGGCAACCCAGTATCGTAGCGCTGGCCTCCAGGCCGGCTGTCTTGAGGGCCTCCAGGCCCTCACAGGCTTCGTCGGACCTTCTTCCGCGCCGCTTGTGAGAAATGCGAGCCAGCCCAGCCTTGCCGCCAACCCCTCCAAAGTGTTTGACTGAATCCCGAAGGCGGACACATCCCCATGCCCTACATCCTCGCACTCGACCAGGGAACCACCAGCTCCCGCGCAATTCTCTTCGACGAATCCGGCTCCATAGCCGCCGTCGCCCAGCATGAATTCGAGCAGTTCTATCCCCACCCCGGCTGGGTCGAGCACGATCCCACTGAAATCTTCACCAGCCAATTAAGCTGTGCCGTCGAAGCCCTCGGCAAAGCTGGCGCACGCCCGCGCGACATAGCCGCCATCGGAATCACCAACCAGCGCGAAACCGTCATAATCTGGGACCGCGCCACCGGAAAGCCCATCCATCCCGCCATAGTCTGGCAAGACCGTCGAACCGCTCCCCAATGCGCATCCCTCGAAGAAAACGGCGTCGGCGAAGACGTCTCCAACCGCACCGGCCTCGTCCTCGATCCCTACTTCTCCGCCACAAAAGTAGCCTGGATTCTCGACAACGTCCCCGCCGCCCGCTCCCGCGCCGAAAAAGGCGAACTGGCATTCGGCACCGTCGACAGTTGGCTCATCTGGAACCTCACGAGCGGCACACGTCACGTAACCGACGTGACAAACGCCTCTCGCACACTGCTCTTCAACATCGTCAAAGGCGAGTGGGATTCCGAACTTCTCCGCATCTTCAACATCCCCGCCAGCCTGCTCCCTGAAGTAGTCTGGTCCAGCCAGAACGTAGGCGAAGTCACCACCACCCTCGGCCTCGGCGGCATCTCCATTGCCGGCATCGCAGGCGACCAGCAAGCCGCCCTCTTCGGCCAACTCTGCTGGGGTCCGGGTGAAGCCAAAAACACCTACGGCACCGGCTGCTTCCTGCTCCAGAACATAGGCACCAAATTCGTCCGCTCCAAAAACCGCCTCATCACCACCCTAGCCGCCAGCGCCCAGCATCGCCTCGAATACGCCTTTGAAGGCAGCATCTTCATCGGCGGCGCAGTCGTCCAGTGGCTCCGCGATAACCTCAAGCTCATCGGCGCATCTTCTGACGTTGAAGCCCTCGCCGCCACCGTCCCCGATACCGGCGGAGTCGTCTTCGTCCCCGCCTTTGTCGGCCTCGGCGCGCCCCACTGGGACCCTCACGCCGTCGGCATGATCATCGGCCTACGCCGCGAAACCCAGCCCGGCCACATCGCCCGCGCCGCTCTCGAAAGCATCGCCTTCCAGGTAGCCGACGTCCTCGAAGCCGTCCAGGCCGAAACCACCCCGCTCGCCGCCCTCCGCGTCGATGGAGGCGCAGCCGTCAACAACCTCCTCATGCAGTTTCAAGCAGACGTCCTCGGCGTTCCCGTCGTTCGCCCCCAAGTTACGGAGACCACAGCACTCGGCGCAGCCTATCTCGCCGGATTAGCCACAGGTTTCTGGGCCAATCCCCAGGAAGTCCAGTCCAAGCGCCAGAACGACGACCGCTTCGAGCCCAAAATGTCTGCCGAAGAGCGCACCGAGCGCCGTTCCCTCTGGAACCGCGCCGTCACCCGCGCCAAAAGCTGGAGCGATCAGTGAAACGAGAGCAGATGATCGCCAAGGTTCGCAACCACACCGAACCCTGGGACATAGTCGTCATCGGCGGCGGCGCAACCGGCATGGGAGTAGCCGTCGATGCCGCCGCGCGCGGCCTGAGCGTCGTCCTCCTCGAAGCCCACGACTTTGGCAAAGGCACCAGCAGTCGCAGCACCAAGCTGGTCCACGGCGGCGTCCGTTATCTTGAGCAAGGCAACATCCCGCTTGTCATGTCCGCCCTCAAAGAACGCGGCCTCATGCGCCAGAACGCCCCGCACCTCGTCCACGATCTAGCCTTCGTTGTCCCCAATTATTCCTGGTGGGAAGCGCCCTTCTACGGCATCGGCCTCAAGCTCTATGACCTGCTCGCCGGCCGTTATGGCTTCGGCGCATCCAAGCTGCTCTCAAAGGAAGAAACCCTCGCGCTCCTGCCCGCCCTCGAGCCTGAAGAGCTCCGCGGCGGTGTCGTCTACTACGACGGCCAGTTCGACGACTCGCGCCTACTCATCCATCTCGCCATGACCGCCGCCGACCACGGTGCCGTCCTCCTGAATTACTGCCCCGTTACAAGCCTCTCTCGCGATGCCGAAGGCTACATCAACGGAGTGACAGCTACGGACCAGGAGACCAGCGAAGTATTCACCCTCTCCGCCCGCGTAGTAGTCAACGCCACCGGCGTCTTCAGCGATTCGATCCGCCACATGGCCGACCCCGCCGCTGACCCGCTCATGGTCACCAGCCAGGGCATTCACCTCGTCTTCGACCGCAGCTTTCTCAAAGGCGACTCGGCGCTCATGGTTCCGCGCACCAGCGATGGCCGCGTCCTCTTCGTAATTCCCTGGCACGGCCACGCCGTAGCCGGAACCACAGACACCCCCGTCGACGCGCCCACTCTCGAACCGCGTCCGCTCGAAGAAGAGATCGAATTCATCCTTGAAACAGCAGCGCGCTTCCTGGTTCGCCCACCCACCCGCGCCGACGTCCTAGCTGTCTTCGCGGGCCTCCGTCCTCTTGTCCAGTCCGATCAAAAAGGCAGCGGCAAAACCTCAGCCCTCTCGCGCGATCACGTCATTCACGTGGACACATCCGGCCTGCTCACCATCACCGGCGGCAAGTGGACCACCTATCGTCACATGGCCGAGGACTGCGTGAACCACGCCATCACTCTCGGCAAACTTTCCGACGTCGAATGCCCCACCAAAAATCTCCGCATTCACGGCTACATCGAAAACTCGCCCTCACTCGGCAATCTTGAAGTCTACGGCTCCGATGCAGCCAAGATCCAAGCCATCGCCGCCAACTCTCCAGCCCTGACCGCGCAGTTGCATCCAGCCCTCCCGTATATCGCCGCGGAAGTCGTCTGGGCCGCCCGCGAAGAAATGGCTCGCACCGTCGAAGACGTGTTAGCCCGCCACACCCGCGCCCTCTTCCTCAACGCCTCCGCCGCCATAGCCATGGCCGGCTCGGTAGCCAATTTGTTAGCCACCGAGCTAGGCCGCGATCAGGCATGGGCCACCGCGCAAGTGAAAGAGTTCACCCAACTAGCCCAGCAGTATCGCGTGGTATAAAACGAAAGCACGCCGGAATTCGCCCCAACGGAGGACCAAATGGCAGCAAAATGTACTCACTTAGCGGAGCACCTGAAGAAAGTAAAACCCAACACCAAAGGTTGCGAAGAGTGCCTCAAGATCGGCGACACCTGGCTTCATCTGCGCATGTGCCTGGAGTGCGGCCACGTCGGCTGTTGCGACTCATCGAAAAACCGTCACGCCCGGGCCCATTTCCAAGCCACGCAGCACCCACTAATCCAATCCGCCGAAAAAGGCGAAGACTGGCGCTGGTGCTACATCGACGACACGTATCTCTAGGGGCGAGCAGGGCTTCAGCCCCGGGTTCTCATTTTCCAGCCAAAAATCTTCCGTGCCCCGTTCTTGCGCCTTTTTTCTGGCGCGAGGGCGGGAAACCATAAACCCCAGCTCCTACCTGCAACCACCGTCTCAGCCACAGCCCTAACCCAGCTCAACCTCAATCTTCTTCGACTCCGCATCCAGCTTCACAATCCTGAAGCTGCGAATCTGTCCCGCGCTCAGTGGCTCAGCCTTGGCCGCCGCCGCAGGCGCATTCCCCTTCCACCTCGCGCTCAACAAAGACGACAGCGAAGACAAATCAGCCTTGCCCGCACTCTTTTCCTCAGCCGCCGGAGCCGCCTCAACCTTCACCCTGCACTGCGCCCGAATCCCTTCACCCAGCTCAACCACAGCCGATCCACCACCCAACTCCACCACCCGCCCTGAGACCACATCGCCCGCCTTATGTTCCGCAATGTATTCGTCAATGCTCGTCGGTATCAGTTGCTTCATGCTCAGCTTGATCTGCCGCTTCTCCGTATCGATAGCCAGCACCAGCGCCTTCACCACCTGCCCTGCCCGCAACACGTCGCTCGGATGATTGATCCGCCGATCGGCAACAATCTCGCTTACGTGCACCAGCCCCTCAATCCCCGCGGCAATCTGCACAAACGCGCCAAAGTTCATGATCTTCGTCACCGGCCCTTCAACCTCCGAGCCTTCGGGAAACTTCTGCCGCACATCGCTCCACGGATCGGCCATCGCATGCTTCAGTCCCAGCGAAATCCGCCGCTCCTCTGGCTTGATGCCCAGAATCACAGCGTCCACGCGGTCGCCCTGCTTCACCACATCGCTCGGGTGGCGAACCTTCTTCCCCCACGACATCTCCGAGATATGAATCAGCCCTTCAACCCCCGGCTCAATCTCCACAAAGGCGCCAAAATCCTGTAGCCGCGTCACCGTTCCCGTCACTCGCTGCCCAGCCTGAAAACGCTCCGGCACAGTGGCCCACGGCTCCGCCTGCAGCTGCTTCAGTCCCAGCGAGATCTTCTTCGTCTCCGCATCGATCTTCAGGATGCGAACCTGCACCTCTTGCCCCACAGACACCACGTCTTCGGCCTTCGCAACCCGCGTATGCGCCATGTCGCTGATGTGCAACAGCCCATCAATCCCGCCCAGGTCGACAAACGCGCCATAAGGAACAAGGCTGCGAATCGTCCCGCCCACCGTATCGCCTTCCTTCATCGCCGCCCGCCGGCCCTCCATCACGCCGCGCGCCTGCTCCTCAAGCACCACGCGCCTATCCACCACCACGTCTTCATCCATCACATCGAGCTTGGTAATGCGGCAAGTGATCTCCGAGCCCACAAGCTTTTCCAGCTCCGCCGCGTCCTTGGTTCCACTGCGGCTTGCCGGCATAAAAGCGCGCACGCCCACATCCACGCGCACGCCGCCCTTCACCACTTCGGTCACCGTGCCCACCACAGCTGTCTTGTCCGCAAAGGCCGCTTCCAGCGCGCTCCAGTCCCGCGGCTGCGCCACCTTGAACCGAGACAGCTCGTAATACCCCTCCTCATTCCGCCCCGTCACGGAAACCGGAAAGCTCTCGCCCACCTTCACCCCATCGGCATTCTTAATAAACGCCGACCGAGTCAGAACCCCCTCCGTCTTATACCCAATATCCAGAAACACCTGATCCGCAGACAGAGAAACAACCGTCCCCTGCAACTGCTTCTGCCCCGGCGCGGACTTATGCGAGTGGCTCTTCTCAAACTGCGAAAGCAGCGCCCCAAAATCCTCTTCAGGCTCGTCAGCCTCAGGCTCCGCAACCGCCGCAGGCGCACGTTTAGAAGCAATCACCGGTTTAGGAGCAGGGGCAAGTTTCGGCGCTGGCGCAGCGACAGATTCAGCCTCAGCCGCCGCAGCCCCAGCAGCAACATTACCGGCTCCGGAAATATTCGATCGATCATCGACTTGCGAAGGCTCTGTAACAGCCACGGGTGCCGCAACCGCTGTAGGCGCGGGTTTTGCAAGAGGAGAAACGTTACTGGCCTCGGAGACATTCGATGGAACATCAGCATCCGAAGGCTCTGTAACAGGGCACGACTTCAGTCGTGCCGCATTTGCCGCAAAATCAGCGTGGGCTTCAGCCCCTGCCACACTCTCAGGCGCTGCCGGCTCATCCGGCTCCTCAACAGGTTTCGGCGTAGTCTCATCGACGGGCTCAGTGACAGGCGCAGGCGGATTATCGGGCGTGGGCAATGGTTCTTCGAGATTGTCGTTTGTCATATCGGTTACCCATCCATTCTCCCACGCCTCGGTGGCTCCGCGATTCCAGGCTTGAATCCACGGCTAGCTCAGAGCCATCGCATGAACCCACCGCCTAACAGAACAGGTTCAGGCTTATGGAAATCGGGAGGACGATACAGGAGAAGAGTCCTGCTACGACGCAGGCGGTTTTCGCCGCCCGTTTGTCCAAACCCCCGGGCCCCTCCCAGAGGGAGGCCATGAAAATAGCCCCGGATGAAATCCGGGGAAAACGTCCCAACCAAATCCCTCAGTCCTGAAGGGACGGAACGAATCCCTTCAACAATCCCCGATATTCATGCGATTGCCCTTTAGTCCATAATCAGGTCGATCCTGTCACGGTCCTACCTGTGAGACGATATGCACCATGCCCAGTCCCGCCAAACCAAAACAGAAACCCCCCTATCCATTCGTTCTGGAAGCGCTCATGCCCTTGAGCCCCGAGGTGCGCCGCATGTTTTCGGGTTTCGCTGTCTACCCGGGCAACCGCATTGTTTGCATGCTCCGCGATCATCCCAAATCCCCCAGAGACAACGGCGTCTGGCTCATTCTTTCCGAAACCACAGACCCCACCGCTCCAGGACTCCACCAAGATTTCCCTTCCCTCCGTCCCGTCGAACTGCTAGGAAACAAGATCAGCCACTGGCTCCTAATCCCAAGCGACAGCCCCAACTTCGAGACTGAAGCACTCCATGCATGCGATCTTCTGCTGCGCAACGACCCCCGCCTAGGCCGAATCCCCAAATCAAGACAATAATCGACAACGAGAGAGCCGCACCGCGCCGAATCGTAGCCGGTTCTTCGTATCTCTCTCCCTGTTCGCGATCAGCGCACAGCTACTTCGGCATCTGATATCTGACACGGTGCTCAACTTCCGAAAGCTCGCTCCCAAGCCTCGGATACTTGGCGATATAACGGTCAATTGCGACCAGTATTGTCAAACCTGTTTGAGCGTCCACCTTCGTCTCCGTGTGGTCATATCCAACACCTAAAAGGAATCTTACTGTCGGAGTCGTCACAGGATGATCGGTGTAGGTCGGCCGTGCCAAACTACCCTTAAACAGCGGCAAATCCGTGATTTCTTTGAGCGTTGATGCCTGCACAACGTTGACGTCGATGAAATCCTGAAGTAGATCGTTGGAAAGATGTTGCCGGTACCACTCGCCCTCTTCCGTTGAGGCACTGATGACTATCGGGAATAGGGGTCGGTCGCTTTTTCCGATGTACTCAATCACCAACGTTGTGTAACTTGATTCAGAATGTACTGGCCCTCCTGAAAAAGGCAATGGGAACAAAAGAATCAACGCGATTACCAATGTTGCTCTCATCTTCCTACTCCCTGTGGCGGTTCAAGAATAATACTTGCTTCGGTGATCTCAAATCTGCCCGAGTCTAAACACCCCCCTCACAAAAACTCCTCAACCATAGGCCCCATCCGCATCGTCAACCAAAGGCGAGGTTTCCTCGAGTTGGCTTCACATTTCCAGCCTTGCTTTTGCAAGCTTCTACAGCCTAAAATCGCAATCTCAGAAGGACTAGCGGATGCCGCGTCGCAGGCTCAATCTGAAAGTGCTCAATTCCGCTCCATGCTCACAGCCCTGGGATGGAATGCAAGGCGATGAGCGCGAACGTCACTGCACCCTGTGCGATAAGCAGGTACACAACTTCGCCGCCATGACGACCAGGCAGATCGAGCAGCTAGTTCGAGATCGGGAAGGCCATCTATGTGCAAGAGTCACATACCGCCAGGACGGATCAATTCGCACCATCGACGGCCATTCGCAACCGTCTCTAGCCGCCGGCATAGCACTCGCCGCGTCGCTTGCTTTTGGAGCTTCCGCAGCCGCTGAAACCCAGACTGTAAGTCCAGAAGGCGCTAAGGCGCGACTAACCGGAACCATACTTGTGCCCGATGGCTCAAGGCCGCAGGTAGGCGCAGTGATCCTTCTTCGTTCAGGAGAGGAGGTCGTCGCATTAGCCCGAACGGATGCGCAAGGCAATTTCCTAATCTCCGCCATGCCAGGTCGCTATGACATTTCTATCGGCCCGAACGTATTCTTCGGCGCACATATTCACGCCGCTGACCTGCATGAGGGTGAACAGAGCCTCCCGCCGGTTCGCATCTCTTACTTACCTGATCATGAGAATTCCGTTGAGATTACGAGTGGTGAACTCATCGCAACCTACAAATACCCAATCTCCTACCTGTTCAAACACCCCTTGCGCTACCTGAAACATCTCCCGCACAATTTCTCGTAATTGACTTTCTGCCCCTCACGGAAACTCCCCAACCTTAGGCTCCACCCGCGCCTTCCCCGTAGTAGTAGCCCCACCCTGATCATCAATCACATTAGAAATCTCTCCCAGATTATCCAGCGCCACAGTAATCATGTGGTGAAACCGCACCCCCGGCGCTCGCGGAACCTCAATAGCCCGACTCAGCACCACATTCGGCTTGCGAAACACCGAGTAAATCCCCAACCCCCACGCCTCATGGCTCGTCACCCCATCCGCCACTTTGTACGAAGCCCACCCATTCGTCCCCGCCGCGCTCGTATAGCTCACCTGATCCGGCGGGTCATAAGGAATTTCGGATTGATAAAAGTAAGTCCGCCCGCCATTC
>Ga0206847_10213_pt2 | contig 19258 bp, 26 predicted proteins | sample Alteio_BWOrgCont_17_FD_152880 | JGI IMG/M metagenome (GOLD analysis project Ga0206847, IMG submission 152880) | Enriched cells from forest soil in Barre Woods Harvard Forest LTER site, Petersham, Massachusetts, United States -... | ecosystem: Environmental > Terrestrial > Soil > Temperate forest >... | reverse complement strand
GAACATCGACACGGTGATGAAGGCCATCGGACCCCTGAGTTTCACGGGAGCCAGAAATGACCAGGCGCCCCCGGGAAGCAACCCCTCGCGCGCGCCGTGCCTTGCTTGGCGCCGGGTTTGAAGCATGATTTCCCCGATGAAAGTCGTTCAAACCAGCCTCCATGTGCCGACCCGGGGCAGGGGGATGCATGAGATCACGGATCTGGTGGAAAGCGGCCTGGGCAAGTCGGGCCTGCGGGCGGGGATCGCCTCTGTATTTTGCCGTCATACGAGCTGCAGCCTTGTCATCATGGAAAACGCCAGTCCTGAAGTGCATCGGGACCTTGAAAAATTCATGGACCGGCTCGTGCCGCCGGATCGGTCGTATGAGCATGACGCGGAAGGCTCTGACGACATGCCGAGCCACATCAAGACGGCGCTTACCCGGACCTCGGAGACGATTCCGTTCGCGAACGGAAAATTGCAGTTGGGCGCCTGGCAGGGAATCTATCTCTGGGAGCACCGGATCGCTCCGCATGCCAGGACGATTTCGATCAGCTTCATCGGGGAATAAAGTTCCCTGGGTACCCTCAATCCGGACGCCTAGCCCAGTTGGTTAGAGCACGGGTTTCACCGGCATGGCCGGTTGCCCGGCTGGACCGTGAATCCGCCCGCGAAAGTCGCGGATGCCGCGCTGGGCCTAGCGCAAGGGAGTGACCGTGACAGAGGGATTCCCGGAATAGGGCGAGGGAGGCGGAGCGGCGGGAGGCGTGACGTTCACCGTGGCAGCCGCCATATTTGACTGGGAATAAGTCGCGTCGCCAGTGCGGTAGACAGATATTGTATACGTCCCGGGAGCATTGAATGTGTAAAGGTTACTCCATCCGGAGGCGGTGGCGGCGCCGCCCCAGACGAAAGCCCCCGTTCCGGCTCCGCCTGACACTGTAATGGTGACCGGCTGGCCGACGGCAACGGTGGCATCGGTTGGCGAAATCGAGACCGCAGGCTGGGCGACCGGCACTACCGACTGCTGGGTTGTGGTGGTCGTGGTGGTGTACTGCGTTGGCGGAGCCAGAAATTGCGTGCTCATGACCGGCTCGGGCAACGAACTGTCCGATACCGTCAATTGGATTGTCCCGGCCACGACCGGTTGAATGGCGGCGAAGATAAACGCCACCTTGCCTCCGCTGGGGACAACCGACGACGAATAGCTGTTGCCGTGAAACCGGGCGATCATGGGTCCGCCCGGATAGGGACCGAAGTTATCGACGACATAGACCATCACATTCGTTGACGCCGCCATCGAATAATAGAGTCGCGTTCCGCCCTCGCTGGGGACCACCTGGATCGCGTTTATGGGCACGTTATCCAGGCCATAATCGGAAGTGGCATACGGGGCTCCGATGGGAATCTGGTAGGTGATGGGGTATTCGGGATAGCTCGAGCACGCCGCCAGTAAGAGGCATGTCCCCAAGGCGGCTAAGGGAACTAGGATTCTTGAATTCATGGTTTAATGGGCTTATCGATCCCGAGTTATTCTCTGCGGCGAAATCCGCCGCACAAATAGATGATGAGGCAAAGGAGCAGGATCAGGCCGATTCCGCTGCCGCCGTAATAGGGCCCCCCGAAATAGAACCCGCCGCCGCCAAAAAGCAGGAGAAGGACGATTATGAGAAGTAATAGATTCATAATCACCTTGTAGCCTCCCACGGGTTTGGGTTCCCCAAACCGCGGAACTGGATCGCGCCAAGGCACATTTCAAATTCCCCGGGAACCGTGAGCGCGGGTCGCGTCGGCCCGAAAAATCAGATTGATTCGTGAGCGCCGGCAGTGAGAGTGTCCCCCTTCATCCCGGACGCTTAGCTCAGTTGGTTAGAGCACGTGCTTCACACGCACGGGGTCACAGGTTCGAGTCCTGTAGCGTCCAGTCTGCGCCGCCGCGCCAGCGAGCGCAGACTGCCCGGCGTATGCCCGCGTGCAGCGGGCAGGAGACGGGCCGAGCACAACGCACCGCTCCGCCTGGCGAGCCAGTCTGAGCAGAACCAGCGGCTTCCGTCTTCGCTGCGCTCTGCTGGACAAGCCGCCTGCCAAGCCAGTCTTCGCAATGCGAAACCTGCCGCGCCGTAGCCAACGGCGAAGGCGGGCCGACGGCTTTATTTCGAGCCGGGAGGGATCTGACTCTGTGGACTTGCAGTTCTTATCCTGAGTTCCGAAAGTGCGGATTATCACGGCGTCAGCCAGAAATGAAAATACACCAGATCCTATTCGGTGTTCTTCTCGTATCGGCCTCAGCGCGCGGCAATGTGTATTGGCCGAAGGCAAAATTAGCCGGCGAGATAGTTCAAGTGCACATGCTGAACGACGTCGCACGCGTGACAGCCATTTTCGAATTTGAAGAGCAAGTAACGGCGGACGCCAAGATCATCTATTTTCCGATTTTCGCATTGGACAATGATGGCCCAGTTCAGGTTCTTACGAATGCCGAATTCGAGTTGGACGCAAATGACAAGACGCAAGGGATCGCGACGCCGTGTCCAACACCCGAGAGATTTCGGAAGATTAAATTTACTCCGCGCGTTTGTTGGTTTGCTGCAGATATCGATGAGCTGACTGCGCAACCGGGAATACATGCAGTTGAGCGGGTGGTGATCAGAGCGAGTTATACGCAGCCACTGATTCACGGACGATTTTACTACCTCCCGGTGATTGTTGGCGCAGTTGATCACAACAAAGACCGGCGCCAGTGGAATTATCAAATGTACGTTTACTCTGGGTCGAGAGTCACGCAGGTGTTGTCGGAGGGCACGGACTACGAGCAGCTAGGGGACAGTGTAGTTGTCTTCCTGAGGGATGGTGAAATAGTGGAGATTAAATGATGGGAATGCCACCGCCGATTCCTGTTGTTCTGGCCGCGTACGATCCGGAGTGGCCGCGGATAGCGGCGCTCCATGCCGAGCGTTTGCGGGTGCTTGGCTCGGTCCTTCTGGTTGTCCGCCATATAGGCTCCACCTCGGTGCCGGGGTTGGCCGCCAAGCCGATCATTGACCTCATGCCGTTGGTGACCGATTTTGCTGATCTGGACCGCGAACGCCTGCAGATTGAACTGCTCGGCTATAGCTGGCATGGGGAACTCGGCATATCCGGAAGGCGCTATTGCGCCCTTTCCGACCCAGCCGGCAGACGGATCGTTCAGCTTCATTTTTTTGAAGCGGACTCGCCGCATGCGAAAAGGCACTTAGCGTTTAGAGACTATTTGCGCTCGCACCCCGATGCGGCCGGCGCATATGAAAAAGAAAAGCATCGCGCACGGGACCTTCATCCCAACGATTCACACGCCTACGCGGACGAGAAGGCGGCGTGGATTCGAGACGCGGAGGCCAAAGCGCTTATTTGGTTCGCAACGCGGCAACCAAACAGCAACCAGGCCTTCGTCTCACTCTGAAATGTTGGACTCCTGTAGCGTCCAGGTTGCTCTTGACCAAAAATAGGTCATGAATACGACTTGTTCATGCACATGTTGACGGTATCAAAGGCCAAGGCACAGTTTAGCGGCATTGCCCGAAAAGTGGTCCGATCGCGAAAGCCTGTCATTGTCCGGGTGCCGAATGGATTTATCCAGATTGCACCCTACGAGCTACCCGAGGAGGTCCCCGCTTTTCCCGAAGGCAGCCTTGAACTAATGGTTAGGGAAACGGAGCTTCATAACACGTTTGGGGAGGCGCTGTAAGAGCGCCATAAATCGCGGGACTCGTATGAACCGTTGGGACATTGTTTTTTTGCGGACCGACGAAATGGAACGCGACGGTCATCCGGCAGTTGTTCTTTCATCGCCCGATATTCTCGGCGATCCTAAGCAACTGCGGTTTAATGTCGTTCTTGGCACCAAGAAGCAACCAGCAGAACAAGCCCGAGGCCATCACGTCATCCTCGATGAAGCTGATGGATTGGGATTCGCAACATTGGTCGACTGTTCGCTGGTTTATGTCGCACGAAAAAAGTCAGTTTTGCGGTCGAGCGGTTCCGTGACCGTCCATCGGCGCCAGCAAATTCAACGTCTTTTACGCGGATATCTCGGGCTTGGATAAGCCTCTACCCCATGAATGCGACTGGGATCATTGACTTGGCCTGTGCACATCCGGTTGCAGAGACTGCTGACCGGCTCGAATCGCTGCTGAAGGGAAAAGGCGTAAAGGTTTTTTCGCGCATCGATCAGGCAGCTGAGGCCAATGTTGCGGGTTTAACGATGCGCCCCATGGTACTTTTGATTTTCGGCGACCCCAAAACCGGCACTCCGCTAATGACTCGATTTCCTTCGATAGCTATTGATCTGCCGCTGAAAGCGCTCATCTGGGAATCGGCGGAAGGCAAAGTTTGGTTGAGCTACAATAGCCCCCAGTTTTTGCGGGACCGTCATGGCCTCGATACGTTGCCATTTGAAGCCATCGGCATTCTTCTCCAGGCGGTGACACAGTAGCCACGGCAACCAAACAGCTTCATGAGCCCAGCCCCCGAGCTAATTCAAATCGGCCAGATGCAGATTCGTTTCCTGGTCGATCCGGCGACCGTCGACCAAAGCCTTGCGATGTTCGAGGCGATAATCCCCCCCAGGTGCGCGCGTGCCAGTGCCGCATAGCCACCGTGCCTTCGACGAAACAATATACGGCGTCGAGGGCACTTGCACATTCACTCTCGGCGGGCAAAAGCAGTCGGTCGGACCCGGTGCCGCGTTATTCATTACACGCGGCGTGGTCCACAGTTTTGTCAATGAAACACGAGGGATGGTTAGATTCCTCGCCGTGATCACCCCGGGGATCCTCGGTCCCCAGTACTTCCGTGACGTCGCTGGGGCGTTGGCTTCAGGTCGTCCGCCTGATCCAAAGGTCATCGGGGCCATCATGGACCGGCACGGATTGCAGCCGGCGTGACGGTGAAGACGGGCAACCAAACGGCAACCAAGGCCCCGTCTCACTCTGAAATGTTGGACTCCTATAGCGTCCAGGTTGGGAATCCACGTTAAACTTGGGGTCTACACCAAAACTTGACCTAGACACAAATGGGACCACATTGAGCACATGGCAAAAACCACCCTATTACGTGCTCGAATCGATCAAGGCCGGAAAAGCCGCGCCGAAAAGATTCTCGGCCGCTACGGCCTGACCCCGGCACAGGCCATTAATGTTTTTTACGCGAAGGTCGCCGAGACGGGCGGCTTGCCCTTCGACCTGCGGCCAAACGAGACATCCGAACTGCTGGCTGACCCTGGCTTTCAAACGCATTTGGCGCGCATGAAGGCAGCCAAGGTGCGTTACTACGACGCCGAGAGTCTCCCTGCGTGAAATTCTCGGATCAAGTCCGCGACGCCCTCGGAGGACTGCATCCGGGGGTGAGGAGAGATATTCGCCGGGCTCTCGATGACATAAATGCCGGAAGGAAGCGTGATGTGGCTGGTTTGACCGGCAAACTCGGCGGATTCTGGCGTCTTCGTGTCGGCAAATATCGGATCGTCTTCCGCTATGGCGAAACCGGCGAACTCATCGCCGAATTTCTCGGACCCCGCAAGACCGTCTATCAGAGCTTCAAACCGTCGGATTAGTGTCGGATGTACCCTTCCAATCGCTAGACCGAAGTTGTGATGTGCATCCAAAACTCCTAACTGAATTTGCGAAAAAATGGTTTTCTGAATGGGGAGCCACACCCCCAGCTTTCGGTCGCGCCACAGCACTTCTTACTAAAGTCATTGAAAAGCATCCAGACGAGGCGTGGGAAAGAATACTCGCACTCGTGGCCAACGCCAGGGACCAAAAATCGCTTAGTTACGTTGGAGCTGGCCCGCTTGAGGACCTTCTTCGCTTACACGGAAATGCCATCGTAGATCGGGTTGAAGCCACGGCAGCTACTGACGCTCAATTTGCTGCTTGTCTTTCCTTTGTCTGGGGCTGGGCGCTTGATCCCTCTGTAAGCACGCGACTTCAGGGAAGAGTTCAATCTTTGCAATGAGTTAGCCCTGGCAAGCCAGTCTGCGCCGCCGCGACAGCGACGACAGATTGCCGCGGCTTGAAAGCCCACGCCGGAGCCCGGCAAGCCAGTTTTACTTTGACGTAGTGGGTTGCCCGTCGATAGAATCGACGCGGTTTCACCCGTAGCATGACAATGAAGACCGGCGTTCAAAATTCCCGCTTAGCGTGGCGGCCAGCATTGCTGATTTTGGCGCTGGCGGGTTTCGCAATCGGGGCGAAGTCCTTCGGCGAGGTGCCGCGAACAATCCGGGTTGTGATGGACAACAGCTACCCGCCTTTTGTGTTCTACTCGAGCGACGGGAAGCTGCAGGGCATCCTGATCGATCAATGGCAGGCGTGGCAAAAGAAGACGGGGATCAAGGTCGAAATCCACGCAATGGACTGGGGCGAGGCGCTGCGGCGCATGCGCGCGGGTGAGTTCGACGTAATCGACACCATTTTTGATACGCCCGAACGTCGAAACATTTTTGATTTCACGGTACCTTATGCTTCGATCGAAGAGTCGATCTTTTTTCGCAAAGACATCTCTGGCATCACCGACCTCGAGTCGCTGAAAGGCTTTCCAGTCGCCGTCAAGGAGGGGGGCCACCTGGCGGACATGCTCAAGACAAGCGGACAGACCACCGTATTGCTGTTCCACAATTACGAGGCGATCGTCGAGGCGGCAAAACAGGGCAAGGTCAACGTCTTTATGATCGACGCCCCGTCGGCGCTCTATTTCTTGAACAAGTTGGACATTGCGGCCGAGTTTCGGGGCTCGCCGCCGGTCAATGTGGGCAAGCTATCCCGAGCGGTGCGAAAAGGGGACACGGTCCTGCTCCGCACGGTGGAAGGGGGGTTCGCGGCCATCGGCCCGGATGAGTTAAAGAAAATCGAGAAGAAGTGGTTCGGCTATACCCTCGACGGCGAACGGTACCTCATTTACGCGGGCTGGGCCGGCGCCACCATCCTCCTGCTTATCGCAGGGCTTGTGGGATGGAACCGAGCGCTCAGCAAAAGAGTGGGGTATCGAACCTTGGCATTGCGGGAAAGCGAAAACCGATTCCGCACGATCTTTGAGCACGCCGGGATCGGCATCGCTTTGGTAGGGCTGACCGACGGTCGCATCATAAGGTGCAATAGGTCACTGGCAGAGATGCTAGGCTATAGCCCGGATGAACTGAGTCGTTTAACCGTACAGGACGTCAGCCAGGCCGGTGACTACGTCGAGGATCGAGAGCGGTGGGAGAAAATGATCTTGGACAAAACCGACCGCTACCAGATGGAAAAGAGGTACCGCCGGAAGGATGGGCAGCTGATCTGGGGCATGCTGACCTCGACCATGGTGAGGGATTCCGATGGCAGGCCGCTGTTCATAATCGGCATGGTGGAAGCCATTACTGAGCGCAAGCGGGTGGAGGAGGCACTGCGGGCGAGTGAAAAACGCTTTAAGGCGCTGTTCGATCAAGCGGCCGTGGGTGTTGCGCTTGCCGACGCATTGACGGGGCGGTTTGTGCAGGTCAACAGACGTTTTTGCGAGATTGTGGGCCGCAGCTCACAGGAATTGGAGCAACTCACGTTTCCCGAAATCACCCATCCGCAGGATATCGCCCTCGACTTGGAAACGATGCGGCAGTTGAAAACGGGATCTGTTCGCGAATTTACCCGGGAGAAACGTTATTTGCGGAAAGACCGTTCCGAGGTATGGGTCAATCTTACGGTTTCGGCGATGTGGGCGCCGGACGAAACTCCCGACTGTTTTATCGCGATTGCGAAGGACATCACGGAGCGAAAACAATTGGAGGAGCAGTTCCGCCAGGCGCAAAAGATGGAGGCCATTGGCACGCTGGCTGGGGGCATCGCGCATGACTTCAACAACATTCTCACCTCGATTTACGGCTATACCGAACTTGCCCAGCTGACCTTGAAAGAAAATCCCGAGGTGCGCGAATACCTCGGCGCGGTGTTGCGGGCGTCGATTCGCGCCGCCGATCTCGTGCGGCAGATTCTCGCCTTCAGCCGCCAGCAGCCGCCCGAGCGCCAGCTGATCCAACTGCAGCCAGTCCTGGAGGAAAGTCTCGGGCTACTGCGTGGGATCATCCCCTCGACTATCGTGTTCGACACCGCGTTTGCGACGGATGTGCCCACGGTGCTCGCGGATACGACCCAAATCCACCAAATCCTGATGAACCTTGGGACCAACGCCTGGCACGCCATGAGGGACCGAAGCGGCACGCTTCAAGTGAAGCTGGAGAGGTGTGTGGTCGACGAAGCACATGCGGCCGCGCAGCCGCAACTGCGGCCGGGCGTTTATGCTCGCGTGTCCGTCAGCGACACTGGGTGCGGTATGGATCAGGCGACACTGCGGCGGGTTTTCGAGCCGTTCTTCACGACGAAGCCTCAGGGCGAGGGCACGGGGCTGGGCTTAGCCGTGGTGCATGGCATCATGGATAGCCACGACGGAACGGCCACGGTCTACAGCCGACCCGGCGAAGGCACGGTGTTCCATCTCTATTTTCCCGCGCACGGCGGAGAGGCGGCCGCGGCTTCGCCCAAAGAGGGCACGGTGCCACGCGGTCACGGCGAGCGGATTTTGTTTGTCGATGACGAGGAGGTGCTCGGCCAGCTGGGCCAGAAAACGTTGGCCGCGCTCGGCTACGAGGTCGAGTTTACGACCCAGTCCGCAGCAGCGCTCGCCATGGTGCGCGCCGATCCGCAGCGCTTTGCGCTCGTGATCACGGACCAGGCAATGCCCGGAATGGAGGGTCTGGTTCTCGCGAGCCAGCTCCGGCAAATCCGGCCTGAGTTGCCAATCATTCTGACGACCGGCTTCAGCCTTTTGCTTACCCCGGAACGACTCGAGGCAGCCGGTATTCGCCAGCTCTTACCCAAGCCCATTACCATCCATGCGCTGGGAACGGCTGTGTACGAGGCCCTCTCTGCACAGCCTCCACACTGATTCGTATCAGCCAGTTACGGCAACCAAACAGCAACCAAGCCTGCGGGTCACTCAGGATGGAGTGACGCCCTGTATCCGGCAAACCGACAACTTTTGCGTCATGAGCCCAACCCCCGAGTTAATTCAGATCGGCCAGGTACAGATTCGTTTCTTGGTCGATCCAGCGACCGTCAACCAAAGCCTCGCGATGTTCGAGGCGATAATTCCGGCGGGCGCTCGCGTGCCGGCGCCGCACAGCCACCGTGCTTTCGACGAGACCATTTACGGTGTCGAAGGCACGTGCACGTTTGCGCTTGGCGGCCAGAAGCGGTCCGTCGGACCGGGTGCGTCATTATTCATTCCACGCGGCGTGGTCCACAGCTTCATCAATGAAACGGCAGGCCTGGCGCGGTTCCTCGCCGTGATCACGCCGGGGATCCTCGGTCCGCAGTATTTCCGCGAGGTTGGTGCCGTGTTTGCGGCGGGTGGTCCGCCCGACCTAAAGGTCATCGGGGCCATCATGGATCGGCACGGATTGCAGCCGGCATGACGGTGAAGACGGGCCGGGGAAAACGCACCGCTCCGCCGGGCTGACGCGCTAAAATCCATTCGGATGCCTGCTACCTTCTCGGCTCATACCGCATCGCCATCGCCCCCGAGCCCAACTCCAGCCGGCTCACGAGCCTCAGGTCGACACGCTTCGACAGCCCAGCGAACAACGTCGGCCCGTGGCCCGCTAGCCTGGGGTGCACCACGAATTCGTACTCATCGATCAATCCCAGCTCAGCCAACGCGAGCGGGAGCTTCACGCCTCCCACGAGCAGTCCCTTGCCCGACTCCCGCTTGAGCTGCTGAACGGCGGCCCCTGGATCCCCGCGCAGTAGCTCCGCGTTCCAATCGACCCGGTCCAAGGTGCTCGACACGACGTACTTCTTTGCGGCGCCGATCGTCCGGGCGAAGGGTTCCATCCAATCCGGCCTCGCTCCCGTCCGCGCCGGCGGCCGAAACGCTGCCTCCATCATTTCGTAAGTCACCCGGCCAAAGAGGAGAGCATCGGCCTGGTCGAGGTTTTCCACCGCGTGACGATGCAAGTCTTCGTCGGCGGCAATTGCACGATGATCGCAGCACCCGTCCAACGTGACGTTGATCGAATACCGAAGGGGTCGCATTACGGAAGGGACGATCCGATCGGATTGTCGCAGCCTCAACCTGACTAATCCCGATCCAAGCCGGGGATCAATTGAGTGCTCATTATCGAGTAACTGTTGTAATGCGTTAAAAATGTATATTCGGCAGTTGGGCCGCCAACGTGATGGTACGGCCCGGGCGGCTTGCCAAACGCCGCGGTCCCGGTGGCAATCAGCGTCGGGAGCACCTCGTCGATGTAATTCCCCCATCTGGGCATTTCGACTTCCTCCATCCAAAGCTGGACTCGCTTGTGCTGCCGGGAGGCTTTTAGATCCAAGGCCGATATTTGCAGGAAATAGTTCTGATTTTCGGGAAACCTATCCATGGCACTTCCATAGGCTTTGTAACCCCACTCGAAAGTGATGATGAGGGATGCCGGAGATAGCTTTGTCGCGATGCGATAGCCCTGCGCGGCAAGTCCCTTTGCCAGCAGTTGCTCGGCTTCGCCGGTCTGATGGGCGGTCAGCGGCGGATTCTTTGTATAGAATTTGACGAGGCGGCCTTCCTCCCGGTAGCCGAAGAACAGCGGTTGATAATAGACCGGTTTGATCGGAGTCGCTCGCACAAACGCATTGCCCTCGGAGTTTCTGAAGGTGCGATAATAAACATTGGCGCCCCCATCGTCGGCGAGGGCTTCCCTCGCGAAGAATAGGCCGGCGAAGGCCAGGACGAAACGGATTGTAGCTTTCATCATGGTTTATAGACGTGTTCAAAACTACTTTCCATTAAGAGAATTTCAAATAATTCTAGCGCACCATCATGCACCGGGAAGCGCCACCTTCGGCAGGTAAGCAGGGAAGCTTTATGCCTGTGTTCCGCTGGCCTCTCCCATGACCGACGCTGAAATCGTCCGCATGCTGATCGAATACAGCGACCGGATTTTTCCCAAAGTCTGCGGCACCTGCGGCCGCCGGTATGCCACCTTCCGCGAATATATCCTCAACACCCGGCCGGTCGGGTCGGCCACTTCCTACGACGCGGAATTGCTTGAGTTCAAGCCGGAGAATCCAATCGGCAGCATGGTCATGGCAAACTGTACCTGCGGCACAACCCTGGCGCTTTCCACCAACGAAATGTCGCTCGCGCAGACGCATCGGTTCCTGGAATGGATCCAATTTGAGACGAGACGGCGGGGCGTCAATCAACGAGATTTGCTGGAGCACCTCCGTGATGAAGTTCGCAAGCAGGTCTTGTCCAAACCAGACAGCCGAACTGTTGGCTGACCCTGCTTTCAAGCGCGTTTGGCGCGTGCAGGCAGGCAAGGTGCGCGATCGGAACTTCAAGCCGCCGGCGCGGCCTGACGCGAAGAGATTGGTCGAGTTGCCGGATTTCGCCAATAGGGTAAGGTGAGTTCTCCACCCGAATCCGATGCAAAAGATAACTCCTTTCCTATGGTTCAACGGCAACGCCGAGCCGGCGGCCAGATTCTACGTGTCGATCTTCAAGAAATCAAAGATCCGAACCGTCACCCGCTACGGCGATGCCGGACCCGGCAAGAAGGGATCGGTGATGACCGTCGTCTTCGAGTTGGCCGGTCAGGAATTTATCGCGCTCAACGGTGGGCCGGAGTTCGCGTTCACGGAGGCCATCTCCTTCGTCGTCAATTGCTCAACCCAAAAGGAAATCGATTGGTACTGGAAGAAATTGGCCAAAGGCGGGAAGGAGATCCAGTGTGGATGGTTAAAGGACAAATACGGCCTCTGCTGGCAGATCGTCCCCGCGGCCATCGGTGAGATGCTGCGGAGCAAGAATCCCGAAAGGACCAACCGGGTGATGAAGGCGGTCTTTGGAATGGTTAAGCTCGATCTTGCAGCGCTCCGGCGCGCCTACGATGCCTAAGCGGATCGCGGAGAGGGGTCGGCCGAACTGAAGCGCCTTATGGGGTGGGAACGCCGACGACCACGGTGTTGAAGACTCCGTGAGCTGCCGGGTCGGTCGTTCCCGTCTGCGCATTCCAGACATCGATTTCCACTTTGTCACCCGGTGCGAAAATCCATCCCCCTCCGTAGCTTCCGGTGAAACCACGCACATCGATCTCGTCGTCAGTCCATCCCGAGACATCCACGGTGACCAAATCAGCCGACCATCGATTGTTGCCGGCATTCCAATCCGTGGTCTTGTCGCTTATTTGAAAGACCGGCACGTCCCCATTGAAGGGTTGGTGGGTGCCGAAGCCATGACCCTTGATAATGATTGTTTGATTCGGCTGGGGGTAGAACGTGCTTACGCTTGTGATCGCAGGCGGCCCGGGCGGCGCTTTTTCGCAGGCTCCGGGCAGCAGCGCCAATGCGGGAGCGATGGCGATCAAGGCCTTGCGGGGGGACGCGAGAAACCTGGGCATGGCATTTACGTCGGTTTTCTCTCGAGCCTCTTATATCCGATGAAAACAAGCGCCATGCCGAATGTGAGAGCGATTCGTTTGGCAAGCATGATGGCTTTTTGCCCGCCATCCCCTGCGATGTCGAAGAATTTATAAACCCAGGCTCTGGCGCGTTTCCGCGATTCCGATACCGGTGGCTTACTTGTAATGGTCCGGAAAAACCTATAATCCCTGGACCGTAAAATTCAGGCTCCCCCATGGACCCAGACGAAAAGGCGGATCATCCCGGCGTCATCGCCTTTCCGCCGCTCATATTCGTGGCGTGCGTGGTCGCCGGCGGGTTGGTTCAGCTGATGTTTCCGCTTCGGATCATGAATGCATCGGTGGCGCGCGCCCTGGGCATTGTCCTGGCGTCGATCGCGGGTTGTCTGTCGATCTGGGCCTTTCGGGTCATGAAGGCGAACGGGACCAACGTGCGGCCAGATCAGCCGGCGACGACGATCGTGAGGGATGGTCCCTTTCGATTCACGAGGAATCCCATGTATCTTTCCCTCTGTTTGCTGCAACTTGCGGTGGGGTTCAGCCTCGATGCCTGGTTCGTGCTGCTTTTCCTGATCCCGTTGGCGTTGATCCTGCATTTTGGAGTCATTTTGCGCGAGGAAAGCTATCTGGAGGCCAAGTTTGGCGAGCCGTACCTCGCCCTTAAGCGAGCAGTGCGTCGATGGCTTTGAAGGGGAAGCCCCGGCGAGATTGATTGGCTAGCCAGTCCCGCTGATGATCGCGTCGGCTTCGATTTCAACGAGCATCTCGGGAAGAATCAGGCGGCTCACTTCGACCAGTGCGGTTGCCGGACGGATATCCCCAAAGAACTCCCCGTGGGCCTGGCCAACTTTCTCCCAATCTCCAGCGATGTTCACAACATACATGCGGGTTCGCACGACGTCCTTGAGGCTCGCTCCCGCCTTCACCAAGGCGGACTCAAGGTTCTTGAGGGTCTGGACGGCCTGGGCGTAGGCGTCTCCTTTTCCGACAATTTCGCCGGCGGCGTCAGTCGCGGTCGTTCCCGACACCCAAACTTGGCTGCCGACCCGGACAGCGCGCGAATAGCCGACAATCGGCTCCCAGCGTGTCCCGGTCGAATAATTCTCACGCTTCATGGGACGTTCCCTCCTTGGTGATCAGGGAAACAGCACTTTCCTGTCTTCCGGATTCGCCTGCTGGCGATAGAACAGCGCGGTGTGGCCGACCGCGCCGATGCAGAGGCATCCGCCCTCATCCGCGATGGCTGCGCAAAGGGCGGCGCGTTCGTCGCGGTCGGCGTCGAGAAAGCGAACCTTCACCAGTTCATCCGACCGGAACACCTGCTGGAGATGGACATGGAAACCAGGCGTCAGCCCGGATTTCCCAATCTTTAATTTTGGTTCGAGCCGCTGGCCAAGGCCGCGCAGAAAGGCCTTTTGCGCGCCGGTAAGCTGCAGGTTTTGCATCGGTCGGGTTTGGGTCTTTCAGGCTCTCTCCAGCAGCTCGCAGGCGTGAAGGCAGCCGCCGGCGGTCCAGCCCATCATCGGGGGCATCTTGTATTCGTCGGCGACGTCGATCCGGCCGGTCAGCGCATTGTACTTTTCCCAAAGCTGGCCGGTGGTTTCCAAATTCCGCGCGCAGGTAAGGACATACTTTTCCGCGATTCGGCGCGCATCGGCCGCGTACCCGTGGCGCAGCAGTCCCAGGATCGCCACCGTCTGCTGGGGCGGCCACGCATTGGGGGCGTCCCACTGGTAGGTGTTGGCCGACGTGTTGCTCCCCTCGGCGCAGGAGACTATCCCGTGTTCGCGTTCCACGAGAGGCAGGTTGCGCGCGAGCGCGGCCGCCTGGGCGTCGGAGCACACTCCCGCCCAGAGCGCGAAATACGGCGCGGCCGATACGACGGGGCCCTGGCGCCCGCGGGCCCAGTCATAGTCGAAATAATATCCCTTCGCCTCGTTCCAAAGATACCGATCCATGAGCTCGCGGCGGCGGGCGGCGCGGGCGCGCCAGGCCGCCTCGTCGGAGGCCAGACCCAGTTCGCGCGCGAAATCCCCGGCGATGGTCTCAAACTGAAAAAGGACGCCATTGATGCACACCGGGTTGAAGTCGCCCGCGCGCTGGTCAAACCGCGGCGTGAAATCCCATGCTTCGCACTCGGACATCTTGTGACGGAGGTAGATCAGCCGGGCCACGGGTTCATCGGGAATGTCGCGCAGGCGGTGTTTGATGACGTTGTAAAAATCCGCGAGCGTTACCGGATCGGCATGGATGCCGCAGGTGTTCAACCCGTTGGGGGCCATCCGCAGCGCCATCCAGAACGCGTATTCCTTCCCGAGCGCCGCATACGCCCTGGCCAGCCACGACCGGTCGCGGCTGTGCCGGTAAATATCGGAGAACAGAACCGCCGACACGGGGGTCTGGGACCGGTTGAGGGCGATCTTGACCGAGATGTTCGGCACGAATCCCAGGCGTTCGATCAGATAGATCACGTTTTCCGCATTATTGAGCGCCTGGTCGAACCGTCCCTGGCGCAGCAATCCGAGATTGGTGAAGTACGTGTCCCAGTAAAAGAAGAGCCACATGGAGGGATCCGTCGACGGCACGGTGTGCGGCCGGGGCAGGGAAATCTCCTTTGGGGTGTCCTCCCGGGATACGCGAAAGGTCTTTTCCCAATTGGCGTCGATGTACTTGCGGGTGGCGCTTATGGCGTCGCTGATTTTCACGGGAGCCAGAAATGACGCCGGGCCCGCCGGAAGCAACACTCCTATCCTAGCGGGACGGGATGATGACGGGCAAAGCCTCCAGGCCCCGGATTCCCATGGTGGGCCTCCATTTCAGCTCTTCACCGCCCAGCTGGAGATCGGGCAGGCGCCGGGCGAAGGCGCGAAATGCAATTTCCATTTCAATCCGGGCCAGCATCGCGCCGAGGCAAAAATGGCGGCCAAAGCTGAAGGCGAGATGACGGTTGGGCTGCCGCTCGATGTCGAACCGTTCGGGATTCGAAAAGCGCTCGGGGTCGCGATTGGCCGCGCTCAGCAGAAATACCACGATCGACCCCGCCGGGATCTCCCGGCCGCCCATTGCCACCGTTTCCCGGGCCCGCCGCACGGCCCGCGGCACGGGGGATTCGTAGCGAAGCGCCTCCTCCACGGCGGCGCCGACCAGGGGCTCCGGGTTCGACTTCAATTTTCCCCACTGCCCGGGGTTTCTGAGCAGCGCAAGGAGGCCGCTCGCGATCCCATGGGTGGTCGTATCATGCCCCGCGAAAAAGAGAAAAACGCACATGGCGTACAGCTCTTCGTTGGCAAGGCTTTCGCCATCGGCCTCCGCCGACACGAGGGCGCTGAGAAGATCATCGCGCGGAGCGCGGCGCCTTTCCTCGACCAATCGTTCAAACATGGCCACGATTTCGCCCACCGCCGCATGGGCGTCGGCGGCATGTTCCTTCAGGGCCGGCCCTCCGCGCGTGCTGAACTTGGTCACCCGCGCCGTCGCCTGGCGGAACCGATCCCGTTCCGCAACGGGCACGCCGATCATCTCGCAAATGACCGTCGCGGGAAGCGGGGCGCAAAACCCCTCGATGATATCGAATCTCTTGCCGCGGGGAAGGCGCCCAAGAAGCTCCTCGACCAATGTCCCGATCCGCGGGCGAAGCGCGGCCAGGACCTTCGGCGTGAAAGCTTGGTTCACCAGTTTTCGCAGCCGGCCGTGGTCGGGATCGTCGGTGTACTGAATCCATTTTGAAAGGTGATCGAGCAGGGGCTGGACGGCGGCTTTCAAGTCGGGCGGCAGCGCCTGGGCGTACATATCCGAGCGGTCGGACGAAAAACGCGGATCCCGCAGTCCGGCGTCCACGTCCGCGTAGCGCGTGACCACCCAGAGCTTCATCGGTTCGCACCAATGGACGGGATCTTCGGTGCGAAGGCGGCGAAGGAGCGGGTAGGGGTCCTGCAGCCGCTCCTGGCAAAAGGCGCGGTAATCCGGCCCGGTGACCAGTGAATTTGTGCCGACGGTCACGATGCGGGATCCTTCTTGTCTCGCGTCTTCGGAGGTCAGTCGCCGCCCTTATCGACCCCAAAATCGTAGCTCAGGCCCAGGATCGACGCGATATATTCCCCGGGAACCAGTTCCTCCTGCAGAATGACATCGTACTTCTTTACGCCGAGCGGGCCGCTGTACGTCGTGTCCTCCGACAGCGTGAATTTGCGGGTGCTCTTGCCGGGTATGACCGTGATTTTCTTGATTATCATCGGGTACTCGCGGTGATCGGTCTTCACGTCGGCCTCGAACAATTCCACGAGGCCGGCGGGCTGCACCTGGCCGGGTATAAGAAATTCAATCTTTGGCTTCGGGTTCCTGATTCGCGTCGCTGCCTTGGTCCCGGGAATAGCGGAAAGGACTCTGACCATCCCCGAAATGCCAAAGCTAAAGGTGGGCTTGAGGTAAACGTCCTTATGCGCCTTCAGCTGGGTCCGTTTGTCGCCGTCGATCAGATATACGCCGTCGATCCCGGTGAGGTCAGTGGCGGCCGGCGAGGCCGGGGCGCCCGCCGGGCTCGGCTCGCTTATTTTGGCCGGCGGGGTCGCGGCCGCAGCGTGCTCTCCGGACTTTGCGTTAGCTTCGATGATGGCGCTGATGATTTCCCGGCCGGCGCCGGCCCGGCTCAGGGCAATCAATCCGCTGGCGGAGACGTCGTAGTCGCCGGGCTCGGTCTCGATCGCCAGCAGCACGGAGTCCGCCGGTACCCCCGCCTGTATCATGGAAATAACGTCCGAATTGCCCAGCGGCTTTTCCTCTTTGGCAAAGCCAAGGCCGGCGGCGAAGACCCCGATCGCAAGGAGCGCGAACGAGCGGCGGATGATTCTCATCGCACGATGCATCTGCGCTCACTGTTGTCCAACGCCGCCAAGGGAGTCAATGGCGGCCGCCGGCCCGATCAGGTCTGAATCAAGCGCTTCCCGTCCAATTTAGCGGGTCAAGGTTTTCCTCGACCGAGGCGACTTGGGGGACTTCTGCCGAGTGAAAGCCGAATTCGTCTTCGTGCCCGCCTGGCGCGTGTTTGATGGCCAGGATCAGGGTTACGAACCCGGCGAGTGTGGCTGCTGTCAAAGTGGCGAGGACAACGATGATCATATTGGGGTCCTTCGGGTTTACGATCGCGGTTTGTGGGGGGACGACGTAAGCCGAGCTAAGTCAGTTTTAAGCTTAACCGACTTTCAGGCTTCCTTCTGCGATGAGTTGGCGGAGCTTTTCCGAAAGGAGACGGTCGGCCGCCTCCGCAGTATTCTTGCCTGATAATCCCTGAGCCACCAACTGCTTAAGCAAATCGATCACTTGCGGAGTCGTGGAAATCCGAAGTTCGCGACTTGGCAGCTCGTTTGGAGGCCGGGCCATAAGTATGGCGTTACTACGTCATACTTACGGGATTTCAAGCAAAATTCATGGCCAAGAGGGAAAAGACGCCGGCCAATATTTATAACTAACTTATTAACAATAACTAACTAGTTATTGTAGGGGCAGTACCTTGAAATCCTGCGCCGTCCAGGTCGTGGGCACGGTGTCGCTCTGCGCATAAATGCCCACAAGACCGCCTCCGGCAGGAGGCATTCCGGTGATGGCGGTCATTTGGACGCCGTTGATGTAGAAGGTCGCCCGATTTCCTTTTGTCACGACCCGCAGGAGATTGCCCGCCCCGGTGCCTTTGTGAACCGCGGGAGAAGCCGGAACCGATGCCGGGATCAGCCAGCGGCCTCCGGTGTAGCGGAAGATGTTGGAGCTGCCGTCCGGCGATACACAAGCCACATAGAAATTGCTGGAGTCGATCCCCCAGAAAATGATGCCTCCCTCGCTATTCGCCAGAGAATCACCGACCGTACTGGAAACGGTGAGGCTGATGTCGGCATCGGTGAAAAAACCGACCTGGTAAAGGTAGCGCTCGAATCTGCCGGCCGTCATGGCCATCTCCAGCTTGCCGTCCTTGACCTGGGTCCCGGTGTCGACGGAAAGGCTGGGATCCAGCGTGGTGAAGTTGTCCTCAAACAAGGGCTGGGCATCGGCCCGGGCTTTTCCGGTCGAAAGGCATGCGATGGCGATGCCGCAAATAAAATAAATCCACGTTTTCAAATTTCCTCCAGGGTTACTTGGTTTAGGCGCGATAAATTTGACCGGTAATTTGCCTCAAGAAGTTCATTCCGCAACAAGTTTTCGGAAAATTCGCGTGCCGGTTGCGGTTTCTTTGGATGCGGAATAGGCTGATCCTTCATGAAATCCATTCCCCTATTCGCAGGAATTCTTGCGCTCGCCTTCGCGGCGGGCGGTTGTGGCAATCAATCGGCCGACAAAGCAGATTTTGTCGCGCAACTGACGGGCGTCGAACAAGTGCCGTCGGTGGTTACCTCGGCGTCGGGCACCGCCTCGTTCTGGATCAATCAGGACGGCACGGAGATCCGCTATAAATTATCCGTGGCCGGCCTCAACGACGTGACCATGGCCCATCTCCATTTGGGCGAGGCGGGCAAAAACGGTCCGCCCGTCGTCTGGCTTTATCCCTCCGCTCCGCCTCCGAAGGAAATTGCCGGACCGTCGAACGGTGTCTTGAGCGAAGGAACCATCAATGCGAGCAATCTCGCGGGTCCGATGGCCGGAAAGACGATCGCCGACCTGGTCGCCTCGATCAAGGCGCATAGCATTTATGTCAACGTCCATACGCAGGAGCATGCGGACGGGGAAATCCGGGGCCAGCTCCAGTGACGCCGGTTGCCTGAACGGTGGCTTGGCGGATTTCGCCTCCGTAGCGCAGGGCAAGGCGGGTGG
>Ga0206847_10185_pt2 | contig 19294 bp, 21 predicted proteins | sample Alteio_BWOrgCont_17_FD_152880 | JGI IMG/M metagenome (GOLD analysis project Ga0206847, IMG submission 152880) | Enriched cells from forest soil in Barre Woods Harvard Forest LTER site, Petersham, Massachusetts, United States -... | ecosystem: Environmental > Terrestrial > Soil > Temperate forest >... | reverse complement strand
ATCCGAGGCCAGTTTTCAGGAGGGGCTCCCGGAGGCTGGGAATCGCGAATGCGCCCAGCGCGAGCGCTGGCGTCAGTTTCAGCAACTCGCGCCGGCTAAGACTCTTAAACTTGCGGTTGCGGCAATTTCCATCGTGGGCGGGGTGAATGTCGGCCGAAGCAAGCTCGTTGGCACAGCCAGCGGAACAATTCGAAGAAGGGACGCTCATCCGGCGCATTTGCGGTGGGGAGAACGAACTTTTTTATGAGCTGATCCGGCCCTACGAACGCCGCGTATATGCGGCGGCTTTCGCCATCCTGCGCAACCCGGCCGACGCCGAAGATGCCGCCCAGGAGGCGGTGCTCAAGGCGTTCAAGAACATCCGCCAGTTCCGCGCGGAAGCCCGCTTCAGCACCTGGCTGATCCAGATTACGGTGAACGAGGCACGCATGCGGAGACGAAAACAACATGCCGATGTGATCGAGCCGATCGTCGACCAGCAGGACGACGCCGGCAATTACATTCCGCGCGATTTCGCCGACTGGCGTGAGATTCCGTCGGAAGTACTGGAGCGCAAAGAAGTCCGCGAACAACTGGCCGCCGCCCTGGCTTCGCTGAGCGAAAAATACCGCGACGTTTTCGTTTTGCGCGACATGCAGCAGCTCAGCATTGAGGACACCGCCCACGCGCTGAACATTTCCACCGCCTCTGTGAAGACTCGCCTGCTGCGCGCCCGCTTGATGCTGCGCGACCTGCTGGCGCCCGGTTTGAGCGGTCCTTGGAGCAGCCGGTTGTCTTTTGAGAAAGGGAACAAGCCATGGTAGTCGCATGCGAAGAAGTTTGGCGTCAGGTCTCGAATTATCTCGAAGGCGACGTCGCCCCTGAGTTGCGACGTGCCCTGGACGAACACGTCCGCGGCTGCTCACGCTGCAAGGCTGTGCTCGACGGGACGCGCAATGTGGTCGAGATCTACGGCGATGAGCGGATGGTGGAGGTTCCCCTGGGGTTCAGCTATCGGCTACATCGCAAACTGGCGGAGAACATGCCCCGGCAGCGTGGAGCGGCCTGGGGATGGATGGTGGCTCTTGCAGCATCGGCCATGATCCTGGTCACATTCGAAGTAGGTCACTCCGTACCTTCCAACCGGCAGACGCTGCGCTCGAAACTTGCCCAGCCAGGATTCGGCGTTCCGGGCGACATGATGGTAGTGGTCGCGGCCGGCGGCAAAACGTTCCATGTCGCCAGTTGCACCTTCATTCACGACAAGGCCAACCTGCGAACCATCACCGCCCGTCAAGCGATTCAGGAAGGCTATGCGCCGTGCGTCCGCTGCATGAGGAAGTATCTGGAGACATCCCAGGCCAAAGTGGATCCGGACGCACCAGACACAGAAGTGGCCGACGTCGATTGACTCAGAGACCTTGTGGGGCTGACACTGCACAAGAAACAGCCGTTAAGCGGCGCCCCTCAGGGCCTTCCGCCCGATTTCTTCCCTGAGGCGGTTTGCCGTTCCACATGCGCCGCCGGCTTCTTCTTCCCTTCCATCTCCGCCAGGCTCTGCTTCAACGCAGCCATCAGGTCGATGACCGGCGCCAGTTTCTCGGGCTTTTCCACCTCGGCAATCTTGCCGCCTTCCAGCTTGGTCTGAATCAGGTTTTTCAAATTGTCCTGAAAGGTGTCGTGGAATTTCTCCGGATCCCACTCCGTGGCCAGCGCCTCGATCAACTGATGCGCCACTTTCACCTCGGCGTCTTTCAATTCAACATCAGGCGGGCCAAAACCTTCCACTTTGCGGACTTCCTCCGCATAGTACATGGTGTGCAGCATCATGCCGCCTTCATGTGGCCGCAGAAACACGGTGTATTCGCGGTTGTGCATCGTCAGCTTGGCGATCGCGACAAACTCGCTTTCTTCCATCGCCTTGGTCAGCAGCGCATAGGGACGCCGCCCCGCTTCCTCCGGCAACATGTAATAGGACGACTCAAAATACACCGGATCGACCTCGTTCGACTTCACAAATTCCAGGATCTCCATGGTCTTCGCCGTCTTCGGCTCGATCTTCTTGATCTCTTCCGGATCGACGACCACGTATTCGTCCTTGCGGTACTCGTAGCCCTTGACGATGTCGCTGCGCTCCACCACCTTGCCGTCGGCGAGGCAAACATATTGCTGCTTTAATCGCGACAGGTCATCGCGATGCAGCATGTTGAAGGAAATGCCGGAGCTGCGCGCGCCGGAAAACAGCCGCACCGGCATGGAGATCAAGCCGAACGTCAGATACCCGGACCAAACCGACGATGCCATAGTTTCACCCTGATTGTCGAAATCAACGCCAGAGCCAAGCCCAGAGTTTAGACTACTTCGGGTGCTTTGACGCAGAAAGGTGGCGACGGTAACCCAGAAAAAAAGCCCGAGTCAGTGGGGCACGCACCCGTCCCATACCATAGATTGTAGTTGCAGATGTGGTTCCGGTCGCGGACGGCCCCAACACGAGCTCTTGAATGCCGGAAATCAACGAAATCACGGCCTTCTTAGCGGGTTGCAGCCCGCTTGCCCCGCTCGGGATAGCCGCCGGAGTTACCCTGATTTTCGCTATTTTAGGCCGTTTCGTGCGTGGAGTGTCGGTTTCTGGGGCCATTGCCGGCTGGATTGTGTCGTTTGCCATCTTCGCCGGAGCCGGTCCGGGAGCATTCGCCGCGCTGATTTTAGTCTTTGGAATCACCTGGCTGAGCACCCGCGTCGGATACCGGCACAAGCTGAAACTTGGCACCGCCGAGAAAAAAGACGGCCGGACTGCGTTACAGGTTCTCGCCAACCTGGCGGTGGCGGGAGTCTGCGCCACCGCGTATGCCCTGCTTGGCCGGAATGCGGCCTTTCTTGCAGCGCTGGCAGCAGCACTTTCAGAGGCCGCGGCCGACACCGTCTCAAGCGAACTGGGACAAGCTACGAGCGACCACGCCCGCCTTATCACCAACTGGCAAAAAGTCCCCGCCGGAACCGACGGCGGCATCACCTGGCTGGGCACCCTGGCCGGAGTGGCAACGGCCATCTTGATCAGCCTGGCTTGCTTTGTGGCGGGCGTGATTCCTGCCCACTGGATAGTAATTCCAGCCGCCGCCGGGACCGCCGGAATGCTCGCCGATAGTTATCTGGGCGCGCTGCTCGAGCGGAGGAAGTTGCTCAACAATGACGGCGTCAACCTGGTCAGCACCGCCATCGCGGCCGTCCTGGGCTTCTTCCTGGCCTAGTGAACCTCTGCTCAAGCGTGGCGCGGACCTGCCCTTAGCGAAGCCGAATGGGGCCCTCGCCCGCATCGGACGGCCTCTCCAGTCCGTTGCTCTTGAGTTTACGTTGAGGTTTCTCCCGCAGACCCCTTAACCTGTCATTAACCTGCCATTCCGCACGAAGAGAGCCCGCCCTGAGCCTGCCGAAGGGAACCCCATGCAAGCCTGTATCACCACCGGCGTGTAAGGGAGTTTCTACCAATGCCCGACTCCCTCGGGCACCAGCCTTCGCCACCACTCCAAAATCCGCCCGCGCAAACCCCAATGGGGTGTAATATCGGATGCGCGTTATAGCTTTCCCCCGCCCGCAACCAAGGAGACTCTCACCACGATGAACTTGGCCGCCCATTCTCGAAAAGCTGGCTATCTCTGTCTTCTAGTGATGGCTCTAACAGCCTCCCAGATCGCGCTAGCTACGAGTTGGAGCGAGCAGGTCCTTTACAACTTTCAAGGTGGTACGAGTGATGGGTCTGGTCCGGCAGGGAGCGTGGTGTTCGACAAAGCTGGCAACTTGTACGGGGCACTGACCTTCGCCGGAGGGGGTGACTGCGCCCCTCTTGGGTATGAGTGCGGCTTGGTGTACCAACTGACCCCGTCCCAGAATGGTGGTGCATGGACTGAGACATTTCTCTATCAGTTCCAGGGAAAACACTCCAACGACGGCAGTGTTCCCGAGGGTGGACTGGTCATCGATAGCGCAGGGAATTTGTATGGAACAACAGGTTATGGTGGTGATGGAGATTGCGTTCTGCTCGGGGTCAAGGCCGGATGCGGAATTGTCTATGAACTGTCTCCACCAACCAAGAAAGGCGCCGCCTGGACGATGACAATCCTGTATAGCTTTCACAGTGGTGACGACGGGTACTTTCCCTGGGGCGATCTAACGTTCGATGCCAAGGGCAAGTTGTACGGGGCAACGGAATTTGGAGGTGGAAAAGGGACAAGCTGTAACCCCTATTACCAGTATTGCGGGACGGTGTTTGAGCTGAGCCCACCGATGAAAAGAGGCGGCAATTGGACTGAGAAGGTACTGCACAGCTTTGCTGGGATGCAGAACGGGAAACAACTAGGCGACGGAGCAAACCCGAATGGAGGACTCGTTCTCGACAGCAAAAGGGGCGATCTACAGCACTTCATACACCGGCGGGTATCAGTTTCCCCATGATTCGGGGCAGGGTTGCGGAACAGTGTTTAAGCTCTCCCGAAAAAGCGGGGGTTGGATCGAAACGATTTTGCATCGCTTCGAGGGCACAGATGGCGGGGACCCGAGAGCTGGGGTCACTATTGGTAAGGACGGACGCCTCTACGGCACCACACAAGGCGGCGGAGCGGGCAACTCGCCTTGGGGCACGGTGTTCGTGCTCGTCCCAAGGGCCGATGGTCCGTGGACGGAGACTGTTCTGTATACCTTCCAGGACGGAAGTGACGGAAGTGAGCCCGTGGCCGGCCTCGCCTTTGGTCTGAAGGGTGCATTGTACGGCACCGCGAGCGGAGGCGGCGTGTGGTTCGGTGGCACCGTGTTTCGGCTGATGGAGGATTCTAAGAAAAGTTGGGCATTCGAAGTCCTCTATAGCTTCGGAGGCAGCCAGGGGGACGGAGCGGGCCCGACCGCGGAACTTATTTTCGGCCCGAACCGCAACATCTTCTCAACCACACTTGCCGGTGGGAGCAGCAAGAACTGCAGTTACTCAGGCTGCGGCACCGTGTTCGAGATCTCCCCGTAGGAACTGCAAACATCGCTGAGAGCGCTGTTTTACCCCATTTTCACCCCCCCGCTTTGCGCTAATCGCCGCAAAATATAGATTATACAAGCTTTATATCACAACATCGAAAGCAATGACTTAGCCAGTAATAGTGATTGGTGGTTTCCGTTGCGGGCGATACCGACTGACATTCTTCTTAGTCTCCGTTGCCCAAGGGCGGGCCATTCATTTTGTGCCAACGCTATTTCCCGACCAAGGTCCATGTCCGCCAGTTCCTTGGAGCCTTCGTCCCGGACGCGAGACAATGATTGAGCGCCGCTGGACGATCTCGGTGCATCGTATGAATGTGCCCGGTCCGCCGAGGCTCGACTTTATTCCAGAAAAAGGCTCTTTTAAGTTGATAAAAATTCGTACATTCGCAGTCGGCTACGTTCTGGTTTTAGCTCTGTTCCTATTTGCGCAGCATCGCCCGGACGCGTCCGAAACCTCCGGCTTCCGCGGCGTGGTTGATCTCACTCACCCGATCAACACGCAGGTCCCAACGTACGAACTCGCGGCCAAGCCCACGTACCAGGCCAAGACCGTTGCTACCATCGACAAAGACGGATACTTCGCCCGCGAAATCTCGCTGCCTGAGCACTTCGGCACCCACCTTGATGCGCCCGCCCATTTCGTGAAGGGTATGTGGACCGTGGATCAGATTCCCGCGGAACGCCTGATCGCGCCGCTGGTGGTGATGGACGTTAGCGCGAACGTAAAAGGCAATGGGGATTATCAGATTTCGGTGGCGGACATTGCGGCATGGGAGCACGCACACGGTCAGATCCCGCTGAACTCAGTGGTAATGACCCGCACCGGATGGGATTCTCGGTGGAGTTCGGTCAAAGACTACCGCAACCCGGACAGCAAAGGCGTCATGCATTTTCCCGGGTACTCCGAAGATGCCGCGCATTTCCTGGTGGAGGGACGAAAAGTCCTCGGAATTGGGATTGATACGCTGAGCATTGACTACGGCCCGTCGAAGGATTTCCCCGTCCACCAATATGATTTGCGGCGCAGCGTGTATCAACTGGAAAACGTCGCCAACCTCGACCACGCACCCACCAGCGGAGCGATTGTGACGGTCGCCCCCATGAAGCTGGAAGGCGGCTCCGGCGCCCCGGTAAGAATTCTGGCTTTGGTACGGTAGAACTGGGCTGAGTTGGTGAGTCGCTTTGAAGGGGCGCGGCTCTCAGCCGTGCCGCTTGAGTCCTAGAAACAAACGCAGGTTTTCATAACATCGATGGATTGGCTCGCCACACGCTGAAACCCGTGTTTCAACGACGGCGGCGCGGCTGAAAGCTGCGCCCTTTCAAAGCCGCTTGGAGTCCATTGACGTTCTTCTAAACTAAACATCCTGCACCGATCCTTTGACCACTCGCATCTGAAGCTGTGAATCCTGCAACGGAGGCGAGATGAGCGATCCCCGGTACCCCATCGGCAAATTCACTTACGACGGTCCACCCAGCGAATCACAGCGCAAGAAATTTATCGAGGACATCGCACACGCGCCTGCGGCATTACGAAACGCGGTGCACGGACTGTCGGCGCAGCAAATCGAAACACCCTACCGCGACGGCGGATGGACAGTTCGTCAGGTCGTACACCACGTTCCTGAAAGCCACATGAACGCATTTATCCGGTTCAAGCTGGCGCTGACCGAAGACGAACCTACCATCAAACCATACCGGGAAGATGAGTGGGCCAAGCTCGCAGATGTGCAGTCAACCGCTCCCGAGGTTTCGCTCGCGCTGCTGGACCCGCTGCATCAGCGTTGGGTTCAGCTGCTGCGCGCAATGAAACCCGAAGACTGGAAGCGAACGTTCCGCCATCCGGAATTGGGCGTAGTCCCGCTGGAGAAGAGTCTGGCACTCTATTCCTGGCACGGTCAGCATCACACCGCCCACATTACAGAGCTAAGAAAGCGAATGAGTTGGTGAGCCAGCCTCACACCATTATTCGCAATCGCCAGAACATGTAGCTGAAAGCCTCCCGCGAGACGGTTTCCATGCGCTGCCGCAGGTTATGCAAACGCGAGTCCGGACGCGGCGCAACATACACCTGCACCCCTTCATGTTCCAGCAGTTTGCGAATGCGGAAAACATGGTAGGCGTCACTGACCGCCAGGCAGGTGCGCATGTGATTCTCGCGCATGATCACCGCGACCCGCGCGGCGGATTGCGCGGTATCCGATCCCTGGGTCTCGGCGATCAGGCTTGTATCGGGGATGCCGCGATGCATCAGGTAGTCATGTCCGACTCCGCCTTCACTGAAACTGGGGTCCGCAGCCGCTCCTCCGGTAGTGATCACAACCGGAGCCAGTTTCTGCTGATAGAGGTCGAAGGCATGATCAAGGCGGGCGCGGTAAACAGGGGACGGGCGCCCGGAATACTCCGCCGCGCCGAAGACGACAATCGCATCCGCAGGATGCAACTCCTGGCGCGACCCCTCGTCGATGATCTGAATGTCTATGGAAGCCAGGTAACCGAGAAAGGCAAACGTGATGACAGCCAGCAGCCATATCAACCGGCGTTTTCGCGGTCGTTTCGCTGTTGCTTGACTCATCCCTGTGCGAAGAACTCGGAAATCTCCTGCGCTGGAATCGCGCCCTCACGGATGATGCGCCAGCGCGCTTCCTCGTCGGTAAGGTCAACGATGGTGGAGGCAATCGCTCGCGGCGAGATCCCGCCATCTACGATGATCGAAATGCGGTCTTTCAGTTGGTCGCGCACCTCCACGGCCGTGGTGCAATCCTTTTCGCCGCTAAGATTGGCGGAAGTCGCGGTGATGGGAATTCCCGCCGCTTGTACTACCGCGAGGGGAATTTTTGCGCTCGGCACGCGCAACGCCACATTGCCGGTATTGGCGGTGACTTTCAGAGGCAGCTTGGAGGCAGCTTTCACAATGACGGTGAGCGGGCCAGGCCAGAATCGCCGGGCGAGCTTATAAAATTCCGCCGGCAGCGGGCGCGCCAGTTCTTCGGCTTGGTCGATGCCTTCGATGAGCAGCGAGAGCGGCTTATGCCGGGAACGCGACTTGATGTCGTAAACGCGATCAACGGCACGCAGGTTGAAGGGATCGGCGGCCAGGCCGTAGAAGGTGTCGGTAGGCATGCCCAGCACTTCGCCGCTGCGGATGTGGTCTGCCGCATAGCGGATGAGCGATGCCTCCGGATTGTCACAGTTTACTTTGATGATTTCCGCGTGCACACACTTCCTTCCACGAGGACATGAGTAGAACGGCGAAAAACTAACATACCACGTCCTTGAGATGCAAGGAGATAGAAACGTATGATGGCAGCCAGATGAAGACACCCGCACACAGCACCGAGGCCAGGGGCCGCTTGCGCCGAATCGAGGGCAGGCACAATGCGCTGGTCAAAGAACTGCGCAACGCCTTCGCCCATGGCGAGCTTACGGATGATGGCTATTGCGCCATCGAAGGCACTCGCATCATTGAGGAAGCCATTCGCAGTGGGTTGAAGTTTCGGGCGGTATTTTTTCGAGCGTCCGCAGAAAACAAGGCCGAGCGCTTGCTTCCGCAGGTCGCTGCTTACGTCGAAACCCTCCTGCTTCCGGACAAGTTGTTCGCCAGCGCCGTCCCCAGTGAAACTCCGCAGGGAGTGGCGGCGCTGGTTCGGATAAAAGCGTTCCAGCTGGAAGACGTGCTGAGCCGCTCGCAAGCGGGCCCGCTGCTGGCTGTAGCGGGAGTGCAGGACCCGGGAAACCTGGGTACGATTTTGCGTTCTGCGGAGGCGTTCAGCGCGGCTGGCGTGCTGCTGGGTGAAGGCACGGTGAGCCCGTTCAATTCCAAAGCCGTCCGGGCGTCGGCAGGATCGGTGTTTCGCCTTCCGATAGCAAAAATCAAGCTAACAGCGCTGGATGAACTACGAGCCCAAGGGCTGCGGCTGATTGCGACATCATCGCACAAAGGCACGCCGCTGCCCGCCGCGAAATTGACTGGGCCGCTGGTGTTGTTCATAGGAAATGAAGGGGCAGGGCTGCCGCGGGACTTGCTGGCCAGCATGGACGAGTTGATCGCGATCCCACATTCGGCCCAGGTCGAGTCCCTGAATGCCGGGGTGGCCGCTAGTATTGTGCTGTATGAAGCTGCCCGGCAAGAAAATAACTCACCACGGAGACACGGAGGCACGGAGTAAGACAGGACTTTTCATGTTGCTTGAGCAGCAGATCACAGAAGCGGTCATCGGTGCTGCGATTGAGGTCCACCGTGAACTTGGGCCTGGGCTGCTGGAATCGGCTTATGAGGAGTGCCTCTGCCACGAATTACACTTGCGCGGCTTGAGCTTTCAGCGGCAGGTTGAAATCCCGGTCGCGTACAAAGGCCTTAAACTTGCTTGTGGATACCGGTTGGACGTTGTCGTCGAGGATGCAGTCATCGTTGAGCTGAAATCGATTGAGCAGATCACACCAATTCACCACGCGCAGTTAATGACGTATTTGCGACTGGCCGGGAAGAAAGTGGGGCTGCTCATCAACTTCAACGTTGCCGTTCTCAAGAACGGAATAGTGCGCAGGGTGCTCTAAACCTTGATTTCTCCGTGACTCCGTGTCTCCGTGGCGAAATGGCGTTATGAGCCTTTTTCAACCCATTCCGAGCGAACAGAATCCCGGCGACCGAACTCGGCCGCTGGCGGATCGAATGCGTCCGCGCACGCTGGATGAATTCGTTGGCCAGGAACAATTGGTCGCCCCAGGTAAGCCGCTGCGCACCCAGATTGAGCGCGACGATACCGGTTCGCTCATCTTCTGGGGACCACCCGGAACCGGTAAAACTACGCTGGCCCAGATCATTGCGCGCCTAACCAAGGCGGAGTTCATCGAGTTCTCCGCGGTGCTCACGGGAATCAAGGAAATCAAGCAAGTCATGGCCGACGCCGAACGTGCCCGGCAGTACGGCACTCGTACGATTGTTTTTATTGACGAAATTCACCGCTTCAACAAAGCGCAACAGGACGCCTTTCTGCCGCACGTGGAGAAAGGCAACATTCGGCTCATCGGCGCAACGACGGAGAACCCGTCGTTCGAAATCATTTCTGCGTTGCTTTCGCGCAGCCGCGTCTATGTGTTGAAGCCGCTCAGCGAGGAGCAAATCGTCGTGCTGCTCCGACGAGCTCTGACCGATGCGGAGCGCGGGCTCGGTGCCGTGAAGCTCCGGGCCTCGAACGCGGTGCTGCAGAAGATCGCCTCGTACTCCAGCGGGGATGCGCGCAGCGCTTACAACGTCCTGGAGGTCGCGGCCACGCTGGCCCGCGCCACTTCTGAGATTGGCGCCGAAATCACTGATGAAATCGTTCACGACGCTCTGCAGAAGCGCGTTCTGCTTTACGACAAGGCAGGCGAGGAACATTACAACCTGATTTCCGCGCTGCACAAGTCAGTCCGCAACAGCGACCCTGACGCGTCACTTTACTGGCTTGCCCGGATGCTCGAAGCCGGCGAAGACCCGCTCTACATTGCCCGCCGCGTGGTGCGCATGGCAGTAGAAGACATTGGCCTCGCCGACCCCAACGCGCTTGCCTTGTGCATGGCGGCCCGGGATGCCGTAGATTTCATCGGTATGCCAGAAGGCAACCTGGCGCTGGCGCAAGCCGTGGTCTACCTGGCGGTTGCACCCAAATCGAACGCGCTTTACACGGCCTATTCATCAGTGCAGCAGGATGTGGAGCAAACCGCCGCCGAGCCGGTACCGCTGCACTTGCGAAACGCGCCCACCGGATTGATGAAGGAGCTCGGCTATGGCAAGGGCTACCAATATGCTCACGAACTTCAGAGTAAAGTTGCGGACATGCAGTGTCTGCCTGACAATCTGCGGGATCGCGTTTACTACGAGCCGACCACCGAGGGCGTAGAGAAGCGCATTCGTGAGCGGTTGGAGGAACTTAGACGGGACCGTTCGCAAACCCGGCGGGGTTCATCGTCCGCGCCGAAAAATGAATCATAGAGGTGCCGGCCGGCATCCTATCCTGTAACGTAAGCACTTTATTTCATTGTATTTACAGGGCTGGGCTAAGACGATGGCCACCATTGCAAGAGCCGCTGCGGTCAACCCCGGTGCGATCAAGCCATTGCCTTTCGAGCAGGTGGAGGACCTGCTGAGGCTGCAAAAGGCGGCCTATAAGATCAACTCGATCCTCGATCTGGACCAACTCATCGACAAGGTTGTCAACGACGTGGCTCGTTCGTTCGGATGCGTGGATGCAGATGTCTATTTGCACGACGAAGCGCGGAAGGAACTAGTTCTGGCCTGTGCGCACGGTTGCGCAGGGTGCGCCGCCCACGGCAATGCCCACAGCCTGAAGATCGGGAAAGAAGGCATGGTGGGATACGTGGCGGCTACGGGTCAGATGCGGTACGCCCCAGACGTTCGAAAAGATCCGTACTACATTGGCTGCGAAGAATCTACGCTTTCCGAGGTCGCGATACCGCTCCACGTCGACGGCAAACTGATCGGCGTGTTTACCACCTCCCATCACGAGCTTGATGCATTTGGGCCTGAGCAATTGCGGCTGCTGCAGGCGTTGTGCAGTCATGTCGCGGTGGCTGTGCACAATGCTCGCCGGTTCCAGCAAGAACAGCGCAAGCGCGAGGAGATGAGCCGTGAGGCGCATGAGGCGCGAGTCATTCAACAGGCCCTGCTGCCCAAGAGTTCTCCTTACATCCCCGGCTTCGCAGTTTCCGGACTCTCCATTCCCGCTGGTGCCGTGGGTGGCGACTGGTATGATTTCATTCGTTTCGACGATGGCTGCTGGGGACTGGTGCTGGCAGACGTTGCCGGAAAAGGCACCGCGGCGGCGCTTTTGATGTCCGCGACGCGCGGGATGTTCCGCTCTCTGGCGGAGGCCTGCAGCAGTCCGGGTGAAGTGCTGGGCAAACTGAACCGATTGCTGGTGGAGGATTTTCCCGCCGGCAGATTTGTCACCATGGTGTATGGTGTGCTCGATCCGGGCACCCGGACTCTGACTCTGGCTAACGCCGGCCATTTGCACCCGCTGCTGGTGGATGCGAATGGCGCGCGTTTTCTCAACACTGAACGGGGGATGCCGCTGGGAATCGGACCCGGAGATTTTTCCGAGACCCGGGTCCGCCTTCCGCAGAGCTCACGCCTCCTCTTCTATAGTGACGGCATCACCGAGGCGGAGAATACGCAAAGTGAAGAGTATGGCGCACAACGATTGGAAGAGCATTTTCAGCGACAAGATGCATCCGCAGAAAGCATCCTTGAAGATGTGCGCTCGTTCACAAACGGGTCCGGTTTGCACGACGACGCAACTGTGATTATGGTTCGGGCGTAGCCGTCAGGGCTGCCCTCATCACATGCGGGCGCGATGCTCCTTCAGAATGCACTGGTCCATCACCACGAAGATTCCTGCTTTTCGTGCTTTCTCCGCGGCTTTCTCGTTCACTACATCTTCCTGCATCCAGACGGCTGGCACTTTCAACTGGATTGCCTGATCGACGATCTCTTCTACATATTCGGACCGCCGAAAGATATTCACGATATCGATCTTCTCCGGCACACTGAGCAGCGAGGAGTAGGCCGGCTCCCCGAGAGCTTCGCCAATTTCAGGATTCACCGGAATGATGCGGTATCCCTGCGCCTGCATATACGCCGAGACGCCATGGCTGGGACGTAGAGGATTGTCGGAAAGACCGACGACCGCGATAGTTTTGGAACGTTTCAGAAGTTCGGTAATAGGATCAGGATTGTGCGCAGTGCCCATGTGCATATTTTAATTGCGGCGAGGGTGAATTGCGTGCCTCGGCTCAAGAACATCAATGCTTATTGCCAAGGTCAGTCTTCATTTTGAACATCTTCAGCGCTAGTTTGCGGATGGTGTCGGGAACTTCCTTGTTGCCGGAGAGGTTGCGAAGGTCGTTTATCTGTATATGCTTCATGATCCCGAGGGAGAGATCGATGGGCGTGCGCGGATTGAATACGAGGTTCCGCAATACGGGATACAGCTTCGCGAAACGACGCTTCATCGGAATGGCGCGGAGCACGGCTTCCAGAACATTTTTCTGACCGGCAAATTTCTCCACTTCACCGTCACCGATTTTTGGCGACTCCAGAACCGCCAGCGCCACCAGTTTGGTACCGTCCCGGATGAGCAGCGAGCGCTCCTCCTTATTGCCCTTAATTGCCAACTGAATGCGCCCTTGAACGTCCAGGCGGGAAATTTTCTGCAAAGCGCTGCCGCGCTGCTCTTCTGCCGACAGAAAAGTTTTCCTAACCGCGGCCGCGCCGGGGTGAGCCTTGGCGGGAGTGGCGGCGACCGCTGCGCCGGAAGAAGGATTCGCCACGGCCACAGATGGAACTTGCGTCTGGGTTAACGCGGGGACGGTTGTCACTGCTGCAGAGACAGGTAGTTCTTCAATTCCGCCGACGGCCTGAAAAGGCTTCTGCGGCTCGGCCGCGATCTCGGTTGCATGTTCGGCAATGAACGCGTGAACGACTTGGTCGACGGCGCCATCGGCATCCTGTTTGTCTTCGGCTGGTGCGGCTTCCACCGGCCCTGCAAGTTTCGCCTTCAGGACGGCAGCCTGCTTGTCGCTCAGATTATGGTTGCCACGGAGAGCCCCCGAGATGGCCCCCGACCGTTGCGTCCGCGGACTTTGCAAAAATATGTCGATCACATCCGCAAACTGGGATCCTGCCAGTTCGCTCAGCGCTGAGTCCGACACCGATGGATTCTCCAGCAGGGTAGGAAGCAAAGCCGGGCGAAGATTGCTTCCCGCGGCGAAGTAGTTCAGCACCTCTTTCGATGTCTGCGGATCGCCCACCACTGTACGACACGCGGCTTCGTCCCAGCCCGCCAGTGTCATGCGGGCTTTGTCGCAAAAAACTTTATTATGAAGCGCGAGGTGAACCAGTATTTCAATCATCTCCGCGGGCGGCACCGCCAACGCGCCGCGGGCCGCGGTCTGCATCATGTGCGAAGGCACCGCCGAGCGGCGGACGAGTTCAAGCATGCGTGACATAGATTGGCCTTCAGCCCTAGAGGGGACACTCCAGAATCCCCCAGGATGAAGCAGTTTGCCAGCGCTTTCGTCGCGAGTAACGTTACGAAGGTGTGCGTAGGACACACGGGGAAGAGCCTCGGAGCGCGCGGTTGAGCTAGTCCTGGACAGTCTGAGAACTCGGGCTCTTGCCCCGCACTCCGGCCAACCGCTCCAACTCAGCCATTACTCTCTCTAGCTCGTCGGTCAAGCGATTTCGCTTGCCGCGGCGGAATTCCTTTACCAGAGCTCGGTAGTACCACAGCGTGCCGTCGCGCTTCCCAGAAAAGCGCTCGAAAACGGCTTCCCCGATCTCGCGGTAGTCGGCAAGAATGCTGCGCGCGTTGTACAACTTGTCAGCGGCGGATACCAGCCGGGTATCGGTGTCAGACGTTCGCAGATGCGTCAGATAATCTTCCTTGCGCTTGCGCCAAGGTGGTTCGGGCTTTTTGTCGGTGTCAGTGCATCCTTCGACAACGTGAGCCACGCGAGCGCCGAACTCACTGAGGATTTCCTTGCGCCGGGCATCGCCTCCGCAATCTTCCACCACATCATGCAGCAAAGCTGCGATGGCCAGATCCTCATCCCCGCCGGCGTCAAGCACCAGGCTGGCAACGCCGAGAAGATGCGCAGCGTACGGAACTGACGTGCCTTTCTTCAGCTGCTTCACATGGGCTCGCGTGGCAAAGGCGAGCGCCCTCTCGAAGCGGTCCGAGAGCATCGGCGAAGTCTGCTTCAATCGCATCCTCGGGTCCTTTCCCGTTCAACTACGCCGGCTTCTCTCCGCGCCGCATCTGCAGGTACGCCCGCATAAACGGCTGCAGGTCGCCGTCAATCACGCGATCCACATCACCCATCTCGAACTTGGTGCGATGATCCTTGATCATCCGATAGGGCTGCAAAACGTATGAACGGATTTGCGAACCGAAATCGATGTCGAGCTTGGAATCCTCGATCTTCTTTGTGGCCTCGCGCTTTTTCTCCATCTCGTGCTCGTAGAGCTTCGACCGCAGCATGCTCATGGCGCGGTCTTTATTCTTGTGCTGCGAGCGCTCGTTCTGGCAAGCCGCCACAATTCCGGTCGGAATGTGGGTAATGCGCACGGCGGAATCCGTGGTATTCACATGCTGCCCACCCTTGCCGCTGGAGCGATAGGTGTCGATCCGCAGGTCTTCTACCCGGATCACCACCTCGATACTGTCATCGATTTCCGGCGATACATAGACGCTGGCGAAAGACGTGTGGCGCCGCTTGGCCTGGTCGAAGGGCGAAATTCGCACCAGCCGATGCACGCCGATCTCGCTAGTCAGCAGGCCAAAGGTATACTCGCCATTGACCGCGAAGGTCGCCGACTTCAGCCCTGCTTCGTCCCCCGGTTGGTAGTCATAGAGAATCGTCTGAAACCCCTGCCGCTCCGCCCATCTCAGGTACATGCGCAGCAGCATGTCAGCCCAGTCCTGCGACTCCGTGCCGCCCGCTCCGGGATGAATTGTCACAATCGCGTTGCGGGCATCGTTCTCGCCGGAGAGAAGCGTCTCGGTTTCGAGGCGATCGACTTTTTCCCGCAGCCCGTCGATTTCGCGGCGCAGTTCCCCGCTGACGTTTTCGCCTTCCCGCGCCAGTTCGAAGTAGGCGGAGATATCGTCGCTGCGGCGCCCCAGGTCAACCTCGTGCGCCAACATATTTTCCAGGCGCTTTTTCTCGCGCATCACCTGCTGGGACTTTTGCGGATTCGACCAGAGATCCGGGGCGGAGGCCTGCTTTTCAACGACGTTCAGTTGCTCGCGCAGTTTGCCTGCGTCAAAGGTACTCCCGAAGTTCGCGCACTTTCTCTTTCAGCGCCGTATATTCGTGCTCTAGTTCTTCAACCATGACCAAGTCTCCTAACCTGATAATCTCCTCTGCGGTGTTTTGAAGGGACGCGGCTTCAGCCGCGCCGGAAGCGCATTCTCGATGCGGGCTTCAACCCCGGAGGTCGCGCTTTGCCCGGCCGCGCAACAGCGCCCCCATCACCAGCGCCACTATGGAAATTATCGCACACAGATACGCGAACCAGTCGCCATGACGGGTGTAGAAAGTGGTGTCACTGGACAGCGCATACGGGGCAATCAGAGCCGCCCGAGCCTTACGCGGAAGCCTGGTGACGATGCGGCCGTAGGGATCAATGCTAGCTGTGACCCCGGTATTGGTGGCGCGCAGCAGCCAGCGTCCATTTTCGACGGCGCGTATCCGCGCCTGTCTCAAATGCTGCGCGTACGCTCCGCTGTCGCCATACCAGCCGTCGTTCGAAATGTTTACGAACACCTGTGCTCCACCTGCCGCAAACCGGCGGACTTCGTCGGGAAAAACCGATTCGTAACAGATGAACACGCCGAGTTTCGTGCCGCCTGCGTCGAGCGGCGCGCGAGACTGTCCGCGAGAGAAGTCGCCCACCTCCTTGGTGAGTCCTCCGGCAAATGAGAAAAAATCCTTGAACGGCACATACTCGCCGAAGGGCACCAGATGCGTCTTGTCATAGCTGCCGGCCCATTCTCCCGAGGGGCTAACAAGCGCCGCCGAGTTATAGATTTCGTTGGGCCGGTCGGCATTCTGAGGCGTGTTGCGAACGCGCAGGCTGCCGGCCAGTACCCACACATTGCTCCGCTGCGCCAACCCGCTAAGCGCATCGCGGAATGCCGGATCGTTCGTATAGAACGGCGCCGGCGACTCTGGCCAGGCAATCAGGTCGGGGTGCACCGCGTTCAGGCTGGCACTGCCATAACCGCTCAAGCTGATCTCCGTGAGTTCGTGCAGCGTGGCCATGAAGTATGGCCGCGACCAGTCCTCCTGAACCGGAATGTTCTCCTGAACCAGGTATGCAGTCTTGTCGGCCGGAAGCACAGGTACTGGAATCCAGCGCGCGGCCTGCAAAATCACGGCAGCGGCGAGTGCGGCCATGAGAAGCTGACGACGCTTCTCGCGGCGGACCAATAGTGCCGTAGCGAACGCCGCATTCACCAGCATGATCTCGAATGAAAGCCCATAAACGCCGGTGACAGTCGCAATGCGGGCCAGAGGAATGTTATCCGCTTGCACTACGCCAAGCAGGTTCCAGGGAACTCCGCTGACCCGGGTCCGGGCCAGTTCCACCGCGACCCACACCACGGGCGCAAGCACCAGAGCGCGGCGGCTGACGGGACTGTCTCCGGCAAGAAGGCTGACTGCCAGGCCGAACGCGCCATGGTACAAGCCCAGGTAAAGGCAAAGCAGCAAGAAAAAACCAAGCGCGGCCGGTGCATTCAATCCGCCGTATTGCCGCATGGTCGTGTAGATCCAGTAGCAGGTGCCCACCCACCACAGAATTCCGCAAACATAGGCCAGCAAAAATGCCTGCAGTGGGCGCGCCGGAAGCCACTTCCTTCCTTCGCTGAGCTGCAAGGTTTCCGGTGTACGTGCGCGCAGCAACGCAACCAGCAGGGGCGTCAGCGCGACCCAGGAAAGAACGTAAAGATCGGGCAGCGGGAAGATCAGAATCTGCAGTCCCGCCGACAGCAAGACTAGAAGCCAGGCGCTAGGATGAATCTGCCGCACAGGCAAGAATAGCAAACTGCTTTCCTCAACCGAGGGTTGAGAAGGTTTTCGGATCAAAGCTCACAAGAAAATGTGAGGAAAGCGTTGGCGGAAGGCCGCCGTGTAATTGGTTCCCATCCAATCTTGTCGTTCGTTGCCCATCCCGAGCATCAAGTACGCAGCCTCAATCATTCTGAAGGTCGACGCTGGGCGTCGCCTCCGAACAACTCGGAATGACGAACACTGATGCTACGGGATCAGTAGCAGCTTTCCCGTGGTCTTCCGGCTCTCCAAGTCCCGATGCGCCTGCTGCGCCTCCGACAGCGGATAAGTGTGATCAATCCGCAGCTTGAGCTTGCCCGCCGCGATCATTCCAAACACCGCGTTCGACCGGGCCACCAACTCTTCCCGGCTGGCAATGAAGTTTCCCAGCGCGGGCCGCGTCACATAAAGCGATCCCTTTTGCGTCAGCCCGATCAGGTCAAATGGCGGCACGGCCCCGCTGGAACCGCCGTACAACACCATCATGCCGCGCGGTCGCAACACGTTCAGGCCTTGGTCGAAAGTTGTTTTGCCGACCGAGTCATAGACCACATCCACGCCTTGGTTCGCGGTGAGCCGCTTGGTCTGGCTCTCAAAATCGGTTTGAGTGTAGAGAATGACTTCGTCCGCTCCAGCCTCGCGAGCCAGCTTGGCTTTTTCTTCGGTAGAAACCGTAGCAATGACCCGTGCCCCCAGGTTATGCGCCATCTGCACCAGCAACAGTCCCACGCCACCTGCAGCGGCATGCACCAGCGCCGTCTCGCCGCGTTTCAACGGATAGGTATCATGGCTGAGATAATGCGCGGTCATACCTTGCAGCATGGTGGCCGCCGCTTGTTTCTCGCTGACCGCCGCAGGAATCGCCACGACTCGATCTGCCGGCACCGCCGCAAACTCCGCGTAGGACCCCATAATTGCAGTCCAGGCAACCTTGTCTCCGGGCTTGATTCCTTTGACATCGGCGCCGGCGGCACTTACCGTGCCCGCACCCTCCTGCCCGATCACGAACGGCAGCAAAACCTTGTATCTTCCCTCGCGCTGGTACACATCGATGAAATTCACGCCCGACGCAACGAGTTTTATCACTACTTCGTTCGGCTTCGGCCGCGGTACCGGCAACTCCACGAGTTCCAGCGCCTCCGGTCCTCCAACTTGTTTGACTTGTATGGCTTTCATGCTCTCTAAAGATTACTCCCGGGCTGAGAATGCTTCAAAAACCTGCCTAGCCTCAATCCCCCGCCCACGGCTGATGACTTTGGTGTGAGCGGGTTCTCCCCATACTTCATCTAAACTGTGACTAATGCGCGCGGTTTTCACATTCTTGCTCTTGGCTGTTCTCTCTATCGCAGGATGGCTTGCATGGAGCCTGCTGCTTCCAGTGACTCCTCCCGGGGAGAAGTTCGTGCTGCTTCGTTCTGGCTACTCCACCCACCGAATCGCCAACGAACTGAAGGCCGCGGGCATCATTCGCAGCACGCACGCTTTCATCTTCTTGCATTCCCTGCATCGCAAGCGCTCGCTGAAGGCCGGCGAATATCTCTTCGAGAAGCCGGCCACAGCTCTTGATATTGAGAACCGCCTGGTTCGGGGCGACGTATATGTGCATACCGTCGTCATTCCCGAAGGCTTCAACATGTTTGAAATCGCGGCCACCATCCAGAATGCGGGTTTGGGATCA
>Ga0206847_10151_pt1 | contig 19522 bp, 17 predicted proteins | sample Alteio_BWOrgCont_17_FD_152880 | JGI IMG/M metagenome (GOLD analysis project Ga0206847, IMG submission 152880) | Enriched cells from forest soil in Barre Woods Harvard Forest LTER site, Petersham, Massachusetts, United States -... | ecosystem: Environmental > Terrestrial > Soil > Temperate forest >... | reverse complement strand
GTTCCGCAAGCTTGCCGCGCCTCCAGTCGTAGTGCGGTCAGATGCAGAACTGAAGCACGAATCCGCGCGCCAGGTGTTGGGCTGCGAACTTCTCATCGATGCAATTCTAGGGACGGGCTTTCGGCCTCCGGTGAGCGGCCTGTATGCGCAAGCAATTCATGGGCTGAATGCGAGCACGGCGCCGGTGGTCGCGGTGGATATTCCTTCCGGAGCGGATGCCGACGTACGCGGCGAGCAGACAGGAGCAGTCGCGCGAGCCGATGCACTGGTAACTTTCACCGCGCCGCGGCCAGCGCACGTGTTTGGCGGATTGACCCTGGGGCCGATCGTCATCGCGCCAATCGGATCACCGGAAGCAGCCATCGTCTCATCGCTCAACCTGAACCTCATCAGTGCCGCAGAGGTTGCCGCGCTCATCGAACCCCGGCCCCGCGGAGCGAACAAAGGCAATTTCGGACACGTGCTGGTCATTGGTGGCTCGCTGGGTAAAGCCGGGGCCGCGGCGATGGCTGGAATCTCCGCGTTGCGAGTGGGCGCCGGGCTTGCGACGGTGGCGACGGCAAAATCCATTCTGCCAACCGTGGCCAGCTTTCATCCCGAAGTCATGACTGAGCCGCTCGAAGAAACAGCCGAAGGCAGCATTTCGACGTGCGCCCACGAACACGTGCAGTCGCTGGCCCGGGGAAAAACAGTGCTTGCCGTGGGGCCAGGAATCTCGCGGGTCAGCGAGACTTCCGAGTTTGTGCGGGATCTATGCAAAACGATCCGTGGAGTCGGCTCTCTTGTTCTCGATGCAGACGCCCTGAACGCATTCGAAGGCCGAGCCGTAGAACTGGACGGAGACGGCCGCAGCCTCGTGATCACCCCACACCCAGGCGAAATGGCGCGCTTGTTGAACACGTCGGTAGCGGCAGTGCAACGCGACCGAATTAACGTGGCACGGACCTTTGCCCGCGAGCACAAATTGATCGTCGTGCTGAAAGGTCACCGCACCCTGGTGGCGCATCCTGACGGGGAAGTCTGGGTCAATCCCACCGGGAATCCTGGTATGGCAACCGGGGGTACGGGCGACATCCTAACCGGAATGGTCGCCGGGATGATGGCCCAGAATCCGAACCGGCTTTTTCAGGCAGTCCTCGCAGCGGTGTATCTGCACGGGCTCGCGGGCGACATCGCTTGCCACGGCGTGGGCGAGCATTCGCTCATAGCGACGGATTTGGTCATGGCTTTGCCACAGGCTTTTCGCAGGGCCCGGGAAACTGGCCAGCTGTCGAATGTTGAAATCCGCGCGTAATAGGTTGTCCACTCGGACGTTAATCAAACAGTTAACCTCACGAAATCGGACGGAGAGCTTCCGTAATCTCGCATCCGAATTGGGACCGTGCCATATTAGTACTGGCTATGACACACTTTCCCCAAACCAATCCTCAGCGGCGCGCCCCCCGGATTCAACTTGGAGATACCGTTTCAGCCCTGGTGAAATTCGACGACGGGCAGCGCGCCAAGGCGAAACTTCAAACCGTTTCCGTGACCGGCGGTATGCTGCGCCTGGCCAAGGCATTGGAAGAAGGCGGCTTTGTAGAGGTTGCTTTTCAAACCCAGTCGGGCCCGGTGCATGGCATGGCGGAAATGTTATACCCGCGGCGCACCATGACCACTGGCATTCTGCAGCCCTTTCGCTTCGTTGCCCTGGAAGATGACGACCATCGTACGCTGCGCATGGCCGTAGATACAGCCCCGGACCGAAGTTTCCTGGGCTTGCAGTCCGTCTCTAATCGACGCTGAAAGTGACGTTGGTTTGAGTTGAGCGGGGTGCGCTCTCGTTATACTGGTCTCGCATGGAGACGCGGGAGGTCATCACGCATTCGCCAGAAGAGACCATTGCCTTCGGTCGGACGCTGGCCGGGATGCTGACTCCGCCAAAGTTGGTCCTGCTGCGTGGCGATCTGGGCGCCGGCAAGACTACGCTGGTCAAAGGGATCGCGGAAGCTTTTCACGCGGCTGCGGAAGAAGACGTCACCAGTCCTACCTTCACTCTGATTCATGAATATCGTGGACCTGCTGTAAATCTCTATCACATCGACTTGTACCGCGTGGATACGCCGCGTCAATTGGAGACTCTCGGAATCGATGATTTGATCTCAAACAACAGCGTCCTTCTGATCGAATGGGGCGAGAAGTTTGCGCGGTTTGTGCGTGAGCGGGATGTGGAAATCGTGCTGGAGCGGGTTGCGGAGAATAAGCGACGAGTGCGCGCTGGCTCCAAGCTACTAGCCGCTAGCCACTAGGCGTCAGAATCCCATGATGTTATACCCGCAATCGACGTAGATGGTTTCTCCGGTGATGCCGGAACTGGCGTCAGACGCGAGAAACACGCCTGTGGCTCCAACTTCGCCGACTTCCACGTTTCGCTGCAGCGGGGCTCGCTCGGCATGCGAGCGAAGCATATCCCCTAGGCCGGAAATGCCGCGCGCAGCGAGGGTTTTGATCGGACCGGCGGAAATCGCGTTCACCCGGATCTTGCGCTTGCCAAGGTCGTACGCGAGATATCGCACGGTGCACTCCAGCGCAGCCTTGGCCACAGCCATCACGTTGTAATGCGGAACCACTTTTTCGGCACCGTAGTAAGTCATGGTAATGATGCTGCCGCCGTCTTCCATCAGCGGAGCCGCAGCGCGCGACAGCGCAATCAGCGAGTACACGCTCACATCGTGGGCAATGCGAAAACCTTCCCGCGTGGTGTTGACGAACTCGTTTTTCAGTTCCTCGGGAGGTGCGAAAGCTACGCTGTGTACCAGGACGTGCAGCTTCCCATGGCGTTCCTTCAGTTGATTGAACAGTGCCTCGATTTCCAGGTCACTGGAAACATCGCACCGGAAGGCTTCGGCGCCGGGCAACGAGAGGATCAAATCCTTGGCTTCCTGCTCCAGTCGCTCATTCTGATAAGTGATGGCCAGCCTCGCCCCGGCCTCATGCAATCCTTGGGCGATCGACCACGCGATACTGCGCTTGTTGGCGACTCCGAAAACAACTGCAGTCCGGCCTTCAAGATTCGAAGACATGATTCTCCCTCTCTGACCTTAGCAACGGACGATCTTGGGACTGGAGATTCCATGGGTGGCGTTGCGTGTGTCCACTACCAATTGCGACTCACGCACGATCCGCGGGTAATCGTAATCGGAGTGATCGGTGACGATCAGCGCACAGTCGTACTGGCCCAGGTTCTCCAGAGGCGCGCACTTCATTTGCAGATCATACTTGCGGCCTTTTCCCACGGTCGGAAAGTAAGGATCGTTGTAGCTGACCCGGGCCCCCTGGTTTTGCAGAAGTTCGATGATGGTCAGTGCCGGGGACTCGCGCAGGTCGTCAATGTCCTTCTTATAAGCCACACCCAGCACCAGCACCTTGGAACCGTTCAGGGCCTTCTTCTGCTGATTGAGGGCCTTGGCCACGGAATCCAGGACGTGGTAAGGCATGTTGGTATTGATTTCGCCAGCCAGTTCAATGAAGCGCGTGCGGAAATCCCATTCCTTCGCCTTCCACGAAAGATAAAAGGGATCGACCGGGATGCAGTGTCCACCCAAACCCGGGCCAGGATAAAACGGTTGAAACCCAAAAGGCTTAGTGGAGGCGGCTTCGATGATCTCCCAAATGTCCAGCCCCATGCGCAAAGAGAGCAGCTTCAGTTCATTCACCAGGGCAATGTTTACGCAGCGGTAAATGTTTTCGAGAAGCTTGGTCATCTCGGCCGCGGCGGGAGAGGACACCAGCACGGTTCGATGAAAAATCGCTCCGTAGAGGCTGGCGGCCAATTGCGAGGCTTGCGGATCAAGTCCGCCAATCACTTTCGGAATGTCGGGCCGGGCAACCGTGGTGTTGCCGGGATCCTCCCGCTCGGGAGAGAACGCGACGTAAAATTCTTGCCCGTCGGAGCCGGCTTTCCGTGCAGCCTTCAGTCCGAACCGGTTGCCATTCTCGAGAATCGGGACTAGAACTTCTTCAGTTGTGCCCGGATACGTGGTACTCTCCAAAACGACCAGGTGTCCCGCTCGCAGATGCGGGGCCATCGCTTTTGCGGTGTCCGTGATGTAGCTTAAGTCCGGCTCGTGGTACTCGTCGAGCGGCGTGGGCACGCAGATGATGATGGCGTCCACCTCCTCCAACCGGGAGTAATCCGACGTCGCACGGAACCCTTGAGACTTCGCCGCTTGAATCTCCGTGGGTGGGATGCGAACAATATACGAGCCTCCCTGCTCTAAGGTGGAGACTTTGCGAGCATCCACGTCAAAGCCGGTTACCCGGAACTTCTGTTCTGTATAGAGGAGAGCTAAAGGCAGGCCGACGTATCCAAGTCCAATAATTCCGACTTGGGCCTGCTTCTGCTCAATCTTCTTCTTGAGCTCGGAAAAGGTCGCGGTAGCGACTGTGTCAGTATTCATGTTTGAGTGAGTCAGTTGAAATTCTAGCATGGTCATACCTTGAAACCGGGCGATTGACCACGCCCTAAGGATGATTGAGCCCGTTTCAGAACGTCTGCCGGCGCGTTTGGCATCTCATCTATGCGAAACAAATTGTGGTTTTCCATTCTGCCGCTAACTCTGGCACTGGGGCTGCTCGCGTTTTCGGGTCGAATCTTGGTGGTAAATCGACCGCGTCCCGCGGATGTCATCATAGTACTGGCAGGGGAAACCGAACTGCGGCCGCAGCGAGGTCTGGAACTACTGCGCAGCGGTTACGCGTCCCAGTTGATTCTCGACGTTCCGGCGAACACCAAAATGTTTCGGTGGAGCGAGCTTGACCTGGCGCAACAATATGTTCAGCAGCTTCCGGAAGCCAGCCGAATAAGCGTTTGTCCGATCTCTGGCCGTTCGACGAAGGATGAAGTCCCGGATGTTACGCGATGTATGAAGGGCAGCGGAGCCCGAACCGTTTTGCTGGTCACATCGGATTACCATACGCGGCGCGCCCTGAGCATCTTTGGCAAATCGTTGCCTGCCTATCGCTACGAGATTGCGGCAGCCTCCGATCCAAGAGATTTCGGCGCGCAATGGTGGCGACATCGGGAATGGGCAAAGACAGCCCTCGATGAATGGCTAAAGCTGATTTGGTGGGAATTGGTGGACCGTCGGCGAGGATAGCTGATCATAGCCTCTTTTGCCCCGGTGACCAGAGAAGGCAATTGCCCGCCCTCCACTCAGGCCCTAACATCATTTAGTTGGACGGAATCTGGTTATGCGGCGAAAAATTGCTTGCCTCCTGATGATTGGCTTCTGCCCCTCGTCTTTGCTTGCTGGCGACTTTCAGGCTTCCATGATTTACGCCAGGGGCACGGTCTGGGTGAACGGCCACCCCATGCCTGCGTCCACGGCAGCAGTGTTCGCCGGCGATTCGGTCGAAACCAAAGCAGAATCTTCGGCAAATATCAATGCTTCCGGATCGAGCATCGTGCTGCAGCCGAATTCGTTGGTTAAGTTGGACACCGGATGGATCATTTTGCAGCGCGGCGGCATGAGTGTGGTGACCCTCAGCCGCATGTCGGTTCGGGCTGGTGAGGTTTCCGCTATCCCCAGTTCGGACGTAGAGACAGAGTTTGAAGTTTCGGACATAAACGGCCGAGTGCAGATCGTGGCCCATAGAAAAGAAGTGAATGTCGGCTGCGGCAGCGAATCCGCCAGAATTGGCGAAGGGCAAGAGATCACTCGCGACGAATCAGGACATTGCAAAAAGAGAGCTGGCGCCATTGCGCCTGTCAACGGCAACCCGCTGGAGAACCGCTGGTTGTGGGGCGGCCTCTTGACCGGCGGTGGCCTGTGTGCCTGGCTTTGTCCCGGTGGCGGCCCTCCTCCGCCAATCAGCCCTTGGCATCCATAAAGGCCATTGGCAGTCGCAGAAGCACAACAGCAAGCCTCATCCCCGCAGGTGGATGTGGTGACGCCAACCGAAACGCCGTTCCATTGCCGCTGTGGTGCAGAGCGCATAAAAGATAGCGGCGTTTGCCGGGATTTCCAGATTAAAGTCGACCAGACTGTGCACCAGAATCCCGCATATCCCCAACAGAACAGACATGCCCGTCAACCCGTTCGTGCCCAGCCGGTCGTGCTTGAGCTTTCCCATCGCGCCACGTAACACGGTCAACAGGAACCAGATCATTATGGCGAATCCTGCGATCCCGGTTTCGGCAAGCAGTTGGGCGTAATCATTGTGTGCCCGATCCACGGAAAGGGCGCTGTAGAAGCTGCGAAATTGGGGGTAAACCACTGAAAATGACCCAAGGCCCCATCCCAGCACCGGCCGCTGGACAAACAGGCGTAGAGTGTCGCGAGCGATGCTGAGTCGGGTTCCTCCCGAAAGTCCGGCACTCGCTCCACCAGGAACGCTTGACAACCGGTCTGTTAGTTGGGGGCTGCCCAACCACAAGGGCAGAGCAAGAACAAGACACAAAGATGCTACGATTACGCCGATTCTCCTGGCATTGAGTTTATGCCTGAGCAAAACGCACAAGAGCATCATCTCGAACGCAAAGGCGACCATCCCACCTCGCGATCCCGAAAGTAGCAGAGACGTCGCCATGATTGACGCCGCAATGCCGGTGAGCCATCGAGTTTGTCGTGAGGTTCGCGGAGACAATGCAATGACCAGAGGCACTGGCGTGAGCATCTCCATCAGACCGGCATAGTGATTGTGATTGGTATACGAGCCGTAGATCCAGCCTCCGGAATGCTGCGCCCAGAGCCAGTAAAGGCTTCCCTTGGAAGAAACGTCCTGCAGCAAAGCAAACAGGGCTACGGCTGCGCCATAAACCGAAACCATACGAGCGATCATTTCTAATTGTCTGGTGTGCTGCAGGCTTTGAACCAGGAGGAAACAAAGCAGACCGTATGTCGCAAACAACATCGCAGCCGAGAGCGTCTGTTCTTTCGAGGCGGTTCGGCCGCTCACCAGCTGGACTGCGATCAGCGTGGCAAAAGCCAGCATCGGCCAGAACAGACGATTTCCCCAAACTTGACGTACCCCGGGCTTTGCTTGCCGAACCACCCAGGCGATGAACATCAAAGCCGAGCCTGCCTGAAGCAGAAGCAGTGAGCCCGCAGTAGTCGCACCGAAGGCCAGCGGCCCGAACAGCAGCAGACTGACTGAGCCGTACAAGATCCCGTTTTGCGGGGCAGCGATTGAATGGTGCAGGACTTCAGCCCTATTCGCCACTGGCAAAGGGAGAGGAGAGGTCACTGGCGAACCTCGGGGAGTGGCGGTTGCAGGGTCAATCGCACATCATCGATCCACAGCTTGCCGCGAATTGCATCTCCAGCGGGAGATCGCTGGATGCGCAACACCACGAGCTGGGTGTCAGGACCGGTGGTAAATTGCTTCTTGTGCTGTGCCCAGACGCCGTCGCTAGTGAGATCATCACTGGTAAACCAGGTATCGCCGCTGACGAAATCCTCTACCACGAACCTGAGACCGCCAGCGCCCAGAAGATCCTGGGTCTTGGAGTACGCGGAGAAATCATACCTGGTATTCGGTTCGACAGAAATGAGCTGCCGGATTCCAGCGTCTTCTATTCCGCGGCTGTCGAAGGTAATCTCGAGCGACCGATGTCTGGATGGCGACTGACTGGGGTCAAGGGCGTGGGTGACATCCGCGCTTTGATCATACGTCCAGTCAAAGCCAGTGCCCAGGATCGGAAGACGAAAATCGCCGTTGACAACCAGGTTATCGGAAGAGGGTTGATAGTCGGCAAGTCCGGCCAGATCCGCCGCTTGCTTCCAAACCAGCCGTGCCTGGGTGAACTCATCGTGACCGATAAGGTTTTGCACGTAACCAAAAACGTACTTGCGTTCGACCGGTTGGTGAAGTTCCGCCAATCGTGACCAGACCTTCGCCTCAGCTGCGGTGTCGTTCTTGGAAACCAGCATGTCCAGAAACTCGGCGGTGACCGCGGCTTCGCGAGGAAGCACGTCGCGAAGCAAGATGTCTGAATCAGGAGTCAGACGCCAGCAGTATTCCAGCGCCGCAAGTTGCAGCGTCGGCCCACTTTCCATGACCTTCCGCAACTGTCTGAGCGCCCGGTCAGTTTCGGCTAGGGAGATATAGGCAAGCGCCGCTTCCCAGGCGGTTCCTGGAGTTTTCGGGTCGACCGCGAGCGCCTGGGTCAGGGCGCCATTCTCTTCATCGTGCTTGCCCAGGTAATGAAGGGCGGCGGCGAGGTCCAGCCAGTACCTCGACTGCCGCGGATTCATGTCCAGCGCCTTGTTCAGGAACGGAACGGCCGTGGCAGGCTGCAGGCTGGACAGATAATATTCTCCAAGCCGGGCGCGGTACTGATCATTCCACGGATCGAGCCGCACCGCCCACTGCAGACGGGCCAACGAAGCGCCCGCGGACAATTCGGCGGCCAGAAATTGCGAAGTTGCCACCGCCAGATAGAGGACAATCGGCAACAGACACATGGTCAAGAACAATGCTCTCTTGGCGGGGCTGTCAAGAGCGGTCTGGATCCGGCTCTCGCGACTGGAATCCATTTCTTCGTGCAAACCGTTAAATACCGGCAACCACTTCCGCTGGCGGGTTGCTTCCGCCGTCTTCGTGGTAATAGCCGCGGCTGTATCCTCCTCGATACTCGTGGTAGTAGTAATAGTCAGGAGAGTTCAAGTCCACGGCGTTCAGCAAAACTCCACAGACATGGGCATTCACCTGAAGCAAGGTATCGCGAGCTCGACGCAACGCCTGCTTGGTAGTTTGACCGGACCGGATCACCAGAACCACGCGATCGGCCCGTGTCGACATGATGACCGCATCGGTGACGGAAAGTGTGGGAGGGGTATCCACGATGATGTGGTCATACTGCTCCCGCAGTTGATCGAGAACATCCTTCATGTTTGCGGATGCCAGCAACTCCGCCGGGTTGGGTGGAGGAGTTCCTGCCGGCAGCACAGAAAGACTGGGCAGAATGTTGGATGGAACAATCGCCTGCTGAAGTGTAGCGCTGCCGGTCAACACATTGCTCAGGCCGGCCCGCGGACCCATGCCGAGCGTTTTGTGAATACTGGGACGGCGCAAATCGGCGTCGATCAACAGTACGCGCGTTCCACCCTGTGCCAGCACAATCGCCGAATTGAGGCTAGTAGTGGTCTTGCCTTCTTCCGGGAGAGCACTGGTGATCAGGATGACCTTGGGAGGTCCTCCTAGTGAAGTCAGCAGCAGTGAAGTCCGCAGCGCCCGATAGGATTCCGCCATCTGCGACTTTGGCCGCTCCTGCGTGACCAACTCCACTGCCTCCCGGGACGGCGCGAGGGCAAGTCGTTTGCGGTTCCTGATCTCGGTTCGGCTCCTCGATCCCAGCGGAATCATTCCGAGCGAGGGCAACGCGGAAATAGCTTGCGCCTGCTCCGGCGTGCGCACCGTGTTGTCCATACTTTCAAGACCGAAGGCCAGTCCGATGCCCGTGGTCAAACCAAGCGCCAATGCAAACGCCAGGTTCCTGGGGACGTTGGGTTCTGAAGGCGCGGTGGGAACCCGCGCCACGTCCACGATGCGAAAGTTGTTGGATCGTAGTCCGGCCGTTACTCCCGCCTCTTTGAGTTTTTCCAGCAGACCCTCGTAAAGAGTGCGGTTGGAATCGACATCTCGCTTCAGCAGGCTGTACTCGATGGCGTTCTCGTTCAGTTGGTTCGCTTCAACCTTTTGCTGCTCCAGGGCTGCGCGCAACATGTTTTCGCGCCGCACCGCAGCCATGTATTCCGCGCGGAGGCGGCCGACAGCTTTCCTGGTTTCCCCTTGAATCTGTGCAGTGACTTCTTTCAGCTGATTGTTCAGCTGCACCAGCTTGGGATATGCAGGCCCGAATTGCGTGTCCATCTGGGCGATCTGGATTCTTAGATCCGCCTCCTGCTCCCGCAGCCTTTCCAGAAGCACCGAGCCGGTGACCAAAACTTTGCCGCTATCCGGCTGCGCGGTGGAAGGAATGGCCTCAGGATTCTCGGGCTGCACCGAACGGTATACCGCTTCTTTCTCCATGCGGGCGGCTTCGGCCGTTGTCAGTTCGCGATTCAGTTCGTCCAGCTTGGCGGTGATGATGTTCTGCTTCTCATCCGTACCCAGAATCTGATGCTCCTTCTGATACTTGACCAGCTTCTCCTGAGAAGTCTCCACCTTGATCTGCAAGTCGACCAGTTGCTTGGAGAGCCAGTCCGAGGCTTGCATGGTGGATTCAAACCGCGTCTTGAAATTCTGCTCCACGTAAGTGCTGGCGAGCGCATTCACCACCCGTGCGGCGAGATCCTTGTCCGCGCTGTGATAGCGAATTTCGATGATCCGGGTGTTCGGAACCAAACTGACTTGCAGATTACTGCGGAACTCCGAAAGCGCGGCAGAAGTTCTTGCCGGATCGGAGAGCAGGGCATCGGTTGCAGGTTCATTCGCTGCCGCCTTTTCTGAGTTGCCGGAGCGCTTGTCCAGGTTGAGTTGCCGGATCACCTGCAAGGCGAGAAGATCGCTTTTCAGGATGCGCACTTCCGTGTCCAAGTCCGCGGGATCGTAGTATTCAACTTCTCCGGCCGCAGAGTCCTTGAGAGTGAACATCATCGGATCGACCTTGTTGATCGCGATGCTTCCGACGGCCACATAGACTGGAGTGGAACGCATCGTCGAGATGCCAGCCAAAGCGACGATGAGGACGACGCTCGCCAAGACGATCCACTTGCGTTTCACCAGAACTCGCCAATACTCCTGCACCAGAGAATCCTGCAGCGGAACGGCCATGTAAGGTGCTGGTCTAGACGCACGGCCAGAATCAGCGGACAAGTTGAAATCGTCACGCAGAATCGGGCCGTTCATGGGAACCAGCGGGCCTGGATTCATCAATACTCCTCCCCTGCATGCATCACAGCGAGCGATCGCGCCCGTAAGTCACCCTGCGGGCAGCCCCGAGCCAGGACCGGCCCGCTGGCACATCCCGCAGATCAGGCTGCAAACGCTACGCTATTAGCATCGCACCACTGCTGACGATCGCCCACTGATTTCGCTGGTTCCCCTAGTGTTATCGCGGGTTCCTGCCATGGGGCCCCGCGGACTTTGCGCTTATACTACGGCGTGAAAAGAGGATTTTTTCTGGCGTTTTCGGCGATGGATGAGAATCCCGGTTACGGACATTAAACTCGTCACAATCATTCAGGCAAGGATGGGAAGCGTCCGCTTGCCCGGAAAGGTGATGCTCGATCTCCGGGGTAAGACCGTTCTCGCCAGGGTTGTGGAACGCATCCGGTGGTCGAGGTTCGCTGGTGAGATCGTGGTTGCAACCACTGTGGAACCAGCCGATGACGTCATTGTCGACGAGTGCAGGAGGCTTCGCGTCCGCGTTTTTCGCGGTGGCGGAGACGATGTTTTGGACCGCTACTACCACGCGGCCAAACAGTTCGGCGCCGGCGCCATCATTCGTATTTGTTCCGATTGCCCTCTGATCGACCCTGAGATTGTCGACCAAACGGCTCAAGCCTTTTTGTCCGTCCAGCCCGACTACGCCAGCAATGCGCTCAATCGAACCTATCCTCGCGGCCTGGACATAGAAATCATGACCTGGAATGCGCTGGCGCGCTGCTGGCGCGAGGCACAAGAGTTCTATCAACGGTCGCACGTCACCCCTTACATCTATGAGAACCCGGATCGGTTCGACATTCTTCGGGTGACGGGACAGGTCGACCACAGCGATCACCGGTGGACCCTCGATACGCCGGAGGACCTGGCCTTCATCCGGGCCGTATATGCGCGCATGAATGATCCGGACAGGTTTTCGTGGCGCAATGTCCTTGAGTTACTGGAGAGAGAGCCCGACTTGATGGAACTGAACCAGCACATTCAGCAGAAGGCGCTGCAGGCGGGCTAATGCTGGCCTGTTCTCGCAACACGGGTTCCTGGCCGTCGGCGAAACGCGTGATGGCATGAGACTGGTCAGCCCATTGCTGAAGCGGGTTGTGTATCCGGGCCTTTCGCGCTCCGGCTATCTCCGGCGACGCGCAGGGTTTTTCCCTGCGGTAGTGACCTACCACGGAGTGTTGCCCGAGGCTTACCGGATCATCGACCCGCAACTGGATCGTAATTTGGTCAGCGCCGAAACGCTGCACCAGCAGTTGCAATACTTAAAGACTGACTATGAAGTGATCACTCCAGAAGATTTCCTCGGCTATTGCCAGGGTGAAACTGCGTTGCCTCCCCGGGCAGTGCTTTTGACCTGTGATGACGGCCTGCGGAACAATCTGACCGAGATGCTGCCGGTTCTCGACGCTGTCGAAGTGAAGTGTCTCTTCTTTGTCACTGGAGCTTCCCTCGAGGAACAAGCCACAATGTTGTGGCATGACCAGTTGTACCTGCAGCTCATGGCTGCGCCTGACGCATTCACTCTGGACCTGGACGAAGCCGGATTACACGATTTAGGCCGGGGAGGCTCGGTCACACGCACTCTGTGGTGGGAACTGGTGGACAAGATCTCGGCCTGCAATGCGAATCGGCGCTGGCAGATTCTGGATTGCATTCGGCAACAGCTTGGATTGCCGGACTCATGGGATGCGGAGTACCACGAAAATCCAATACTGGCTCGCCGCTGGCTGACCTTGCGGCCGTTCGAACTCCGTCAACTTATAGCCGCAGGGATGTGCATCGGGGCCCACACGAGTTCGCATCCCAGGCTCGCGCGGGTGTCCGATGCGCTGGCGCTGAACGAATTGTTAGAGAATCGGCGGAATCTAGAGAGGGAGATCGAACGGGAGATTTGGGCGTTGGCATATCCATTCGGCGATTCGGCCGCGGTGAGCAATCGCGAGATCGAATTCGCCAGACAGTCTGGATTTCGGTGCGCATTCCTGAACGAAGAACACCGGACTGGAACAACCAACTGGTTCGCCTTGCCACGAGTGCACGTAACAAGTGAAATGGGCCTCGCCGAACTTGACGCGCACATTTCCGGGTTTCACTCGTCGCTCAAGCGGCTGCTGGCTTGAAGTGGGTCCCGCGCGAAAAGCGATTGTCGGACTTGAGGTAAAGCATTTGCGACTGGTGATACATCACGAGATTCCGCAAGATGACGGCTTGCGCCGCCAATGGAACCAACTGGTCCAGCGCATGGAGTCGCCTGAAGTCTTCTATACCTACGAATGGGCTCTGGCGGTAGGCCGTGCGTATCACGCTTCCATCACACCCCTGTTAATACTGGCGTACCAGCAAGACTCCTTGGTGGGTGTCGTGGCGCTGGCAACGGATAACGCGCAAAGGGAAACGTTTTTCCTGGCGGGTACGACGGCAGATTATTGCGATTTTGTTTCTTCCCCAGAATTTCGCCCGGAATTGGTCGACTTGGTGCTGACCGAACTGCCGAAGTTAGGCATGTCGACAGTGGTGCTGACCAACTTGCCCACTGATTCCGCCACGGCTCGCGCGCTTGGACCAACCGCGGACTTTCAAGGGTACAGTTTGTTTTCTCGTCCGGCATTTCAGTGCCCTCAGATTTTGTTGCGGACGGCGGAGCAGAAAGAAGCGGTCCGGCGGTCCGTACGTCAGAAAAGAGAACGCCGATACCTCAAGGCATTAGCAGAGAAAGTACCGCTTGAACTGGATCATCTGAGGTTGCACGACCAGATTGCTTCGGCGTTACCATCATTCTCCGAGACCCAGGTTGCCAGATTATCGGCCATCGGCCGGACCAGTAATCTGAATAGCCCGCAGCGAGTTGCTTTTCTCGCGGAACTGGCTAAGTTGCTTTCCCCACCCGGTTGGGTCACGTTAAGCCGGCTTCGCGCCGGCGATCATCCCATCGCTTGGCTATACGCTTTTCAATTCGCCCGCCATTCGTCCTTTTACCAGATGACTTTTGATTCCAATTTCCGTGAGTATTCCCCGGGATCCGGCCTGCGTCTCAGGGTAATCGAGGAAGCGTGCGATTCTCTTGAGACCGACTTTGTCGATCTTGGCTTGGGTGGGGAGCACCACAAGAAGCGGTGGGCGACTAGATACCGTGAAACGGTCGATGTCACCGTGACTCGTTCGACGCTGCGCCACGTTGGTGGCAGGCTGAGGTATCACACCGCAGCAGCGATCAAGTCCTCGCCACGCCTTGAACACTGCGTCCGGTGGTTGCTGGGAAGGCCCGGGGCCGGGGATGGGCGGGCATGAAGGTGCTGCTGCTCCATTGGGAAGACGACCTGTCCTGCGTTCCCCGCCAGGCGTGGGACATGGTCGTTGATCTCGGCCGTGCGCCTCGCAGCACCTACCAGCGATGGAGGCAACGGGTAGGGTGCGAAGTCCTTAGTCTGTATGACTTCGCGGAGGAAATCGAAGATCTCTACCAAATCCGCGACCTGTTGCAGATTGGCTCGGGGCAAATGCTCGATGCGCACGGAATTGACTGGTGGGATGCGCTCTGCCTGGATCTCGTTCCCGACCTGCAGCAGCTCGTGCTGGTCCAACGATTGTCCGACCGGCTGGGCGGGTCGTGCCAGTTGTGGGCAAGCCGCCCGAATCGAGCGGCCAGCGCTCTGGCCAGGATGATGGCCATGGACCTGAACATTTCGGTTCGAGGCGCGCAAGCATGGCGCCACCGCGCTGCCCGCTACCATCAATTCTTCACAAGGCTAGACCGGACTCAAATCGCTCAAGTCATCGAAGACAAGCTCCGTCTGAATCGTTTCTTCGGCCTTTTTTCTAGGAGCGCCGATCCTTCCGCAAGGCCGATCGTTCTTCTGCCCACCGCTTACATCAACAGTTCTCGCACTGCCGTTGAATTTGCAAACCAGCTCCCTGAGCAGCAGTTCTTGCTTGTCTACGCGCGAACCAGCGGGAAATCAAAGTCGGTTCCGGACAACGTTTGGGTGAGCCCTTTGCCCTTCAATTCCTCGTCTCGGGATGGCGCTGAAATTTCAGAGCTTCTCCATCAATGGCGAAACCTGAAGCAGCGATTGACCAGCCAGACGAGAGAGTTTGCTGTGGCCGATGCGGTCGGAATGTTCGATGGAATGCCGGGCCTCCTACGCGCTGGAATCGCGTATAGAAATGCCTGGCGACGGGTCTTTGATTCCAACCACGTCGTGGGCTGCGTTTGTACCGACGCCAGTAATGCGGCGACGCGCATTTCGCTCGACATGGCGAAAGCCCGAAATCTTCCCGCTGTGGCAAGTCATCACGGGGCGCTCAACTTCTTCATGGCGATACAAACGCCTCCCGCGGATTTCTATATTGCAAAAACCGAGATCGAACACGACTATCTCCACCGAGTTTGTCAGATACCGGAAGAAAAGATTCTGGGCGGAAATAGTGGGGCGGCACTACCCTCGCGGCCGACGCTGCGAGACAAGAAATCCAATCGACCGTGGCTGGTGTTTTTCAGCGAACCGTATCGTACATCCTACTGGCGTACGGATGAAATTTACGCAGAATTACTCCCGCCTCTTTTTGATCTTGCTCAGAACCTGGGTCTCAAGCTGGTTTTGAAGATCCACCCCTTCGAAAGCGTGAAGGATCACCGGCGTCGATTACGCCGCTACCTTCCAGAGGACGCGAGCCGAGTTCAGGTGATCGCCGGCCCTCCTACCGCCGAGTTATGGAGGAGCACGCGTCTGGCGCTGACAGTACAATCAACCACGGCTCTGGAGGCGGCGGCCCTGGGGATTCCCGTGTTTCTGTGCGCTTGGCTGCGCGATGCATTTTCTGGCTATCTCGCACAATACTCCAGGTTCGGCATTGGACGCGTGCTGGAATCGGTCGAGCAAATCGCACAGATCCCCGCGCTGCTCACAGACCAAGACGGGAATCCAGGTCAGTCTCAAGTTTGGAAACCGGCAGACGCAAAAGACCTGGAACAATTGTTTTCCGAAAGCCGTGCGCTGCAGACTGCGAGCAACTTCTGAGGCTGCCGCTTTGGCAACCAGGGAATTTTCGATGATGAGCGCGAATCCAACCCGGCCAATCACGATCTTCACCCCATCGTTTGCCGACGAGAACAATACCAACGCACAGAATCTGACGGTAAAAGAACTGGTGGCACGATTGCCCGGAGAGCAGTTTCATGTCACCATGATCTGCCAGGGCAAGCCGGATCCTCGTGTCGCATCGCGCCCAAACACAGAGTTCGTGAAGTGGCGGGAACATGGAAATATGCTCCGTCTGCTGCGCCACTGTTTGTTTGCCAGGCCGGATATCTACTTTTTTCCACGGTACGGTCCGTTGGATCGGGCGTTCCTTGGCCTACGGAGCTATCTTTGCCCCAACACCGCGCTCGTGACCTACATCGTCACCACTATGGACGAAAGAACTGATACTGGTTTCATGGTTCGGTCGGTTATCGACGCGGACTTGGTGTGCGCAAATTCGGCACACGTGGCCGATACTATCCGTGAGAGATTCGGCGTCGAGTCAACCATCATGCAGGATGGCGTGGATCGGAGATATTACTTTCCCCGTCCGCCGGGAGAGAAATCCGGCCGTCTGACTGTGCTTTATGCGGGGTCCTTCCGGCCGCTCAAGCGAGTGGGTTTGGTTATCGAGCAGGCTGCCCGCTGGCCGGAAGTAGACTTTCGGCTCGCCGGGAAGGGGGAGACAGAGGAGCAATGCCGCCGCCTTTGCGCGCAGTACGGCTGCCGCAATGTCTGCTTCCTGGGGCCTTTGTCGGCTGCGCAGTTGGGCGAAGAGATGCGGAAGGCCGATGTCTTCTTGTTTCCCAGCGTAAGGGAAGGCCACCCGCAAGTGCTGATTCAGGCTGCGGCGTCTGGCTTGCCAAGCATTGCAATGAACTCATATCGCCCCGCCGCTGTGGTAGACGGACAAACTGGTTTCCTGGCTGAGTCTGATCACGACCTTTCCGTCCGGCTTGACTTGCTCCTGAGCGATCACGAAATCCGCCGCAGGATGGCCTATGCGGCGGTTCTTCTCGCCCGCAACTTCGATTGGGATCGCATTGCCATGACGTGGGCTGAGCTATTCTGCGGGACCGTCCGGCAACGCCGGAAGCTGGGCTATCCGCAGCCAGAGATTCTTGGCGATCTTCATGCTCAATGAATTCACTGCCCCCATCGATCCGCCTTCCGCGGACTCCTCGGTATATGGTGAAATGACGTGAAGAACCGTGGCCTTCTTCGCTATGGCGGGTTTCTGTTTTCGGCCACGGCTGCGCGAATTGCGTCCATCCTGATCACCTCGGTCACCTTCCCTTACCTGGTGCGCATCCTCGGCGTGGAAACCTACGGACTGTGGAGCTACGTAGTTGCCATTTCCGCATTCCTGGAGATCGTAGCCGACCCCGGTCTCACCACCCACATCACCCGGCAGGTCTCCGCCCAGCGGTACGATGCCAGCGAGTTGTTGCCGGACTACTTTGCGCTGCGGCTGTGCGGTGCGGTAGTTGGTGCTGTCTGTGTAATGACGCTTGCACACTGGGAAGTTCGTCCCGATGTGAGTCGTTTGCTGCGGATTTACGGCGTAGGGTTGCTGATCACAAATCTGGTTTCGTCTGATCACTTTCTGGCTGCTCTCGAAATGTTCCATGCTCGATCCATACTGGCGGTCGCCCAGCAAACCGTCTATGCCGCGATCATCTTCCTGCTCATCCGAAAGCCCGCCGATGTAGCCTGGCTGCCCTTCAGTATTCTCGGTTCATCAGCCGCGGCCGGGGCGATCGGCTGGATGATTCTATGGCGCAAAGGCCTGACCATTCCAACGCGGCTTCAGCCTCTTCGCTGGAAGCAGATTCTCGTTCCGAGCGTTCACTACGCGGCATCAACGCTAATGTCGAGTCTTTATCACCGGGCTGGGCATGTGCTCGTGCGTTTTTTCCTGGGCGACTACGCTTTGGGCCTGTATGCCGCCGCCACTCGTTTGGTGGATTTGCTGCGTAGCTTCGTAACGACATTAGTGTCCGTGTTGACGCCACGCCTGGCCTTCGATGCGCAATCGGAACCAACATTCAAGCGGACCTCCCGGTTCGCGGTGACTGCCATGGCCGCGGTCAGCATTCCCATGGCTGTCGGCCTGGCCGCGACTGCGCGCCAAGTGGTCCCGTGGTTCCTGGGAGCGAACTATTTGCCTGATGTCAGGCTGGTGCAGTGGATGTCGCCTTACATCGTGACTGCATCGGCGGCTTCGTTGTGGTCGGGAACGCTGCTCTATGCCATGGGGCGGCACCGCGCATATCTCTTTGCGACTGCGGGAGGCGCACTCAGCGGCGTGATCCTCTATTTTCTGTTAATTCCGCCCTTCGGCCTGATGGGAGCGGGTGCGGCCTTTGTGCTGGCAGAGTTGGCTGTCGCGGCGATCGGGTTCGGACTCTTGCCGGAGCCACTGCGCGACCTTTGGAAAAATCCTGTCATCGCGATCGCGTTGTCGGCCGCTGCGCTGATGTGGGTTTTTGTCAAACTCGGGAGCAGGTATTCGCTCCGCCTCCCGCTTCTAATCGCCGGTGGGGCCTTGGTCTATGCCCTGCCCTGCGGCCTTTTCGTGAGGCGCTGGTTTCACCGCCAACTCTCAACGGGAACCTAGCTGACCATTCCCCAACCGGCGGCGATGTGGTTCTTTGAAGGTAACGCCAATGTCGCAATATGCCGAATGCGGGGTGGTCCGATGCAGGTTTTGACTCTGACACCTTTCTACCCTACTGCCTCCGACGATGCCGCGGGCTGCTTCACCGCTGAACCTCTCCTCGCATTGGAAGAACTGGGAATCAAGTCTCATGTTATCGCGGTTCAGCCTTTCTATCGCGCCGCGGCTAAGCCCAGTCCCACTGCCTTTCCCGCCACGTGGGTGCGATATCCGAGTTTGCCGGGCGGGGTGGGATTGTCATCGGCCGGCGCGCTTCTTTATTCAAGCTTGCTTTCAAGAGTGCGGGACATTCATAAACACCAACCCATCGACTTGATCCACGCCCATGCAGCCTTGCCCTGCGGGCACGCCGCTACCCTTTTGAGCCGGGAGTTGGGCATTCCCAGCGTGATCACGGTTCATGGTTTGGATGCGTATTTTACGCGGCAGGTGCATGGTATCGCTGGGAACCTGTGTGAACGAATGGCGAAATTTGTGTATCGAGCAGCGCAACGCGTAATCGGAATCAGCTCAATCGTGCGCGACCAAGTAACGGCTGGATGTTCTTCGTCAGTGAGGACCAGCATCATCCACAATGGCGTAGACGCCGACAAATTTCGGCCCGCCGAAAACGCGTCGGAGCAACCTGTCATCCTCAGCGTGGGAAATCTCCTCCCGATCAAGGGTCACGATGTTCTGCTGCGCTCCTTCGCAGAGGTCCAGAATCGATTCCCTCAAGTTCGCTGCCAGATCATTGGCGACGGCCCCGAGCGCTCGCGGCTGGAGGCGTTGGCGCGGGATCTCAACGTTTCGCAGCGGGTTGAGTTTCTGGGGCATCGGACTCGCGACCAGGTTGCCGATGCCATGCGACGCTGCTCGGTCTTTGCGTTGCCCAGCCGCTACGAAGGTTTCGGCTGCGTGTACTTGGAAGCCATGTCGGCGGAAAAACCGGTGATCGCCTGCCGCGGCCAGG
>Ga0206847_10212_pt1 | contig 19535 bp, 18 predicted proteins | sample Alteio_BWOrgCont_17_FD_152880 | JGI IMG/M metagenome (GOLD analysis project Ga0206847, IMG submission 152880) | Enriched cells from forest soil in Barre Woods Harvard Forest LTER site, Petersham, Massachusetts, United States -... | ecosystem: Environmental > Terrestrial > Soil > Temperate forest >... | reverse complement strand
ATGGGCTTTATTGCGAAACCCCTTTGGGGTTTAAGAGCCGGACCAACTAGGCGGGACGGTCGCGTTTGGTCAAAGTTGGTCAAACCGGGTCAAAGTGAAAGTGGTCACTAATTGCCAAGGCGCGCCTAGTCGATCGCTGGATTGCAGGTTCCAAATCGTATTGGGTGGAGTCTCGACGCCTAAAGTAACGCTGGCGGACTCCCGTTGAATCGACACGATCGCCGGCTTCACCGTTTCAACCGGGCCCGGCATCGCTTTCAAGTCCAGGTCGAAAGCCACGTCGTCCCAAGACTGAAACGCGTTGTTCAATATCACCGCCATGACATTCGTGCCTGTACGCAAGTTGCCGATGAACGGCGTGAGATCGTAATAAAGCGTCTCATTGCCTTGATCAGAAACCGGATCAATATCCGTGGCTGGGATCGGCTGTCCGTTGAGCCATATTTGCAACGATGGTCCGTTGCCGTTATCGGTGCAATTTGCGGAAAGCAACAATTCTTCCACGTTCGTATTGGCCAGCACAAAGCCGCGCCGGAAATAATACGCGGGTTGGAACGGGGGCAGGGGAGTCACCAGATTCGTCGGCCCGGAGCCGCAACCCAGCTTGGCTTTTCCTTGCGGCCACGCCGTGTCGTTGAAATCCGTCGCATACCAATTGGTCGCGGGCGGCGCTGTCGCATAACGCCAGGTGGAACCAAACGGAACGGCCTCCACCCACTGCGGATCATTGGGCGCGGGCAGCGGCCGCAGAAATACATTATCAAGGAAGACCGAGCCGCTGCCCGGGGCATTAATCGAATACCGGTGCGCCAGCTCCAAATTGGGAAACCCCGCCGGCAAAATAAATGTCCGGTTGGCATACAACCAACCCGCCGGACCGGTGCCCGCATTAAAATAAGGCGTGAAATAAAATGGAAACGGCGGCGACGGTCGCGCGTTGGTATCGGTTGACGTGGGCGTGGAACTCCATTCCAGCCAATGTTGGGACGGTTCGGAAATGCCGGTCGTGTAAAAGAATCCGCCGAAGCTGTACAGCCCGCCCGGCGTGACCGGAATGACGCTATCGGGAATTCCATATTGATCGAACTGGCTGATGGAACCGCCGCTCCCCATGTTCAATAATTGAATCTCCATGGATTGCCGACCCTGGTAAACGATGTTGGTATTGCCGATCATGTTGGTCCAGTCAATGTCACCGGTGAACCATTTATCCCAATGACTGTTGTCGTTCTCCTCGAAGCCGCCGTTGACGATTAAATTGCTGTTCACCAGCGACAAAACCGCAAACGGCGACGACAACACCTCATTCGTTCCATAAACCGCCGAGACCTCATAGAAATAAAGCCAGCCCGGTTCCAGCCCGGCATCCGTGTACGACGTGGCACCGCCCGTCAGCGTCGCAATGTTGGTGAAAATCCCGGCCGCCCGGTCTGTGCGGTAAATCCGGTACGCGCCCGCGGTATTCGTGGCCTGTCCGCCCCAATTAAACATCGTTTTGTGATAACCCCGACTGTTTGGATGTAATCAGCGGCGTGCCCGGCGGAAAGAGCGAAACATTATAATTGCCGTCGTGCCGCGCGTTGCCGCGGTGCGTGGCCCACGAAACGTTGGTGTCCGTGGTCGCGCCAAAATTCCAAATGTAAATCATCCCGAGCGTGGAGCGGTAAATGACATCCAACGCGCCGTCGCCCTTCACCGCCGCGAGCGAGGGAATCTGCTTGATCCCGCCGGGCACGGAGAAGCTCTGTTTCAACGTTCCGTCCAACGCGTAGATGTAGAGACTTCCGGTGGAGGGCGTCGCCACCGGATCGTACGTGCCGATGACAATCTCCTGCTGTCCGTCGCCGTCCACATCCCCCACCACCGGCGGCGTGGGTAACAATGGATAAAAACTCTTCGGCCAGCCCGCGTGATTCGCCAGTTCCACGCCGTCCCAATACTGGTAGGAAATTTCGTAGGCATGGCTGAAGGTGAGCACGTCGATGTGATTGTCGTGATCGGGATTGACGGGAATCATGCACGCGCTGTTGAGCCAGCCATGATTGTTTGTGAACGAAACCGCCTGGTTCCATTGCCGCCACATGACGCTCCCGTCGTCGTCCAGAATCGTGTTCCCGGGTTGATGGCTGGGATTAAATTGCGTCATCGGAACCAACACCTCCGCCAGACCGTCGCCATCCACGTCCGCCGCATAAATGTCCACACCCTGCTCATACGCGCCGGAAATCAATTGCTGGTTCTTCCCGAACTTGCCGTGAAGCATGCCCCGGCCCCACAAACCGTTCGGCCGCGTCTTGTCGAAGCTCGCGACGCTGTCACTGTCATTGAGCACATAAACCTCCCACGGCTGGTTCGTGTCCGCGTGTCCCACGGCGAGCCCCGACTCCACCAATTGTTCGATGTGATACACAAAATCTTGCGCGCCATTGGTCGCATTGTGAAACACGACGCCGCCCGACCAATCCTCGCCCTGCGTCCCCCACGGCGCGCCACCCCAAATGGGGCTGATAAAAGGATTGAAATCCTGCCCCGTGCCCAAAGTATCCGGGTTGATCTTCCAGGCCGTGAGCACCTCGTTGACACCATTACCAGCTACATCCGCGATGATCGGTGGTGAGACCTCCGAATAAAAAGCGGCCGTGACCGGAAGATTATTCAACCACAGATCGCTGGGATACCAATAAAAGCCATTAGTCACCACCTGATAACCGCCATTGGGAATATAATTCAGCGTATTAACCGAACTGGACCACAGAACCGAGCCATTGCCCTTCATCGCAATAACCTTCGCGCCACAAGTGAAAATGATCTCGTCCTGCCCGTCGCCATCCAGGTCATACAGGGTTGGCGACGTATTGATGACGTCGTTTGCCAAATCCGACCACGGAAATCCGGGAAGCCGCGTGCCATCCCATTTGAAGGCATCCAGGAACCAATGGCCGTTGGTATCGCGGTACGGAATAACGATCTCGAGATCGGGGGTGCTATCGACATTTCCCACCGCCAGGGCGCCCAGTTGCCAATCGCCGCTCCCCGCCTGAAAGGACGAAATCAGCCCAGCCGCGGCGGCCCAGGGAAATGACACGCAACCCAGCGCTGCTAGCAAGCGCGCCAAGCGCCCCCGGGCCACGCCGTTGGGAAATTTTGTTAAAGCAGTCAAAATAAATTTGATTACCTGCGCGGCGGCTCTTGTGGCCAGCCGCGCAAAACGCAACCAGCAAATTGCCGTCTCAATTTCCCCTAATCCTATCACGCCGGAACGTGAGTGGCCACACGACGGCGAGTCTTTTGTTCTGGGGTGTTTACCGCCGCCTCCGACGTAGCGCAGACTTCCAGTCTGCTGTATCGCGGGTTTCCAACCCGCCTGCCGTTGGCCAAGCTGGCGCGTTAGGCACGCTTACGACACACCAATTGGGAAATCCGTGCTATACCGGCGCGCGGCTGGCCCTGCTTGGCTCTTGAACTTCGCGAAAAACGGGTTATAATCCAAAAAGTCCCGGAGTTATGAAAACTAATTATTTTCAAAAATACCTCGCGTCCGCCCTGGTCCTTTTCACGCTGGGCTTGGCCACCGCCGCGCGTGGCCAGATCGTGGGCTGGGTCCTGCAAACCTTCGATTATAATATTTGCGGATGGCAAAGCTCCCCGGCGGTGACGCTTTCCTTCGATCCCACCCAGAATTACCCGGGCAATGGCGGCGGTTCCTGCCGCGTAAGCACCGATTTTTCCGCCGGCCCGGCTTTCATGACCTATGGTGATTACGAGAATTGCTGCGTCTGCGAGGTCCATATTACTCTGGACCTTTCAAACTACTATTCCGTGGATTTCGATCTAAAGTGGGACAATACCTCGACCATCAGCGTCTCGAATTTCAACGCCGATCCCGACGGCGGCGCGCCGGGCTTGCAATTGGGAACATCCGGGACGGATTTTTATTCGCCGACGATGGTCGGCTATACCAACATTATCATCCCTGACGCCGCCACGAACGGCTGGGTGCATATCTCCGCGCCGATCGATCACACCCTGCCGGGACCGATGGCCGGCAGTGGAATCGTACTGGAGAAATTGTTGCTTACGAATCTCACCGGCACCGCCGCCTTTTGGCTGAACAACGTGGAATTGATCAGTTCCATACCCGCCACCGAGCCATTTTCCCTGACGGCGTCCGCCAGCGCGGGACAGATCACCTTGAACTGGAACGCCAGCCCCGGCGCGACATATACCGTGCAAAAAAGTTTGGACTTTATTGACTGGACCGTTTTGACAACCAACTATCCAACCGGCGGCGCGCCCGGCGGATCCATTTCCTACAAGGACCCCTCCGCGCCCGGCGGCCAGGCATTCTACCGCGTCCATAGTCCATAAGCGCGCGGTTTCTCCCTTCCGTTGTAGCGTGGGGCGTCCCGCCGCCAGTTAGCGATTTTGAAGCCGACAAAAATTACCCGCGCTTGAATGGTCATGCTGCGACGGAAAAGAAGGTCAGTTCCCGGCCGCTTTGAATGCCCGCCCGGCCAATTCCAATCACTTCGACTTCTTGAAAAGTATCTTGAGGCTTTTACGACTTGTCAGCCGCATGGCGGCATAGCCCAGCATGAGTATGTATTCACGATGAAGATGCGCCAGATCAGGAATTTCACCTCCTTTTACCTCTTTTTGAAACTCCCTTAGAAGCGAATCAACTTTGGCTTGCAGTTTGTCCTCTTCTTCCTTCAGCGGCCATGCTTTAGCATTAATTTTTGCCCGTTGCACCAATTGCGGGAAGTCGGTTTCTCCAATCATAAGGCTCTCGACAAACTTTTGCCTGCCTTCTGCAGCCTTCTCTCCTGCCAATTTCAATAAAAGCGATTGATACCATACCAGCAAATCAAAAACGCCTTTGACGACCTCTTCGGATTTTCCGTTGCTCGCCGGTTTTTCCCCGATGTAAAATCTTGACCGCAAGACGGCCTCCGACCCAAATCCTACGCTGATCGCAAAAAGAACCGAGTGGCTGGGTGACTCGCGTAGAAAAAAGCAAACTGTATAAACGACGACCGGAATCACGCCCCGGGAAAGCCAATAGCAAATGCCCGCAAACGTGATTGAGAGATTTGGTCCGTCGCTTCCAGCCTTCGCATAAAAAGTTTGAATACCCGAAAGGACACCAATGAGGAACGGGATGATTAAAATCGGCCAGCCTGCGAAAAAAGCCACTGCCCCGCCAACCAAGGCTGTCCCCAAAAAGGTCACCCTTTATATGCGCTTCCGCTAACGCTCACGATCGAGTTTGCCATGTCCCCCGCTTTGGATAATGTGACGAGATTTTCCCGAACAAGCAAATTTAGCGACTCTCTAAGCTTAAATCCGCGGATTCCGGTTGCGGCTGCAATCTCGAGGAAAGGCATGGCTTGGTGCTGGCGAACCTCCAAAAAAATCGTTTTTGTCGGTTCGTCAAGATCAAGCATCTTCTCACTCATGCAATATGATTACGTCGGGCCCGTTACTCCGTCAAGCCGGTAGCGCTTGAAAACGCGGTACATTCAAAATAGGGATTCATACATCAATCGGCGATTGTCGCCTAATTCACCGGCTTCGTCCCCAACTCAACATCATGGATCAAGTAACAACAAATATCCCGGCGCTTCGGATGCGTCGCGAGCCATTCCTTAAAAGCCACCACCTTTTGAAAATCATCCGCACCAATCCGGTCGGAAAACGTTTGCTCTAGATTCCGCTCGTATTCCTCGGTGCGCACATGTCGCTGGTAGGAGGCGGTAAAAATGAGATTCAGTTGCGAATCAAGCCCTTTGCTTTTGAGCGCCTCCCATTCCCCCTTGTCGAGCCAGATGCCGCCAGTGATGGGACTTTGATCGACGTGAAAGCGCAACCCATGCCCCACGCGATAGCGAATCAACAACCGTCCCGACTCCGGACAAATCAGCGCGCGCCGTCCGGAATCATCCGCCGGTTCGGGCGCGCCGGGAACGGTCGCTGGCGTCTCCGGGTTCGGATGCTTTTCCTTCCACGCCAGATACGAATCCAGGGGAATCCAAATCCCCTCCGACTTCGGACATTGATACGCGGACAAACCAGGCTCGATTTCCTTGGGAACGAGATCGGTATCCGGATGCGTGGGGCTTTTCATAGTTAGTACGAGCTAGAGAATGGGCGTGAAATAGTGAATTTGCGCGTGACGGTAGTCCTTCAGTTGTGTGTCGGTGGTCAGAAGTGTCAGGGAATGCACGCGAGCGGTGGCCACGATCAACTCATCAGCGGGGTCTCGATTCGGAAAATCCGGCAATCGCATCGCTTCCGCGACAATCTCCGGCGTCATAGGCAAAAGGACTATGTCTGTGCCCATAGCGTCTCTCAACCACGACAACAAATCCGTTTGCAGCGGTAGTTTGCCAATTTGATTCTTCTTACCGATTTCCCAAAGGCTGATGGCGGACAAGCCAAATTGCGCGTCACGGTTACCGAGAATCCGGTTCACGTCTTCTGGAAGGGTATCCGGCTCGGTCAGGGCGCGGTACCACACTGAGGTATCGAGGAGATACGTCACTTCAGGGCTTCCCAATCGACGCCGACGGGGTCGTCGATGTCATGGGGCACAATCGCTGTCCCGGCCATGCGCCCGAGCAAGCCTCTCGCTTTTGGCTCCGGCACTACTCGCGCAAAGGGCTTGCCGTGTTTCAAGAGCTGAACGGTCTCCCCCTTTTCCAACCATTTCGAAAGGCGGCCGAAATCATTTCGCAATTCACGGATCGTGGCGGTTCGCATTGTGATACAAGATGTATCACAAACCCCTAATTGTCAACCTCCGGCCGGAAACTGATGGGAGAGCATTCTGCCATTCGCATTGACGCCACGCCCCTTATTTCTAAGATGGGCGCGCGATATCCCGATACCAACAATTTATGCCGCCAACCGAGCCAACCGCCAATATCACGTCCCTCCAGCAAGACGGGGGAGTTTTCCCGCCGTCCAAGGAATTTTCCGCGCGTGCGCGCATCAAATCCCTCGCGCAGTACCGCAAGCTGTACCGGGAATCCGTCGAGGCTCCGGAGAAATTTTGGGCCAAACAGGCGAAGGATGAGCTGGTCTGGTTCCAGCCCTGGAAGACCGTCCTGCAATGGAAAGCGCCCTACGCCAAGTGGTTTGTCGGCGGCAAGCTCAACCTCTGTTTCAACTGCCTCGACCGGCATCTCGACACGCCCACCGCCAACAAGGCCGCGATTATCTGGGAGGGCGAGCCGGCCGCCCCGGGCAAAACCGGCGAGGAACGCACGCTTACCTACCGGCAGCTTCATCGCGAAGTCTGCCTCTTCGCCAATGTGCTCAAGAAGCAGGGCCTGAAAAAGGGCGACCGCGTCATCATATATTTACCCATGGTGCCCGAGGCCGCCATCGCCATGCTCGCGTGCGCGCGCATCGGCGTGATTCACTCCGTGGTATTCGGCGGCTTTAGCGCCCAATCCGTTGCCGACCGCATTTTTGATTGCCAGGCGAAATTGGTCATCACGGCCGATGGCGGATTCCGCCGCGGCGCGGTGGTTCCCCTGAAAAAGAATGTGGACGACGCGCTGGCCATCAAGGACGCGGCGGGCGAATTGCTGTCCAAATCCATCGAGAAAGTCATCGTCCTGCGTCGCACCAACAACGAGGTGACTTTTCAATACGGTCGCGATCTCTGGTGGCATCAGGAAGTCGAGCAATCGTCCGCCGATTGTCCGGCCGAGAAGCTGGACAGCGAGACGCCGCTATTCATCCTTTACACCAGCGGCTCCACCGGCAAGCCCAAAGGAATTCTGCACACCACCGCCGGTTATTTGCTGGGCGCGAAGATGACCTCCAAATACGTCTTCGATCTCCAGGACACGGATGTCTATTGGTGTACCGCCGACGTTGGCTGGGTCACCGGCCACAGTTACGTGGTGTACGGCCCGCTGGCCAATGGCGCAACGAGTCTCATGTACGAGGGCGCGCCCAATTTCCCTGAGCCCGACCGCTTCTGGCGCATCGTGGAAAAATATGGCGTGACTATTCTCTACACCGCGCCCACCGCCATTCGTGCCTTCATGAAATGGGGCGTGGAATGGCCCGCGAAACACAATCTCCGCTCGCTCCGATTGCTCGGCACCGTGGGCGAACCCATCAATCCGCAGGCGTGGCTTTGGTACCACGAGGTCATCGGCGGAAAGCGTTGTCCGATCGTGGACACGTGGTGGCAAACCGAAACCGGCAGTATCATGATCACCCCGCTCCCCGGCGCGATTTCCGCCAAACCCGGTAGCGGCACGTTGCCCTTTTTCGGAGTTGTTCCCGAGGTCGTGGACAGCGAGGGTAAAGCTCTGCCGCGCAACAGCGGCGGCAAGCTCGTGATCCGCAAACCCTGGCCCAGCATGTTGCGCGGCATCTGGGGCGACAAACAACGCTACAAGGACACCTACTGGAGCGAGGTCAAAGGCAGTTATTTCACCGGCGACGGTTGCCGCCAAGATGAGGACGGTTACTTTTGGATCGTGGGCCGGATTGACGACGTATTGAACGTGGCCGGCCACCGCATCGGCACCGCCGAGGTGGAAAGCGCGCTGGTCAGCAATCAAAACGTGGCCGAGGCCGCCGTCGTTGGCCGTCCGGACGATCTCAAAGGCCAGGCACTGGTCGCGTTCGTCACGGTCAAGAGCGGCGTGGTCGCCAACAAGGAATTGCGCGAACAATTGCGCCAGCACGTCGCCAAGGAAATTGGACCGGTCGCCAAGCCGGACGACATCCGTTTCGCCGAGGCCCTGCCCAAAACGCGTTCCGGCAAAATCATGCGCCGCCTGCTCAAGCAAATCGCGTCCGGTACTGAAATCAAAGGCGACACCACGACCTTGGAGGATTTCAGCGTCCTTGCCCGGCTGGGCACCGCCGAGGAGTGATGACGCGCCGGTTTCTACTCGCCCTTATGCTCGCAACCGCGTCTCTTTCCGACGCCCGGGCGGCGGACGCGTCCGCCGCGCCCAAGCCGACCGCCGCGCAACTCGCGCAAGCGCGCGAAATCCTTCGTGAGGTTCCGCTGATCGACGGTCACAACGACGTGCCGTGGCAATATCGCAAGCATGTCACGAATGACCTCGATGCCCTCGACCTCGCCGGCGATACCAGCAAGCTGACACCACCGATGGTGACGGATATTCCGCGGATGCGGGCCGGTTGCATTGGCGGCCAATTTTGGTCCGTGTATGTCCCGTCCACGACGAACGAAGCCGCGGCCGTCCAAGCGGTGGTGGAGCAAATCGACGTCGTCCATCGCATGGTCGCGAAATATCCGGAGACGTTTGAATTGGCGTTGACCGCCGCTGATATTCCTCGCATCCATCGCGCGGGAAAAATCGCGTCACTCATCGGCATGGAAGGCGGGCATTCCATCGGCGATTCCTTGGCCGTGTTGCGCATGACCTACGCCTTGGGCGCGCGGTACATGACCCTGACACACGTCAAGAACACGCACTGGGCCGACTCGGCGAACGACGAACCGCAATTCCACGGATTGAACGCGTTCGGCGAACAAGTCGTGCGCGAGATGAACCGCCTCGGCATGTTGGTGGACCTTTCCCACGTTTCCGCCGACACCATGCGCGCCGCCATCAAGATTTCCGCCGCGCCGGTGATTTTCTCCCACTCCTGCGCCCGCGCCCTCTGCGACGACCCGCGCAACGTTCCCGACGACGTCCTGAAAATGGTCCAAACCAATCGTGGCATCGTAATGGTCACATTTCTCCCATCCTACGTCACCCAACGCGCGCACAACCGCTCGGAAGCAAAACGACAGGAGTCCCTGCGCCTGGATAAACTATTTCCCGACGCGCCGGAAAATAAAAAAGCCGCGCTGGCCGCCTGGGACGCCACGAATCCGCCGCCCGCTCCCGCGACCCTGGGTGAAGTCGCCGACCACATTGATCACCTCAAAAAAGTCGCCGGCATCGATTGCGTCGGCATCGGCGGAGACTACGACGGCTTCATGGGCTCGCCGCCGGAGGGCCTGGAGGATGTCTCCTGCTACCCCGCATTGCTGGCGGAATTGTTGCGCCGCGGCTACACGCCGGAAGAAATAAAGAAAGTCGCCGGTTTGAATATTATCCGCGTGCTGGGCGACGCGGAAAAAGTCGCCGCGAAGATCAAAAATGCAAAATGATGATTAAATCCATGCCCATGAGATGCCCGCTAAATCCTGGCTCGAACGTAGCGCAGGTTTCCCAACCTGCTGTATCGCCGATTTCCCAATCGGCATACCGCTGGGCGTTTGACGGCACGCGGACTTGGAAAACCGGGCTTCGAGTTAACGGTGGAATTACGTCGGCGTGTCGTCTATCCCACCTTCTGTTGCGCCTGTTGACGGTCCCATTATTTTATATAGCCCTTATCCTTGGTGCCATGAACTTGCACGCTTCTGATCCTTTTCCCGAGGCCGCCCAGCTTCCCGCGCGCCCGGAATTTCCGGACCCGCTCATGATGCTGAACGGTGACCGCGTTGCCACGAAAGACCAATGGATCAAACAACGCCGGCCTGAACTCGAGGCGTTGTTTGGGCATTACATGTACGGCGTCATGCCGCCCCCACCGAACGGCCTGCAATTCAAAATCGAAAAGACGGTGGAGAAATTCCTCAGCGGCAAAGCCTCGATGAAAGAAGTGTCGATTCACATCGACCAGGCGGAGGACGCGCCGGTCATCCACCTTTTGGTCATCACTCCCCGGAGTAAATCAGGCCCATTTCCGGTTTTCGTGGGCCTGAATTTTTCCGGCAACCACACGATTGTCGCCAATACCAACGTTTCGCTACCCACCGCGTGGGTGCCAAAATCCGCGCCGGGAGCGGTGAATAATCACTCCACGGACGCCGGGCGCGGCGCGGAGAAAGCCGGCTGGGATGTCGGACAAATTATCGATCGCGGCTACGCGCTGGCGGCGTTCTATTGCGGCGACGCGGAACCGGATGACCCGGAGGCCACAACGGGTCTGCGCGCCTGGTACGCGCGGAAGGATTACAAGAAACCCGCGCCGGATTGGGGCGCGATTGCCGCGTGGGCGTGGGGCGCGTCGCGCGCGGTGGATTATTTAATCACGGACAAATCAATTGATCCGGCGCGCATCGCGGTCGTGGGGCATTCGCGGCTGGGCAAGGCATCCCTTCTCGCGGCGGCGTTTGATGAGCGCATCGCCATGGCCGTTCCGCTCCAGGCCGGCTGCGGAGGAACCGCGCCAAGTCGCGGAAAAATCGGTGAATCCGTCAAAGCCATCAACACCAGCTTCCCGCACTGGTTCAACGCCGAATTCAAAATGTTCAATGACCAGCCGGAGCGGTTGCCGTTTGATCAAAATTGTTTGATCGCAATGGTCGCGCCGCGCCCGGTGCTGATCGGCTGCGCGGTGGAGGATACGTGGTCAAATCCCGGCGGCCAATTCGCCATGCTGCAAAGCGCGGACACGGTCTATCGCTTGCTCGGCGCCGGCGGATTGGACGCGAAACAGATGCCGGAGACAAACGAGCTGTCCGGCGGCACGTTGGGCTACTTCATCCGTCCCGGCAAACACTCCATGACCTCAGGCGATTGGAAAGTTTTTCTCGACTACGCCGACCAACATCTACGCAAATAAAATCATGAAAGATTCAAACGGCACTCGAAGGGGACTACGACGCGGAGATGCAATTCCGCCTTTCAACCGTAGCGCAGACTTCCCAGTCTGCTGTGTCGCAGGTTTCCCAACCTGCGTGCCACTGGCCAACCCAGTGCATCAGGCACGACTACGGCACGCCGATTGGGAAATCGGCGACACAACCGGTTGGGAAACCTGCGCTACGTTCGGGCGGAGATCTTTGGTCCGTTCTCTGGTCTTTACGATGATCCTCGGCGTGTTGTCCTCTTTATCACTTTTCGCCGCGGACGTTTCCGTAATGGATTTCGGCGCGAAGGCCGACGGAAAAACGGACGACACCGCCGCGTTTCAAAAGGCGCTCGATCATGCCGCGGAACTTTCTGGCGCGACAGTGGTCGCACCCGGTGGCAATTATTACTTCGCCGGCCACTTGAGCGTGCCGGGCGGAGTCACATTAAAAGGTTCCTGGGAATCCGTCCCCTCGCACAACGGCCTGCGCAATCCCGGTCTGCCGAAACCGACTGACGGCGGGACCACTTTCCTCGTGACGGAAAACGTCGGCACCGAAGAGGGCGCGCCCTTCATCACGCTGAACAACAACAGCACCCTAAAAGGCGTCGTCATTTTCTACCCCGACCAGAATCCTGCCGAGGAACCCAAGCCTTATCCCTGGACCATCGCGATGCGCGGTAAAAATCCAGCCGTGTTGGAGGTCGAATTGCTGAATTCCTACAATGGCATCGACGCCGCGCAGAACGAGCGGCATTTCATCCGCGATGTTCAAGGCCAGCCGTTGCGGCGCGGGATTTTCGTGGACAACATCGTGGACATCGGCCGGATCGAGAACATCCACTTCAATCCGTGGTGGAGCATGAAGCCAAAACTTCTCGCCTGGCAGCAAGAGCACGGCGAGGCGTTTATCATCGGCCGTAGTGACTGGCAATACATGCTGAACACATTTTGTTTCGGTTACAACATCGGCTACAAATTCATTCACACGAAAGCCGGCGTCTGTAACGGCAATTTCCTCGGCCTCGGCGCGGATGATTGTTTCACCGCCGTGGTCGTGGAGGATTCCGCGCCCATGGCCCTGCTGATTTCCAACGGCGAATTCGTCTCCTTCCATGGCCCCGACCCAACCATGGTTGACGTAAAAGAGTCAAATAAAGGCAGCGTGCGTTTCGCGAACTGCGCCTTCTGGGGCCCATGCAATCAAATCGCGAAAATCGCGGGCACCGGCACGGTGGGATTTGGCGATTGCACCTTTGTGCAGTGGGACCACGAGAAAAAAGGATTGCCTGCCTTGCGCGCCGAATCGGGAACAGTTCTCGTGCGCGGCTGCGAATTCCGGGAGAACAAAGTGCAGGTTGAACTCGGCGAAAAAGTCCGCCGCGCGGTGATCGACGGCAACGTTATCAACGGAAAAGCCCGCATCGTGAACCACGCCGGCGACCGGGCACAGATCGCGAATAACGCCGCGGATCAATAATCAATATCTCAACTCTTCACCTGCAACGTCGAAATCACTTGGATAACGCCATCGGTATCCATCGCGATCTGGATCGCCTGGCTGATATTTTCCGCTGACGTGGCGGTTCCGGACAGGGTTACCAAGCCGTTCGAGGTGTTGACCGAGATGCTCAGGGAGGCGAGGTGTTGATCGCCGAGCAGCTTTGCCTTGATCGCAGTCGTGATCCGGGCGTCCGCCGTGGCGTCCGCGATGGCATGGCCGGCTTCCTGCGCTTTCGTGCGGATTACTTTGCCGCTGCGAGCCATTTCGTCCTTGATCGTATCCGGCTTCAAATTCCAGGAATCGAGCTTGTCCTTGATCATCGCGCCGGTTTCATGCACCGCGTTTTGGATACTGCTTTTTGCCTCGTCGGCGTGGGGATTTTTGTCGCTCTCAAACCAAATAACTCCCACCGCGATCAGGATCCCGACAAAAACAATTGTGATAAATGTCCTCATGGCGAAAGAGTACCGCCGGTAGAATTATTGTCAAATGGGGGAAACACCGCAGAGCGGCGTCAACCCGCTTTTTGCCACGCGCAAATAAACATCCCATTTCCATCCGCGGCCTGCGGCCAAATCCAAACCGAATCCGCCGCCTCCGCGTCTGGTTGCAGCGGATTCTTTAACGCCAGTCGTTTTAAGCCGGGCACGGTTCGCGTTACGAATTCGGCAACTTCCGTCGTTTCCTCGCGCGCCAGCGTGCAGACGGAATAGACCAACCGTCCACCCGGCTTCAAAGCTGGAATGGCATTGGCCAGTAACTCCTTTTGCAACGCGCCCAATTCCTTCACGTCCTCCACCGAAGTCGTCCAGCGCGCGTGCGGATTGCGCTGCCAGGTGCCGATGCCGCTGCACGGTGCATCGACCAGAATTCCGTTAAACGTACCTTTGGTGGGCCGTTTGGCGCCGCCATCCCACAAAGCGGAACGGTAATTAAACATTCCGGCTCGCGCCGCCCGGCGCTTGAGCTTTTGGAGCCGCCACTCCGCGCGGTCGCTGGCCCAGATCAAACCCTTTCCCTTCATCAAATCGCCGAGATGCAGGGTCTTGCCACCCTCGCCGGCGCAGGCGTCCCACCACGTCTCGCCGGGTTGCGGATCGCAAACCCAGCCCACCGCCTGCGAACTAATATCCTGCAACTCAAATTGACCGGCATGAAATTCCTCGCTGCGAAACAAATCCTCCGCTCCCAAATACGCGATCGCATCCGCCACCAAACCCTCGCCACCCGACCAGCAATCACCCAGACGCTCGGCCAATTCCCGTCCCTTTCCGGGCCGCGCGCGCAGCCAGAGTTTGGGGGCTTGTTGCAAAGTCCGCAACCATTCCGGCGAAACTGCGACATGGTCCGGCACCCAGCGAGGCACCGCGTATTTCAATTCATTATCGGGAATGGACGCCGGATTCGCGCGAAAGGCCCGCTCCAACTCCAGCGCCTTGGAAATCCGCTCCTGAATCGGGACGTTTGTCGTCAGCCATTCCAACCACCGGTAATAAGCAAAAACCGCCTCGCTGACAGCCCGGCCATCCTCGCGGGAAATTCCCGTCGCCGCCCGCAAACGCTCGCGCAGCACCGTATCCGCCGGATGCTCGCGATCCGCCTTCGCAATTACCCCGGCGGCAAAATCAAGTCGCATCATTTCAATTGGAAATCTGGTTTGCCAGTTTTTGAATTCAATGCGTTTTGTTTTCCCAATTTATTTCGATCCAAATAGTGCATAGAAACCTCTCCTTCGTATAGCGCGCGAATCAAGAGGTTGATACTCCGGCTGGGGCGATGTTTGCCGGTTTCCCAGCGTGTCCAACTCTTTTCCCCAACCTGAAATAATTCCCCCATTTCCTTTTGAGTGCAGTCGAAGCGTTCCCGAAGTTCTCTCAACTGCGCGGGGAGCAGCAAACCCATCCGCCGGGCTTTTGTATTCTCGATGATTTCATGGGCTTCCGGTGTTAGGAGCCACTCGTTTAATTCGTCATCCCAGCGCAACGGTACAATAACATTGACCCGCTCCGCCACGGCTGTTCCCTCCAGATTTGGGATCAATATCTCAAACTCCTCGCTCTTGGTTTTCATACAATAATCTACTTCCGGATTAATCGCAGGACAGCCTCGCCTTCAACGGACGATGAGCGGAAAAGACAACAATCCGTTTCCGATCGGTACGCAAAAGAATCTTTCCGTAAAAACGTGTTCCTTTGAATTGAAAGAAGAATTCGTACGTTTCCCCGGCAGGTTTGGCCATCGCAACCAGGCAACCCAAAGGCTGCGGCGACGAGAGAAAGCGCTTAAATGCATCATAGAGCTCAAATTCCCACTCAAAATTGGAGTCGGCTTCGTAGCGTGTTCTGGCATCGGCGGTCCATTCAATCAGAATGCCGGTCTGTTCAGTCGCCAAAACGGCGCAAACATCCCGCCGCCAGGTTAAGCTGATTTCGGCCTGTCCCATTACCTTGAGACCATTTGGATCGCGGGATCACTCCGAGACTGTGGTATCAATTGATACCGTTGTCAAGGGTCTTTTGCAAAGTTTGTCTCTCGCGGAATTCCTCTCACCCCTGCGCCACCAACTGCCGCAGCACAAAAGGCAAAATCCCCCCATGCTGGTAGTAATCAATCTCAATGGGTGTATCAATCCGGCAGCGAACTACCACGTCCTCAGTTGTGCCATTAGCGCGGTTAATGTGCAATGTGAGGTCCTGTTGCGGCTTGAGATCGGCGCCCAGCCCGAGCACATCATAAGTCTCAGTGCCATCCAGCTTCAAGGTTTGCGCGGTGATTCCGTCGTGGAATTGGAGCGGCATCACGCCCATGCCCACGAGGTTGGACCGGTGGATGCGCTCGAAACTCTGCGCCACCACCGCCTTGACCCCGAGTAAATTGGTTCCCTTGGCCGCCCAATCGCGCGAGCTGCCTGTCCCGTATTCCTGCCCGCCGAAGATGATCAAGGGCGTGTGCTCCGCGATGTATTTTGTCGCCGCGTCAAAAATGCTGATGACCTCGCCGGTGCCATTAAACTTCGTCACGCCGCCCTCCACGCCGGGCACCATCAGGTTCTTGATCCGCACGTTGGCAAAGGTGCCGCGAGTCATCACGCGGTCGTTGCCGCGGCGCGAACCGTAGCTGTTGAAATCCGCGTAATCCACACCGTGCTCGCTCAAATATTTTCCGGCCGGCGAGGTTTTCTTGATGCTGCCCGCCGGGGAAATGTGATCCGTCGTGACGCTGTCGCCAAAAATGCCGAGCGGCCGCGCGCCCTTGATCTCGTGGATTTCGCCGGGCGTCAAACTGAAGTCGGTGAAGAACGGCGGTTCCTGGATGTAAGTGCTCTTCGTGTCCCACTCGTACACATTTCCCACGCTCGCCGGAATCTCATTCCACTTGGGATTTTGGCCCGCGAAGTCCTGGTAAAGATTCTGGAATACCTCGGGCTTCAGCGTCGTGCTCATCAAGTCGCGGACTTCGCAAAGGGTCGGCCAGATGTCCTTGAGGTAAACCGGCTGGCCGTCCCGGTCCGTGCCGATCGCATCGTTTGTCAAATCGATATCCACCCGTCCCGCCAGCGCGAAGGCCACCACCAGCGGCGGCGACATCAGAAAATTCGCCTTGATGTTTTGATGCACGCGCGCCTCGAAATTCCGGTTGCCGGAAAGGACCGACGCGGCAATTAAATCATTCTTGATGATGGCCTCCTCAACCGACGCCGCCAGCGGCCCGGAATTGCCAATGCACGTCGTGCAACCGTAGCCCACCAGGTTGAACCCAAGCTGGTCGAGATACATCTGTAATCCCGCGCGATCAAGGTAATCCGTCACCACGCGTGACCCGGGCGCGAGCGACGCCTTCACCGCTGGATTGGGCTTGAGCCCTTTTTCCACGGCCTTTTTCGCCAGCAAACCCGCCGCGAGCATCACGCTCGGATTGGACGTGTTCGTGCAACTCGTGATTGCCGCGATCAGCACGCTCCCATGGCCGATTTGCGCTTCCGTTTTGGTCAACGCGTTACCGTACCCTTCATCCGGCGCGGGATGCTGGTCGCGCATTTCGGATTCGCTCGCGGACACCAAATCCTTTTTCTCACCGTAAGTATGGTCAATCGCCGCTTCCGCCCCGGCGGCCATATCCACCGTCACGCGCAACACCAAATCCTCCGCCTTTTTTCCAAATCCATTTTCCGTGACCGGCTTGGAGAAAGCGCCGACAAATTCCTTCTTCAGATTCGGCAGCTCAATCCGGTCCTGCGGCCGTTTCGGCCCGGCGACGCTCGGCACCACCGTCGCCAAATCCAACGCGAGGACGGCCGAGTAATCGATGTCGCCATGTTTCGGGATGCCGAACAAGCCCTGCGCGCGGTAATAATTCTCGTAAAGCGCGCAATGCGCCGCGGTGCGCCCGGTGGCGCGCAGGTAATTCACGCACTCCTCGTCGATCGGGAAAAAGCCCATCGTCGCGCCGTACTCGGGCGCCATATTGGCAATGGTCGCGCGATCCACCACCGGCAGCGCCGCCGCGCCCGGCCCGTAAAATTCCACGAATTTCCCCACCACCTTCGCCTTGCGCAGCATCTGCGTGATCGTCAGCGCCAGATCCGTGGCCGTTACTCCCTCGCGCAACGCGCCGGTGAGTTGCACGCCCACGACATCCGGCGTCAGAAAATACACCGGCTGCCCCAGCATTCCCGCCTCGGCCTCGATGCCGCCGACGCCCCAGCCGACCACGCCCAGGCCGTTGATCATCGTCGTGTGCGAATCCGTGCCCACCAGCGTGTCCGGATAATAAACCCCGTCGCGATCCGACAAAACGCCCTTGGCCAGATATTCCAAATTCACCTGGTGAACAATCCCGATGCCCGGCGGCACGACCTTGAATGTGTCGAACGCCTGCATGCCCCATTTCAGAAATTGATAACGCTCGTGGTTGCGCTGGAACTCGATCTCCAAGTTGCGCCGCAACGCATCCGCCGAGCCCGCGAAATCCACCTGCACCGAATGGTCCACCACCAGATCGACCGGCACGAGCGGCTCGATGATCTTGGGATTCTTGCCCATCCGCGCCGCCGCCGACCGCATCGCCGCCAAATCGACCAGCAATGGCACGCCGGTGAAATCCTGCAACACGATCCGCGCCACGATGAACGGAATTTCCGCCGTGCGCGCGGCTCCGGGCTGCCAGTTGGCCAGCTCCCGCACATTTTGTTCCGCCACCTTTTTCCCGTCGCAATTCCGCAGCACCGCTTCGAGCACCAGCCGGATGGAAACCGGCAGCCGCGAGATTGGCCCGACGCCCGCCTTTTCGAGCGCGGGCAGCGAATAAAATCGCCCGAGCGCGCCGTGGCCCGAGTCAAACGTCTGCAATGTGTCGAACAAATTGTGCAATTTCATAAAATAAAACCTCCAGCGCCGGGGCGGGAAACGTTCGGCATCTTACCGGCGGACACGCGCAACGGGATTGGACGGCGGCCCAACATGCCACGCCTCCGCCATTTTTGGCAAGAAAACCCGAAACTTGGTAGTGTCCTATTTTGGTAGGGAAGGCGCGCCGCGCCGTCCGCGCCGGGTTGCGGCGCAATCGGAGACGCTGCAAAATCGGAAAATTACCCGAAGCTTGTTGCGTGGCGAATGGTGGATGGTATGGTCCGAATGGATCAAAGTTCGTTCTCAATCCGAACGCCGGGGCGACCGCGCTTTCGCGTAGTGCGGCCGTCCCGGCGGCGGGTTCGCGCACCGTCCCGGTGCCCGATCTTGAGCCTCCAAACTTTCGCCCATCGTACCCTCGCCCCATCGTAAGCGCGCGGACAAAAAAAACCGCCGCGGCCCTTTCGGTGCCGCGGCGGCGATAAATCGCGGTCCGGTTGTTATTTCGGAGCGTTGTTGGTCTGTTGCAGTTTCTCTTTGGCTTTTTCCTTTTCGATATCCTCGGGCTTGATCGTTTGAATCTGCGCGCCCTTCTTGAGTTCCTCGGCCGAGGGGACTTTGATGATATCGCTGGTCAACGGCGCGGCTCCGGGTGCGCCGGGGGCTGGCCCATGCGCGGGGGCCGGTGCCGGGGCCGGGGGTTCTTTGAACGAGACCAGTTCAATCTCGAAAATCAGCACGGCATTCGGCCCGATGACTCTGCCGCGCGGTTCGCCGCGTTCCTTGTAGGCGAGTTCCGCGGGAATGTACAATTCCCATTTGGAACCGGTTTTCATCATCGGCAGCGCCTCCAGCCACCCGTCGATCAGGCCGCGGGGCCGGAGCGGGAAGTCCGCCGGCTTTCCGCGTTTCATCGAACTGTCAAACTCGGTGCCGTCGATCAAGGTGCCTTTGTAATTGACCGTCACGATGTCGTTGGTCTTGGGTTTCTCGCCCGTGCCATCGACGAGCACCTTGTATTGCAGTCCGGTGGGCAGGGTTATGACTCC
>Ga0206847_10211_pt1 | contig 19541 bp, 17 predicted proteins | sample Alteio_BWOrgCont_17_FD_152880 | JGI IMG/M metagenome (GOLD analysis project Ga0206847, IMG submission 152880) | Enriched cells from forest soil in Barre Woods Harvard Forest LTER site, Petersham, Massachusetts, United States -... | ecosystem: Environmental > Terrestrial > Soil > Temperate forest >... | reverse complement strand
GGAACCTTGAGTCCCAGTTCCTTCTCAATGGCCGCCTTCGCCTTGCCCGCGACCATGTCTTTAAGCCGGGTACGCAGCACCTCTTTCACCGGCCCGTAGAATTCCGAAGCCTCGGCGACGCTCATGCGATAGACCTTGATCCCCACGATATAGAGGCCGGTGCGGGAAAAGAAATCAATGACGTTGCCCGGGCGGCCGGTGGGAAACCGGAAGTTATCCGGCTTGATCAATACCAGGGTGCGTTGCGGCTTGTCACCGTTGGGATACGCGATCGTGTTTTCCACGATGCCGCCATCGGCATCCGAATAACGCGCCCAAAGCTTGGCTTTGATTTCCGCCTCCTCGAAATTCGGCGCGGCGAGCACCGCCGGCTCGAAGTAGGTCACGCGGTCGTTCTCATCGATCACGAGATCGCCGTAGGTGTCACGAATGGTTTCGCCGCTGCGGCGTTCGGGGCTGATGTTACCAATCACGGAGCGCGTTTTGCGGACGGCGTCATCGCCCTTGAACAAAAGCATCATCAACCGCCGGCGCCGGCCGGTTTTGGGGTCCGGCATGAGGTTGTGCAGGATATACTCGTGGATCAGTTCCTGGACCCGGCGATCCTGCGGGTCATTAGCCGAAACGATGGCCTCGGAATATTCCTTAACCAACTCCGCGCTGGGCGCGAACATCCGGGCGCCGACCAGCTCGAGGCCGGTACGCGTGATCAGACGACTCAAAATTCCCCCGGTGCGGGATTTGTACAGGGAATACGGAGTGATGATGACGTAAGCTAATTGTTGGGACATAGGGCATTTAATTCGTGGACTCGGGATTGGAAGGCGCGGGCGGCGGTGTTACCGGCTCGGTCGCGACGGCCTTGCCACCCAGCATTTTGAACATGACCGTGCCGCAAACCGGGCATTTGCCCTTGATGGCTTTGCGGCCGTTTTTGGTCACTTCTTCCACGGCGTCCACTATCTCCCGCTTCGCTTTGCATTTTACGCAATATCCTTCAGGCATAGAAAATTTTGGCGCCGGCGCATCATGCGTCCGCGCAGTTATGGGATTACATTAAGGTTCGGTTGTCCCCACCGTCAACTGGTAAACAACGGGTCCAATGCCGGTCTGGAGCGGGTGACGCCGGTTTAAGGCCTGATTTTATTGGGGATCGCAAGCGATACCACCCGCGTCAGGCTGCCTTGCGTTTTGCCCGGAGCCAAAGCCATTCAAAATCGATTGAAAATATCGTAATGGGTTGATTATCAACAGGATAGGAACAAGTCGATTGGTCTCAACCGGTGATGGATCCCAATTTGGCGGGGGCTGGTAATGCGGTGGCGGCGTCTCCGATTGCGCCGCGACCCGGCGCGGACGGCGCGGCGCGCCAGTCCCTACCGGCTCAGGACACAACCCAACCGCTGGAATTTACTTATTGGGCCGCAATGTCCCCACTGGAACCGGCCAACTGGCGCAGGGCGGTCTTGAGGACCTTGCCGGTGGCGTTGCGCGGCAGGGCGGTCATGAAGACCACCCGGCGCGGGAGCTTGTAATCCGCCAGCCTGGCCCGAAGGTGTTGCAAAATAGCGGATTCATCCAAGACGACGCCGTCATTCGGCACGACGAAGGCCAGGGGTTGCTCGCCTTTTTTGGCGTCAGGCACGCCGATGACCGCAGCCTCCTTGACTCCCGGAAAGTGGTAGATGATTTCCTCCAGTTCGCGCGGATACACGTTGATGCCATTCACCAGCAACATGTCTTTCTTGCGGTCAGTGATGAACAGGAACCCGTCGGCATCGCAATAGCCGATGTCGCCGGTCAGCAGCCAATCGCCACGCATCGCTTTGGCGGTTTCCGCCGGCTGCTTCCAATAACCCATCATTACATTGCCACCGCGCACGCAGAGTTCGCCAATCCCGCCGGTTGGGAGGAACGCGCCGGCGTCGTCCTGGATGCTCACTTCGACATTGGGGATGGGCCGACCGATGGACCCAGCCTTGCGCGGACCGTTCAGTGGATTTTTAGTCACCACCGGGCTGGCCTCGCTTAGGCCGTAGCCCTCGATCAAGGGAAATGAAAACCGCCGGCCAAATTCGGTCAACGTCTGGACCGGCAACGGTGCCGCGCCGCTGATGCACATGCGCAAGGGCAGCACAACCTCTTTGGGCGTGTTGATAAGGCTGCGAAAAAATTGCGGGATGGCGGGCAGGATCGTGGCCCCGTTCTGACAAACTTCCGTCAGCGTATGATGCAGGGAGCGGATCAACACGATCGAACCGCCCATCAGCAAGGGCAGAAATACGCCCACGCAGAGCATGAAACTGTGAAACATGGGCAGCAGCACCGCCATGCGGTCCTGATCCACGCATTCCAGCACCAGGCGGCAGCTCTCCACATTGTGCAATAAATTCCCGTGCGAGAGCATCGCGCCCTTCGGCCGGCCGGTCGTGCCCGAGGTGTAAATGATCACGGCCAACGATCCCTCCGGCGTGTCCGGCAAGGGGGCCGGTTCCAACCCGCCCGCCGCCGCCAGAATGGATTCGATCTCCAGCCCTTGCAAGCCGGGGAGCGCGGCGGTCAAGACTGGTAAATCTTTCCCAAGGCTCACGTCGGTGATTAATACTTTCGCCTCCGCGTCCGCGAGGATATATTCCACCTCGGCCGCCTTGAGAAAATTATTGATGGGCACGGCGACCGCGCCGGCGTGGAGAATTCCGAAGAGCGCGGGGATGAACTCGGGGCAATTCTTGAGCCACAGGCCCACCCGGTCCCCGGGCTTCACGCCGCGGGTCAGCAAGTACGCCGCGACGCGCGCGGATTGATCCAGCAACTGGCCGAACGAATACCGCTCCCCGCCCCAGTAGAGGGCCGTCTTGTTCAAGTCACGATGCGCCGCGCGGGCGAAGGCGGTTGCTAAATTCATTTTTTCCACGATAGCGATACGGTCGCTCGAGGCCAAGTCCGAACCCGAATCCTCCTGGAACGGCGGTTGAAGCCGCAGATGGGCACAGACAGACCCAGATTAGGGGGCGTTGGAATCAAAATCGAAGTCACCCGACACGGGAGTAATTTTTGACCACGGATTTCCCGGCGCGGCGGGGCCGCAACCAAAGAAGTTTAACCACGAATGAACGCCAATAAACGCGAATGGGGCTGAGGGAAGCCCACATCCATTTTGAAAAATTTTCGCGAGATTGCGCGAATTGGACCTATCGCACCGCAAAAATCGAAGGGAACCTAACCACGGACAATATCCGCCGTCGCGAGAGACGCCCCGGATCAATCAACCCACCAAGTTGGCCGCCTGAAAATCCTCGCAAAAATGAAAGACTCGAAACGCGCCGGACAGAACGACTCCCAAGCAGTATACAAACAATGGGAACAAAAAACTTTTACCGGTTGACACCCGTCCTTATCGGTGACCCCTTTATTTTCTCAGCGCATCCCCAAAACGACCTTTTTTGACGATACAACTGCGGTAAACTCCTGATCTGGGGTATCTAACATCACAAACGTGAACATATAATTTCCATTCTTTTGCACCTCTGTCTTAAGCTCATATGGCCTGTTCGTGAACCTAATCCACTTTACTTTCGACAATTCAACTATGGCTCGTTGTAGCGCGACACGCCTACGCTCATCCAATACTTCACGCGTTGGAGCCTCTTTATCACTTTTGATTTCTTGCCCGCTCCGTTCAACGCAGCCAACACATATAACCGTTCCCGCAAGCAAAATGTAAATGACAAATCTTCTCATGTTAGTACCTCTCGATCACAATTTCTCACAACCTAATCAAGCTATCACAATTTGCCATAACCCAATCAAATTGCTGATCCGATGAATGCTGTAAGGCTCGCTTACATTTCCCAGACGCGCCTGGAATTGCATCTAGCAATTTACCAATATCTTGCGATCTCGCAAGGCATTCGGCACTAATTTCCGTAACCCCGGGTTTCCACAAATATGTTATCGTGCGGGACCCCGTTCCGGCGGGAACATTCCGGCCAATAGGGCCGGGAATGATGATGTCGGGCCGTATCTTGCACTTTCCCATTCGAAGTTGACGTCGGTCCTCGGAAGTGGTAGCTTCCGGGCGTCAAGCTGGATGAGCGTCGATGCACTACTGTATTGCTGGTCGCCCGGGGCGGTGGCGATCGCCAGCCTCGTGCTATCGACCATGGTCTCCTGGAAACGGCGAAGATTCACCCATTGGTGCATTAGTCTAATCGTGTTTGCGTGCGTGTTCTGGTCATTATTCACCCTTTACAGAATCTTCGCGCTCAATGAGCAACAAGTGGGGGTCATTGTCGTTTTTGGTAAAGAGTGGCGAAATCGGATCCCGCAACTTATTACCGTTGCGGCCATGGTGATCTCAATGTCGCAGGTGATTTTTCAACCCGGACGCAAAACTGGCACCGCCTAAATCCCCACAACCGTCGATGACGCTGTAAATAAGGGCTCAGCGCTAGCCCGCGTCCGCATCGCCCATAAACAGCCGGTTCTTCTTCTTATGCAAAGCTGTGCATAAAAAGAGATTCTTCGAGGATTATAGTGGGTAGAGATCAAGCTTGCCACATGAAGGGGTCCACATATTCGTACATTGTCTATTTCTACATCGCGCCGTGTTAACTTATTAGGCATATCGTCAATACATATGTGATTATGCGGGACCCCTTTACTGCCTACGTACCGACTTTTGTCCCGACTGTCAATAGTGGGAACTGATCCCCTTTATGGCGGGCCGGTCAAAGTTGGCCGCGCCTGGTCAAAGTGTTTTGGGGCTGGTCAAAGTTGACCTGACGTGGGTCGAGGCGGACAGCGTGGACGGCACGGACGGGACATCGGAAGGGGGATTTTTTGACAGGATGGGGAGTGGATGGGAACAGGATTCGGATTTTGGGATGGGGACTTGAATGGCCGCAAAGAAGCGCAAAATTCACAAAAAGGACGGGATACGGAGGGGTGGTCAAACCTGGTCAAAGTGTTTTTTGGGCAGGTCAAGGTTGGCGTGAGGTGGACGGGATGGACGAGGTGGACCGCGTGGACGAAGACGAACCGCGCCCGAAGTTCGCGGGTGAGCGGGGATTGGCCCGGGGCGTCCAGGGCTGAAGCAAACCGCCAAATTTGGACTTTGAATTTCAGCGGTACGCCGTAGATTAGTTATGGTGATTGATAGCGATTTGAGTTTGCAAGATTTGGTGGCGCGGCTCCGGGAGAGTCCATGGATTGCCCTGGATACGGAGGCGGACAGCTTGCATGCTTATCCGGAGAAAATCTGTCTGCTCCAAGTCAGCACGCCCGCCGGTGACGAATTGATCGACCCGCTCAGCGGAATCAATCTCAATCCGCTGCTGGACGCGTTCAGCGGGCACGAATTGATCATGCATGGCGCGGATTATGACCTCCGGCTGCTGCGCAAGCATCATGATTTTGTGCCGAAAGCCATTTTTGACACGATGCTCGCCGCCCGGCTGCTCGGCCAGACGCAGTTTGGTTTGACATCGCTGGCGGCCAATTACCTGGGGGTGACGCTGGACAAGGGGTCGCAAAAGGCGGACTGGGCGCGACGCCCGCTGACGGAGCGCATGGAAACGTACGCGCGAAACGATACGCATTATCTCCGGCCATTGTCGGATCGACTGAAGGCGGAATTGGAAGCCAAGGGCCGGCTGGGCTGGCACCAGGAGTCGTGCGCGCGGTTGATTGTGGATTGCTCGGTGGTGCGCGCGCCGGACCCGGAAATGGTCTGGCGGGTCAAGGGCAGCCACCATTTGAACCGCCACGGGCTGGCGGTCGCGCGGGAAATCTGGCGCTGGCGGGAGGGCGAGGCGATCGCGGCGAACCGGCCGCCGTATTTCATTTTGCGTCATGAAACCATCGTGGATCTGGCCGCCGCCGCCGCGGGCGGACAGGCGTTTGAGCCGATTGTTCCGCGGGCTTTCCCGGACCGGCGGCGGCACAGTTTGGTCAAAGCGATTCATCACGGCCTCGCGACCCCAAGCGCGCAATACCCGACAATTCCGCGCCACACCTCGCGCCGGATCACGGACGGCGTGAAGCGCCGGGTCCAGGAATTCCAGCAACGCCGGGACGCCCGGGCCGCCGAACTGGGGATTGATCCGACGCTCATCGCGAGCCGCGCGGAGTTACTGGAACTCGCGGAGGGCCGGACGACGCCGGAAACGGAGTTGATGAGCTGGCAGAAGAAATTGCTGGCGTAAGGGACCTCTTTCCCCTCACCCAGCCCTCGCCTCTTCCTAAGGGGCGAGGGAGTCGAAGGTGCCGATCGCGAGTCTGCCAGCGCGCAATGCGCGGCCCATGTTACGCGTCGGGTTTCGAACGATTCCGCCCTCGCTGCCTCTGGCGGGCCGTCGCGGCGCGACCAGCCCCACCAATTCAGGGTATTCAACGCGCCGGTAAGGAAATTGATTACTTGGTGCCCACGACCGGGGCGGGAGCGGCACTGGCGCCGGAATCGGCGACCGGGCTCGCGGCGGGCGCGGCGCCCGGTTTGGTATTCAAGAAAACCAGCATTTGGCGGATGACTTCTCCGTCATTTTGAATGAAGCAGTAGTGGACGGTATCCTGAAGTTCAACCACTTGGGCGTCTTTCGAGGCGGCTTTGAGACTCTCGATTTGCCTGCGCACGTCCTCATTAACACGGTCGAGATACTTACGCTCTTGTCCCTTAACGTCGGCGGGCTGGCGGGGCATCTGAGCGAGCCAGCGGGCCTCGGCCTGATTATCGAAGGCGAAAAACGCGAGGATTGGACATTTGATCCTGGCGTAATCCGGATGGAACACGAGGCTGCCTTTCAGCAACTCACCGGGAACAAAGGCCGGCGTTGAAGTGTGAAAATTGAATCCCGGCGTCGGATCCCGCGTGTCGCGGTAGGATGCCTCGCAGGCGGGCGACCAAATCGGCCGGGTCTTTTTTAGCCATTTCAGATAAACGATCAGGCTTTTTTCATCGTCCATGGACGGCGCGGGTTGGGCGGGTTGCCGGGCGGAAATCTCGAGCAGATGAGTGCGGTCGTAGGCCGCATCCAAGTAGACCAGCTTGTCCACGTCATCCGGATACTTGATCGCGAGCCGGGTCATTTCACAGCCGGCGATGCCGTGGCCGGCCAGGATGACCCGCTTTAGCTTTAGCTCGAGCAAAGTTTTATGGATGTCCTCGACGAGGGTTTCCACATCGTAACCGCTGTTGGGTTTGTCCGATTGACCGAAGCCCCGGCGGGTCAACCCAATCACGTGAAAATGATAGGCCAGCTTGGGGCCGAATTCGTCGTAAACGTGGGCCGTGTCCTCCGCTCCGGCCAGGAGAATGAGCGGCGGACCGCTTCCGCCCCAATCCAGATAGGCCAGTTTGATGCCGTTGGCCTTGACGGCTCCCATTTTGTGCTGCGAAGTATCCACCCAGGTATCCTTGGCGCCAGCCGTTACCGTCCGCGGCGACGCCATGGCCAATAGCAAAACCAATAGAACCGGCGTCCGGGTGTTCATGGAGGGCGATGCTGGCATGCGGGGTTCGCAGCGTCAATTAATTATCCAGTTTGATTATGAATTGCATCAGACAACATTGGTACGGAGCCACGATCGAAACCGGGGATTTTCACCGCCCAACCCGAAGAATCGAATTGTTTTGCCGGTCTGATTTCGCGCATTCTGCCAGCGTGGACATCGAAATATTCAATGCGACATTTTAAGGCCATCGCGGCGATGTCCGAGAATCGCGTCATCGGACGAGCGAACCAAATCCCCTGGCATCTGCCGGAGGATTTCAAATGGTTCAAACAAATGACCACCGGGCAGGTGGTGGTAATGGGCCGGAAAACCTTCGAGTCCATCGGCCGACCGCTGCCGGGCCGCGAAACCATCGTCTTGAGCCGCGGAGGTTTTCAGCATCCCGGGGTGCGAGTGGTTTCGGATTTGGCCCAGATTGATTTGGCGGGCGAAACACGGGAGGTATTCATCTGCGGCGGCGCGGGGGTTTACGAACTGGCGATGCCACGATGCTCCGAGGTTTACCTGACGCTGGTAAAACGCATTGTGGAAGGCGAGGTTTTCTTTCCGCCGTTTGAGGATCAATTTGAATTGGTCGGAACTATCCGCGACGAGCCGGAATTTAAAATTCTGCATTACCGGCGTCCAAGGCCGCATTCCTAATTGATGCCCGGGACAACCGACAAATCTCCGTCAGGAACTTCCACCATCGCCCCGCAAATCCCCCAGGAGGCGGCTGAGTTCCGGCCCGACCCGGTGCAATTGCTCCCGATGGGCGGCGGAAAGTTTTTCCAGCACGGACTCGCCGCTTTTGGTCAGCGCGAGATGCACTTGACGGCGGTCTTTCTCATCGGGCACACGCTGAACCTGGCCATCCGCCACCAGCCGGTCGGCCAGACCGACGGCGCTGTGATGCCGGATTTGCAGCCGCTCGGCCAGCTCGCCGATGGTGATCTGGTCGCGCCCCGGGAATCCCTTGATGGCCAGCATGGCTTGATGCTGCTGCGGGGTGACGCCGGCGTCCGCGGCCGCGTTCTCGCTGAAGCGGAGGAACTGCCGCAGCGCGTAACGTAACTCGGCCAAGGCCTCGTAATCGGCCTTGGTGAGCCCGTTCTTTTTGGTTGCCATGCCGCATCCTAACCAGCCGTCCCGCAAAAATCCAGTTGTAATATATCGTAATACGATATAATATTAACCAACTTGTGTTAAAACCAAATACCAAAGACAAAACCAACGGGACGGTTCATACGGACCACGGGCCCGGGGATTTTCGAACGGACAAACGGGTGCTGCTGCTCGCCGCGCTGGCGGTTCCCATCGCCGCCATGAGCGCGGTCGTGGCCAAGGCGCTGATCTGGCTGATCGCGTTGATCACCAACATTGCGTTCTTCCACCGGATATCGGTCGAGGCCGTAACGCCGCAGGAGAGCCACCTGGGTTACTGGGTCATCGCCGTGCCGGTCGCGGGGGCGCTTATTATCGGACTGATGGCACGTTATGGGTCGGAGAAGATTCGCGGCCATGGAATTCCCGAAGCGCTGGAGGCGATTCTCCTGGGCCGCAGCTTGATTAACCCGCGGGTCGCCATATTAAAGCCCTTGTCATCCGCGATTTCCATTGGCACCGGCGGACCATTTGGCGCGGAGGGTCCCATCATCATGACCGGCGGCGCGTTTGGCTCGATTTTCGCCCAGCTCTTCAAGCTTTCGGCGGCGGAGCGCAAAACGCTTCTGGTCGCGGGCGCGGCGGCGGGAATGTCCGCGGTGTTTGCAACGCCGGTGGCGGCGGTCCTGCTGGCGGTCGAGTTGTTGCTGTTCGAATGGAAACCGCGCAGTTTCATTCCAGTGGCCGTGGCGTCAATCATTGCCTCGATCCTGCGGGTGCCCCTGCTCGGGACCGGACCGATCTTCCCGGTGGCACCGCATCTGCCGATGTCCACGACGGACCTGGGTTGCGCGGTGCTGGTCGGCCTCACGGCCGGTTTCGGTTCGTGGCTGGCGACGGTGCTGGTCTATGCGTTCGAGGATTTGTTTTTGAAAATGCCGGTTCATTGGATGTGGTGGCCGGCGATCGGGGCGGTGTTTGTCGGCATCGGCGGGGTGATTGAACCGCGCGTATTGGGCGTTGGTTATGACACGATCCATTTATTGATGAACGGCCAGTTGATCGGGGCTGGTTTGGCCGGTCTGTTGATCGCCAAGGCGCTGGTGTGGGCGGTGGCGCTGGGGTCGGGGACGTCCGGCGGCGTGCTCGCGCCGTTGTTGATTATCGGCGGCTCGCTCGGGGCGCTGCTGGGGCAGTGGCTGCCGTCCGGCGATCCCGGTTTGTGGGCGATGGTCGGCATGTCGGCCATCATGGGCGGCACGATGCGCTCACCGTTGACGGGCATGGTCTTCACCTTGGAACTAACCCACGACCTAAATGCGATGCCCGCCCTGTTTGCGGGCTGCGTGACCGCTTTGGGCGTGACCGTGCTGGCATTGCGCCGGTCCATCCTCACGGAGAAACTCGCGCGGCGCGGCCAACACATCACCCGCGAATACAGCGTGGACTTGTTTGAACTCACGCGCGTGAGCGACGTGATGGACGAGGCGATTCCCATGGTTCCCGCCGATATGACGGTGGCGGCGCTGGCGGAAAAAATCGCCAACGGCGAGCCGGTTATCTCCGAACGGCAGGCGACGCTAATTGTAAATGGCCAACAGAAACTGACCGGCATCATCACGCGTGGCGATTTGGTCCAGGCGTTACAAAACGGTTCCAGTCACACGGCAACCGTGTTGTCCGCCGGAAAAACCAAATTAACCGTCACCTACCCCGACGAATTGCTGCACGACGCCATCGCCAAGATGCTGCGGCACGGCATCGGACGGCTGCCGGTGGTGAAACGCGACGAGCCGGATCAAGTGGTGGGATACTTGGGCCGGGGCGACATTCTTCAAGCCCGTCTGCGCCAGCAGGACGAGGAGGAATTGCGCACCCGCGGGAACCTGTCGCTGGCGGATTGACCGGACAATTACTGAAATATCGGACGGTCGGAATGATCCTGAAGCCAGCCAACATCCACGTCCCCCGGAGCGGTAACGGTGCCTCCCGTGTAGCCGAGGGTATCCTCGCTGTTGCTCATGGGCGGACAGGTGCGCCCGTCGATCCAATGGTGAACCTCGGCATGGCCGTCGGCAAACGCGAGCCCGGCGCCATTGTCGTGCTGGATGCCCGGCATATCCGACGTAAATTGATATTTGGATGGATCCGGGGGATTTCCGAAACCGGTCATATCGCAATAGTAATTTCCCCAATTGATGTGGTCCTGACGCTCGTCAATGAACACCCACAGCTTGGACGGCCCGAAATTTTGGCTGGACGTAAGGTCAATGTCGGTCGTTTTCAAATAAATCGCGTCCGTTGCCGAACCCGTGCCGTCGGTCGTGCCGCCAAAGCCACCCAAATACCAATTCATCGAATTAGAACGGCAACGCGGTATTCGCTGGCCGCCCACAACGGCAAAGGAGGTGTCCGCCGGGCATTTGAACACTCCCGGACATTTTCCCACATAGGGCCAGAGAGGACGCCCTCCCTGGTCGTAATTGATATCCCAATTCGCCCGGGTGGCGGTAAAATCCATTTGGGTATAAGTCCAAACCGCGGCGTTGTCCACGAATCCCACCCCGGCCACGTAGCCGACGTAATTGTTTGCATAGCCCGGGTTGACGCTGGAAATCATGATTTCATCTTTGTTGTCGTCCGCGTACATGCGCCAGCCGATTGCGAGCTGGCGGTTGTTGTTCATGCACTGGATCCCCTGCGCCTTGCGCTTTGATTTCGCGAGGCCGGGAAGCAACATGGCCGCCAGGATGGCGATGATCGCGATAACGACCAGAAGTTCGATGAGGGTAAAACCGGAGGGCGGTACGGCGGCGATCCGGCGAATTTGTCTGGAAGGTTTTTTCATGTTTTTAGCTGGGTTTGGTTAAAACAAATTGTCAGCATCCATTCCAATACCCCGCGCGAAAGGTGTAATTCCAGGGCGGCCCGCGCAGTTCGTGGAGTGTTACCGGCCACCTTGGTGATTGTCAAGTAACAATATGGTAAAAAACGTAATGCGTCAGTGACGGGTGGCAGGACCATCGCGCTACAATGTTTCCGCTCAAGGTCAGCGCGGTCGGACCGGGATTTCCCAGTGCGTGTGGTTCGTCCACGATTGCGCCGCGACCCGGCGCGGACGGCGCAGCGCGCCATCCCTACCTTTTCAGTGCCCCGCGCCAACGCCGATAACAAACCACCATTTTCTATTTGCCATCGCGAACCAATTTACGGACGTTTGGCATTGTGAATCGTCCACGCATTTTTTCCATCTGGCTCGCGTTGCCGCTGCTGTTGTCCATTTCCGCCGCGCGACTGGCGGCCGGCCCGGGGACGGAGATGGCGGGCGCGGCGACGAATTTTCTGAACGCGCTGACCGCCGAGCAACAGGCCAAAGCCACCTACGCGTTCAAGGATGAGGAACGGTTCGACTGGCATTTCATCCCCAAAGAGCGCAAGGGGTTGCCCTTCAAGGAAATGACCTCCGCCCAGCAGGCGCTCGCGCACGCGCTCCTCAGCACCGGCATGAGCCAGCGCGGCTACGTGAAGGCGGTCACCATCATGAGCCTCGAACAGATTCTGAAGGATCTCGAACAGGGCAAAGGGCCGGAGCGCAACCCGGAGCGCTATTTTTTCACCATCTTTGGAACGCCCGGCGGCCCGGAGCCGTGGGCCTGGCGGGTGGAGGGCCACCATTTGTCATTGAATTTTGTGGTTCGCGGGGACGAGGTGCTGGCGGCGACGCCAGCGTTCTTCGGCACCAATCCGGCCGAGGTTAGGGATGGCCCGCGCAAGGGTCTCCAAGTTCTGGGTGAGGAGGAGGCCCTCGGATTTCAATTCCTGCGGTCGCTAACCGCCGAACAACAGACGACCGCCATTGTCACCAATGTCGCGCCGAACGAAATGATCACGGGCAACAGCCGGAAAGCCCAGTTGATCAATCCGCCCGGACTGGCGGCCGGCGGAATGACGGACGCGCAAAAACACCTGCTCCGGGAGTTGATCAGCAGTTTCGCCAACCGTCACCGGCCGGAAGTGGCGGAGGCGGACATGGCCAAAATCCAAACCGCCGGTTTTGACCAGGTGCATTTCGCCTGGGCGGGCGCCACCGAACCGGGCACGGGCCACTATTACCGGGTGCAGGGGCCGACCTTTCTCCTCGAATTCGACAATACGCAGAACAACGCCAACCATGTTCACTCCGTTTGGCGGGATCTGGCGAATGACTTTGGCGACGACATCCTCCGCCGGCATTACGAGGAAGTCCCGCATGGAAAATGACGCATCCGCCGGGCGGACCGGCACCCACGCGCCGGGCACGCGCCACACCATCACGATCAATGACATAGCCTTTGGCGGCGAGGGTGTGGGGCGGTTGGAGGATTTCGTCATCTTCGTTCCGTTTGTCCTGGTCGGCGAAGTGGTGGAAGTGGAACTCACCGAGGTCAAGAAACGCTTCGCGCGCGCGCGACTGGTCAAAATTAACCAAGCGTCGCCCAAGCGCGTGGCGCCCGCGTGCCGGTATTTCGGTGACTGCGGCGGCTGCCAGTACCAGCACATTGATTACGCGACCCAACTCGAACTCAAGCACAAACAGATTTGTGATTTGTTCGAGCGGATCGGCGGGATCACCTCCAACCGGATCGCGCCGGTGATTCCCTGCCCGCAACCTTACGGCTACCGCAACCGGATCATGATCCGCAGCCAGTGGGACAAATTCAAGCAGGGTTTGAATATTGGCTTCATCCGTGCCGACAACCGGCTGGTGGTCGATATCGAGGAATGCCAGATCGCGGAGCCGGCGCTCAACGACCAAATCCGCCACGTCCGGGCGCATCCGCCACCCAAGGGCGGAATCAAGGTGGTCCTGCGCACGCCGGCGGAGGGCTGGGAGGTGCCGCGCGATTCCTTCTTTCAAAACAATTTTTTTCTTTTACCCAAACTAGTGGAGACAGCGCGGCAATGCCTGCGGGACGGCGGCGCGCGGTTCCTGGTGGACGTCTATTGCGGCGTGGGCTTTTTCGGGATCGAACTCGGGGATTTGGTCGAATCGTTTACGGGCGTGGAATTAGATCAACTGGCAATCAAGGCGGCGCGGCGTAACGCCGCCGTGCGGGGCCGTCAAAACGGCGAGTTCATCGCGGGACGGGTGGAGGAATCGCTGCCCGGATTATTGCGGCGATTCTCGGCGGCGGCCACGGCGGTGCTGCTGGACCCACCCCGGACCGGTTGCCAGCCGGAGACGCTGGCGATGCTGCGGGAGACCGCGCCGCGCCAGATCATTTATATTTCCTGCCATCCCGCGACGATGGCGCGGGACTTGAACGTTTTGTGCGCGGAAGGTGTCTTTGAACTGGCGCGAGTCGTCCCATTGGACATGTTTCCCCAGACCGCCCACGTCGAATGCGTGGCCGATTTGCGGTTGAAATCCGCCAGCGTCGCCCGGTAATTATCCGGGCCGGCACAGTCTTGGCTTGCCAATCAAGCGCCTATGCACTCAACTCGGGCCATTCGATGACAACAGAAACCGAAAAAAATCGGGGCGGAAGCTTTGTCTCCACATGGTTGCCGTGGATGGCCGGACTCGGGATGTTCGTCTTCTATTTCCTGACGCTCCACCGCGGAATTACACCGCTCAACGTCGCCCGGGTGGCCGACATCGACGGCGTGACCTTCACTCCGCTGGTCACCACGCCGGTAACCTTTCTGGTCACATATCCGCTCCACTGGCTGCCCGCCACACTCGCACCCCTGGCGTTGAGCGTCCTAACCGCGATCGGCGCGGCGCTAACGCTGGTGTTCCTCGCACGTTCGGTGGCTTTGCTTCCCCATGACCGGACGCACGACCAACGGTTGCGGGAAAACAGCCCGGCAAAGACCCTCAGCAATTCCACCGCCTGGATTCCCCCGCTGTTCGCGGTAGTGGTATGCGGATTGCAAATGACGTTTTGGGAAAACGCCCTCGGCGGACTGGGCGAAATGGTGGACTTGGTGATCTTTTCGTTCGTCATTCGCTGCCTCCTGGAATACCGCATGAGCCGGCGGGAGTGCTGGCTGGCCCGGTTCGCGCTCTTTTGCGGTTTGGGAATGGCGAACAGCTACGCGATGATTGGTTACTTCCCGTTGTTTCTTTTCGCCCTGGTCTGGATCATGGGGGTGGCCGCCTTTAGTCCGCGATTCATGGTGGAAACCGCGGTGCTGATCTCGATCGGGCTGGTTTTCGTGTTTCTCGGCCCGTTGCGGATGAGCGTCGGCCATCTCTCCAATCTCGGATTCTGGCCGGTGTTGAAGTACCTGGGATACAACTACTATATCAAGCCGCTCACCCACTTTCCGCGATCGTTTTTCGCCCTGCTGGCGCTTACCTCGCTAATCCCGATGCTGCTCATAGGCATCCGCTGGGCTTCCTTCTTTGGGGACCGCAGTCTGCTGGGGGTTTTTATCGCGACCGCGGCGCTTCACATCGTTCACGGCGTGTTTTTTCTGGCCTGTTTGTGGAGCGCGTTGGATTCCGCTTTCAGCCCGCGCCACCAAGGCACCGGAATGGCAAACTCCTTTCTGACGATTTATTATCTGGGCGCGTTGAGCGTGGGATATATGACCGGTTATTTTCTATTGGTTTTTGGCACCCGAATATCGCCAACGCTGCCCCGGGCAATGCAGCGAATCGCGCCGCCGATGCGCGCGGTCAACCTGGGGGTCACCGTTTTGGTCTGGATAATGATCATTTTGGTCCCGGTGGTGCTGCTGGCAAAAAATCTGCCGCGGTTGGAGTTGGTCCGGCACCGCAACCAAGGCTTCGATACCCTCATCTCCCGGATGGAGGAATCAGTTCCGAAACAGGGAGCGGTGATTTTGAGTGACGATCCCGCCCGGCTGCTGCTGCTGCAAACCAAACTGCACCAGCATGGTGGCGATTCGGATTTGCTTTTCATCAATACCCTCTCGCTCGGATCGGACCGGCTGTACGTCGAATTTCTCAACCGGACTCATCCGAATTTTTCGCTGGCCGAGTCGCTGGCGGACACGAACGCACCGATTCCGTCGTCCCTGGGAACCACGCGCCTGCTGGAGCGATTGAGCGAGCACCATTCGATTTATTACCTGCACCCGAGTTTCGGGTATTATTTCGAGCAATTTTACCTCCAGCCGCATGGCTTGGTGTACCAAGTGCGGCCGTACGCCACCAACGAGTGGCTCGCGCCGCCGCTTACCGGGGAACAAATCACGGAGAACCAGCGGTTCTGGGAAAGTTCGATCTCCAACGATCTGCCGGCAGTCCTCAAGACGGTGGAGTCCGGAACCAACAACACGAATCCGCGCCTCCTAAAGCAATTTGAAAAACTGGCCAAACTGCCGGACGAGACCGACTGGCTGGCAATCACCCTGGCGAGTGATTATTCACGCGACCTGGACTACTGGGGCGTTGAACTGGAGAAGAGCGGACGCCTCGGGGAGGCCGCCCGATGCTTTGAGGAAGCCCGAAATCTTTACGCGGACAACCGGGCGGCGGAGGCCAACCTCAATTACAATAAAAAACTACGCGACGGGAAACCGGTGGCTTTTGACAGCAGCCCGAAGCTGGAGGACCAGCTCGGCAAATATCGGAACGTAACGCAGCTTCTCCGTTTGGACGGGCCATTCGACGAGCCCAATTACTGCTTCACGGTCGGCCTTACATTCGCCGGAAACCGGGAATACCGGCAGGGTCTCCAACTTCTGGAACGCGTCCGTCAGGAGGTAACCAATAATCCGGTCGTCCCGCTCCAAATCGCCCAACTCTATATTTGGATTCCATCGCACCTCTCAACCCTGACCACCCTGCTCCCGCTGGCGGAGGGTTACTCCAATTCGGTGGCTTATGCCGCGGACGCGCTGCGCATATCTCCGAACATGCCGGAGGCGCTATCCATAAAAGCGGTCGGCCACATGCAATTGGGGCAATACGACGACGCCGTCGCCTCGCTGGACAAGGTAATCAACCTGCAACCCACCAACTATCCCGCCGTGCTTAACCGGGCCATCGCCAATCTAAAAACAGACCATCTGGACGCCGCGAAAGCCGACTACGAGACGGTTCTCAAAGTGGCGCCGCAAGCCTATCAGATCTTTTACGGACTGGGCGAGATCGCCTACCGGCAAAAAGACACGCCCGCGACCATCCGGAATTACCAAAGCTATCTGACCAATTACTACCAGCGGTTTCCCGCCGCGGCCAAATTACCGGACACCGCGGAGATCAAGATGATCCACGAGCGCCTGGAGGAGCTTAAAGCCGGCGCCCATTAAGCCATGCGCGTGACGCATGTCATCACCCGCCTGATCGTGGGGGGTGCCCAGGAAAACACCGTGGCGTCGGTCCTGGGGCTGCAACTAAAACCCGGTTTGGAAGTGGACCTCATCTCCGGCCCCACATCCGGGCCGGAAGGGTCGTTGGTTTCCGCCTTCGATCCATTTCCAAAGCGGTTGACGCTGGTTCCCGAATTGGTCCGGCCGGTTCATCCGTGGAAGGATGTTTTGGCATTCCGGCGGCTCGCCCGGATATTCGAGGAACACCGGCCGGAGATTGTCCATACGCACAGCGGCAAGGCGGGCATCGTGGGGCGTCTGGCCGCGGCGCGCGCCGGAGTACCGATGATCATCCATACCGTCCATGGACCGTCGTTCGGGCCGTTTCAAAGCGGTCCGGCCAATTGGATCTTTCGTTCCGCCGAACGCCGCGCCGGGCGGGTGACGGATCACTTCGTGGTCGTTGCAAACGCCATGTCCCGCCAGTACCTCGCCGCCGGAATCGGGCGGGCGGAGCAATACACCAAGATCGCCAGCGGTTTTCCATTGGAACCGTATCTGACAGCCAGCAATGATCTGGCGCTCCGCGCGCGTTTGAGTCTGGGGCCGCAGGATTTCGTGGTCGGCAAGATTGCACGATTGTTCAAGCTAAAGGGCCACGATGACTTGTTCAAAATCGCGCCCACCCTCGTGCGGAAATGTCCGCAAATCAAATTCCTGCTGGTCGGTGGTGGTGAGTGGCGCGAGCGGTTCGAGGGGCTGGCCCGGTCGCTGGGATTGGAGCGGCATTTTGTGTTCACCGGGCTGGTGCCGCCGGCGGAGATACCGGCTCTGGTCGGGATCATGGATGCGCTGATTCATCTTTCAACCCGCGAGGGGCTCGCCCGGGCACTGCCGCAGGCACTCGCCGCGGGTAAACCGGTGATCGCCTATGACTGCGATGGCGCCAATGAGGTTTGCCTCGAAAACGAGACTGGATTCCTCGTGCGTCCCGGGGACTTGGAGACGCTAACCCGGCGGTTGACCGAATTGGCGGGCGATGCCACCCTCCGCGAGCGCTTGGGCCGGAATGGCCGGCGGCTCGTCCGCGACCAATTCCCAGTGGAACGAATGGTTGACGATTTGCACGCCCTCTACTTGAAATTAGCGGCGGAACACAGGCATTCATCGTGAGATTTCCCTTAAATGTCTATCTCCCGGCGCTGGTTGGCTCGTTTTTGGTTTCACTGCTGACGCTGCCGTGGTGGCGCGGGTTTTGCCGGCGCGCGGGCTTGGTGGACGATCCGGGACACCGCAAAATCCACGACGAACCCATGCCGCTGGCGGGCGGATTTTCCGTGCTCACGGGAATCGTGGTTCCGCTATTGATCGGAGTGGCGGCGATGCAATGGATTTCAACGGGCGCCCACGCGATGAATCCCCTGCTCATTTATGGTTGGAACCGGCGGTCGGCCGAGCTGGCGTCCATTGTAGTCGGCGCGCTGGTGATCATGACAGTGGGCGCGCTGGACGACCGATTTGAATTGCGGCCGGCCGTAAAATTTGGCGGCCAATTTCTGGCCGCCCTGCTCGTGGCGTCCGCCGGCGCGCGGATCACATTGTTTGTTCCCAGCGCGGTGTTTAGTTACGCGGTCACCATTCTGTGGATTTTGACGGTCATTAACGCCTTCAATTTCATGGACAATATGAACGGCCTGTGCGCCGGACTGGGGGCGGTCAGCGCGGGTGTCTTTGCGTTGAACGCCGCGCTGGACGGCCAGTATCTTGTCGCCTTGCTGGGATTCCTCACCTGCGGGGCGCTGGTTGGCTTCCTGCCCCATAACTTTCCCCGGGCGACCGCGTTTCTCGGCGATACCGGCAGCCATTTGGTCGGCTACCTGCTCGCGGTGATGGCCATCCTGCCGCATTTCTATACCCGCCGTCATCCGCGCGTCTGGGCGGTGTTCATTCCGCTGCTCATTCTCGCGGTGCCTTTGTTCGACCTGGCGTGGGTCGTGGTTTTGCGCACGCGGTTAGGCCAGCCCTTCTATGTGGGCGATAACAACCATTTATCCCACCGCCTGGTAAGAAAAGGCTGGAGCAAACAAAACGCCGTGCCGCTGATCTGGCTGCTCGCGACGGTCACCGGCGGACTCGCGGTGCTGCTGATGCGGATGCTATGAGGAGCTTGGTGATCCCGGGCTGGATTTGCTCCGCGCGGCAATCGCCTCGGACAATAATCCCAGCACCTCGGCCCGAACCACGGCGCCCACGAGACGGTTTTCCGTCCGCGAGTTGACCACAGGCACGTTTCGCTGTTCGCTGGCCAGCATCACGGGCAGGGTGTCCAGCAGCAATTGATTCGGCGTCACGCTCAAGGGCGCCGGGCGCATCACGTCGTACGCGATCACCGCGGTTAGTTCCAACCCCGGGTTCAAATACTCCTTCAAGTCCTGCAACGCCACCACGCCGATGAGTTGCTGCCGGCCATCCACGACCGGCAGAAAATTATTCGGGCTGGTCAGGAAGCGCTCGGCAAGCTGCGGCAGCGTGGCGGTCTCCCGCACCGGCGGAACGGGCGCGCGCATCACGTCGCCGACCGTGCGTTCCATGGCCATTCCCGGGCGCAACCACTCGCGGTCCACGGTCACGCCTTTGTTGCGCAATTCCTGGGTGTAAATCGATTCCGGATGCAGTCT
>Ga0206847_10189_pt2 | contig 19545 bp, 8 predicted proteins | sample Alteio_BWOrgCont_17_FD_152880 | JGI IMG/M metagenome (GOLD analysis project Ga0206847, IMG submission 152880) | Enriched cells from forest soil in Barre Woods Harvard Forest LTER site, Petersham, Massachusetts, United States -... | ecosystem: Environmental > Terrestrial > Soil > Temperate forest >... | reverse complement strand
CGCCAAACAGGCCCTTGACTTGGTTGGGGCATTCCTGGTTGTGGTTGTTGGTTGCGTGTTCTTTGTATTGATCGCCCTGATCATCAAACTCACGTCGCGCGGTCCGATTCTTTTCCGCCAGCAGCGCTGCGGCCTCAACGGACAACCGTTTACGATTTTCAAGTTTCGCACCATGACCACGGACGCGGAATCACGCAAACATGAGCTCGCGGCTTTGAACGAAATGACCGGCCCGGTCTTTAAAATGAAAAATGATCCGCGGGTCACACCCGTCGGCCGAATTTTGCGCAAAATGAGCCTTGACGAGCTTCCGCAATTCTTTAACGTCCTGCGCGGCGAGATGAGCTTGGTTGGTCCGCGACCGCTGCCGGTGGATGAGGTCAAGCGGTTTGACGACCTGGCCCACCGCCGCCGCCTCAGTGTAAAGCCCGGTATTACCTGCCTGTGGCAGATCAGCGGGCGCAATGAAGTCTCCGACTTTAATGACTGGGTGCGATTGGATCTGGAATACATCGACCATTGGTCATTGTGGCTGGATTTGAAAATTTTGTGGTGGACGGTTCCCGTTGTTCTCCTGGGAAGTGGTGCGCGGTAAAATTATTTTTGATTGATGAAGTGAGCGGAAGTCTGGCCCGGTAGGGCCGGTCCGCGCCCATCGCTAAGATTATGCCGGATAAAAAGAAGCGTCCCGAGACGCCCAAAACACCTGTTTCCGTGGTTACAGGCGGTGCTGGCTTTCTCGGCTCCCACCTATCGGATTACCTCCTCGCGCGGGGCCACCAGGTTCTGGTGATTGATAATTTCATCACCGGCTCCGTGGATAACGTCGCGCACCTGGCCGGGAATCCCAACTTCAAGATCATTAAGCAGGACGTGACGGAGTTCATTTTCCTTGAGGGACCCGTCCATTATGTCTGGCATTTCGCCTCGCCAGCCAGCCCGATTGATTACCTCGAAATCCCGATCCAGACCCTCAAAGTAGGCTCGCTCGGGACGCACAAAGCCCTGGGGTTGGCGAAAAACAAGGGCGCCCGCTTCCTCATCGCCTCCACGTCGGAGATTTATGGCGATCCGCTGGTGCATCCGCAAACCGAGGCTTATTGGGGTAACGTCAACACCATCGGACCGCGTGGTTGTTACGACGAGGCCAAGCGCTTCGCCGAGGCCCTGACCATGGCGTACCACCGCGAACATGCCGTGGATACCCGGATCGTGCGGATTTTCAACACCTATGGCCCGCGGATGCGGCTTAACGACGGGCGGGTCGTGCCGGCGTTTATCAGCCAGGCGCTGAAAGGGAAGCCCCTGACTGTTTTCGGCGAGGGCCGGCAAACACGCAGCTTTTGCTACGTATCGGATTTGATCGAGGGCATTTACCGCTTGATGACCAGCCAGGTCACCGAGCCGGTTAACATTGGCAATCCCCACGAATTGACGATGCTGGAATTCGCGCGCGAGATCATCCAGGCCACCGGATCGGGCAGCAAGATCGTCTTTAAACCGCTACCACAGGATGATCCGCAACAGCGTCAACCGGACATTACGCGGGCGCGCACCAAGCTTGGCTGGGAGCCGAAAGTACCGCTGGCCGGGGGCCTGAAAAAAACTATCGAATATTTTCAGAAAAAGGTATGATTCCAAAAAACGTGTGCTATATTCTGCGCATCCCAACACCCACAGAGAAAGTGTATTGATTTACAGGCAAGGAGCAAATCCGGAGGTAACCGGGGTTCCGGAAAAGAAAGTCGCAAAAAAAAGATTTTATGTTTGACCGCCGGCCTGAATTTCATTACTCACCACGAATTGCCTTTTACGTGGCCGCCGGGAATATGTTGTGCGGGCGGTGATGTTGAAGCTTGAAACGAAGATTGAATGTTAAATGCTAAGTCATTTTTGACCGTAGATTTCGGGGCAGGCAGCCTCAAATTGGCGGAGTTTGAGGTCGACGAGGCGGGCGGCCTGCGCCTGATGCAGTACGCGATCAAACCGCTTGGCGCGGAGGGGTCGGCGGAAGCGACCCGCGAGGCCGTGATGCAGAAGGCATTGCAGGAGGTAATCGCCGAGAAGGGTATCAAGGCAAAAAATGTCAACGTCTGCGCCCCGGGCTTTCACGTTTTTTCGAAGTTCGTCAAACTTCCCCCGGTTGAATCCTCCAAGGTCACCCAGATCATCCAATACGAGGCGCAGCAAAACGTACCTTTTCCGCTCGCCGAGGTTGTTTGGGATTATCAGATTCTAGGTTCCGCGCCGGGCGGCGAGCTCGAGGTCCTGCTGGTCGCCGTCAAGGCGGATATTATTGAGGGGCTGTTCCGGGTGGCGGAAACCGCCGGTTTGCGGCTGCAACTGGCGGATGCGTCGCCCGCCGCGTTGTGCAACGCGTTTCGTTTCAACTATGGCGATCTCGAGGATTGCACGATGCTGTTGGACATCGGCGCCAAAACCAGCAATTTGCTGTTTTTTGAAAAGGGCAAGGTCTATTCCCGGAGCATCAATTTGGGGGCCAATTCCATCACCCAGGATTTCGCGAATGAATCCAAATTGCCGTTCCCCGAGGCCGAGGCGAAAAAGATAACCGAGGGATTTGTCAGCTTGGGCGGCGCCTACGAGGAGCCGGAGAATCCACATCAGGCGGCCATCTCCAAGATCGCCCGCCAGTTCATGACCCGCCTGCACATCCAGGTGAACCAGACGATGCAGTTTTACCGCGGCCAGCAGGGCGGTTCCGCCCCCCAGCGCCTCTTCCTCTCCGGCGGCGCCTCGCTCATGCCGTACACGGCCCAATTCTTTGGCGAGAAATTGAACGTGCCGGTCGAGTATTTCAACCCGTTCCGCAATGTGCAGATCGATTCCTCGGTTAATCTCGAGGAATTGGCCCGCGTCGCCCATGCCTTGGGTGAGGTGGTGGGTTTGGGCTTGCGCAATCTCGCCCATTGCCCGGTCGAACTGAACCTGATGCCGGAGAGCACGCTCAACTGGGTCCAGTTCAACCAGAAAAAACCCTATTTCATCGCCACGGTCTTCAGCTTGGTCGCGGTGGTCTTCGCGTCGGCCTGGCTTTTCGATAAACTCGCGGCGGTGAATGGCGAGGAGCTGGCCAAATTACAGGCGGAAATCACCCCGCTTCAGGCCAAGGAAACCGCGTTTAAAAAAGCCCAGGACACGCTCAAAAAAACCTTGACCGACAGCGGGCAGTTCACCGGCTGGCTGGATGGGCGCTTTTATTGGGCGGATGTGTTTACCGAGTTGCACCGCGTCATGATTCAGGTGGAATCCGAGACCGGCGAGAAACTCCACACGCCAACCGGTGTCTGGGTTGAGAAATTTATCTCCGGCGCCGTCACCGAGGAAGTACCTGTGTTTGGCTTTACCGGCGGTGCCCCGCGCGGACCCGCGGACTACCGAAACCAGCGAATGCGCGGTCCCCGGGGGCCCTTTGGACCCGGAGCCGGTCCGGACGCCGGTCCCGGCGGCCCGGCGGCACCCGCGCCGGCCCCCAAGGGCGGCACCAACCAGACGACGGCGGTTACCGTTTTGTTTCGTGGCGTTGATTTGACCGCCCTGTTTCCCAACGCCAACAGCACCATTGCCTTTTCGGTGGAACGCAATCTGAAAGAGAGCCCGATGTTTGACAGCGACGGAACGCAATTAAACCCCAATTTCGAAGTCAGCGCGGAGACTGGAACCTTCACGTTCGTCGTAAACCTGAAAATAAAGAAATCGTTGAAGTTATAATATGGCCTGGATTAAACGAAATCTTTATTTCTTGATCGGGACGCTGATCGCCTTGGGCTTGATGGGGTACGGCTGTTACGTCCTCATGACGAAGATCGCGGAGGAAAAGAAGGTGGTCGAGGACATTACCGCCCAATTCGCCGAGAAGGAACGTTTGGGCGGATTGAATCCGTCCGCCGATGACAAGAATATCAAGGCGGCCAAGGATCAACAAGCCACCTTGCTGGCCTATCTTGCCAAGGTTCACGACCGCTTCCAGAGAATCGCCCCCATCCCGGATTCACCGAAAGTCGGTAACGAGGAATTTGCCCAGGCCCTCCGCACCACGCTGGATCAATTGACCAACGCGGCCGGCCAGCAAAGCGTCTTTCTCCCGCCGGACTATTCCTTCACCTTCGCGGCCGAGAAAAACTCGCTGGTGTTCGAGGCGGGCGCGCCGACCAAACTTTCCGTCCAATTGGGTGAGATCAAGGCCCTTTGCGGCATACTGTTTGACGCGAAAATTAATGCGTTGGACCGCCTCCGCCGCGAGGGTGTGACCACCAACGACTTAAATGGAGGAAATGATTATACGTCCGAAAAAACCACAGTCACTCCGCTGGCCGATTTGGTGCCCTACGAGATCGTTTTTCGTTCCTTTAGCGGCGAGCTGGCCGGCGTCATGGCCCGGCTGGCGGGTTCATCCGCGGGCATCATGATCAAAACGATTAATATCGAACCCGCCCCGGAGGACGCCACGAATTCAATTACTGGAATGAATGGCGTAATAAATCCGGCTCCAGTCCCCCAGCCTTTTAATTACAACCAGCTTAATCAACAAATGCAAAGCCGGAGGGGGGGGCGGGGTCCAAACGGCCCCATGGCGCCCCAGCCTGTGGCGCCGACCGCGCCCACGCCGACCCGCGGGCCGACCACCTTCCTGGATGAGAAGCCATTGAAGATAACCATGGTAATTAACCTCGTCCGACTCAAAGCCGCCAAATAAAGCCCGCATGGAGTTTCTAAAGAAAAATTACGAGAAGATACTGCTCGGACTGGTGCTGCTGGGCCTGGCTGTGGCCCTCGCCTTTCTTCCCTTCATCATCAAGTCGGAGCGGGCGACGCTGGACGAAAAAAACCAGCGGGTTACCGGCAAGCCCAAACCATTGCCGGCATTGGACATCAGCCGCGAGGAGGCCGTATTACAGCGCGCCGAGACGCTCCTCATGCTGGACTTCACCACCCGCCACCGCCTTTTTAATCCCGTGCGGTGGCAGAAACAACCGGACGGCCAGTTGATCAAGATCCAGACCGGCAATGAAACCGGTGTGGGTGCCTTGGAGGTAACCGCCATTAATCCGCTCTACCTAGTTATAACTTACCGGGGTCCGAGCGCTAACGGCTATTTGATTGGCGTGGAACGCCAGGCGGCGAAGCGACCCTCGGATCGGAGCGCCACCGAGGCATTCCTCACCAAGGACGGTAAAAATAAACTCCTCACGTTCGTGGGATTCAAAGGCCCGGCGGACAAACCGACGGAATTGGACCTAACCTTGAACGAATCCGGCGAGAGCGTCGTGATCGGACCGGACAAGCCGTTTAGTAAAGTTGAAGGTTATAGCGCCGATCTGAAATACCCTCCCGACTCAAAAACGTGGCCCGCCCGGCGCGATGACGATATTCTGCCATTCGCCGGAGACCGATACAAAATCATTGCCATTACCAAATCCAGCGTTGTAGTCTCGGCCGACTCAAACAAAAAGAGAACGACCATTGTATTTAACCCGCCAAGCGAACAGCGTTGAAAGTTCCGCACCAAACGCCCCATATCCCATGACAAAAGCAGCTAAATTGTTCTGTTTGATCTTTCTGATTTCCGTTCCGGCCCTAAAAGCGCAGACGGCCGGTGATCAGGCCGTTGGTGACGCCACCGAGGAGGCCGTCCGCCGGCAGGCGGACACGATAACCATGCGCAATAAACTGGTGTCGGCGCAGACCGCGCGGAAACAGGGCGATTTGGACGCCGCCGCGCGCCTTTACGAGGACAGTTATCTATTGATTGTCCAGAAGATTGGGGTTGCCAGCGTGGACACGGATTTCAAGCAGACCGTGGCCGGCTTGAGCGAAGTGTTGTTGGAAATCGCCCGCCGCCTGCAAAAACACGAAGACTATAAAGGCGCCGACGAGCGGATTAAGCGGGTCCTCGCCATTGATCCGCGCAACCAGATCGCGCTGGACTTGAAGCACGAGAATGACCGTTTGCTCCGGGCGCAGGCCGGACGCATTCCCGACCAGGAGACGCTCGAAAGGCTTCCGCTGATCAAAGAGGAGAGAACTCACATGGGAACGTTGATCCAGGACGCCAAACTGCTCTATGAGGCGGGTAAACTGGATGAGGCGGATGCCAAACTGAGGGAGGCGTTAAAGCTCGACCCGGGTAACATGGCCGCCATTCAGTATCAAAATATGGTTCTGGAAAAACGGGATGCCAAGTCGCAGCGGGATGCCGAACTGGGGTCCCGGAAAGCGCTGGCGACCGTGGACGAGACTTGGAATGTCCGCCAGCGCGACGGACTCTACAGCCCGATGGTCAACTCTTGGATCAAGACCAACGTGGTTCATACCAGCCCGGGTCGTTCCATAATTATTTCCAAGTTGGAGCGGATTCGTTTGGACACTGTAAAATTTGACGGTTTACCCCTCCGCGAAGTTATCAACAACCTGCACGAACAATCCAAGCTGCGCGACCCGGAGCATGTCGGCATTAATTTCTTCATTGATCGCCAGCCGGTGGGTAGCGCCGCTGTTGGCCCGCAGCTCATAGATCCCAATACTGGCGTCCCGGTTCAAACCCTCCCCACGGGAGACCAGGGTGAGGTGGGAGACATCAAGGTGGCCATCTCCATTGAGGATGTAACTTTGAACGATGTTCTTGATGTGATCACCCGCACGGCGGACCGGCCGATTAAAGTCTCCATTCTGAATTACGGCGTGGCGTTTTCGCTCAAAGGCCCTGAAATCACCAGTATGGAGACGCGGGTATTTCATGTCGACCCCAATACCTTCCGGATGGGTCTCGAGAGCGTTATTGGCATCCCGATTGGTAACATCACGACAACCTCCGGCAGTGGCGGCAGCGGCGGCTCTAGCGGTGGTAGCAGTGGCAGTTCGGGCAGTTCCGGCGGCAGTGGCGGAGGCACTACCATTCTGCCTCAAGTCATTGTTAGCTCGGGCGGTGGGGGTGGTGCTGGCGGTACTGGCGGCGGCGGCGGCGGCATCGGTGGCGGTGGTGGCGGGCAAACAGGCGGCGGCATCCGTTACGTCACGGGCAATTCTAATTTGACCGCCGTTCTCGATACGATGGTTCGGCAGTATTTCACCGCCGCCGGCATCGATTTCAACACGAATAATCAGGCCAACGCCGGCAAATCAATCTTCTTCAACGACCGCAAAGGCATGCTCATTGTTCACGCGCCCGCCGCGGACTTGGATCTGATCGCCATCGCCTTGGACGCCCTGAACCAGGCCCCGCCCGAGGTTAATATCAAATCCAAGTTTGTGGAAATCACCCAAACCGACAACCGGGGGCTCGGGTTCAACTGGTATCTCGGAAATGTGAATATTGCGGGCGGTAATGTCGTTGGCTCGGGTGGAACGCAACCGACCCTTAACGGCGCGCCAACCGCCGCCAATCCAGCCGGCCTGTTTCCCGGAACGTTCTTTACCAACACCCTCACGGGCGGTGCGAATACCACTATCGCGCCCACGCTCAATGACGGCTTGGTAACCGGCGGTTTGAGCAATTTGACCACCATGCCCACGATTGCCACGTTTACCGGTATTCTTTCCGATCCCCAGTTCCGCATGGCGGTCAATGCCTTGGAAAACCGCAGCGGCGTGGACTTGCTCACCGCGCCGGAAATCACGACCGAGAGCGGTCGTCAGGCGCAATTCCAAGCGGTGGATCTGCAGACGATCGTCACGGGCAGCGGCGTCAACTCCAGCGGATCGGGGAATCTCAGCGGTGTTTCAGGCGGTATCAATGCGCCGATCGTTTCCCCGGCCCTTACCTCGACGCCCAGCACTCAAATCCTGCCGTTCGGTCCCGTGTTGGATGTGATTCCCTACGTTTCCGCTGACGAGTTTTCCGTCCAAATGACGATTATCCCCACGATTACCGAGTTTATCGGTTATGATAACCCGGGTCCGTTCGTCGCCCAGGGACAAGCCTCCGGGGGCGTGAGCGTTGTGGCGGTGTTGCCGCTGCCGCATCTCCGGGTTCGTCAGGTGACCACCAGCGTTACGGTTTGGGATGGTCAAACGGTGGTTATGGGCGGGTTGATTACGGATAACGTGACCAAGGAGAAGGATTCGGTTCCGTTGTTGGGAGACATTCCCCTGCTTGGCCGGCTGTTCCAGAGCGAAACCTCCAGCAAGTCGCGCCAAAATCTGATGATTTTCGTTACTCCGACCATCATCAATCCAGATGGTTCGCGGGTTCACTCGGATGAGGACATGCCTTTCCGCAACACCAGCGTTCCTTCGCAGACGGCCACGACGCCGATGCAATAAACCCAAGGTGTCAGTGATCACCCAGCATTGTTATTCCCGGCCGGCCAATCCAGAACTTGCCGGGGCGCAAAAACTAAAATTGATATCGTTAAATGCCAATGGTTTCCAGTTGCGCCCCCGCCTGTCCTTCATTCCCCGGCCGGCGTCGTCCGTGACTCCCGAATCCGGTCGTTCCGTCTTGGACCAGGGCTCGGAGGCAAATCGCGGGAACGTAATCTAATCGACGAGAGAATTATGCGCAAATCGCTTCAAATGAATTCCGCGGGTTTACCGCCGGCGGACGGTCGGTTTTTCCCGTCTCCGACGACGCATTTTGTCGGAAGTAAAATTGGACAAATGCGACCGGGCTTGGTAAAGTTGGATGAAAATCTTATGTTATTATTGCAGCGCGTGTGCAAAACGCTGGGCTTGGCGGGCTTGGTGTTTGCGTCTCCTACTTTGTCTTTCGCCGACACCGCCGCATATGCTCCCCAGGGAACTGAATTTGCCCCAATCGGTGCTCTGGCCGGCGATCAGGTAAATCCCTTTCTAGCGCTCAATTCCAGCGGCGGTTATTTGGTCTGGCAGGATAACATTACGGACGGCAGCGGGCTCGGCATTAGCGCGGTGAAACTGAACGGCAATTTCGGCAGCCCGTACGGCGTATTCCGGATCAACCAGCAGGGGACCAACGACCAGGAGAATCCCCAAGTCACTCTTTTACAGAATGGCGGCGCGGCCTTCGTCTGGCAGAGCGGACTCTCGGGTTCCCAACACATCTACGCCCGGTTTCTTGCCGCCAACGGCACATTTACCACCGGAGACGTGATGGTTAACACGGCCACCAATCACCACCAAATCAATCCCGCCATTGTCACCCTTGCCAATAGCAACGTCGTGGTGACATGGAGCAGCTTTGGCCAGGACAACGCGGATGGAATGCAGGGCGTCTATTCCCAGATTTTAACGCCCGCGGGTGCCAAGGTCGGCGTCGAGACCCAGGTCAATCAATTCACGCCTTACAATCAGCGGACCCCGGCCATCGCGGTGTTCCCCAACGGAAATTATGTGATTACGTGGGTTTCCGAGCAGCAAACCCACACGTTGTCGGCAATCAACGAAACCAACGGCACCTCCGGCGTCACCCATCCCAGTGTTGACATTTTTGCGCGGGTATTTTCGCCCTCTGGAACCCCTGTTTCGGACGAGTTTTTGGTCAGCGGTGGACAAAACGCGTGCGCCAACCCCCAAGTCGCCACCGCCTCGGACGGATCATTTACGATCGTTTGGAGCCAGAAGGATACCGTCGTTCCCAACAACAGCTGGGATATTTATGGGCGGTCTTTCGTATCGGTCGGCAATGGGGGTGCCATTCGATTGATAAATACCCAACAGTATGGTGATCAATACGCGCCGAAAATCAGCTCGATTGGGGCCGAGTATCTCGTTGTTTGGACGAGTTTGGGCCAGGACGGATCGCGGGAGGGTGTTTTCGGCCAGCTTCTCCACCCCGACGCCAGCCCGAATGCTGGCGAGTTCATGGTGAATACCACGGTTCTGAATCAGCAGATGTTTCAAACGGTTGCGTCTGACGGCTCCCAGAGATTTATGGTTGGCTGGTCGAGCTTTGGGCCGTCCCCCTACGGAATGGATATCCGGGCCCAGGCCTATGCGTCAACCGAAGCGGTGTTAACCGCTCCCGCCGCCCCGTTCGTTGCCGCGGTTGATTCAACGACACTCACCGTGACTTGGCCGGTTGAGGCCGGTTTGAGCATCGCCGACTACGAGGTCTATGTTGACGGAAGTTCCAGTGCCCAGGTGGTGACGAACAACATGTGGTCGGCAACCAATTTTGCCGCGGGCAGCACGCATACGTTTAAGCTGGCTTACCTCCTCACCGATGGCCGCCAATCCCCGGTTTCCGTCGCGGCAGCCGGGACCACTTGGGGAGCCGACCGGAATGCTGACGGATTGCCCGATAACTGGCAGTCCTTATATTGGGGTGCCAATTCCGCGAATTGGCCGGCCCCCGGCACCGTCCTGGAACCCAATGGCCCGAATGGACCCAAAGCCACGGTGCTACAGGTGTTCCTCTGGGGTGCCAATCCAACCGAACCCACGACTTGGCTGACCACCACCATTACCAGTACGTCCGAGGGAATATTTTTGGGCTGGAATACGATAGCCGGATCAATTTATCAGGTCCAAACGGAAAACGGTCTCAATACCGGCAACTGGACGGCGTTCGGCCAGCCGCGAATCGCGGCCGGAACCACGGATTCAATCTATCTCGGCATGGGTGGCACCCCGTCCAACCCGGCTGTTCTACCCTATCGAATTGTGCGTTTCCGCTACTAAGAAGTTTATGTTTCGACCACTGAAAAAAATTGGACTGGTGCTGGCTTTTGGCGGCGCGCTCGCGAGTCCGGCGTTTGGTTTTTCGCTCCTTGGCCCCTTCAATGAGGCATTCCAAGTCCCCGCTATCGGCTACAATCTGGCTCCGCCCGCGAGCGATCTCGGAAACGACGGCAACAGTACGGACATCGGAGCACCCAAGAATCTGGGCGAGGAATACCGCTGGAACCTGCCTTTTCTCTTTTACGCTTATGACTCCAGCTTTCTGGACTATTTCGGTGCCACCGGGGTTTCCGCCCTTGATGCCGGGGTTGGCATCCTTAATAGTTTGGAAAACGTCGACAAGTACAGCACTGCTCTATCGGAATTTCCGGCCCTCTCCAGTCGCGTCAATTTTACCGCCCAAGCCCTTCAAATGCTGGATCTCAGGTCGGCCGGTTTGACTGCACTGATTGAGGAAATGGGGTTGGCGTCACCAGACCGGTGGGCTTTTTGCCTTCATGATCGTTACCTGCCCGGCGGCGCAAGCTGCCCGGCCTACGAGTACCTCGTTATCCAGCGCAATTATGATCCGGTCAACCAGTCCTATAGTGCTTATGTTAACAATGTTTTATACGATTATGTGATCAATGAGTTCTGCCCGCTGAGTGCCAATCCTTGGGATCCGCTTGAGGCGGACGCCATTGAGGTTCCGCCGGACCCGGTTGACTTCTCCAACGCCGCGTTTGACGCTGTGGCGAGTTCGGAATCGCACGGTTTCGGTGTGTTTTTCACTGGCTTGACCTATGATGACGCCGGGGGCCTCAGGTACCTTTATTCCACGAACAACATTAACTATGAGACCGTCAGCACCGACAGCCAGTTGCTGTTCACCAATTTTCAAGCGCCGACCATTCTGACCACTTCAAATCTGGCGGTGTTGACGTCCCAGGCGCTTACCAATCCCCCCGCCGTTTTCCAGGGTCTTTATCCGAACATCGTCATTACCAGTTCCAGCAATTATTGGGGCTATCAGTACACGACCAACATCACGGCGTATTTCACCAACCCGGCCAATAATCCTTTTGGCGACACGGAGTTGGTGCTCGCGACAAACCGGATCACCAATCTCGCGAATTTTAACGTCTATCAATTTGCGAATGTGGTGACCAATCACTATTACAAAAAGGGATATGTCACGAGCATCAAATACAACCTTACCGGAGCCCCCAATGCGCCTTACGGCGACTTCACCACCAATGTCGTCTCCGATGTGACCTCGCTCGTGCCCTATACCAACGGGGACTATTATGTGATACCGCCCGGGGTTTCCACCTACATGACCAACACTGGATTCTCGGTGACAACGACGGTAACCAATCTGCTCGTCGATACTTTCAATATCGGGCCAAACGGTCAAATCTTTAACCCCCTGATCGTCTTCACCTATTTCACCAACTACCAAATCGCCGCCTATCCGGTGCAGTTGGTAACCAGCACCAACTCCGGCGCCTTGCGTCCGGGCATTGGGAAAATCAATTTTATCCGCCAGGACTTTGATCCGCTGTTAACCGCATTTTGGACGCCGGTGACCAATTACTATACGTTGCCGTCGATTAACACCAACCGGCTTTGGACCACCAATACCTATATCCGGGTGTTGACTCAACCGGATATTCTTTTCGCCGCCGCGGATTTGGCTGGCGGGCCGGCTGCGCCGCTTTCCATTTCAACGTACGAGCGCACCGCCCCCAATTACAACTCCGCCTCAAATGCCACTGTCATCCCACCTTTGGCCGGTCCCGGTACGCTTTCCTCGAGCCCGGCGCAAATTCAGGTGGTTTTTTGCAAAACCGGCCCGGTATTTTACAATGACGTGTTTTCGTTCCTCGGGGGTGGCGGAAACGGCGTGTTGGGCGAATCCAGCCTGACCAATACGTTTAATTGGGGCTCCTTTGACGGCAGCACGAACGAGCCGGTGCTTTATCCAACCAACTCCAGCATCCTGGATTTACAGGCGCAGATCTATTTTCAAATCACCAGTTCGCTTCTCCCCAATGGCAGCGTCAGCGCCCCAATTGTTAACGGGACGAATTATATGGCGCAGCTCCAGGCCAGCGCCGCCCAGCCGCCTACCACGCCCTATACCTGGCAGCTCGCCGCGAACTCTCCCGGATTCCCGCCCGGTATGGGCTGGGATACCCACGGCCAAACCTCGACGACCGGTATCATAACCGGTGCGCCAACCACCACGGGAATCTATGATTTTACCGTTCAGGCCTCCTTCGTCAGCAGCATTGACGGTTCAACCAAGACCGCCGTGAAGGATTTATTTATTGAAATTGATCAGTGAGAGGCCCGGTCAAACGGGCCGGACATTCCATCCATTTAATTTAGAAGTTATGAAACGATATCTCATTTTAGTCGGCGCGCTCTTGGCGCTGGCCCGGGCGGCCTCCGCTCAGCCGAGTCTTGGGTACACCAACAACGGAACTGTTAGCTTTACGGTGGCCCAGGGAGCGCCCCAGATTGACGCGTACAATTTTGTTAATAACGGCGAGTTCAGCCTGCTGTTTAACACTTTTACCGGCGGTGGAAGCATTGACCTGAACGCCTTCGGGGTTCTTTTTGTGGATACCGCGTTGCCGCCATACTCGTTCTCCGACGTCACCAATTTCGTTAACCGCGGGTCCATGGTTTGCGACACCGGCTTCCGGTTTGATACGGAGCCGTCAAATATTGGCGTAACCCATGCCGCCGCATCTTTCACCAACTCCAACCTCGGGTCGATCACCGTCGGTTCGCTCAACAGCACCGCGCTTAGCGATTTTGTGTTTTTCGCGGGCCCGGGGTTCGCCTTTAACACGGGTGTGCCATATCTTCAGATCTCCGCCACCAACCTTTCCAGCCAGGGAACCTTGACTGGAGGGCTCAATAGCTACCTGGGTATTTCCGGCGGAGACGTGGACCTGTCCCGCGGCACGCTCCATATTCAAGGCTACGACGATACAAACATTTTGGAAAACGGCCTTAATGTCGGAATATTCGACGCCGAGTGGGGGCTGGGCCTCCAAACCAATCGCCTGAGCCGGTTCAACCTGACTCCGCCGAACATCAACAGCCCGATCTATACCTTTACCAACATTTACAATGTGACTGGTTTGGACGCTTTACCCGACTTTCAACCTGGCGTCGCACAGCCCTCATTCGAGGCCTTCGTCAATACGAACTTTGTGAATCAGTCGAATATCACTTACCAACTCGTTTTCGTTAATAACAACCTGCCCGGTGTCTCCGTCGATGTTCGCTTTCCGCAGATCGTGTTTCCAGCCGGGATACCCGACTTCGCCGTTCCGGTGATTCAATGGACCGCGCCGGTGACCAACAGCACGGTGATTAAACCGATCACGAATTTTCTTTACGCGCTGGACCTGTTCGGCGCCCAAACCAATTTCGCGATGGTGACCAATACCTATACCTTGGCCGGCTTTCCCCGCCCGGCGCCATTTAATTATCAGTTCGCCCGCAGCCTCGATGGGTTTATACCCCAGGGCGAGGAGTTTTTCGGGGACTTCGATCAGTTGCCTCCGGGCAATACCACGTATGACACCACGACTGAGACCAACATTCTCAAGTCGGCCTTCGGCGCAACCAACCAGTATTCCGATTACACTGTTAACATCCTGCCGGTGACCGCGACGCCGGACCCTGATTTAACCGGTTCCACCGTTACCAACAGCCCGGGTGACGTGGTTATTACCGCCACCGGTTCGCTCGACTTGACGGATTCGTCCATCAGCGGCGCAAACTACCTGAGCATACGGTCAACGAACCATTTCGTCGGAAGTTCCGGGGCGGCCATCAGCGCCCCGTATATCGACTATAATTTGGGCTACACCAACCCGAACGCCATGGTGATTACCAATCTTGTGGCGCCGTTTATTGCCCGCCTGGATGGTTCGGTTCAAATGTACAGCGCCCGGTGGACCAATACTGTCATGGGCGTCACCAACAGCTATCACGTTTGGATGGTTTACGCCAATTTGACTCCCGTCTCCACGCCGACAGTGGAAAACTTCATCCTGTCTCCAACCAACTTGGTCACACACCGACGGGGTGACGTTTTGATCAGCGATGCCATAACAATCTCCAATCGACTGAAGATTTCCGCTCAAAGCCTGACGCTGACGACCAACGCCCCGGGTGCCGCGGTTCCGTACGGGCAGCTTACGGTGGCCACCTACGGCCTGTCGGCCGCGACGCTGCCGGGTGTGATCTATCTCACCAATTGGGGCCAGATTGTGTCCCAAAACGTCTTGGACAATTTTACCAACTTTGTCAATCACGGCTCAAGCAGCTCCTCGGGATTCGGGGTGGCGGCGGATTATTTCGAGAGCACGGGCATTGGAGTGGCGACCACCAATCTGTATTACACTGGTACCATTAAAAACGCCGCCGTCATCTCCTCCACCAACGGTCCCATAAGCATCCAGGCGCCCACTGTGATACTGAGCCGGGGGGCGCTCGCCGCCGTAAGCACGTCCGGGGACATCACCATAAACGCGGGAAATCTGACCCTGAGCAATGAAACGGTTCAAGCCAGCGGGGCGCTCCTTATCAACGTCACGAATCAGCTAAATCCTTCCCCGGATGGTTCGGGTGCCTATTGGCCCAACTCTTTCACGGCCAATGACGGGTTTAGTGCGCTGGTAAAACCCGCGATCGGCGATCTGCTCGGCACCACCATTGACGACCTATGCCCGTCCGGCGCGCAAATCCGGCACACATGGGCGGGGATTGATTTGGGTCCGGATGCGGCCGGCTTCAACAATAACCTTGCGGTCGGACACCTCATTCTGGACGGCAATGGAAACAATTGCTCATTTTTCTTTACCGGCGTATCCGTCAGCAACGCCATTTACGTTGACGAGATTGATTTGCGGGATAACGCGACGAATATCGTAACCGCCAGCCAGGGATTCACGGCCCTCAGCATCGACTCGAACATGCGGATTTACTTTGCGGATGCGGTGATAAACGGCGGCGCGTTGGACGTCTCCCAGCGCTTGGACGGCCAGTATGGCGGTCGCATCCGTTGGGTGCGAAATTTCGCCGGCCAGTTCGGGGGCACGAATATCACCTACCCCAACGGTCTCACCTACACGTTTAACCGCGCCCTGGTGGACAGCACCACCATCGACTCCAACGGCAATGGAATCGTGAACGCTTACGACCCGTTCCCGATCAATGTCAATCCATCGGTTACCGTCAGCAATATGATCGCCACCATTAGTTGGGAGGCTGCTTCCAGTTCGACGAATTACGTCTATTACTCGACCAGTCTTTCAACAACAAACTGGACGTTGCTGACCTCGATCCCCGCGGGCCCGGTTAGCTCGCAGGTATCCGTTACCGATGCCGTGGGCGCCAATCACGCGCGGTTTTACAAAATTCAAATCGCGCAGTGAGCGGGGTGAGGCGTGGCAATATCGGGAATTCCGGCGGAGTGATCCGGAGCGCAGAAAAATTAGTTTTAAAATTCAGTATAATCGTTAGCAATATGCGTAATAAGCAAGTTTGTCGGTCGGGCAGCCCGGTCGATTTGAGCAGTGTCATGAAGTTAGCGGTGATGATGGTGATCGCCTTCGTGGGGCTTTCGGCACGGGCCCAGACCCCGCCGAACACTTATTTCACCAACGCCACGTCGATCGGCGGATTGCCCGGCTCAACCAGCGAAAGTGACGTCGGGGCGACCAACGAAGTGGGTGATCCTTCGATCGCGAACAATCCCCCCGCCGCTGTCGTTTGGTACGCGTGGACGGCGACCCAGGCCGCGTCCGTGGAGTTTGACACGGAGGGGAGCAGCTTTGACACCGCAATGGGCGTTTACACGTCATCAACCCCGACGCCGACGCTGGCCAGCCTCAACTTAGTCGCCCAAAACGATGATGTTGCGTTTCCCACGGACTTGACCAGCCGCGTCACTTTCACCGTCATGGCGGGAGTCACCTATTATATCGGAATCGATGGCTGGCAGGGTGCCACCGGGGATCTGGTTTTGAACTGGAGTTCGGTATCGAGTGTGTTTGCCGCGGGCCAGTTTCAATTGGTCGCGCCGTACTCGGTTCCCACCCAGATGCCATTTGATCCCGCGCAGGAGGGGGATTTTTGGTTCACCAATGCCATGGGGCGCCCGTTGTATATTTTCAGCGAAAATGAGTCGGGATTTGTCGAGGGGTATCCCGCCCCTCAGGAGGCCTTTATGGCCCAATCGCCCCCCCGCATCACCGTGCAGCGCACCGGCGGCATCGCGGGGCGCGTCGAAGTCTCCTATCAAATCGAGTCTTGGGCTTACACGGACATGATCTATACGAACGTCTTCGGCACAAACTATTTTTTGACCAACGGGTCAAGCTTCACCAATATCTTTCTTACCAACACGGTAGTCACGAACGTGCTCCAACAGATGGATAATACCGGCAATTTTATTTATCTCGTTAACTATACCAATTTCTTTAACTCGGTTACGAACGCCAACGGAATGATTACGACGTTCATGACCAATTACGGGACGAATTTCGTCGCGCCATTCCCATGCACCAATATGATCGTGGCGGGCGCGTCCAACATGCCACCCACCAATGTGACGATAACGCAGATATTCTGTGTTAACTTCCCTGTCTTCATAACCAATGTGCCCTCCGCGGACGACGGTGTCGACTGGTTCGATTTTGGACCAATTACCGGCGTGGTGGATTTTTTAGATTATCAAACCAGCGCCGATATAACCGCCTTGGAGTTGGGTGGAAACTTTTCGCCGTTGCCACTGGTGCCGAACCGGTTGATTTATGTCTGGCTTACCGGGGCTACGCTGGCTCCGGGCGAGTCCCAAAACCTCGCGCCGCCGACCATCGGCGGACCGGCCACGGACTTCAACGAACCTCCCGGCGTGGGGCTAATCAATATACTTAGCACCAGTACCCTGGAGTTGCATTCCACGGACCCGTATCCAAATCCGCTCAATCCATTTTTCCAAACCAATACCATCGTAAATTTTGACAAGGTTTACGTCCGGGACTGGGAGGGGAACGGGCCGTTTATCGATGCGCCCACCAATCGCCAGAAGATGGTCACGGTCGGTGTGATTATAACCGGGACGAACTTGGGGTCATGCAGTGTCAGCTACCGCATGGATTATACCCCGGCCGGAAATAATACCTATAACACGTTCCCCACGGTGCCGGGGTCCGACTACGCGACTCCTCTCGGCGAGGATCCTCCCAGCAGCCAGTTGTTCGATTATCTTCCCGTCACCGGAACACTTAATTGGGCTCCCGGCGAGCCCCCGGAGGTGTTCTTCTCATTCACGGTTACGAATGACGGCGTCGTCGAGTTCAACGAGGATATTATCCTGCAATTATACGGCGCAAACGGTTGTGTCATCGGTCAGGTACCAAACCAGACATGTACCATTACGTTTAATGACCAGCCGGCTGGCGCGCAGGACCGCCTTTACAATGAAAGCGGCTCGAATTTAACTGACCCGCCGTTTAACAACCAACCGGGGGCCAACGGCGAGGTATTCGCGCTGGCGGTCCAGCCGGACACGGGCGACACGCTGATCGTCGGAAACTTCTCGGCCTATAACACGACTCCGCGGAACAACCTCGCCCGGATAAATACCGATGGTTCGCTCGATACGAGCTTTTTGGACATCCCCAATCTCGGCGCGAATAACACGATCAACTGTCTCGCGCTGATAACCAATGGCACGTCGGTGCAGAGTATAATGATTGGCGGGCAATTCACGTCTTTCAACGGTACCAACCGTTATGGCCTGGCCCGCCTGGATGCCCAGGGGAATCTGGACCCGACCTTCCAGGTCGGTTTTGGATTCACCACCGCGCCGGGCGTTCCGGGATCGGTGTTGAGCCTGCTGGTCCAACCCGACGGCGAGTTGCTCGTGGCGGGTAATTTCAAATATTACAACGGAACCAATTGCAACAACCTTGCCCGCCTGAACCGGGACGGAACCTTGGACACAAACTTTGTTTTCGGGCCCGGCCCCAACGGCGCCATCAACACCGTCGCCCTTCAATCGGACGGGCGAATCATCATTGGCGGTCAATTCACGCAGGTAAACAATACCAACTACAACTATGTCGCACGGTTGAATACCAATGGGACGTTGGATACGACGTTCTCCCCGGGTAACGGCCCCGACGGTCCGGTGTACACCGCGGCGGTACAGTCAGATGGCGGGATTGTGATTGGCGGCAGTTTCCAAAATTTCAATTTAATCCCGCGGTCGTCGATTGCCCGGATGACCTCGAACGGAACGCTGGACGAATCTTTTGGGGTGGGAACCGGTGCCGATGATGATATCAATACGCTTTTAATCTATCCGGATACTGACGCAACCAACGTCGGCAAGATCCTTATCGGTGGCATATTCAAATCCTACAACCAAACCCGCCGGGTGGGCCTCGCCCGCTTATTCCCGGACGGTTCGCTCGACACAACCTTCATGGACACCGCCTACAACCAGTTTGCGGGGCTCATAAACCACTTTTACAATCAGGATCTGGAACCCAAGAATTATCTGCTTAGCCTGGGTTTGCAGGCGGATGGAAATGTCATGATCGGCGGCAGTTTTCAGCAATTGGGAGGTGATGGATTCATCCCCACCCTGGGCGAAACTTGGAGCGGTCCCTTTGCGGCCGGCGGGGCGCGGGATAGTATCGCCCCGCGGGCCAACGTTACGCGGGTAATCGGCGGTGTGACTCCCGGACCCGGCAACATCACTTTCAAGCACGACAGCTATTCGGCTGATATTACCGGGGGTTCGGTGTACGTCACGCTGGTTCGGACCAACGGGTTTGGCACCAACGGCGATTGCCTGGGCACGGCATCCGTTATTTTCAGCACCACCACCCCGGGGGCCGGAAC
>Ga0206847_10210_pt1 | contig 19669 bp, 17 predicted proteins | sample Alteio_BWOrgCont_17_FD_152880 | JGI IMG/M metagenome (GOLD analysis project Ga0206847, IMG submission 152880) | Enriched cells from forest soil in Barre Woods Harvard Forest LTER site, Petersham, Massachusetts, United States -... | ecosystem: Environmental > Terrestrial > Soil > Temperate forest >... | reverse complement strand
GGAAATCCCATCTTTAGTAATTCTGGCGCGTGGAACCAGCGTGGGCAAAAAGGAATTCTTGCTTCTGGACTCGCCACGGTTCGGCAAATCCGATTCGTTCGGGGTGTGGTCGGGACCGAGAGAGCTTGGCCGTGTACAACAGAGTTGTTCAGAAGATGAAAGAGCCGACCTGACTCCAGGCGGTCTCCAGGAATCGCTCTGTGACGCCAGAATTTGTTCCAGAGTCAGGGGAGGGGCAAGATCGTTTCGAAGGTATGGCTCGGGCTAGTAGGTTGGCATCTGTGATTTCTACGACCGTGTTGTGTTGCAAGTGCAGGATATTGCATCCGTCAACCACAGCGTGACAAAGGATCAATCCTTTCCCAAGATAAGTATTCGGAAGAACAGACGACGTTTTGACCAGAGTGTCGCGGTCGACTTCGCAACCGCCTTCCAGATTGGTGAAGCGCGAGATCAGTACGCCTTCCCGGACCTTGGTTCCGCGGCCCACGGAGGCTGGTGCGATGATCCGAGCACGCCGATGTACGCGCGCTCCGTCGCCAATCCAAACTCCTGGTTTTACCTCATATCCGGCTGGACGCATCGCACAGCGCGAGAGTAAGGCATCGGCCACCAGGCGGCGGTAGTCGCGAGCATCCCGTAAATCATTTACATAGCCTTGCAGAACGTGAGGAGCCGCATGCATGCATCTTGCTTCCACTATGTCTTCGCATCCGGCCATCCCGGCCTTTCGAACTTGATCGGCGCCAAGGATCCACCCGGCCAAACTGCCCCGAGGATTTGCGATCGGGGTCAATGATTGATTTTTGGCCCGGTGGAAGCGCACAAGATCCGCGATATCAAATTCCGCGTATGGCCCAATCTTGAGTAATAGAACGGTGTCAGCGCCCTGCTGTAGGCATTCTTTTACCGCACGTCTTGCCGTGGACCAGAGACTGGTCGGCTGCGCAGCCAGATTCACCCGTGTTTGTCGTGTGGATGGAGGCAACAGGAAGGACCACTGGTCTTCGGCCACCACGGTGATCGCTTTGAGCCCGGCCCGCTGCAGCCTAACGATAGTGCGTTCAAGAACAGACGGCCCCAGAATTTCCCAACATGAAATTGGGCCGGCCGCAGGGATTTGTTGCGCCCGTCGATGCCCAGAAGGGTCATCTTGTCCCACGATCTCTGCAGCACCCGGCGTCGAAACTAGAATCACACATGCAATCATGAATACTCTATTGAACCCTTTGATATCGATAACGTTTCGGAAACGCTGAGCGTTTGCTCCCGCACTTTGCTCATCCCCCGCTGACACTTACACCTTAGAAAACAGCGGAGAGCAGAGCCATCCGGCGCTACCTGTACCGCAGTTGGTGGTTTCCCGTAGCGCCAAGTGAGTTGGCTGATCAGGACGGGCCTTAGGGTAAGGAGACTGTTTGATTCCCGCTCAAAATGCGGAAAAGAAGCAGCCAGCGCTTGACGTTGGTGGTCATCAGAAAATTCTCTTTCACATGTTCCCGACCGTTTTCTCCCAGGCGCCGTGCAAAATCCGGGTGGGTCAGCAGATAACGGATCTGGTAGCCGCACCCTTCCACGGAGTGGACCAGGACTCCGGTCAGTTTGTGAATGATCTGGTTGGGGATGCCTCCCACGGCGCCCGCGATGGTGGGCTTGCCCTTCCAAAGGGCTTCGGTAACAGTAAGGCCAAAGCCCTCCTTGATTGACTTCTGCACGACCAGGGTTGAGGCGCGTTGCAAGGCATTGATCTCCAAAGCGCACCATGGAGGCAGATCAAGAATGATAATGTCAGGATCATTATCTGCAGCGACTTTGACTTCCTGCAATACCGCGGCGCCCTCAGGATCGTCAGTTGCCCCGCCCCCGGCCATTACCAACTGGCAGTCCACGTACTTCTTGGCGAGTTTATAAGCCTGAATGACCCCAACAGGATCTTTCGCCCGGTCAAAGCGCGATACCTGGGTCACGATGGGACGGGAGCGATCGATCTTGAATTCGTCGCACACTGCCTGGATTGTGGAGTCGTCGAGTTCCTTGTTCTTTTCTGAAAGAGGATCGATGCAGGGATAGAAGAGGTACTGCAATATAGGAAGCTGGCGTGAAAACGACTGAGAGGAAAAGATAGCAGCGTCAAACTGCTCGACGAACGTGCGCAGAAAATCCCACACCTGCGGATGAGGATGAGAAAGATCAATATGGCATCGCCAGACCCAGTGCGAAGAAGTGTCCCTGCGAGCCCGAACCAGAGCAGCGGGTTGAGGATCGTGAATGACAACCATGTCCTCGGGGAATTGCATCCGCTGCCTGTTTTGCTCGTTGTACATAAGAAAGATTTCCTGCGCATGTTTGGTGAGTTGGTAATCATTTCCTTGCAATGCGTTGTGGAAGGCTTTTGTCACCTCGAAGAAATCGTTGCCCCCTGTGATGACGTCCCAGTGAGTGGCCACTTCCAGCTCCGTCAGCAGAGGCACCAGGCGGTTTAGCATCTCAGCTACCCCGCCGCCGACTGCCGTCGAGTTCACCATCTTGACAGTTTTGCCTTTTAGGTCGCGTGCCAGGAAACGCAACGCATCCAGGTTGGCCTGACCAATAACGCTCTGATAATCGTCCAGGTGGGGTGGAGGCGGCGGAGCAGGGGGAGTGCGGAAATCTCTGAGCGGCTGCTTATCGCCGGGGGCAGAACGCCGAGTTGGAGCGGTCACCGGACGTTGCGAATGATCCACGGGTGCGGATCCTAGTTGCGAAGGTTCCGACGTTATGCTTTCGGTGAGCTGCTCCATAGGCTTCATGGTTTTAAACTCGATCTATCGAAGAGCCCTTTCTACAATACGGATAATCTGCTGGCGCACGTTTTCCATCGTCGCCGTGTAAATGTCGATGCGGTTTACCGATCGTGCCGCATCTGGAAGGCTCATTTCCTCCAGCAACCATTGCGAAAAATCATTGGACATTAGTTTCAACCGCAGCCGGGCTTCAATGAAATGATGGTGGATGGAATGCAAGCTGACCCGCTTGAGGCCATCGACAAATCCTGCCAGAGTGTCGGGGATGAAGTCGGTGGGAAGAACCACGATATCCGCCGCGCAAAAATAGAACGGCTCCTGCGCTGGCCGCGCAGCTGCTGTGGGGTTTTGAAGCACGTAAGATTCAAGAATGCTGACCAGATGCCCGCGCAGATCCTCGATTGCAGTGAATTCTCGTACGTCGACACCGGCCAGGCGTTCCCCCAACGCCGGCTCATTGCATTTCGATAGGGCCCAGTGAGCGAAATCATTCGAGAAACCCTGACGAATGAAATGGTGTTCCTGCAGGGTCCTGAAGGTGTGCTGAAAAACCGAGTCCGACGGACAGCGCCGCAATGCCTCCAGCAATTCCGCGAGGGTCGTTGCTTTCTCGCGACTGATGCGCAAAAGGTGTTCTGAGGTATTAAAGTAAAATGGTTTTCGCGCCGTTTGCGGTTGTGGCTCTGTAATCTGTGCAGTGGTCATAGTTCCCTCACTCTGACGGGTTTCTGCTCTCACCAAGCGCTTCATGACGGCAACAGGCGTCGCGCCAGCGAGTCAGAAACTTCAGCAATTCCTCTGGCGGTTTGAGCCACAATCTGGCGGACGTGTTCCTCCACTCGGGACGCACCAGCACGCTCAACCCTCGACTCCCAACGGCATGGAAGGCCCGTTCGTCGGTTGCATCATCGCCCAGGTAGGCGATGGGAGAATCGCGGTCCATCTCCCCGATTACCGTGCGAACCGCGTCGCCCTTGTCCATGTCAGCCACCCGCATTTCAACTCCACCATCGAACTCCAGCACCGACATCGAGGCATTTTGAGCCAGCGGGAACCACCCACGTAATACTCGCTCCCGCACTTCGACCGCTCTGGACTCAGGCAGTCCACGCCAGTGAACGGCAACGCCTCCGGGTTTAAGTTCGGCGAGATGTTGGAAGCCCTGTTGCGCCAGGAACCCGCTCGCATCCGACAATGCTCGCGATACATTGGGAGCCAAACGTGGCATCTCGCAACTCCCGTCCGGCATTAAGCGTTGCAAGCCATGAGCTCCCCAAACCTCGGGGACGGGGTCAATTCCCAGGAGGGAAGCGGCCTCAGGCGCGCTCCGTCCCGTTACAATGACCACGCGTGTACGTCCGCTGGCCATGATTTCCTGCAACAGCGGAACGACCTCCGGGTAAGGAAAAGCCCGCTGCCGGTCGGTGGAGAACGGCGCCAATGTCCCGTCGTAGTCGAGTAGCAGAGCAGAACGCCGAGCACAAGCTACGCCCTCTAGAAACTGATCCAATTCGGTCTGATTGTCCACCAGGGGCATCACGTTCTCAGTCGTCATAAAACAGGAGCAAGCGCCTGCACCTTTTCTTTGCTTTCTTCTGAAACATCCAGGCGCAGCTCGCAAAGTTCTTCGATCAGGCTCGCGGCCCAGCGGTACACGTTGTGTTCCCTTACCACCTTGCGCATTCTCTGCATACGTAACTCTTTTTCTTCTGGATCCATCTCCAACGCGACACGGATCGCCTCGGCAGTCTGATCGATGTCGTAGGGGTTCACCAGCAATGCGTCCCGCAATTCCCGTGCAGCGCCGGTGAAGCAACTGAGGATCAAAACTCCGCGCTCATCCGGACGCGCCACCAGGAATTCCTTGGCAACCAGATTCATGCCGTCATGCAGGGAAGTCACCAGGCACAGGTCAGCCGCGCGGTAGTAGGGTTGAATCTCCTTATGGCTGTGCTGACGATTCAAGAAGACGATGGGCTTCCACCGTTCGGTCTGAAAACGCCAATTGATGCGTTCGGACTCAGCTTCTACCTCGGCCAGAAGGTCGTGATAGCGCTTGATGTGGGTGCGACTGGGCGCTCCGATCTGCACGAAAGTGAACTGTCCCTGATATTGAGGCCACCGTTCCAGAAAACGCTCGATGGCCAGAAAGCGTTCCAGGATGCCCTTAGTGTAGTCCACCCGATCAACACCCAGACCGAGGAAAGCAGTCTCGATGGATAACACCTTCAGCAGGCCAGAACGCTCGATGTAGCTCGGAACCTCAGTTTCGTCGGCAGTGTCCCCTTCAGGGAAGTCGACACTGATGGGGAACGGTTTGACGGTCGTAAGATGGTCGGAACGCCTTACCGAAAAGTGCTCCCAGTCGACGCGCGACTCCAGGGTGCGGTCCACTGTCTGCAAGAAATTATTGCAGTGCGATTGAATGTGAAACCCAATCAGGTCCGCGCCCAAAAGTCCATCCAGTAGTTCACGCTGCCACGGGCAGATGCCGAATGCTTCCGGATTCGGCCATGGGATATGCCAGAAGATTGCCACCCGGGCATCCGGCCTTACTTGTTTGATCAGACGAGGCAAGAGCGCGAAATGGTAGTCCTGCAACAGCACTACCGGTTTGTCGCTGCCTGCCATTTCTCCGAGTATGGCTTCTGCGAACTTGTGATTGACCGTCTGGTAGTGCTCCCAGTCGGAAGCACGGAAGATTGGCCGCGTGTGCGCGATATGGCAGAGAGGCCACAGCCCCTCATTGGCAAATCCGTAATAATAGCCTGCTTCCTCATCTTTACTGAGCCAGACGCGACGAAGGGTATAGTGGGGATCTTCTGGAGGCACACGCAACCGGTTTTTCGCGTCCACGGTTTCCAGATCGGCATCTCCGCTGCCATGCGCCACCCAGGTTCCGTCACAAGCACGCAATACGGGTTCCAATGCGGTGACCAAACCGCTGGGCGGCACCGTGACCTCCCATGTTTTACCCCGGCGAACATGGATGTAGGGCTCGCGATTGGACACCACAAAAAGGCGCCCGCCATCCAGGTGAGTTCGGACGTGCACCCCGAGGCGCTCGGCCGTCCACAGGGATTCCGAGGCTTCACGCAAACGAGCCTCGTTCTCCGCCGCAGAGCGCGCCTGGGTAAGGCTTTCCGCAAGTGTGGCGACCTCATGCGCGAGTGGATGGAAAAGTTGAAAGTCCGGGACCCGCTGGCGTGAAGAAATCTTTCCCGTGCGCAGCGCACGGATCCACTGTGCCGTTCGGGCAATGGGCCCCGTAATACTCCAACGCACGATCAACAGGGTGATGACCATGATGAGAAACACATATGCCATTGCACTCAGGAAGGTCTCGCGCCAGATGCGCCGGCCTTCGGCATTGATGTATCCGGCATCGTGGACAATGGCCAGCCCCCCTATGACGTCGTCTTCGTGGTGAAGGGGCAGAGCATAAATGTGCAGAGAGGTTGCGCCTGCTCTTTGAAAAACGCCCATTCCACGATTCTGCTTCAGAGATTCGGGGACGACTGGTGGAGCGGTCTCGAGGACTTCTACCAAATCCTTGGTGACGGCGATCGGCTTTCCGTCTTTGTCGTATATAGCCAGACCCGCCAGATGCTCGCGGTTGCTGAAACGCCCTACGGTGCGTTGCAATTCCCGCGTCGCGCCTTTTTCCAAGTCGCGCTCCACCGTTCCTGCAAGGCCTTCGCCCAGAACTTCGGCGCGACGTTCCAGATCCTTGCGGAGACCCCGCTTCTCCATCAATACCTCGTAATAGGAGGAAGACAGCGAGACCAGAGTAATCCCAACGATCAGTGCAACGATCAATCGGACGCTTAACAATCGCATGTTCACTGGTCTCCGGGAGAATGCTGGCGGAATGACTCCACACTTCCTGCAAAGGTTCCGCCCTTCACGCTACACCCGTGGATCGATCTTGCGTTCCGCGTATGATCATCCACTGCACATCTTTCCTGGAACAGGGACTGGCAACCACGTCAAGCGCCCCGAGTTCTATGGCCTCGCGGCGGGCCCCATCACTTTTCACATCCGAAATCATTACGACCACGGGTGCTTTAGGAGCAATGGACAGCACATCCCGATAAGTCCCGTCTTGCAGATGGTCCGCACAAAAGATGATGGCAAGGCCTGGCTTGGACAGAAGAGCGTGGGATTCCTGTACCGACGAACACGCAATAGTCTCGATCATCCAACCGCCGGCCACCTCCTCTATCACCCGGCGATTTTCCCCTTCTGAACACACCAACAGGACTCGCTGTTTGACAACCGTACCTACCCCCTGCCGCGCTCATCTGATCGATGTTCGCTGGTTGCTCACATCCAACCTGAGCCTAAATCGGCAGAAGGCTAGATCGAAATAAGGTGAACCCGGTAAATAAGTCGCCAAAGCCCCTTACCTGTAGAATGCAAAGCATCCGGGTGCCACGTGCTCCTGCGCGCGAAGTCTTAAAAGACCTGGACGATGCCGTTTCGCACAGCGTACAGGGTCAAGTCGGCCACGGAATGCAGATCGAGTTTGCGCATGATGTTCGTCCGGTGGGTTTCCGCCGTCTTTACACTCAGGTTCAATGCCACAGCCACTTCCTTGCTGGTCTTTCCCTCCGCCACAAGTTGCACCACCTCTCGCTCACGCGGAGTCAGACGATTGTTGGAAACAGGCTCGGCCTCTCGGAGCGGATTCAAATATCCGTCTAGTACCAACTCAGCGACTTTTGAGGTGAAAAACGTGCCGTGGCGCTGTAAGGCCTCGACCGCCGCAATCAGGTCGCGGCCGGCATCTGATTTAAGTAAAAAGCCTCGAGCTCCTACCGCCAATACGTCGCGGACAACCTGTTCAGAGTCGTGCATGGTCAGGATCAGGACGCGGGCGAGCGGACAGTTTTCGGCAATTTGCCGTGCCGCATCGAGTCCGTTCAGCTTGGGCATCCCGATGTCGAGCAGGACCAGATCAGGCTTCAGATCTTTGGCTCGCTCCACTGCCTCGCGCCCATCCTCTGCCTCGCCAACGACCTCCCATCCAGGGTGGTCTTCGAGCAGTGTCCGGACTCCGCGGCGCGCGACTTCGTGATCGTCAGCAATTAGAATTCGGAATGCATTCATAACCTGCCTCCCGACGAAAGTGGATCCGCGGGTGTCTCCTGGACGACTCGCGATTGCCGGAAAATGTGATGCGCAAGCCCCGTGTTCGAATTGCGAGTGTTTTTCTGTACGACCCGGGATTTGTTGTGGTAAACAGAACGATCCCGCATCAAGCAAATTGGGGAGTTGTACGCGCATAGGTTTGCACTTAACCCAGCACAAAGCGTGCCAAATGCAAAACCTCGTGAAGATTCATGGACTTTGCTTAAACCTTCCGAGTGTGAAGGGGGCCGCACATTGTTCTGACGGGTAAATTCTTCTTGTTTCCGGACCTTCCACAGTTCGGAGTTCCTGCAACACATACTCAAGAAACGTTTTGTGTTCGTTTTAAAGGACCAGCGTGTTTTATTTGGACCCGGGAGAGGAGTCTGCATAGCGAAGCGACTGGGGCTGGGGAGATTTTACACACGAACTTTATGAGACCATCTCAATTTAAGAACAGGTTAGCCCTCTGGCACGGAACTTGCTTCTCTATCTGGCAGAACTTATCCAAAGACGAAGGAGGCGAAGAGTGGCTCAAAAACGCCTGCATTGGCGCGATCTGTGTATGGTTGCTGCTGAAGAGCGTGACTCTGACAAGCTAGCCTCTCTGGTGAGGCAGATTATCCAGGCCATTGACGAGCGTAATCAGTCTCGTCAACTGAGGCTTTCCTCTGAGTCCGATGTGTCAGGAAACATCAACGCTGCCTGGCTACACCCTTCGCAGCAGAACCAGGATTAGCAAAACCATAACCACCAATCCGAGACCGCCGCTGGGATAGTATCCCCAGCCGGTGCTGTATGGCCAGGTAGGTAATGCGCCGATAAGCAGCAGAATCAGGACAATCAGCAGAACAGTTCCCAAAGTGCGTTTCTCCATTTCCCGGTGATTCAGACCTCAAATAGCTTCAGAAACAACGGCCAGGTTTTCTGCCTGGCCGTGGTCAAGTGTTTATTTTGCTTGAGCGCTTGCCGAAGTCGTCTCGCGACCCGCTGGCTCTGTCAGTTGGCCCTGTTGCCGTGCCTGAGTAGAGTACTTCTTGACCGCCGCTAGGAAGGGTTCGCTGTCCGTTGGAGCAGGAACCTTCCCGTCGAGGATGTCGGCAAACGGAACTATTTTCCCGTACAGAATCTGAGTTTCATCCTTGTCCTGAGTAATGGCTGAGCCATTCAGATCGATCCCGGCAAAAATGCCGCGGGCACGGGAGTAGGTCAGTACCTCAGCTTTCATCTTCCAGTCCGTATCGGCAGCGGTATCGCGCCCCACTGGTCCCGCGGCAGCGGAAGCGTCGGCACCGAGTTTGAACTTGCTTGAAAGCAGTTGCTGCATTCCCTTCTCGTTGGTGACGACCATCACCAGGTCCACGGCCTGTCCGCCGAGTTGCAAACCCCAGCTTCCACCCGTGATCGTGATGGGTGCCGGTGCGCTCCAGCCGTGTTCGGTTTTGCAGGTTGCCACTCCCTTTCCGTGGTTGCCGCCGAATACGAGCGCGATCTTGACCATCGAGGGGATGACCGCGATGCACGTGGAGTCGCGCATGACTTTATCAGGGATTGCTTTGTCTGGGGTTTTCATGATTTCATCGAGAACATTCCCCGCGGACACGATCCGCTTGTCGATGTCGGACTGGCCCTTGTCATCCGCCGCCCAGTTCATACTGGTGAGAACCAGGACTGCGGCGCCGAGCGCGAGAAGATATTTCTTTGCTAACCCATTTCCGAATTTCATTTCCAGCCTCTTTTTCTGTGCCCCGGTTGAGCACGCAGGATCGTCATCTTTCGATCAAAATCTAGCCCCGAGCGCATCCTGATTCCATCCGGTCGGCGCGGTACCTTCGACGAACCCACACCGTAGCAGTCCGAACTCTTTACCCATGGGACTCGACAAGTTGCGGTTGCATTCGCCGGCAGGCATCCAACGGCAGACTCCAGTCTGTGGCCTGCGGTGAGATACGGGCTTTGCCAGCACCGGCAGGGACGTCATCACACAGTTCTTCATATCGCGGCACCGGCGGGCGGGCGAGCAGTTCTCGGATGCGCAGTTTCGCCTTATGCAACTGCGACTTCGAATTTCCCGTGGAACAACCGAGAAGCTCCGCGATCTCTCGATGCTCATAGCCTTCCACTTCGTGCAGCAGAAAGACGGTGCGATAACCGTCGGGAAGTTCCCGAATCGCTCGGATCAACGTGATCCGGTCGATGCACCCCGCCAGACAATAGTCCAGCGTTCCATAATCGCGGCGGACTGGCTTGGCGTCCCCATGGCTCTTCTGAGGTTCATCTAACGAAAACTGGCAGAGCGATTTTTTGCGGAAATGCATCAGCACTGTATTCACTGCGATGCGATAGAGCCACGTCGAAAGCGCGGAGTCCCCGCGGAAGGTGGCGAGCTTGCGGAATACCTGCAGAAAGGCATCCTGGGTAAGATCCTCGGCTTCCGCGGTGTTGTTGGTCATGCGCAAACAAAGAGAATAGACGCGCGTCTTGTGGGTCTGGAATAGAGTGGCAAATGCATCCGCATCGCCTTGCTGCGCTCGCTTGATCAGATCAGAATCCAATTGGGCACTACTTGCAGATTCACTGTTCACTGGCGTCTCCTTTCAAGAAACGTCCAATACGGTCGTCCAGGTCAAATGAGTTCTGGATCGTTTTCACAGTGAGGAGCGTAAACACGCCGGCGAAATTGTTCTATCCGGTGCTGTCTGTATGAGCTTCATGCTGTTGCTGTACCGGATGGGGCTGAGAAGCGTTACGACAACAATGCCCTGGCGACCAATTTCCCCGGCGTTTGTCTCAAGAGATGTTGAGGACTGGGATGACCCACGAGAATCTGGACAAGATCCACACCAAGGCACAATCGTGAAGAGCGAGGCTCCTGGCTAAGGAGAATTCAACTCGAAGTTACAGAGTCGCGTGGATTGGCGGATTCAGTTTGTTGGCTCATGATCCGCACACGACATTGCTCTTCTATTGTGCCCACCAAATCGAGCAGGAGCGGGTCGTTCGGAAACAGCCGGCTCCTGCTTCTCGCCTCTTTTACCCGAGTGAGGAACGAGGCATCGATTGCCCGCTACAGCAAATAGGATTCAAGGTTACAGGCGAATCCGGATCGTAATCAAACCGTTGCGACGCTTATCCTGAAGCGACATATCCAACTGAAACTCGTATCGAGAGCACATATGCTTCACCGGGTTTTGAGGTTCTCGCTGATTGCAATTGTGGCCGCCATTCTGGGCTTCGGGGGTTTGCCCGTGGCAGGGGTAGTGCTATCGAAACTCTTACTCATCATTTTCATGGTGCTGTTCGTGATCACCCTGGCTAAGCACCTGACCCGCAGCACAAGCTAAAGCAGATCGCTGCCGACGGTGACGGAACCTGATGGGAAAGGCCAGTAGGGAATCCCGCAGCGAAGAATACGGAATCAGCCCGATATCTCAGATCAGAGGAGAGAGTTATTTTGTATATGCCCCAACGCGAAGGGAACGGAAGGCGGGCGCTGGTTAGACCCTCTCCACATTGTTGCTAGCGCCCGTCTCCTCCCGAACTTCCTTCCGCCTGACATACCGAATTACAGGATCGTAGGGGATCGAGGATGAATCGCAACAACCAGATCACTCAAGGAGATTGAAAATGAAGACGCCATGCTGGCGAACTCAGGCCCTTAACTTGCTCACATGCGCCGTGATAACGCGCCAATCTTCGCAATAGGGAATGTTTCGTGAATTGCGTCTGGGAAGCCTGTTTTTTCAGTCAAGCGGCGGAGGGCTGCTCAATGGAGCGCCCGCACCGGTATACATTCCGCAAGGCATTCAGGGAATACAGTGCGTTGTCCACAGCCTCCTCCTCTTCGATGTTGTCCCCAGGCAGCTGAAATAGCTCTCGTCCTCGAACCGCCAGCGCCCGCTCCGCTGCGGTGATGCGCTCCGGAAGCCTGGTGGTGTCAGGTTCCAAAAGAGCAGCCAGGTAAAGCGCCTTCCAGGTATTGTCAGCCAAGGACTTGGAGATAGTCTGCATAAGCCCACCCTTTCCGCACAGAGACGACTTTCTCGCTAAGGAAAATATGTGACGGTGATAACGCAAACTTAACGCAATCGGGTTAGCGATCAATCAGGTTCTTACTGTAGAGACAAGATCAGGTGGTTACTGTATTGAGTTCTGAGTTAACAGCACAAATATCGGCAAGAACTTTCTGCCTGGTGCGTAAAAGCGACTACTAACCGGGAGCAGAAATCCAGAGAATTTTGCCACGATGCTTCTATGCAGACTTTATCTGTAGCTTGAAAAACATGGATTTCGAGAATTATTTTGTTGTTTTTGTCGATGACGTTCTTGGGAAAACAGAAAATGTGGAGTCACCGGCCAGGTTTGGCATTCTGCTTGCCTCCGGATGAATGAGGAAAAGAAAACCATGAGAATGCAAAAAAGATTCGGACATCTCTCGTTAGCAATTGTTTTGGCGCTGGTCGTGGCCGCTCAGTTGGAAGGGCAAAGCAAACCGGCATCAGGATCTGGCACAACCCGGCCAACTCACACCAGCACGGCACCAACAACTGGTCAGGGACAGACCTCGAATGCTGCGTCTGGGACAAGCTCTTCCGGCGTAAGCGCACCGTCACAGAATAACAACCCAGGCACAGCTCCTTCGACGGCGCCGACTACGACTCAAACCCCTGGCACCGTTACACCAGCACCCGGAACCACTAGCGGCGCTATTCCCGGTGTAACGATGACACCGGGATCGGGCACCACAACCGCACCGATCCCCGGCGAAACCATCACCCCTAGTCCGGGGACCACGAGTGCTCCAATTCCAGGCATGACGACGGCGGGTCCCGGTACCGCGAACGAACCAATTCCAGGCATGACGACGGCTCCCAACGGAACGGCGGAACCAGCTTCGCCCGCACCCACACAACCCGTGAATCAGGGTTCGTCAACACCGTCGACGACGACTTCAACTCCGCAAACAACCGCATCACCCGGGACAGCGGGGTCGGGATCACCACAAACTCCACAACCGTAAAATGCTACATCAATCAAATTGTGCTGGTCGGGGCGGTGCCGAAACATGGTTCGCCCCTTACATTCCTCTGGGAACTGAACTTTGGCTAAATCTTCCGGTCAGTGGGCACCCGCATTCGCATAGTACCCACTGCGAGTGCGGACGGTTAGTTTGCGATAGCTTCGCGCTTGCGCCGTGACCTGAATGGTTCGGTATCCGGCATTTTGCCTGGGATTGTCTGGCTTGTACCCAATGGTGTACTGGCTGCGAATGTCGCGGGCCACGCTTCGAGTGATGTCGTCTACCTCATCCAGTTCTTTCGGGAAAAACGCAACTCCACCAGTGCTGTCCGCCAAACTTTGCAACGCCTCGATGCCCGATTTCTGAAGTTCTTCGCCAAGCAGCCCGACAGCATAGAGCGTTGGCCCGTTCTCTTGCTGCAATCGGCGAGTAGCCTGCTGCAAGGTTTCCTGACTGGCGTTGTCGCGGCCATCCGTAATCACCAACAACACCTTTCGATCGATGCGGGGATTGTTCTTCAGGTGGACAGCGGAAGCGACGATGGCGTCATAGAGCGCCGTGCTGCCTTGCGCGGAGACTTTCCCCAAAGCTTGTTGGAGCAGGTTGATATCGGATGTAAAGTCCTGGTCGAGATAGGAGTCCCGGCTGAAGTTGACCACGAAAATCTCATCCTTGGGATGGCTCGCTCGAATCAGGTTGAGCACTGCCTGATTCACCTTGTCTCGTTTTTCGCGCATCGAGCCGGAGTTGTCGACCACAATGCCCATCGCCACCGGAACATCCTCGCGGTGAAATGAGGTAATCTTTTGGGGCACGCTGTCCTCAAACACCGAGAATGCCGTTCGATCCAGATTCGTGACCAGGCGCCGCCGCTCATCGACGACGGTGGCATGCAGGATTACTTCTTGGACTTCTTTCTTGAAAACGAACCCGCTGTCTTGGGTATCAGCCGGCGTCTGGTCGTCAAGCCGCGAAATAGGTGGCATGGCGTCATTGCTCTGTGTTGCTGGGGCGCCATTGGGGACGGAGGCGGGCTCAGGGACGCCGGTTGCGCCTGGGGGTGGAGGCGAAGAGGATGTTTGCCCTCTGCTCTCGCCCGTTGTTGCAACAAGAACGAGGCATATACCGACAACCGTCACCAAACTTAGCCACCGCTGGAATGGAGCGCAAACACAACCAGGCTGCCCTTCATCTCCGGTACAGCGCGTCTTAAGTTTCATGAATCATCCTTCTTGTGACTATTCGCGCTGCGCGGCTATTTGCCTCTCCACGGGCTCCATTTGGTTCCACAGCAGGCGCAGATCATGTTCGAGGCGATTGTTGCTGGGGTCTTGCTGCAGCGCCTTGGCGAACCAGCGATATGCCAGCGGCAGGTCGCGCGTGACACAGTGGCCCGTGGCATACATGGTCCCCAGCACGCTCTCCGCCTTGGCGCTCGAACGTTCGGCGGCTGCGAGCAAATTTCCCCGCGCGCGAGCACAGTTCGCAGGGGTTTCCATTTCGTAGAGATATCTTTCGCCCTGAGTTTCGAGTGTGCCCCCTTGGTCTTGGGTGGTTTGCGCATTTGGTCCAGCGGGAGCGCCCGCAGATTCCTTCCCAGAGTGCTCCCGAGTGGGCGAACCAGCCGCGACCGACGGCTCATTCTTTGTCGGCGAGGTGGCTGTCGTGAGCTGACTTCCGTCGGCCGGGGCCTGACCCCGAGGCGGGACCGTGCCGGTCCGCGTCGCTGCGACGGTATTTTCTTGTTCGGCGTTGTTGGCCGCCGGCGGAATCTGGCCCGCTGGCGGTGTGGGGTTTTCCACTACCGGCTGCTCAGTCAGAGCTTGAGCATTGGGCATGCCTGCGGCTGTTTCTGAGCCCGAGGTTGACACCGGTGAGGCCGAATAGCTGACCTGAGCAGTTTGAGCGCCACCGGGTCGTTGGGAAAACTTCGTAGCGGCCCAGCCTCGAAGGTCATAGCGCTCATGCCAAGCCGCGGCGCCGACGCACCCCAATAACAAAGTCAGCATCAACACCCGTCCCCAGTGAGTACCCTCGTCATCTTCCAGCAAGTAGGAAGTGTTGCGGAAGGGTTGATCAGCAAGACCCAGAAATGATGGGCCGCCGATCGCTTCGATCCGGCTGGGGAGGTCGGGGTTGGACCGGTCGGGGAGTTCGGTCGGCGGATCCGGCGGCTGGCGAAGATTGGCTCCGCACATGACGCAAAACCGGTCCTGCAGGCCGCTCTCGTTGCCGCATTTTGCGCATTGCACTCGCATGAAAACCTGCGACGCTTGGGATGGCAGATTCCCCGAAAGGGTTGGGTGCATAAATGTTCTGTGTGTTTTTGGCCGGTAGCTTTGCAGTCAAAACGCCAAATAGGAAGGCCCTGTGGCGACAAACCCTTAAGGGAGTTCTAGCATCTTTTGTGACAACTATCTGAGTTAACCGCGCTGAAACGGTCGAACTCCGACACTTCGTCCATCTGGCGCTCGAAAAAACCTCGGAGCATAAAACCCAAGCATGGCGGAGCAACAAAATTCTGGGATTGGATGGAGAGAGCGTCTTTCGGCACTCGGTAACGTGCCGGCTGTACTCAAGATCGTCTGGGACTCTGGCCCGGCGGTCGTCGTCTTTGGGCTGGCATCCCGCTTATTGTCATCGCTCCTGCCGGTTGCGCTCCTGTGGATCACCAAGCTCATCATTGATGGCATCGTGCATTCAGTCTCAACTCACCGGCCGGTGCAGCCTGGGTTCTGGTCGCTGGTCGCAGCAGAGTTTTCCCTGGCGGTTCTAACCAGCGTCATCCTTCGGGCGATCGACTACGCGGACTCGTTGTTGGCGGACAAATACACCCGCCACGTCAGTATTCAGGTCATGAATCACGCGGCTGGATTGGATCTATCGGCCTACGAAGATCCGGTTTTTTATGATCGTCTGGAGCGGGCGCGAGTGCAGGCCACGGACCGGCTTGGCATGATTCAGGCCATTGGACGGTTAATCCAGCAAGCCATTACCACACTGATCCTGTCGGTTTCAATCATGTTGTTCTCCCCTTGGCTGATGCTCCTGCTGGTCGCCGGCGTGTTTCCCGCATTCATCGGAGAGAGCCATTTTGCCTTCCTGGGATACGCCAAGAACTTCCGGCAAACGCCTATTCGACGGCAACTGGACTATCTGCGGCTGCTGAGCGGAAGCAAAGAGGCAGCCAAGGAATTGAAGCTTTTTGGACTCAGAACGTTCCTGCGCGAACGATTTACCCAGTTATCGGACGATATTTACCAGGAGAATGTTGCGCTGTCTCGACGCAAGCTGATCGCGGGTTCCTTGCTGTCGGTCGTCGGCACCATGGGTTACTACTCCGCTTACGTGTTCGTCATCTGGCGCACCGTCGCGGGCGTTCTCAGCATTGGTACGCTTACATTCCTGGCAGGGGCGATTCTGCAGGCCAGCAGCAACATCCAGCAGATGTTCTCGACTCTTGCCGGCATCGCGGATCAGGCATTATTTCTGACTGATCTGCTGGCCTTCTTTGAGATGGAACCTGCTGTCCGCTCCAGGCCGAATGCCTTGCCCGCACCTAGGCCGATCGTGCGTGGCTTTGAGTTTCGCAACGTCTCGTTCCGATATCCGGGAAGCCCCCGCCTGGTTCTTGACAACTTGAACTTTCTGTTGCGGCCCGGAGAGCGGCTCGCCCTGATCGGCGAAAACGGCCAGGGCAAGACCACCATCGTGAAGTTGATCACCCGGCTTTACGACCCGTCGGATGGACGAATCCTGCTCGACGGCATCGATCTTCGTGAATACGACATCGAAGATCTCCATCGCGAAATGGGAGTCATTTTCCAGGATTTCATGCGTTACGAAATGACTGCCCGCGAAAATATAGCGGTGGGCCGGGTTGAAGAGATCAACAATCTGGAACTTCTGCAGACGGCCGCGCACAAGAGCATGGCGGATCATGTGGTTGGACGATTGCCCCGCCGATATGAGCAGATGCTGGGCAGGCGCTTCGATCAAGGCCTGGACCTTTCAGGGGGCGAGTGGCAGAAAGTCGCGCTCGCGCGGGCCTATCTGCGTGATGCCCAACTCCTGATTCTCGACGAGCCGACGGCCGCGCTCGACGCGCGCAGTGAGTTCGAGGTTTTTCGCCGCTTCTCCGAACTCACTGCCGGAAAGACCGCACTCTTTATTTCCCACCGATTCTCTACCGTGCGTATGGCCGATCGCATCGTAGTACTCGACAACGGCAGAATTATTGAGGAAGGAAGTCACGACCAACTGGCAGCCCTGGGAGGTCGTTACGCGGAAATGTTTGAAATGCAGGCCTCCAGCTATCGCTAGGACATGCGAGATGCCAAATACTGATCATCTGGAACTCGCTTGTGCAGAAGCTGAAGGCCTGCGCCAGCTTCCAATGAAAAAAGAGCCGGACCTCCACCCGCTGCGCCAGAGCGCCGTTGAGCTGGCCCGCAATCTGGCATGGCTGCCTGGGCAACATCTCCCGCGGCCCTTTCGGAATCGCTGTCAATCCCTGGCTCATGCCTTCAAACCGTTGCTGGCAGCCCTGGAATCTCCGCTCCCAAGAACTGTTTCCGATGATTTCCGCTGGCTGCATGACAACGTTCGCTTGATCGAAGCCGAAATGGAGGATGTTGTTGAAACCTTCAAGATTCCACGCAAGATTCCTCAGGTTCGCGCGCCCAACGGCAGTGTGACTCCGAGATTAGCGGCGCTGGCCGATAACTTTCTCTCCGCTGCCGCATACCGGTTCTGCAAATCAGACTTCACTGAGTACATTCAGGCTTTCCAGGAGGTCACGGTCCTCAAATGCGTGGAGTTGTGGGAAGTCGTCCCTGTGATCAAGCTCGTTTTGCTCGAAAGACTTGTCGAGTGTGGCTCCCTTCTGCTTGAGGATCCAACTGGATCGTTCGGTGTCGAGGTCCTGGTGCGCAGTCTCAGAGATATTGCGCAAACCGGATGGAAGGATGTGATTGAGCCGTTGATTTTACTCGATCACATCTTGCGCGAAGACCCTGCGGGAGCTTACTCCCGCATGGACTTCGACAGCCGTCAGCTGTACCGGAAGAAGCTCGTAAACATTGCAGACCACTCCGACTGCACCGAGATAGAAGTTGCCAGCGAGACGCTGACCCTTGCCCGCGAGGCTCGGAAACAACCGGATGCAGACCCCCGAGTGACCTTGCGCCGTTCCCACGTAGGGTTCTATCTCCTCGCCGAGGGCACCACTCTGCTTGAGAAGCGAGTGGGATTCCATCCCCCCATCCTGCAGCGCTTCCACGCTTTCTTGCGTGCCCACCCCGATGAGCTTTACCTGGCCGGCGTGGCCTCGCTGACCTTCGCGATGATGTCAGGTGCTGTACTGTTCCTGACGGCGCCGCATAGTTCGCTCGAGTTTATTCTGTTGGCGACCTTGGCGGTCTTGTTGCCCAGCTCGCAGAGCGCCGTTCAGGTCCTGAACCACCTCGTCACGTTGATGTTGCCTGCCGAGATTCTGCCAAAGCTGGATTTGTCTGAAGGGCTTCCCCGCGATTGCGTCACCCTGGTTGCGATCCCAACTGTGCTGCTAAACGCAAAGCAGGTCCACAAGCTGGTCGAGGATCTGGAAGTTCGATTTCTGGGTAATCAAGACCCCAATCTCCATTTCGCCCTGCTTACGGACCTCTCCGACTCACCGGAGCAACCCCGGGAAGACAATCCCCTGGTGGGCCTATGTTCAGATCTGGTCCGAAGAGTAAACGAGAAGTATCCCGGCCAAGGGATGGGATCTTTTCTTTTGCTGCATCGGCACCGTATTTACAACCCCCGCTAACAACTCTGGATGGGATGGGAGCGCAAGCGGGGCAAATTGATGGACCTGAACAACCTCATACGCGGTCAACATGACAGCTTCCCGGTCAAAGTTGGCGACTTTTCTATACTGCCTGCAGTTCGTTTTGTAATCACCCTGGACTCTGACACAGAACTGCCGCGAGGATCCGCCCAAAAGATGGTTGGCGCTTTGGCGCACCCGCTGAATCAGGCGATTGTTGATGGCGACCGGGGTATCGTCGTTTCCGGCTATGGCATCCTGCAACCTCGGGTTGGCGTAAGTGTTCAAAGCACAGCCCGTTCCAGACTGGCGAGCATCTATTCGGGGCAGACGGGGTTTGACATCTACACTCGTGCGGTCTCCGACGTGTATCAGGACTTATTCGGGGAGGGCAGCTTTGTCGGAAAGGGCATTTATGAAGTGGAAACGCTGCACCGGGTTCTTGATCGCAGATTCCCCCGCAACGCACTCCTAAGTCACGACCTGGTCGAAGGCGCATACGCTCGTGCAGGCCTAGCCAGCGACATTGAGATAATCGAGGACTACCCCTCCCACTACAGCGCCCACAACCGGCGTAAGCATCGCTGGTTTAGGGGCGATTGGCAGATCGTGGAATGGCTCGGTCCCCAGGTTTTTGATGAATCGGGACAGCGCGTCTCCAACCCCTTGTCGGTTATCTCGCAGTGGAAGATTCTCGACAATCTGCGGCGAAGTCTGGTGGAACCCGCCCTGTTCCTTTGGCTCGTGCTGGGCTGGACTTGGCTGCCCGGAAAACCACAGACATGGACTCTCGCAACCATCGCCATCCTGGTCTTGCCTGCTTGCTGCCAGTTTATTCTTGAGTTAGCGCACGCCGCGACTGTAAAGAAACGGGCCATCGCTCTTGACGCGCTGAACGCGTTGGTTGACGCGACCGTGACG
>Ga0206847_10209_pt1 | contig 19673 bp, 16 predicted proteins | sample Alteio_BWOrgCont_17_FD_152880 | JGI IMG/M metagenome (GOLD analysis project Ga0206847, IMG submission 152880) | Enriched cells from forest soil in Barre Woods Harvard Forest LTER site, Petersham, Massachusetts, United States -... | ecosystem: Environmental > Terrestrial > Soil > Temperate forest >... | reverse complement strand
TTGCCGGTAAGGCCACGCTTGCCGACGCCTGGAAGCGCGAAAAGCTGGATCAGATTGCGATGATGCTGCGTGGGGCTATCGATGCACAATCGCAGGTGGGGCTGATGCTCAACGTGAGGCGCGTGGACCTGGAAACGGTACTTGCGATGCTGCCGGCGTTGAATTCGCCGACTGTGTCTCAACTCAGCGACCCGGAGTGGGTTGCGGTGAACACGATTGTTGAAGAGGGAGTGGCTCGCGACGTGATCCCGCGCTTGAAAGCCGCGAAGGCAGCGGGGATTGTTGAATACCCGCTTAACAAAGTTGTGCTGTAGGTGGTGTTGTAATGCGGAGTCGATTGTGAAGATTATCCGGACAAAGGGGCGGGGGGGCGCAGAAGACGGAGGCGCTGCTTGTGGCCCTGGAACGACGCGGTGGCGCGGCGCTTGATGGCGTGCTGCCGTCGGTGCGTCGCATCGTGGCGGATGTGCGGAAGAAGGGCGATCGCGCGCTGTTTAAATATGCGGCTGAATTCGATGGGCTTAAAGACGTTGGGGATGTGCGCATCACAGCTGAAGAGATGGCGGCGGCTTGGGAGGGAACTAAGCCCGCGCTGCGCGATGCTTTGTCTACGGCGGCTGAGCAGATTCGCGCATTTGCTGTTAATCAGCTGCCGGCGTCGTGGAGCGATTCGCCTGTTGCTGGATTGACTACGGGCCAGCTTGTTCGGCCTCTTGCTTCTGTTGGTTGTTATGTGCCGAGTGGGCGTCATCCGCTGCCTTCGACGCTGCTGATGACGGCGATTCCGGCGCAGGTGGCTGGGGTGGAGCGCGTTGTTGTTGTGTCTCCGAGGCCGGCGCTTGAGACGCTTGCGGCGGCGCACTTGCTTGGGATTACGGAGTTCTATCGGTTGGGCGGGGCGCACACTGTTGCCGCACTTGCGTATGGAACTGATACTGTTTTGCGCGTGGATAAGATTGTGGGCCCTGGGAATTTATATGTGACGGCGGCCAAGCGGCTGGTGGCTTTTGACTGCGCTATCGATATGCTTGCTGGGCCTACTGAGATTGTGGTCACAAGCGAAAGGGGACGCGCGGGGGATATTGCTGCAGACCTTGTGGCGCAGGCTGAGCATGATCCAGAGGCGCTTGCTATCTTCATTACTAGGCGGGCGGATCTGGCTTCGAAGGTGGTTGCGGAGACAAGACAGCGGAGCCGCAACAACTCCATTGCGCGCGAGGCGTTGAAGCGAAACGGCCTCGTGATTCTTGCGTCTTCTATCGACGAAGCACATGCGATCACTAATCGATTGGCACCTGAGCATCTGACTGTTGATGCGACAAGCGATCTTGATTGGGTGCGGAATGCGGGTTCGGTTTTTATTGGTCGATGGTCTGCGCAGCCAATGGGCGATTATATTTCAGGACCGAATCACACGCTGCCTACTGGTGGAATGGCGCGGGTTCGCGGAGGCTTGAGTGTTAACGATTTCGTGAAGCTCATTACGGTGCAGCAGTATTCGGCGCGGGCGCTACGCTCGCTCGGACCGAAAGCTGCGTTGCTTGCGGAGGCGGAAGGACTTGCTGGTCACGCTGAAGCAATTCGTGCGCGGCTACCGAGAAGGGGATCCAGATGACGGAAGCTGTCGCGTCTATCAAGCCCGCGCCACGACTGCGGGTGCAGGCTATGAAGGAGTATCACCCTCCGCTTGGCTGCCGCGATCTTTTGCGTCTGGACTTCAACGAGAATACGCTTGCATGTTCGCCCAAGGTGCGCGAAGTTCTGGGCAATATTTCGGCTGGGGCGCTCACGCGGTATCCTGAGCGCGAGCCAGTTGAAGCAATCGTCGCTAAGCATCTGGGGTTGGCTCCGAAACAGGTGGCTCTCACCAACGGCGTGGATGAAGCCATTCACGTTCTCTTCGAAACATTTCTTGAAGCGGGCGACGAAGTTTTGCTGCCTGTGCCTACTTACACCATGTATGAGGTTTATGCTTCTGCGACGGACGCGAACGTTGTTGCGGTGCAGGCTGAAGACGATTTGCTGTTTCCGTTTGAGCGTCTGATCGCGGCTATCACGCCTAAGACAAAGATTATCGCTATCGCTAATCCGAATAGCCCCTCCGGATCGGTGGCCACGCGCGCGCAGCTTCTTCAGATTGCTCAACACGCGCCGCATGCTGTGGTGTTGGTCGATGAGGCGTACTTCCATTTTTACGGTGAGACGGTGATCGATCTTGTTGGAGTCATTCCGAATCTGGTGGTTGCGCGAACTTTCTCGAAGGCCTACGGGCTGGCGGGTCTGCGACTGGGTTTGATTGCGGGGCCGGTTGAATTGATGCGCTGGGTGCGCCGGGTGCTTTCGCCTTACAGCGTAAATTCGCTGGCGCTGGCTTGCCTTCCGCCCGCGATTGAAGACGCTGCGTATATCGACTGGTATGTGAGCGAAGTGATTCAGGCGCGCGGCGAATTCGAGGCTGCTGTTGACGCTGTTGGGCTGCGACGCTGGCCCTCCTGCGCCAATTTCATTCTGGTCGACATTGGCCCTCGTCATGCGGAGTTTGTGCGGCTCATGCGAGATGCCGGCGTGTTGGTTCGCGACCGATCCAACGATCCAGGGTGCGATGGCCGCGTTCGAATTACGATTGGAACGCGCGAGCAGATTCGTCAGGCTATTGTGGCTCTGGATGACGTCGTTGCATCGTTGAATATTGGGGTGAGAGGAAAATGACAATCGCGAAGAAAGCGAAGTCCGTGAGCGCGCGTAGTTCCATTGTTGAGCGGAATACAGCGGAGACGCGCATTGCAATTCGTCTCGTCATTGAAGGTCACGGACAGTACAAGGTTGCGACAGGGATTCGCTTCTTCGATCACATGCTGGAACTGTTCACGCGGCACGGTGCGTTTGATCTTGATCTCAAATGCGATGGGGATCTCGACGTGGATCAGCACCACACGGTTGAAGATGTTGGCATTGCATTGGGGGAAGCTTTCGATCGCGCGCTGGGCGATAAGCGCGGCATTCTCCGTGCTGGATATTTCCTCATGCCGATGGATGAGACTCTGGCGATTGCAGCGGTGGACTTGAGTGGGCGTGCGGCATTCGCGGTCGAAACTAAAGTGCGCACACGCCTGGTTGGTGATTTGCAAACGGAATTGGTCACGGATTTTTTTGAAGGATTCGCGCGGGGAGCGCGAGCTAATGTTCACGTGAAGACGATGTACGGGCGATCGAATCATCACAAGATCGAGGCGATATTCAAGGCGTTCGCACGCGCGTTGCGGGTGGCCTGCTCGCGTGACAAGCAACTGGCGGGAATGCTGCCGTCGACGAAGGGATTGTTGTAGTGCGCGTAACCGTCATCGATTACAAGGCGGGAAATCTGACTTCAGTGCTGAAGGCATTGCGGCATCTTGGCGCTGAAGCAGAAGTCACCGATAGCGACCTTGCGCTTGTCGAAAATGCGGAGCGAATTGTGTTGCCCGGCGTTGGCCATTTTCAGGCTACAGAACGTCTTGACGCAACTGGACTCACAGTTGCTATTCGGGCTGCGATTGGACGTGGCGTGCCTTTTCTTGGAATTTGTGTGGGCATGCAGTGGCTTTATGCGGGATCAAGCGAAGCCCCAAATCAAGCTGGGCTTGCGCATTTCGCCGATGGCTGCACGCGCTTTCCTCAAAGTGGTGAAAAGGTTCCTCATGTTGGTTGGAATTCGCTCGAAGTGCGCCCGGGTTCGCGGCTTCTTGCTGGGGTCGAGCCCGGTGAGTTTGTCTACTTCACGCATTCATACAAGGCGCCGGTGACAGCGGATACTGCGGCCGTCGCGGACTACATCGAACCGTTTGCAGCTGCGGTGGAACGCGCGAACGTGATGGGTGTGCAGTTTCATCCGGAGAAGTCCGGTGAGACGGGCCTCAAGATTTTGGGTAATTTTCTTGCGTGGGAAGGGCAGGGACCTGCGTGATCACGAAACGCATCATTGCTTGTCTCGATGTGCACGCTGGGCGTGTCGTGAAGGGCGTGCAGTTTGTTGACATCGTGGATGCGGGTGATCCTGCTGCACTTGCTGCACGCCATGCGCGCGAGGGAGCGGACGAAATTGTACTGCTCGATATAACCGCAACCCACGAAGGGCGCGCTACGCTTCTCGATACGGTTCGCCGGACTGCGCGTGAGCTCTTCGTTCCTTTCTGCGTGGGCGGCGGCATTCGCTCGGCCGATGATGCGGCGCAAGTTTTTGAAGCTGGCGCGGACAAGGTAAGCGTGAATTCCGCGGCGCTCGCCGATCCGGCATTGATTGACGCGATAGGACGCAGCTTTGGAGCGCAGGCAGTTGTGGTGGCTATCGACGCACGGCGCGATCCTCATACGGCCGATCCAGTTCGCGACGCGCAGGTCTTCGTGCAGGGGGGCCGCAAGCCTGCTGGCCGCCGCGTTGTTGAGTGGGCGCGCGAGGCTGAAGCTCGCGGTGCTGGTGAAATTCTGCTCACTTCGATGGACTCCGATGGAATGCGAACGGGATTTGATTACGAACTGACTGCAGCTGTCAGTGAGGCTGTCAGCATTCCCGTGATCGCTTCGGGAGGGGCGGGAACTGTGGATCACTTCGTCGATGTTTTTGGGCGCGGAAAGGCCGATGCGGCTCTCGCGGCTAGCATCTTTCATTTCGGCGTGTCGAGCGCGCGTTCGCTCAAAGAGGAACTGGAGCGCGCTGGGGTTTCCGTGAGGCTGCCATGCTGATGCAAAGATTTCCGGATTTCCTTACAGAATTTGAGCGCACGGTGCTGGCCTACATGTTACAGGTTGATTCGGAGGAGACGCGTGTTCTGCGCGAGCAGCTAGCGTCATCATCGCTGGAGTCGCGCGATCACAACGGTTACGGCTTTTTCACTAACTTCAAGGTCGACAGTGGGAGCGCACTTTGTGAAAGAGCGAACTTTGAACTTGCGAATGTCACAGCTGTCCTTTCCGGCCAGCTTTGCGGTTTCATCCTCTTTGTTCGGGACGGAAAGATCGAGTTCCTGGAGGGTTCCCCGCTTGGCGGAGATGAATGGCCTTCACCTGAAAAAATAGAGACGGTGTCTGGATTTCAATCATGCTGATACCTTCTATCGATCTGCTGGGCGGACGCATTGTGCAGCTGGCGCAGGGCGAAAAGCTGCGGCTGGCTTTTGACGATTTCGAATACTGGATCGAAAAGTTTGCGCGCTTTCCTCTGGTGCAATTGATCGATCTGGATGCGGCGATGCGACAGGGGGACAATTCCGAGTTGGTGACGCAAATTGCCAAGCGGTTGCCATGCCAGGCGGGCGGCGGAATTCACTCAATCGAGCGTGCGCGTCAGGTGCTGAATGCGGGAGCCAAACGCGTGATCATTGGTTCCGCGTTCTTCTCTGAAAGCGGCGAAGTCAACACGGAGTTTGCCGCCGAACTCGCTGCCAGCGTGGGTTCCGAGCATGTGGTTGCTGGGATCGATACTAAAAATGGGCGCATTGCGGTCAAGGGCTGGAAAGCGGAAGTTGCGCTTACAGCCGATGAAGCAATTCCTCAACTCGAGTCCCATGTTGCTGCATTTCTATATACACATGTTGATGGCGAAGGCTTGATGCAGGGATTTCCTGTTGACGTGGCCGCGCGCCTTCGCAAGCTTACTGGGCGCCAACTGATTGTCGCGGGCGGAATTCGCAGCCAGTTGGAGGTGGATGCGCTTGACGCATTGGGAGTGGATGCGGTGGTCGGCATGGCGGTCTACACGGAGTCGCTTACGGTTTGATGCAGAGAATGCGATCCCGAATGGCTAGTCGGTAGAGTGGGACGGGTCAAAGCGAAAATCGGATATGCTGGAAATAGACGCTTCCCCCATTATTTTTCGAAAGGATATGCAATTATGTCTGCGAAGCAGAGCGGAATAAGACTGGCAAAAAGGCTCGACGAGGTTGGATTCTCCGACATTGTGCAGATACGCAACAAGGTGATGGGGTTGCGCGCGGAAGGCCTTCATGTGCATGCGCTGCATGGGGGCGAACCATTCTTTGAGACTCCGGCAGACATTAAATATGCGGCTATTCAAGCACTGGTTGAGAATGAGACGCACTATGCGCCGTCATCCGGCGTATTGCCGCTGCGCAAAGCGCTGGTTGAAAAGCTGGCAGCGAAGAATGGAATTCATATCTCTGCCGACGAAGTGATCGCGACCGTTGGCGGTTCGCAGGGATTGTATGGGGCGTTCCAAAGCGTGCTTGATCCAGGAGACGATGCGCTGGTGTTCTCGCCCTACTGGACGCCGATTGCGGATTTGATTACTGGAGCGCAGGCGCGGCCACTGCTTGTGCCGAGCAGCATGGCGCGCCGCATCGGCATTCGGAATGCGCTTGAGCAGTTCGCAACTCCACAAACGCGCGCGATCTATTTCAATACTCCGCAGAATCCAAGCGGCCTGGTGTTTACGCGCGCCGAGGCGGAAGAGGTTGCGGCGTTCGCCATTGAGCGCGATCTTATTGTGATTGCCGATGAGGCTTACGAGGATCTGGTTTATGACGGCGAGCACGTATCGATTGCATCGCTGCCCGGTATGGCCGAGCGGACGATTACATGCTTCACCTTTTCGAAAACATACGCGATGACTGGTTGGCGCGCAGGCTATGCGGTTGCTCAGGAACCATTCATGACAGCGCTGCGCAAGATTGTTCTGTACTCAACGAACGGGATCGCGACGCCGGTGCAATACGCAATGATTCATGCGCTGAAGACGCCGGAGTCGAAGATTGCCGCGATCCGCGAGGAGTATCGCAAGCGCCGAGATCTTTTGGTCGCTGGACTCAATGAAGTTGGCTTGGAGTGCGCATCGCCGGCTGGAGCTTTTTATGCGTTTCCGAACGTTGAAAAGATACATAAGAATAGCCGGACAGCGGCGCAGATACTGCTGGAAAAGGCTCACATCGCAACGATTCCTGGTTCGGTATTCGGCGCACAGGGAGAGGGACATTTGCGATTTGGTTACGCCATAACCATTAAAGAAATTGAAGATTGCGTGGACGCGCTGCACAAGTTCTTCGCATAGCGCGCGAACTTACTTCTGTATTTCACCGACGGCGCGGCTGGTTTCAACTCGCGAGTCGCGCAACAACCGGGCGACCTGTTTGAGATGCAGTTGTACCGCGTATGCGCGCAGAATCTCGGCTTGCGAGAATTCGATGCCGGTGTGGCGGACCTGATCCATGCGTGCTTCCAGTTGTTCTATGTCGTTTTCAAGATTCATTCGGCGGGGTTCGACATCGAAGCGCCATTTGTGAATGCGGCCGGCGACATGTTGAAAGCCGCGGTGAATATCCGCGACAAGCTTGCCAAGCGCCGGCTCCAATTGCTGCGCGAACCTATCGTGATGGCTGTCTTTGACGGAGAATTCCAGAGCTACCAAGGCATCGAAGATGGAACGCCCAAATTGCGATAGCAGATTCAAGCCTTCGCGCCATCCTGGACCGCCGGAAGGCTCATTGCGAGCGGCTTCCAGCAGTTGATTGTTGCCGCGCAACATGGCTAGCGCATCCTCTCGGAGCGCGTGCAGGTTCTCAGCGGGTGCGCCGAGAAATCCCTGTAGAATGGCTTCGAAAAATGCGCCGAGTACCAGAAACTCTTGCGCCAGACCATCGCGCAAACGAAGGCGTGCTCGGTCGGGAAATATGAGTGTGGTTACCGCAAGCGCGACCACGATGCCGAGCACCACCTGCAATACACGGTCGAGGGCCAGGCTCCAGCGCGGCCCGGGCTGGTGGACCAACATGACGATCGTGATGGTGACGCCTGCCAGTCGTGAGCTGTTGCGCAATCCGAACAGTCCGCACACAATTACGGCTGCGAGCACGGCCAGAACGTAGTTCCATGGAAGCGTGCCGAAGAGGGAAAATGAAAAGCCGAATACCGCGCCGATGATGGTGCCTAGAATACGATCGCGCGAGGCCGTCACGGTGGAGCCCACGTTTGACTGCAGAACAATGATGGCGCTGATGGAGCCCCAGTAGCCATCGTGCAGCCCGAAGCGCAGCGCAAGCCACCAGCAGAGAGTTGCAGCCAGTGCCGTTTTTGCAGCATGGATCAGGAGCCGCTGCCGCTCCCAAGAAAGCATGCCAGATTTCGCCGGCTGTTGCACACGCAGCTTGATTGCGAGCTGGTGTTGGGAACGCGTTTTGTGTGCCTTAAATTGCATGGATGCAATCCGAAGTCCGAGTTTCTTTTGGAAGGACAATCACTGGGGCTGATGCGCCCAGTTGGCAACCGTGCATCAAGGCTATCAGCTTGCGCTTTGTGAGGCCTCGCCGAAAATCGCTTTCCCGTTTAGCATCATGTCATGGACGCTGAATTGGTGGATTCGGAAAACAAAGCACTGCGAGTCGGATACCCGGCAACGTTGGATGCGGAATTGCTCAGCGACTTCCCGAAGGACGTAGAGTTGATCCCGCTTTCAGATGCGCCGGGACCGGCGATCGACATCGATGTGTGGATTCCGGACCCTTATCCGACGCGGGCGATGCGCACCTGGCCCAAGCTGCGCGGCGTGCGGCTGGTGCTCTCGCTGATGGCGGGAACGGAGTGGATTCCGGGCACAGTTGGCCCGCATGTAACCATCTGCAATGCGCGTGGTGCTCATAATATTTCCACTGCGGAGTGGACTATCGCTTCCATTCTTGCGACGCTCAAATACTTTCCCTTCTTCCTTGAAGTGCAACGCGCTGGGCAGTGGAAACGCCGCTTCGGGGCTAGTGCGCATTATGCATCCATCAGCGGTGATGCACGCCCGGTTTATCCACCTGTGATGCTGGAAGAATTGACAGGCAAGACTGTGATGCTGGTTGGATATGGGTCCATTGGCAAGGAAATTGAGCGCATGCTGGCGCCGTTCAACGTCGAACTGATTCGTGTTGCTCGGACGGCACGCACTGATCCAGAAGTTCATGCGGTGGGCGAACTGGATAGCTTGTTGCCGCATGCTGAGGTGGTGATTCTGATTTTGCCGGCTACGGCTGAGTCGAGCAAACTGATCGGCGCCGCACAGCTTGGGCTGATGGCGCAAGGCACGCTGCTGGTGAATGCAGCGCGAGGGCCGATTGTGGATACCGATGCGCTGGTTGAGGCGCTGAATGCTGGCCGCATTCGCGCTGCGCTTGATGTTACTGACCCCGAACCGCTTTCTGAGGGGCATCCGCTATGGAGTTGTCCTAACTTGTTGCTTACGCCGCATGTGGGTGGATCGAGCCCGCAGTTTGCGCCGCGTGCTTTGCGTATTGCTGCGGATGAACTGCGGCGCTACATTGCTGGTGAGCCGCTTCAAAATGTGGTTCAGGCGGGTGTTTGAATGGTTCGAGCGGCGCGCTGCCAATCGACGAGGCCCATTACGGCGAGGACGACAAGCAGGAGATAGAGAACCGCGGTGGCCACAAGATTTTTGTAGAGATACTCTCCGATGTAGACCAGGTTTACCGCGATCCAGAGCCACCAATTAGCTGTATGTTTGCGGGCCTGCCACCAGCTTGCTACAAGGCTGTAGCTCGTAAGAGCCGCGTCAAGATGAGGCAGAGCGGCGCCTATGCGAACCATTAACCAACCCAACAGGACAGCGCCCACTGCGCCTGCGGCAAGGCCTGCAATCCAACCGCGAACGCTCAATGGAACTACGCGCACAGAGCCGTCTTGACGGACTCCGCGCCACCAATGCCACCAGCCGTAAAGCGTGAATGCGACAAAGAAAATTTGTAGCAGCGCATCGGAAAAAAGCTTGGCACGATAAAAGACAACGAGGTAGATCAGGTCCGCCGCTAGAACAATGGGCCAGCAAATTAGCAGACGCCGCGTCGTGAGCCAGATGCCGAGGACTGTGATGATGGTTCCTGCGACTTCAAGCCAGTTCGCGGTGAGGTAATTTGCAATTGCTGTCCAGATTGTCATGGGTTGCGTCCATGCGGTTTGCGTTCCGCGGCCCAGTGGCGCAATGTGTCGAGCAGACGGTGGCCGGCGTTGCTGTGGGACCAGCGCGCGTGTCCTACTAGCCAGCCGTCATAGGCCATGCGCGCCTTTTCTTCGGAGTCCAATACGCCGAGGAAATAGTCGGACTCAGATAGGGCGAACTCAGCATGGCATAACGCCGTCATGGGTGCTAGTGCTGAGGCTTCTTCATCGCTTAGCGGACGCACAGATTCGTAACCATCAAGCAATGCGAGCAAGTGATCGAGATGCACGGGGACTTGCTCGGGGTGTTGTGGGTCTTCAACCAGGACGAGCCACTCGATGATGTTGCGCTCGATGGCTTGGGCGATGTCGTGTACGGCGAAGGTGCGGTCGGATAGGCCGAAGTCGATAATCGCCGTGGCTTGCGCACTTCCACTCGCATCGCTCCAAAACAGGTTCGATGCGTGGAGATCGTTGTGCGTCCATAGCGGGGTAAGCGAGGGAAGTTGCGGCAGAAGAACTTTATGGAACGGCGTTAGCAATTCGAGTGCTTCTTCGGCATGTTCGCGGATCGTTGCATTCTCAGTCAACGCCGGTCGTGCTGCGAGATAACGGTTCAACTCCGCGCCAGGGTTGGCAGAAGCAAAGATCGTAAAGCTTGCCACAAGCGGACGAGGACTGCGTCGCGGTGCGTCGAAGCCTTCGGCAGCGAGATGGAGTCGCGCCAACGCGTGGCCCGCGGAGTAGGCATGAGCAGCGGCGCGAAATGGGGTCCAGGAAAGTGCATCGCCATAAAGATCCACACCGGCAAGAGCTTCGTGTACCTCATACGTCCAATCGCCGCTTTCAATGGCGGTCTCGTCGAGGCTGTTTGCGCACACGCGCGGCACTGCTGCTCCATGGGAGTGTAGGTGGTTTATGAATCGATGCTCTTCCAGCAATCCTTCTTTATCGCGTACTCGTCGATGATGCCGCTTGATGAACACTTTTCCGTTCGCGGTTGCGACAACGCTAGCGGCGGAAAATGGTCGTGGGCTTGCGGTCAAGATCTTGATGGGCTCATTGAATTCGGGAAACTGGGCGAGAAGCGCGCGTACTTCCTCGAACGTGAGCGGAGCCCAGTCAGGCTGCATCAGCTTGCCGTCCAATCCGTGCGCACTCAGCGTTGTGGTCATTGCAACATTGTCTTTCTCGTGAAGCTTAAACTCTAAAACTTAAAAAGTGTAATGCGCGGAAAGCCGCACTGTTGTTGGGGCTCCCAGGTGAATGAAGGTGTCGCCGTAGCTGGCGCCTGTGTCTTTCCAGTAGCGTTTGTCAGTGATGTTGTCGGCGTAGAGGCGTAACGTAACGTGCCCCTGCTCGCCGCCCGGAGTATAGCGTGCGCCCATGTTGAAGAGGTTATAGCTGGCGACGCTTACCAGATCGTCGCGCGTGGCTTCTTTGCGGGCGGTGTAACTCCAACCGGGCATCAGGCGGAGACCATGTGCATGCGGCAAAGCAATATCCGCAAAAGTGGCTGTACGCAGATGCGGGACATTGAGCACTTGCTTGTTGTCGAATGTCGGAGTGCCCGTGTCGTCAGAGATGGCGCGAATGGCTGATGCAGATGCAGACAGGCGGAGCCAGTTCGCGGCCTTGCCTTCTGCATTCACTTCGATGCCGTCGTGGGTTTCGCGGCCCTCTTCTTCGAAGCAGAGGTCGCCCGGCCCATAGAACTCGTTTAGGGTGCAAAAACTGTCTGGAGCCTGAATTACTTTCGGATAGAAGAACGGCGCTCTCATGCGATAGAACGCGGCGGTTAAGAGGATGCGTTGGCCCGGCTCGAACTTGGCACCGATCTCCGCCTGGCGCGTGAGGAACGAGGAGAGAAACTGGCTGGCGTTGTCGACCCACCACGGCCCTTGCAGTCCGAGGGAGAGCAGCACGCCGTAGTTGCCGTAGAGAGTAAGGCTGCCTGCAGGATTGAACGTGATGGCGTATTGCGGCAGCCAGATTGGCTTGTCAGTCAGTATGGGCGCAGTGCCGGGACTGGTGGCAGAGAGTGAATAATTATGGTCGCGCAGTGAATCGTATCGGCCACCTGCTAGCAACTGAATGTGGCCGGGCAAATGAATCCTGTCCTGCATCACTGCGGCAGCCTGATGATCGTCTTCCCACAACGCCCTTGGACCGGCGGTTTGTTGCGGGTCCTCGATGGGGAAGGCTACGATTGGTTGGAAAATATTCTCTGAGCCAACGTAGGAGTAGACCGCGCCGTCCTGCACGGTCGAAGCTGCGTTCGCTGGTTGCGCGCCGGGCTGTTGCACGCTGCGGCGGAACAGCTCTACGCCTGCGGTCAGGTCCTGGCTGATTGGGCCGCTGCTGATGTGGCCGATGAGCAATGCCTCGGCCTGGGCGTCAATGCGCAACTCGCCGGGGTCGCGATAGTCGTAGATATCGTAGCCGCCGTCGGGTGCGAAGAAGTAATCCGGCGCGGTGCCGCCATTGCCCTGGCACAATGCTTCATAACCACATCCATACGCGTAGACTACGTTGTCGTCGATGAGCGAGTGGCTATAACTTGCCGCTGCAAATGCTCGCCACGTGCTCGATAGATCGTAATCAAAGCGCGCGCCGGTGTTGAAGGTGTCGAAGGTATTCGGCTTGGCCCATGATTGCTCGCCGAGCATGGTTGACGGATGGACCTGGTTGAGATCGGGCACCGTTGTTCCGCCCAGCAACTGATAGCCGCATACAGAGCGCTCCACTTTATGCTGATACTCAAAATCGCCTTTCAAGATGGCCTTAGGGGTGAGCTTCCAGTCTGCCGCGCCTGCACCCATTGCGCGCCAGCCGTTGGCGTCGTTCACATAGCTCTCGATTTTTTCGCCAGCTAGATTTGCGCGCGTGCCTACCTGCTTTTGACTTCCGAAAAGGTAACCGAGATCGACAGCACCGTAACTGCTTCCTCGATGATCGGTGGCGAAGTCTGCTGCCTTCACTGCAGTTGGCCTTTTTGTCACGTAATTGATCAGGCCGCCTGCCGCGGCCACGCCGCTTTCCACGCCTGCGATCCCTTTGAGAAACTCTACTCGCTCTTTGTTCTCGAGTGGCACATCCTGTTCCCCGGCGATCGTCATGCCGTTGATCTCGAGACCGGTGGCGAGATCGATGGGGAAGCCGCGAATTTCGTAGTCGCCGTAGTAGCCTACCGGCGCGTAATCCTCTCCGATGGACGCGTCGTTCTTTACGACGTCAGAGAGCAAGCGCGCAGCTTGATCGTTGAGCAGATCGCGCGTTACGACCGTTGCTGAGATCGGCGACTCCTTTAGGGATGCGCCATCCAGAGTCCCGACGGAGATGGCATTCGGGAGGTAGTCGTCTTTGAGTTCGCCATGGACGACAACGGTTGTGGTTACGGGCTGCACTTGTTGAACTGTTGGCTTTGGAGCATTGGGCTGCTGAGAATTTGGTGGTGCGGGTGCTGTGGTCTGTGCGTTCGCGCAAATGGATGCGCTAAGGCAGAGAGACAGCGCGCACGCTTGCAAGCTGCGCAAAAATCCCGACGTAGCAGCCTGTGGATTTGGGTTGTGGGTGGAAATAGTTAGCGCGACGTCAAGCATGGCTTCCCCTTGTTCCGGCTGAAACAAGAGAACTCACGCTGAGATTCGAGGAAGAAGGGCCGACAGGCTTCGAAAACTTCCCACGCCGGTATTATCCGGATCGGGTTCTAGGGTATTTCTCAGCCCCACTTTGTGGAGCACCCCTGTTTCAATGCTCTGATTGAAACACTGTTGGTCTGGTTTTGCAAATAGCAGTCTTATTGGGGTTAATGGAGCCCTGAATCCCGCAGGGGTTAAAACCCATCATTATGCTGGGCTTTCTCGGCACGACTGAAGTCATGCCCTGACACAATGCGGGCTTGTGAAACAGGCACTAGCAAGTCGGCGGGAAACTCCAACTTAGCTCCAGAGAGACTCGATAATTCCGCGGTAAGCGTCAAGCTGGGGGACTTCCAGGGCTTGTACTTTTGCGGCGTCGTCGGCGCGGCGAAGGGTTAGTGCTTCGCGCGCATGAGGCAGGGCGAGAAAGGCTTCTGACTCGTCGGCGCTCATTGGACCGCCTTGCAAATCGAGGCTCTCTATAGATGCGTATGACAGCGCGGCCATATAATCCGGGTCGGCGAAACATAGGTAGCGCTTGGCTGCAACATGCAGACGGATGGGGTCAAGGACGGATGCGGGCAAGTGATCTGCGAGAGCCGCGACTCCCAGTTCTTCGTGTTGCGTGTCGAGGCCGCGCGTGGCGGCATCTTCGCCTTCGGTGTGGAGAAGGTGGCCGAGGTCGTGTAAGAGCGCGGCGGCGATCAGACTGTTTTCGGAGCCGTCGCGCTGAACGAACCATGCGGCTTGCAGCGAGTGTTCAAGCACCGTAACGGGTTCGCCGAAGTAGGCCTCGCCGCCACCGCTTTGGAGGAGATTGAAAACTTCGTCTACGGTTGAAAGCTGCTTCATGCGGGCAACTCCTCTGCAATTGCCGGTAAACGAAGCCGCTGGTGGTAAGCCAGCACCAGTGCCACGAGCGCCGTGAGCAGAGCCACGCCGGCCATGGATAGAAACGCATTCTTCCAGCCGTAGGCTACGGTGATGCGCGCTACGGTGTCGCCGGAGAGCCAGCCGGCGAGGTAGCCTACGCCGTCAATGATTCCCGCAGCTGTGGCGCTGCCGCGCTTGCCGCCGAAGTCGAGGCTCATGGCTCCGGCCAGATACGAGTATGGCCCTAGCAACAGAAAGCCCACGAGAGTTACAAGGGCGACGGGTGTCCATTGACTGGCGTGGCCCGGCGTACGCGCAAGCACTACCAGACAAACTGTGCTTGCGGCCATGCCGAAGACAAGGACCAGGTTGCGCCCGTTCAAGCCAAGCTTGTCGCTGACTACTCCGGCGAGCAGGACGCTGATTCCGCCGAAAAGAGGAAACAGCGCGCTGCGAGCGGCCGCCTGGCTACTGGTGAGGCCGACAAACTGCACGAAATAGGTTGGCGTCCAGAAGTTGAACGTTTCTCGCAAGAGTGTGGTGCCCAATGAAAGCAGGCATACGAGCCAGAATGGGAAGCTCGATAGCAGTGGGCGCAGAATCGCCTTGAGGCCTGGATGTTTCTCATCCTTGTGCTCGCCGTCTGCGCCATACACGTTGAGCGGATTGGCTTCCGGAGCAGGCAGGCCGCGCTCTTCCGGTGTCTCGCGCAGAAAAATTACGTTGGCTAATAGCAGCAAGGTCAACGATCCGGCACCGGCTAGAAATACGCCTCGCCATCCGATTCCATGCGCCATCAACTCGCTCATTACCCAGCGGCAGGCTGCATCGCCGAAAAGAAAGCTCAGGCTGAGTACCGCCATCACTGTGCCGTAGGTCGAATACGAGAACCAGCGTGAAGTCACCTTTACGAGGCCGACCCAGCCGGTGGATTGAAATAGCCTGTTGCCGACCCACGCCAGCGTGAAAAGCGGGAAGCCTCCGCTCATGACAAACAGCAGCGTGAACACGATTGAACCGGCCATGCCGCCGAGGAAATTGCGCCGTCCGCCGAAGAGATCGGCCATTGATCCGGAGACAAATTTGCCCACGGCGTATGCAACGGTGCCCGCGGATGCGATGAAGCCGAGCCGGACTTGCGATTCGCTGGCGGGGATGCCGTGCTGCGCCAGGTCATGCATGAGATCGGGCAAGACTACGGAAAGATTGGAGCGGCAAAAGTAGTAGGCTGAGTAGCCGACGCCCAGCAGCAAAATCGTGGCCACATGCCAGGCTGTGACGCTGGGCTTTTGAGCTGGCGTGAGGGCTGCTTTGTTTTCCGGCTGCACATCGGCAGACTATCACGGGGACAGTGTGGCGAAGATTAAATGGAATCGCCAAGAGCCACGCAGGTTGTACATCGTCGCTCCAGCTCTGTGGCGGGGTCGTCTGGTAGAGATTGTTTTGGAAATGGCCGCGATGCCTGTGCTTGAATCCCGCAGGGGTTAAAACCCATCGTTATTCGGCACTTTTCGGCACGACTGAAGTCATGCCCTTTTACAAAGCACGCTTCGATGACATCTTTACGGGAGCCTGAGACATTGGCTCGCTTTAAGAGTTCACATGCGATTTCCCTGCTTGTCGTCGTGCGCGCTGCGGACATCAGGCTTCTGCGATGCTCTTTTGCTCGCCTCCGTCGGGGTTTGTGAGTAGCTCGGTTTTGTTGTCGAAGATCATGGTCGGGACTGTGTCTGGCGCGAAGGGTGTCCAATTTGGAATGCCGGGATGACTTGGATTTCCGGTGCGGGCGAAGTGGATCCACGCATCGCTTACTTTGGCGCCAAGAGCCCGAGCATCCGCGCCGCCGCCGGTCATGTTTTCGCAGCGGTCAGTGTTGTTGAATGCGAAGGCAATCTCAGCGCAGTGGAACGCTCGCGGCCTGCCATTCAGCACAGGAGTTTGCCACGTAAACCAATAGAGGTACGCGGGGGCTTTACCGAGAGCCGCTTTGGCTTTGCACTGTTTGATCGCGTTCTCGCGCACGGTGGAGGCGGCAATGTGCGACCAGAGATCGAATGGCTTGGCTTTCGGTGTGCGCTCGCGGAATGCGGCCAAGATTTGCGGGGATTTGTCGGCGAACATTCCGCGTACTCTGGTTTCCAACTCGGCATCGGTCATCTGTTCATATTCGGGATGATTGATGCCGCTTACAAACTCGTTCAACGTGGTGCCGATGATCATGGGCACATCGGCGGAGAGCGCGGAAGCCTGCGGATCGAATGGATGCGCGGGGAGAATGCGGTCATCCAAAGTGGGAGACAGGCCAAGCATCTCGGCCATTCTGCGGAAGTTGGGAACGCCGCCGGCGGGAGGGGGATTGTGCTTGCGCATGACGTCGGTGCTGGCTTTGAGCAACTGCGCGTAGGGCATGGTTTGAATCTGATCGATGGTGGAAGTGGTCAGTCCGAGTTCAGAGACGATGAGGTCGGCGAGTTTCTGGGACGAGTCTTGAGTGCGCACACGGAGCGTGGAGCCGCTTTCAACGATGGCGCGATGGAAGAGGCCTTTGGCCGCGGGCATGCCCATTAACACGCTGACTTTGCCGCCACCGCCGGATTGGCCGAAGATGGTCACGTTGCCTGGGTCACCGCCGAAAGCCGCGATGTTGTCGCGCACCCATTCCAAGGCGGCGACGATGTCCAACATGCCTACATTGGCTGAGCCGGCGTACTTGTCGCTGTACTTCGCGAGGTCTAGATAGCCGAGGACATTCAAGCGGTGGTTGAGCGAGACGACCACTACATCGCCGCGCCGGGCGAGGCTTTCGCCGTCGTAGGACAGAAGCTCCTGGCCTGAGCCTGCTGCGTATCCGCCGCCGTGGAGCCAGACCATTACGGGCCGCTTTCCGCCGGCGTTGATGGCCTGGGACCAGATGTTCACATGCAGGCAGTCTTCATGCTGGATTCCATCGTCCCAGGTAAAGAGGAAGGATTCTTCATCGTTTGCCCAGCCTGCTCTGGCGGCTTGCGGGGACACATAGCCAAAATGGCGGGAGCTTCTGACGCCGGTCCAGGGCGCTCGTTTGGCTGGGGGGAGAAAGCGGTTTGGGACTTCGGTGGTGGCGGCGTAGGGAATTCCCTTGAATGTGAAAATGCCGTTGCGGATGTAGCCTGCAACTTTGCCGCTGCTCGTGGTTACGACTGCGTCGTCTTCGGAAGCGACGATCGTTGATGCGCCGGTGGTGAGTTTCAATCCGCTGTGGAGGCTTGTTGCTTTTGTGCTGTTGAGCGCGGGCAACGCTGCTGCTGTTGCTGCACCGCCCAGGACGCTTGCCGCGCCAAGGAGTAGTGCGCGGCGGCCAATGTTCCCTGCGGGTTCAGCGCCTGGAGTTAATTCGGAATTCTTGTCACCGGTCATCGTGAGACCTCCCCATTTTGGGTGCTGATTCTGATAGCTGTTTCTGGCTGCGAGACAGTATACCCGCAGGCGCGGACTGTTGGGGCGCGTCGAAAAAAGCGTCTCGATTTCGATGAAAAATGGCAAAAGCGGCTGTTTTTCGGGGGTTTCTATTTACTACTAAGGTACTATGTGATTCTTGCATCTCATTTGTTGTCAGTTACTTGAGAGGGGGAAAATGTTGGAAAAACGACGGATTACGTGAAAACAATTAATTAAATCGGCTGGGGCGGGGGTAAATGCTCGTTTCCGAGCCCTGAGCGGGACTGGTGGCGGAGATGCGTTTCATGAATTTGGCCGTTGGGCGGAGGATGGATTTGCTCTGCTTGGGCGCTCTATTTAGAGTGTGCGCCTGAGGCGCTTAATTATCTGCAAATTGGGGAGGAATATTTTGCGGTTGAATGGCGCAGGGGTTAATAGATTGAGGAAGCAAGGACATTGGCGCGATGAAAGCCCGGAAAACGTCCCTCAGGGGCTGAAGCCCGTGCCCTTCATCATTTCTCGTTCTGTTTAGTCCAGCAGGGGTTAAGACCCGCTGTTTTTGGGGTTGTGTTTGGCACGACTGAAGAGGCTGCGGAAAAACTCCAAATATGGAGCGAAACACGCAAAAAACATACCTCAGCGGCTAAAGCCACGCTGATTCCATTGGCGGTATACCGGGGATAAATCCCCGGTATACCGCCCGAGTGAGTTTTTCCGCAGCCTGTGAAGTCATGCCCTTTCACAGAGCCTCGCCTTTAGTGCTATTTTCCGGTGGCTTCGGTGATTGTCACTATGCGGTCAATGCCGGGGACGGTGAAATGCTCTACTTTGCCGCTGGGCCAGTGGACTTCTATGGCGTCTACTGTGGTTGCCGGGCCTAGCCCGAAATGAGGGCGGGGGTCGCTGGTGGATAGATAGCTGCCGCCGGCTAATACGTCTCCGCGCTGCTTCATGCCGTTGGCGGTTACGTATATCGTTGCGCCTACGGCATCGCGAGGGCTTTTCGATGCGCCTATGAGCTTCAATTCGAGCCAATGATTGTGGTCGGGGTTCACGTTGCGGAGGAGGACCGGGTGGCCGTCCATTACGTTGACTACGGCGTCGAGCTTGCCGTCGTTGAAGAGATCTCCGACGGCCATACCGCGCCCGGCGATTACGTCGGCCAAGCCGGTGCCTTCGACGGCTGGAATGGCTTCGAACTTTTTGCCTTCGCTGTTATGGAAGAGCATGGGGCGCTCGGCCCAGCTTGTGCCCCAGGCGTATTTGTCGGCTTCGGGATAGACGTGGCCGTCGTCCATGAGGAGGTCTTTCCAGCCGTCGTTGTCATAGTCGATGAACGCGTCGCCCCAACTGAGGAAGGGAACTGAGACTTCGGCAATGCCCAACTGGTAGCTGATGTCGGTAAGGTTGCCGTCGCCTTCGTTGCGATAGAACGGTTTGTAATCGTCAGAGAAAGTGGTGTCGAAAATGGCCAGTTGGCCGTTGTTCTGGTAGTCGCCGACGGCGATGCCCATGGATGCGGTTTCGCGACCCGCTTCGTTCAAAGCGAAGCCCGAGGCGTAGCTTACATCCTCAAACGTGCCGTTGCCTTTGTTGAGGTACATGTAGTTGGGGGTTGAGTCGTTGCCCACGAGCAGGTCGATTTTGCCGTCGTTGTTGATGTCGACAAAGACTGCGCCGAGGCCGTAGTAGCCGGGCTTGTCGGCAACGCCGGCCTTCTCGCTCACATCGGTGAAGGTGCCGTCGCCGTTGTTGTGGAAGAGGTGGTCGGGCTCGCCTTTCAGGCCACGCGGGCCGCAGGCTACGGATTCGCCGCGGAAGGTG
>Ga0206847_10208_pt1 | contig 19721 bp, 15 predicted proteins | sample Alteio_BWOrgCont_17_FD_152880 | JGI IMG/M metagenome (GOLD analysis project Ga0206847, IMG submission 152880) | Enriched cells from forest soil in Barre Woods Harvard Forest LTER site, Petersham, Massachusetts, United States -... | ecosystem: Environmental > Terrestrial > Soil > Temperate forest >... | reverse complement strand
CAAAGACCCACCCATAACCAGTCGCCCGTGGTGGCGTCCTCGCGGACCGCGCGCCAGCCGGCGATCATGGCCAGCGTCCAAAATAATACCGAGAGCGGGTCCACTGTCATCAAAACCGAGCCCACCGCCAGCAGCGGGGTGGTGAGAATCACGACCGTCAGCCAGAACGCCGCGCGGGCGTCCAGGACGCGCGCCATGAAGCGCAGTAACACAAGGCTTAATACCGCGCCGATCACCGGCGAGAAAAAGCGCACGCCAAAGGCGGTATCGCCCCATAAGTGCGTTCCCAACCATTGCGTCAGGGCGATGAGCAACGGCTTGCTGTAATAGGAAAGCGCCGGATGCTTGGACCAAATCCATTGGTACGCCTCGTCCTCGGAAAGCTCCAACCGTCCGCTGGCGAGATAACCAATGTTCACGCACAATAGAACAAAAATGAGCAAATAGCCGAGGCGCAACCAATGCCCGGCCGTCGCCGATTGTTCGACGGAAGCCTTTAGCGGCTGGAATGGCGCGGGTGTGGGATCCAGCAATGACGGTAGTCTTTGCCACCAAAGCGGAAACCAACGCCGTCCGACCACCCGCCACAGTGCGTCCAAGGCCCAAACGCCCGCCACCGCGTAACCCGCGCCCAATACCGCCCCGGCAAGGACATCGCCGGGATAATGCACGCCATTATAAACCCGCGAGAACGCCACGATGAACGCCAGCGGCAACATGAACCGCCAGCTTTTCCGGTAGTAAATAAACAGCACCATGGTCGCGGCAAACCAATTGGCGGCGTGTGATGACGGCATGGCGGGCGAGTCGCTGAGGCCCGCCGCGGCCGGGATGTGGATATTTGAAAGAACCGTGAAGGGTCGCGGTCGCTGAATCGCGTGTTTAAGGGTATTGCAAACAAACGAATCACCAAGCGCCACGGCCAGGACGACCATCACCGCGCAAATCCGCGCGCGGGCACCGCCTTTCCAAATAACGAAAACCAGCAACGCAACCAGCACCGGGGCGAAAAACGCGTTGCCGCTGAAAAACGGCATTAGAACGTCGAACACCGGATTGGCGAGCGCGGGGTTGACCCAATGGAATAAATAAACGTCGAGGGCGTTCAGCCAATTCATACGGCGCTTAGACCCGGTTATTGGCGCGCCAGAGCATTACGCCGCCCACCACCTGGAAGATGAAATTCGGCACCCAGACGATCAGGTAGGGCGCGAGGTTCGCGTGGTTTTGCAGCGATTGGCCGAGGACGATGAAGCTGTAATAGATTAGCACCAACCCAAGCGCCATCATCACGCCCATGTTGGTCTCCCGCCGATGCGCGCGGATTCCCAAGGGAATGCCCACCAGCGTAAAGCCCAGGCACGCGAAGGACAGCGCCACCTGCCGGTGGAGTTGCACCTGGACGGGCATGGTCAGATCGCGTTTCTGCCGGGTGAGCTGGTTCAGGCGCTCGCGCATCTGGTCGGTGGTTGCCGCGGGATCGTTGGGGACGGAGAACATGCTGTCAAGTTCCCGTAGTTGCGCGCGCAACTGGCTGAAGGTCATATCGCTGATGGAAGGCTTGTCATCGAGACCGCTGGCGGGCAGAGATAGTCCTTTTTCAATGTAGCCCAGGCTTTTGGGCTGGCCGTCGTGATCAATGATAACAACGTTGGTCAGGTGCAGGATGATCTCTCGGTTCGTGACCTCGACGGTGGCGCCGGGGGCTTTGATTTCCTCTTTGATCCGCGGGTATTTATCCACTTTCGGGTCAAATTCAAGGGTTGAGACATCGACATTCCGCAGATTTGCGCCGTCGCTACCGCCGGCAAAAAAAATGTAGGCCGGGTCGTTTTTGGTGGCGGGAAAATAAACGAACCTTCCCTCCGGCAATGCGGACTCGGCCATTTTTACTTTCATGCGGTCCAGCAGGCTTTTGTAGGCGGTACGGCTCCGGGGTGCGACCTCCAGATTGATCCACGCGCTCACACCGCACAGCAGCAGGCTCAAGAGCAGGATGGGGGTAATCCACGCCAGCAGGCTGATGCCGCTCGCACGCACGGCCGTCAGTTCCTGGTCCGCGCTCACGCGACCAAAAACCAGCAACGCCGCCGTGAGCATGCCCATGGGCAGGGCGAAGGCCATTACCCAGGGGATTAACAATCCGAGGCCCTCGGCCAGTCCCGCGACGGTGGCCTGATGGTTGATCAGGAGCCGGAGCATTTCCTGGAGCACGTTCACCAGCACCAGCACGAAAGTGAACACCGTCACCGTCATCACGAGCGTCGCCAGGATTTGCCGCGTCAGATAAAGATGCAGCGTGCGCATGGCTAGGGCGCGGGCCGCAGGGATTTCCACGGCTCCAGCCCGCTCACATCGACGGTCCCCGGCCCCTCCGCGTTAGCCGGCGAGAGGACGGCCAGAAAATCCAGCGTTTCGTTCCCGGGATTATAGGTGCCGTGAACGATATTGGCGGCGAGGTACAGCGAGTCACCAGCCTTCATGATGCGTTTTTCGTTTTCCACCCATTGTTCCGCCTGGCCGGACAACACGTAGAGAATCTCCTCCATCTTCGGGTGGCAATGAAACGCGTGGGCGTACCCGGGCAACATTTTACAGCGCACGAACAACAGCCCGGCCCCCGGAGTGAGGTCCGGGCGGCAGTGCCAAAAATGCGACTTCTCGGGAAACCTCTCGACGATGGTTTCCTCAAACGAAACAAATCTCCACGTTGAATGCTCTGAATCCGGCATGGCTCCAGTGTTGAATACCGCCCCGGGGCGTCAAGGTAATTGTGCGGGCCACGGTATGAATTACAGTCCACCGTTCATTGACGGTCACGACAAATTGACGTATAGTACGCGTCACAATGACGACACTCCTTTCAAGAGTTGAGAAGCTTGCGGAGCTGCAAACACTTCCGCCGGCGGACTTGGTCGAAATGATTACCGGGGGATTGCCGGCGGTTCTCGCGCGAGAATTGGCCTCCCGGCTAATGGTGACCATGGAGGAAATGGCCATGTTACTGCGCCTAACCCCGCGCACAATGCAACGCCGCTTGGAGGATGGCAGTCTGGAAATCGGGGAATCAGAACGCTTATGGGAACTGGCCCGGGTGTTTTTTCGGGCGATCGACGTATTGGAGAGCGAAGCGGCGGCGGTCCAGTGGTTTAAGAGTCCGATTCAGGTTTTGGGCTGGACCACTCCGCTTTCCTTTGCGCGGACGGCGGTTGGTTTGCGCGAATTGGAGAATATTTTGGGCCGCATTGAGCACGGCGTCTTCTCATGAGCGGCGTTCACGCCGGCGCGCCCAAGCGCATTTCGGCAATTCGGATTGTGACGCGAAAATTTGCCGGTTCCGCGTTTTCCGGCGACGGTGCGCGCCTTTACGGCGGACGGTGGAATTCAATTGGAACTTCCATGGTTTATACCGCTGGCTCGTTGTCGCTGGCTATTTTGGAGTGGCGCGTGCATTTGGCCCAATGGCCGGCACCGGCCGTTTCAGTAATTGAGGTGGGGATTGAGGATTCCCTGATATGGATCCCGTCCCGGCTTCCCCAAGGCTGGAAACAGGTTCCCGCCGTCCGGGCTACCGCAACTTTCGGGGACGACTGGATTAAATCCGCTCGCTCCGTCGTTATGCGCGTGCCCAGCGCGGTGGTGCCGGGTGAGTGGAATTATTTACTGAACCCGGCCCATTCAGACTTCCCAAAATTAGCGATCGGCAAAGCGCGGGCGCTCAAACCGGATCCCCGGCTGGGTCCGATAAATAAAACCGCGGACGGCTCCAGGTAAGCCTAAGGCGCCGGGTCTTTCGGCTCCCGCGCGACGCCCGGCACCGGCCTCGGAATTAAATCCCGGACCAACCAACTGACGATCCGGTCGGCATACCGAACGCAAACCACCGCCCCGGCCAAATGCCAAATGAGCCGGAAAAGCGCCCAAAAGAAAGCGTGCCGCACGACCGCATAGGCGGGAGCCAGCGAAAAAATATCGCGAAGCCGGCTCAAATAGGTAGGCAGATACGTCGCGACATCGACCGCGTAAAACAGAAACCAGACTGCCTGGATCCGAATGATGAGCACCGCAAACTGCCTAAACGTCATCCGCTCCCAAAAACGTTGCTCCTCCGGGGAAATAATCTGCCCGCCGATGGCCGAGGACGAGCCGATAAACGTGTCCGTGCCACAGGCCGGACAACTCACCGCGTCGTCCGGACTCTCAAAACCGCAATTGGCGCATTTTTTCATAATTATAAAGCAGTGCGACTGGGCCCATCTTTTTGAGCCGCGGCATCATTTCCCCGGCAACGGCACCGGCGGCAGATATTCGCCGATCCGTTTCCGCCGCCACCACGCGCCGGTCGCCCGCCGTTCGGCGAAATTCGTGAACTGATAATCGTAATACTCCGCGCGAAGGTAACGCGGCGGTTTGCCGGGAAACGGATTCCGCTCCAACAACGCCAAAACGTCCGGCGAGCCCTCCAACAGCCGGACGCACAGGCCGACGAACCACCGGTCGCGACCGTTGGGGCGAAGCGCGGCGAACCACATTTGCCAGTCGAGTCGCGGCTGGTGCGGCGCGACAAAGCCGGGACGCCGGTTGACATCGCCAGCCTTGTATTTGAATTCATACGGGAGCCAGGTTTTGCCGTCGTCGCTGCCCTCGATGATAATTTCCGGGCGCGCGGTGGTCATCACGGCAAACAATCCATAGTGATTCAGCGTCTGGAACGGGCCCAGCCATTCCTCCAACGCCAATAACGGCGAGGGCACCGGCATCCAGCCGAATCGGGCGAGCATTCCGGTGGAAGTGAGGAGCAGGATGATCACAGCCAGCGGTCGTACCAGCGAGCGCGGCCAGCCCCGGGGACGGGGAACGGTTTCCACCGCGATGGGCGGTATCGAGATTTCGCCGAGCGTCCCGTTTTCGGTGTGCGGAAGGGATTCAGCGTTAAAATCCGGGGCTGGTGCCGATTCGCGACTGCGCCAGCGCGACGGAATGAATCGTGCCAGCGCCGCGTCATCCAGCCATAACATGCACAACGCGATGGTTAGCAAATTAAAGAAACAATAATTGCCAGTCAGCAGGATCGCCACTTGCAAAAATATTAGCAGAAAACACCCAACCAATTTCGGGCGGCGCGGTGCGAAGACGAGGAAGGGCACGGCGATCTCGATCACAAACATGATGAAAACCGATAGTTTCTGGAACGCCTCCGGCAGTTGATGGGCATACCACCCGATCCACGTTGGCAACGGTTGGGTTTCGTAATGATAATTCAGGGCCAGGAGGTGTTTCCAAGTGGAGTCACCGCTTATGAGTTTCACCACGCCGGACTCGAACATTAATTGGAACAGCAGCCAGCGCAGCAGCCAGAGTGCCAACCGCGACGGCGGCGCGGCGCGGCGCCAGGCGAAGAATTGCGGCGGGGCGAGAAAGATCGCGAGAAAGCCGGTTTCGAGCAACAGCGCATCCCATTGGAATGAAAGGAAATCCCCACCCACGGACATGAGCGACAGATAAATCAGCCAGAGCAGAATCAAACACAACGCCGGCGCGAAATTAAGCACGAGCACCACCGCGAGCAATCCGCCCGCCACACAAAGCCCTTGAAGAAACCGGTCGCTCGCGCCGAACCAGCATAGCGTCGGCAAGCGATGGTACCGCTCCAGACCGACGTGCGCGGCATCAAAATGTTGTTGGACCGCGGTCATGAATTCCGCGGCCGGAACCACGCCATTGGCGCCGATGAGGCCCTTGATTTGCGTGCCCAGGGAGGCGAAGGCGATGAGATAAATGAGCCCCAGCGACCGGAGGAATACCCAGCGAACCCGGTTGTACCGGGGAACCGCGCCATTGCGGCCCCAGAGCAGCCGCGTCAGCTTGGAAAAGAATTCGCGGCGTTTCGCCACAAAGTGATAGGCATATTCCGAAACAGGGGCGAAGCCGGGGACGTTTGCGTAGCTCCACGTTAAGGCCGTTCCCGGCGCGCGAATGGCCAATGCCCGGAAACCGGCCTCAGCGCCCGCATAGACGGAACCATCCGGTTCGATGAGTTGGACAGCGGTATCGAACCATTCGCGCGGTAGTTCGGGATAGTCATGCGCCACGCGCGGATCCTGCGATGCGATGAATTCAATCCGGTCCGCCGTAAACTCCCGCAGGCGCATGATCCAGAATTTGCAAAAGTTGCATTCGCCGTCATAGATCATGAGCGGTTTTGCCGGGGGCCGTCCCACTGTTACCGCTTGTTTCACAGTCTGAATTTGCCCCGTGGAAAGCTGGTTGCCAATGTCTGAATTGAAAGACTACGCCATGGCGAAAGCGAATATTCCCCGCAGCCACGAGACGATGAAATGGGAGGCGTGCAGTCGTTTGGGCCACGTTTCCAGTGCGGCGACAAACAAGATAACGGCAAAGGTGACGTAATTGGCCCGCAGGACAGTCGTGCAAAACGAAGTGTTTCCCTCCGATTTGGATGACAGACCGGCGATGACACACTCTTCCAGCACGGCTGAAATCAGGATGCCGGTGCCGGCGGCGAGCGTCACAAACAGAAATTTTAGAATCCAATAGGTGGCAAAACTGCCCTCGGTTAATGCCTTTCCGGCAAGACCAAATGTCGCCGCAGAACCAAAGAAGAAGAGAGTGAAAGCGAGCGCCAACACTCCACCGGACATCCAATGAAACGGTCCCCGCGCCGGCAAAAGCAAAACCCGCCGACGTACCATCGATCCCAAAACAAAGACCAATGGAATGGCCAGAATGATGCCGCCAATCGAAGCGGTTAACGCGGCGACGAGCACTCCCGGAATGGTGCTCACGACATTTGCCACCAGCATGTAAGGGACCGCGCGCCGCCACGGCAAACGGTGATCAAAAAATGCAAACGCACCGCATTTGAGGGCGACGGCCACAAACAGCCAAAGCGCGGAATGCATCAGCAGAGCCGGACCGGCCGCCGATGAACCACTGAGAAGCACACATAGCGGAACTATGGGCTCGCAACTCCGGGCGTTGAAGGAAAAGCTGAATGCCAGAAGAAATGTCGGCCACATGACGATCGGTTTGGTCATCTAAAGCGGTTCGTTTTCGGCGCCATTACAGCAGAACACCAAATAACGAGTTCGGTTTCCAACAATGACAATTTTCTTGCGGCATGTTGCGAACAAAATGGATTCGGCGATTTCATCTGAGTTTCCCGAGCATTCAGCCGTCCCTACGGGACTCAGGCGGCGGGCAATGGATCCCGGCATTGAAATGCCGGGCTATTATCGATTGTCCCTCCGGGACAGCCGACAACGGATCATCCCAAGCATGTCCAAATTTCCCCGCGTTTGATGGTTTTTCCGATCAAGAAATTAGCTGCTTCCGCCCTGCCCCATCACCGGTGTCGTTGACAATTCCCGCCCACATGACACTCTAAATCAGTGAAAACTTTAGCCCATCGCTTTGGCCCAGCCACTGGTCTCGCGGCGTTAATGCTGGCCATGGCCGGTTGCCAGTGTTGCCGGCCGACATCCACCACGGCGAGTTCTGCTGACCAGGCGGTAGCTTCCCCGTCCACGAAGGAATCGCAGGCGGCGATGACGCCGGAGCGGGCGCTGGCGGAACTACGGGCGGGTAACGCGCGTTTTGTGGCGGGGCAGCCGAAGGTCCGGCATCCGCTGGCGGATGTTCACGCGAGCGCGCCGGGTCAATATCCGTATGCGGTGGTGTTGAGTTGTATTGATTCACGCCAGCCGGTCGAGCTGGTTTTGGACCAGGGCATTGGCGATATTTTTTGCGCGCGGGTCGCGGGTAATGTCCTGGATGACGACGTGCTGGGCAGCATGGAATTCGGCTGCAAAGTTGCGGGCGCCAGGCTGATCGCGGTGATCGGGCATTCCAATTGCGGCGCGATCAAGGGGGCGATTGATCATGTGGAATTAGGCAACCTCACCGGACTGCTGGGCAAGATCAAGCCGGCCGTGGATGAGATTCCCGCCGACGGCCAGCCCCGGACCTCAAAGAATCACGATTTTGTTGATCATGTGGCCGAGGCGAATGTCCGGCTCGTTATGAAACAAATTCGGGAGCGCAGCCCGGTTTTGCGCGAAATGCTGGATCAGGGGCGGATCGGGTTAGCGGGAGGTTTGTACGAGCTTGAGACGGGGAAGGTTCATTTTTTTGATAACTAGCCGCTCGGAAAAGGAATGGCCGCGAGAAGGCCCGGCGCGGCAAAGCGGCAACCAAACAAAAGAATTGAACAGCGGAAACCGGGAGAACAGAGAAAAAGCACCCCCAATGGGCGAAAATGTTCCACTGCTACATTCTGGCGCGGGCGTTCGCATCCGGGTATGGAGTTCCGGCTTTAAGCCGGCAGGGCAATGGCACGGTCGGGCTGCTTGAAAGTTTTCTCAGTCACCGGGTCTGCTCACGCCCCGCCGCCTGAAGGCGGAACTCCATACCCGGATGTGCCATATCGCTCTGGTTCAGGAGTTCAATGCGCGAATCCTTCGGGGAATTCCCTTCCCTCTCCGTTAACTCCGGTTTAAGTGCCTGGTTTGGTTGCGGTTCGGCCGCGCTGTATTCTTTCGCGGCCCGCCGGTCACCAAATTTTCTTCAGGCCGGCCAGGGACATTTCGGTGCATTCCATGGGAGTTTTGCCGGGGAGATAGGACTCCTGCTCGACGGTGACCCATTCGGTGCCGCCGTATTGGCGGCAGGCGGCCAGGACGGGCGGCCAGTCCACGGAATCCTGGCCGAGGATGGGGATTTTGGTGGGGTCGTCCTTGATTACCACGGGTTTGAAGTGGGTGGTTTTGGTCCGGCCGGGGAACATTTTGACCAGCTCGGCCGGCTTGTATCCGGCCGTCGCGGACCAGCCGCAGTCTTGTTGCAGGACCACGTCCCGGGAGGTGCGCTCGCCAAAAAGCTGCCAGTAGGTTTTTTCGCCGTCCTTTTTGAATTCGCCGGTGTGATTGTGGTAGCCGCAATACATTCCCAACGGTTTCAACACCTCCGCGGTTTGGTTAAACGTCTCCGCAAGCTTCTTGCTGTTCTCGGGATGGGTGAAGGCGCCGTCGCCCGGGACGATCAGGTATTTGCAACCGAGGATTTGGTGGAATTCGATGGTGCGCTTCAATTCATCGCCGTGAAAGCTGCCGGTGCCGATGTGGGTGCCCGCCGCGACGAGGTTTAGTTCATCGAGTTTTTTGCGCAATTCCGCCGCCTTGCCGCTGTACTTGTGGTAGCCGGCGAATTCAACGCCGACGAAGCCCATGGCCGCCAGCCGGGCGAGCGCCGGGTCGAAGTCTTTCGCGCAATCGTCGCGCACGGAATAGAGTTGGACCGCAATCCGGGGTTTGGCCGCGTCCTGCGCCCAAAGCGATGGTTTTACGCCGAGGGCGGCGGCGGCGAGGACGGAGGTTTTCAAAAAGTCACGGCGCGAGGATAATGGGTTCATATTGGTTAAATGTTTTACCCGGGAGAGCCGATGTCGTCCAGCAGGGAAACGGCGTGTAAAACGCGGTGGCGCGTGGCTGGCTTTTCATCGGGAAGTTTGCGCCCCGGCAACGCGGAGTGTGTCTGGCGCGTTGGGTTGCGAACGGTTCCGCCCGCTTCTGGACGCGGGCGGGAGAGGTCGCAGCGCGACCTCTCCCGCCTTTTCCGAGTCTTCAAGCGCACCCGTTATCACGGGAGGCGCCCGGGGCGGGGCAAAATCGCAAACGGGGGATTGATTTTTCCGGGAGGCTGTGGTGTATTGCTCCACCGGTGCTGATGTCCAGCAGCCGGCCAACGATTAACAATTATATGCCAACTCTTGTCCAAGACAGTCCCGTGGTCGAAAAAACGAAGGAACTCTGCCAGGCCATTCTGGATGACCCGGATGTCCAGGTCCTGCGCAAACAGATCGATGCCTTCATGGCCGACGACCAGGCGCGCGGGCAGTACGACGCCCTGATGGTCAAGGGCCAGATGCTCCAGCAGAAACAGCAGGCCGGCCTGCAGCTAAAGGATCACGAGATCGCCGATTTCGAGACCTCGCGCGAGGCGCTCCTCGGCAATGACGTGGCGCGCGGATTCCTGGACGCCCAGGAGGACATGCAAAAGATGCAGCAGTCGGTGGTGGCGTATGTCAGCAAGACGTTTGAACTGGGCCGCGTACCGGAGGAGTCAGACTTGGATTCCGGCGGATGCGGTTCGGGTTGCGGCTGCCATCATTAAGGTGGTAGAGAAGAGCGCCGCTTGGTCCAAGCACATGCGGCTCGATAAACTATTACCCCTCACCCCGACCCTCTCCCCTTCCGAAGGGGCGAGGGAGCCGGAGGCGTCGCGCAGGATTTTATGCCGACGCACGGCGGAACAACGCCGAAACGATAACCGGGGCGGCGGCGTTCGATGATTTCGACAAGGGTGCAAAGCTCTATTCATGGCAAGCAATTCCCTTAATATACTGGCAACGGCCGGTAGTCTGAACCAAAAGTCGGTGACGCGCGTGGTGGTCCGGCATGTGGCCGGACTGCTGGCGGCGGACGGCTGCACGGTCGATATTCTCGATTTAGCGGCGGAACCGCTGGCGCTTTATAATCCAGAAACGGCGCACGAGGGCGCCATTTACGCCGCCTTGAAAGCGCGCGTGGAACGGGCGGATGTGATTCTCCTGGGCACGCCAGATTACCATGGCTGTGTCAGCGGGACGACCAAGAATTTTCTCGATCATTTCTGGCGCGAATTCGCCGGCAAGCTTTTTGCGACGATCGTCTCGTCCCATGAGAAGGGGCTCACGGTCACGGATCAATTACGGACGGTGGCCCGGCAATGTTACGCGTGGACGCTGCCGTACGGGATATCGTTCACGGACGGAGAGGACGTGCGGGACGGGGTGGTTACGGGCGAGGCGTTCAAGAAGAAGCTGGCAATGTTCGCGCGGGATACGCGGGTTTACGGCACCTTGCTGGCCCGGCAACGCGCCGTTGATCTGGCGGGGACGGAGCCCGGTTTCCTGGAACGCTTGCGGAAGTAAGCGGGAACTTTAACAGAAGGGAACAGAGAGAACAGGAGGGGGAGGCAGCAACCAAAGGAGTTTAACCGCGAATGAACGCCAATAAACGCGAATAGGGCTGCGGAAAGCCAACCTCTATTTTGAAAAATCCTCGTGAGATTGCGCGAATTGGACAGATTGCAGTGCAAAAATCGAAGGGAATTTAGCCACGGATGGGGTACGGATGGGAAATGAGGGTGTTTGCCCTGGGATTCGTCCTCATCCGGGTTTTCGGGGGTTAAACTTGGGTCGCGCGCGGGGTTGCGGTTTTTTTCGTCATTACTTTCGCGAGCGCCTCGCGCAGTTCGCCGGCGCGGGGAGGTTTGCTTAAAATCAGATCCACGCCCACCGGAATATCGCCATCGCTCTTCATGAAGGCGCCCCAGCCGGTGAGCATAATAACGGGCGTGGCGGGGGATTCGTGGTGCAATATTTTGGCCACCTCGCGGCCGTCCAAGTTGGGCATTCCCAAATCGGTAATGACCACATCGAAGGGTCGCCCGCGTTCGGCGGCCTGATGAAAAAGATCCAAGCCGGTCTGGCCGCCATCGGCCGCCTGCACCCGGTGGCCCTCGCCTTGCAGCAGCGCGGTGAGTAATTCGCGAACCATGGGCTCATCGTCAATGCACAGAAGATGCAGCGGCGGCGGCGCGACCGCAGGCGTGGGGCCGGCCTCGGGAGCGGTCGCCGGGCGGACGGCGAAACTGAGGCTGACGGTGGTTCCTTTGCCGCGCTCGCTTTGGATATCGATCTTCCCGCCGTGCCGTTCCATTACCCCGTAAACCATGGGCAGGCCCATGCCGGTACCGCGCTTTCCCTTGGTGGAAAAGAACGGCTCCAGCGCGCGCTTCAGGGTTTCCTCGCTCATGCCCACGCCGGAATCGATGACTTCCAGAAGCACCGGCCCCTCGGCGGCCAATCCGCCCAGGCGGGTCCGCACCATTAGTTTGCCGCCTTGGGGCATCGCGTCCACGGCGTTAAGAATGAGGTTGGTCAGTGCCTCGCGGATTTCGCTCTCAATTCCCACCACTTCCGGCAAACCGTCCGCCAGCCGCGTTTGCATGGCGACGGTGATGCCGCGGCCCTGCGGAATATCCCGCCACCGGGGGCGCGTCATCTCGATGACCTGCAAGGCGAGTTTGTTCAGGCTGACCGGGAACAGCGGATCGCGCTGATCGCGCGGCCGGTAGAACTCGCGCAACCGCGCGACGATGTGGGCCACGTCCTCCCCGGCAGTTTTAATATAGTTCAGGTGCTTCTTGGAACTCGCGCTGAGGTTGGGTTCCTGGTTCAGGATCAGCCCCGCGAAACCAACCACGGGCGAAAGGGCGTTGTTAACATCGTGGGCGATGCCGCTGGCCATCTGGCCGAGCGCGCGCAGGCGGTCCTGCTGCATCACCGCCTGCTGGGAATGGCGCAGGTCATTGTAGGCGGCCTCAAGTTCCGTGTGCAGCCGCGCCTGGTGGGCCGCGAGCGCCACATGCTCGCTTAACATGCGCAAAAACTCGCAATCATCCGCGCTAAACGCCTGGGGCGCGCTCCGCGCCACCATGAGGATGCCGAAGAGTTTTCCCTCCACCAGCAAGGGAACCGCCACGCCGCTCATCAGCCCGGCGGCGGCGAGTTTGGGCGCGACCTCGCCGCGGGCGCGGGCGGTATTCTCCAGATAAACCACCTGGCCCGCCTGGCAAAGATCAAACCCCGTTTGCTCCAGCGACATCGTCCCGCCGGGAACCAGGCCGCGCAAGCTGGACAACCGGCGGTCCTTGCTCTGCAACGCCGCCACGGTCAGGAAACCTCCGGGGGGCTCGAGGAGATAAACGCCGCCCATGTCCACCGGCAGATGCTCCTCCAACTGGCCCAGAACCACCTGGAAAATGCTGGGCAAATCCTGCCGCTCGGAGATGCCGTGGGTAATCTGGTTAAGCAGGCTGATCCGCGCGAGTTGTTGTTGCAAGGCCTCCTGCGTCCGCCGGCGTTCGCCAACCTCCAGTTGCAAATCATACGTTCGCTCGGCCACGCGGCGCTCGAGCTTGTCGTGCGCCTGCTGGAGCGCGGCGTCGCGCTGCTGGATTTGCGCGAGCATTTCATTAAAACCGTCCATCAACTGGCCCAGTTCGTCCTGACTCCGTTTGACGGCGCGAATCGAATAATTCTTTCCGGTGGAAACCGCCCGGGCCGTTTCCGCCAGATGCGAAACCGGCTGGGAAATAATCCGCTGCAACACGGCGGACAACAGGTAGGTCACCAGCGAGATCGCGAAAATAAAAAGGACAACGATGCCGCCGTAACGCCATAAACGCTCGCGCATCTCCAGCAAATCCGACTCCAGATAGATCGAGCCCACCACCTCGCCGTTATCAACCACGTCCTGGAAAATCGCGAGCCGCCCGGTCCACGGCAAAAATCCGCCCGCCACGAACCGCGCGCCCGCCGCCTCGGGCCGCGCCGGAAGCTGGTCGCGCGAAATGTATTTCGGGTAGCGCGCGAAGATGTTCTCCAATTCCCGCGGATACGCGTCCTGCAACAACATCCGGTTCAGCCGGACCAGATCCGTCCCGCGCGGATTTTGCGCCAGCAACCGGGAAGTCTCCGGGGAAAGCTTGACGCGGCCAAAGCGTTGGGCGTCGTAAATCGCCCCACCCTGGATGATCTGGTTCAAATCCTCAGCCAGGGCCTGGCGCAGCTCGACGCCATGCGTGCCGTCATAATTGGTCAATTCCCGCTGCGTCTGCGGTTGCAGGCGCGCGTACACGTAGGCGGCCAGCGGGTCCGCGTTGGCGACGGGCTTGAGCTGGCCCGCCAGCAGTCCGGGCCCGGCGATTTCCCCGGCCGAAAACGTCGAGGAATAAAACGAGAAAATACACGCCGAGACAACGTGCTGTTTGTTGCTCAACGCGCCGAGAATTTCCTCCGCGTCCTTGTATTTGTCAAAATCCAGCGCCGGCGTGGCAATGTCCCCCATGATCGCCGCCTGGGTTGAAAGGTCCGTTTTCATCGACTCCCGGAAAGCGCCCACCTCGTAGATGATGAAGGCGGCGGAGATCAACAGCAGCGCCACGCCGCTCGTCGCCATAATGATGAGCATCAATTTGCGCTTGATCGAGATGTTTCGCAGTGCGGCCACGTAAGGTTGTTTCGGGTATGATTACAAAGAATCCGCGCCCGGCGCGCGGCAAATCTTTGTCGCCGTCCTAGTTTATTTTTTTCGCCAAATTCAGGAGTTTCGAGCTGATGGTCAGCCCGGCTTTCCGGGCGGTTGCGTCATTGATCTCAAACCAGACTTTCCGATCCTCGATAATGAAGTTAATCATGCCCCCCGCCTTCGTGAAGTCCTTCACGTCTCCCACCGTCAGGGCATGGCCATGTTTTAACTCTTTAAATATCTCCGCCAGCGGTTTCTCCTGCCCGCGACCGATAAACACAATGTGGCACTGGTCCATATCCCCGATTGAAGTCCCTATTTTGATCACCAGCCGGCGACCGTTGATCGTCTTGTCCCGGATGATCCGGCCCAGCTCGGAACCGATCGGGCTCCTGCCCAAAATTCCAATCACAATGGGCGTGTCCGCCCGCGAGTTTTCCGCCGGCCATTCCACAAATTTCGCAAAATCGTAGAGGAACTTCGCCTTGACCTCGTACTCGGGCAATTCCCCGTCCGCCGCCCGGCTTGATCCCCCGATTGGGAGAACCAGCAGCAACCAGCCGAGCAAAACAAATTTGATTGCCTTAAAACTCATGTGTTTTCCAAAACCACCGGCTTCATCACCGCGTTCCACGCCGGAAACGCCGCCGTCAAAACCGCCACGTTATCCGCGCGTAACCACTTTCGCCCACCTCCGTACGTTGCGTCCCGATGAAGGTGGGCGCAAATTCCGCGTGGTGGGCGTTCCCGATATTTTGCCCCACCAACGCGATTTCCCAATTCTTTGAGGGCCGCCACGCCAGGCGCGCATCCCCCGCGACGTAGCTGTTGATCCCGAAATACGTCAACCGGTCCACATAGCGCACGGTCACGTCAAACGTGACGTTATACGGCAAATCCCAGGACGAGCGCAGGCTGAACTGTTGTTGCGGGCTCTCCCCCTCCATCATGGCCGCGGAGGTCGTGTCCGCCCCGCCCGATTCATCCCCCACATGCAACTTCAGCAGGGTGTACGCGGGGCGCAACCGCCAGAAATCAGCCACCTGCCAGGTGGGCGCGACCTCCACGCCATAGGCATCGCCGTGAAGTTCGTTCCCGAACGTAACCGGAATATATTCGTTGAACCCGGAGATCGTCGGAGTCCCCTGCTCCTCGCTTCTCAGATGTTGATAAACATTGTAGTACGTGGCGAGGTCCAGGGAAACGTTGGTCCATAGTTGGACGCGGTAGCCCAATTCAAAGGCGTTCACCACCTCCGATTCAAAATTCGGATTGCCCTCAAGCTGGGCATCGACTCCACCCGGCCCCGGTTTCAAGACGTTATTGATAATCGCATTCTCCTCCACCTCCGCCGGCGTGCGCACCGCCCGGGAAACCGCGCCCCAAAACGACTGCCGTTCCGTCGGGGTCCACAAAAGCCGCCCGTTCGGCTGGAAATCGAATCCCGTGTAATCGTTATGCTCGATCTTGGCCCCCAGCGTGAGCCGCAGCCGGTCCTCCACCAGCGTGATCTCGTCCTGAACGAACGCGCTGAAAAGCTCGGTGGTTTGATGCTCGGGATTGAAGGAAATTGTCGGCGTATTTTGCATCCGATCGTCGTACACCCGGTAGCCGCCACCCCATACGATGTCGTTCCGCCCGCCCAACGCGAAACGATGCTGCACATCGATGTCGTAGGTGTTCAGGTAATCGCCAAAGATAATCGTCTCCCGCTCCGTCCGGTCGAAATAAGCCTGCACTTGCAAATCTGATGACGATGAAAAGCTGTGGGTCCAGCGCCCCAGCAGATTGCCGCCATCCGTCCGCTCATCATCCGGCATCGGTCCCGCGCCAATGGGATTACCGAACGGGAGGAGAACGGAGCCCCGACTGGCAACGAACGTATTAAACACCTGATCCAGGCTGGCCGTGTAAAGATCCCCCTGAAAGGTCATCAAATCCCCGCCGTTATCCCGCTTATCCCAATCCATCCGAAACCCGCCCTGCCCCGACTGCCAGGCGTCATGCGCGGGGGTCCCATTGACCAACTCCGAGTCACTGTGATCGGAATACTCCCCGTAAACGCGGAAATATAAATCCTCGCCCAGCTTCCCGCCGTCGCGGATCGCGGCGAACGCCCGTTCGAAACCCCCGCCACCGGCGGTGGCGTATAAATCCTGGGTGTCCTTCGCGCTTTTCGTGACAATGTTAATCACCCCGTTCACCGCGTTTTCCCCCCACAAGCTCCCGCCGGGGCCGCGAATGACCTCGATCCGGTCGATATCCTCCATCAACGGATTTTGCGCGTCCCAAAAAACCCCGGAAAACAAGGGCGAATAAAGGCTTCGACCATCCTGCATCACGAGCAGCTTGTCGGCGAACAGTTCGTTGAACCCGCGGGAACTGATCGCCCATCGCTGCGAATCCACCTGCGCCACGTCCAATCCCGGCACCAATCGCAACGCCTCCGGCACACTCATCGCGCCCGACCGGTGAATATCATCCTGCGTCAGCACGGAGATCGCCGCCGCGGATTCGTTGAGCGGCCGTTCCTCGCGCTGGATATGCACCGGAATATTCATCAACGCCCGAATGTCCTCGATCGCCATGTCGGCGGAGGCCGTTTTGTTTGTGCTGGACGGATCTATCGCGCTGGCGGTTTGCAACGCCGCCACCAGAATGAAGGTCAGGATTGACACGCCCAATTGGCCCGCGCGATTGGAACGACGACGGGCAAGCCCGGAGGGCCGGGCTTGGACACGGTCGGCCCAATCCATGAATAATGGCGGTTTCTTCATAGGAATCGACCTCCCGGCGGGTGTGGAACCGCCGTCAGTACAAGCACGGCAGTCCGATGCAACGCCACGCGCGAGCGATCAGATTAGCTCTGGCATAACGACCGAATTGCCAAAATTCAAGTTTATTGTGCGCTCAGGCACAACCCGTTTGGAATTCCGCCTTCACCGCATCATTGCGAAACCGTGCGGTAAAAGCGCGCCGGGACGCCCGGGACAACTCTTTCGGCAAAGGTAAACGTACCTCCAACGTTTGTGATCGAAGTTGCATTGATCCAATCCACAAGATTCGTCGAAGTTTGGAGAAGAAATACGGCTTCGGGCTTTCCCGCTAAATTCCAGGTAAAGTCGGTGGTGAAAAGAGCTGGATCCATGAACTCGGTCGTAAACGGCTCAACCGGCTCGATTAGCAAATGAAACGCCGTCCCATTCGTCGTGAAGGGATTCATGGGATAAATAACCGGAGGGTTGGTGGTGCCATCAAACGACGCCCAACAACCAAAAATCGGGGACAAGTCATTGGTCGTGTAGCCGTCATCCGCGCTATAATGAGACCAGCTTGGCCCCAGTTGATTGAAATTAATAACCACCGGCGGTTGAATGACACCCGGGCCGTCCCCGGACGGCAACGCGTAATTTATCCAGTTGGTTGTGCCGCTTCGGGAAACCACGTCCCACCCGCAATAATTGGCGGAGAATAGGATATCCGGTTCGTCGATGGATCGTTCCAGTGCCTGCCGCTGAACCACATTGTTGCTGAGGTAGTAATCTGTATATTGATTGGTGATTTCGATGAACCGGCCGGCAACAGCATCAAAATCCAGCCGTTGAAAGGTGATCTTATCCACGCCCGGGCGGAGCGCCAGATTAACAAAATTCGTGGCGTTAGTGCCGGAACCCCGAACACCCGGAATCAACCCCTCCCAGGCGATCGTGTTTGTGCCCAGCAAATATTGCAGACCGCCGGCAGTATCGAAGTCCAAACCCAGGTAATATTCTCCAACGTTGGATTCCCATTCTCCCTCGGCCACCGGTGAAGTCGGGTACAAGTTGAAATAAACAGGTCCGATAAAAAGATTGATGAAATATGGCGACGACGGAAGCTGATCATAGGGAACTCGGTAAAATCCGCCATCCGTAAAAACGTTAATCACACATTGATATTGGACGGCATCAATATAAGCGGAAGGTTCCACGCCGATTGGATCATAATTCCGCATCAACAGGTCATATTCCGCCCCGCCATCGACAACTGAAAAATCACGGAGGCAGAAAACCGAGCGCGTTGGCCGGGCCAACCCCGTCTGTTCGAGCAGAAGACTTAGCGCGGCCGACTTCAGGTCATAAAGACTATATTCCTGCGCTAAGAAATTTATGCGCGCGGAGTCATTCGGATAATTCGTGACGCCGGTCTCGGAAGCCGGCGGCAAGTCATTAAGAAGTTGAATGGCGCTTTCCACCGCCGCCACGCCGTTCGTGCCGAAATAGGCGATGAACGACGGGTCGAACCCGTAGGTAATCACCGGAATATTCCAACGATAGCCCTCCCCGAGCGCCATCGGCCCGCCGATCGCATAACCGTCCTGATAGGACAATTGCGCCGTCATCCACGGCGCGAACGGCCCCAGCAAGGCGAAACCCCGCGCGGCCCGCGGTTCGACAAACTCAAGCAACATAACGACCCAAAAATATCGGCTCAGGCGCATCACGCTGGGGAATATTTGGTCAGGTTCCGTGTCCACGCAAAGAAAAATCGCTGGTTGATGAAACCTCCAAATTGAACGACCCCATTCCCTCCTCTTTGCGGCTCCGTAGTGCCATATCTACAAATCGTTCATTCTTGGCGGGATTTCGGTTAAGGCCCGCGCGACTCATCTTGGGGGGGTGCTTGCGCGTTAAGTTTGAAGGAGACCCAGGCGGGCGCGGCAGCGTTTTGGAGTGCGGAAGTCCGCTTCCGCTTTCGACCGCGGTGGCCCGTAACCGAAGCGCAAAGATGCCGCGGCGGGTAGCACGCGCCAAACCGAAAGTTCGCAACGCCACCATTTTTCACGGCGCACGACTGACGAATCTGGAATATCTCCCGACGCTCGTGAGATCTTGCGCCAGGCGAGTCCGCCATCGCTTCAGAAAGCGGAAGCGGACTTCCGCACTCCAAAACCTCGCGGAAATCGAAAAATAGCGCGTGAATCCAGGGTTTCCTTAGCCTATTTGGTCGCGGTCGGCTGTGCCAGACCTTCGCGCCTTGGCGTTAATCCAAAGCATTTGGACAGTTGCCGCGCCGGTTTTCCGCCGCTAGATTGGGGCGATGACTGAACTGGCTGAAATTCATCCCGGCGGGATCGACCGCTTCGAGGTGCGCAGGCCCATGCCGCCCGCGCGGTTCGACGCGCTCTCGCGCGATATTCTCGCGCTCAAGGAAAAACTGAACGCGATCATTCTGGCCCACAATTACCAGGTGCCGGAAATCCAAGACGTGGCGGATTTCGTGGGTGATTCGCTGGGGCTCTCGCAACAGGCGGCCAAAACGAGCGCGGACGTGATCGTTTTCTGCGGCGTCCATTTCATGGCCGAGACGGCGAAAATCCTGAATCCAGGCAAGGTCGTGGTGCTGCCGGACAAGGATGCCGGATGTTCGCTCGAGGCGGGCTGTCCCGCGCCGGCGCTGGCGCGGCTCCAGGCCACCAACCCGAATTTTTACACCGTCACCTACATCAATTGCAGCGCGGAGGTGAAGGCGCTCAGCGATGTCATTTGCACCAGCGGCAACGCCGTGAAAATCGTGGAGGCCGCGCCG
>Ga0206847_10207_pt1 | contig 19741 bp, 13 predicted proteins | sample Alteio_BWOrgCont_17_FD_152880 | JGI IMG/M metagenome (GOLD analysis project Ga0206847, IMG submission 152880) | Enriched cells from forest soil in Barre Woods Harvard Forest LTER site, Petersham, Massachusetts, United States -... | ecosystem: Environmental > Terrestrial > Soil > Temperate forest >... | reverse complement strand
GTAAACTCTGAAGCTGCCACCCCATTCATGGACCATTTCGCCGCGGCGTCCGCGCCAGATGGAGACACTGCGCACGGGGCAAATGTACGTGGTGCCCGCAATTTCCTGGGGCGCGTATTCGACGAGAATGTCGGAGCGAACGATGGGCAGCCTTGGTTTCAGATCGGCTTCGACGGTCAGGCGAAGGATGGCTCCGGTATCGGGATTGATGCGGATTTCTCCGTGATAGCCGGAGAATTGCCGGAAGACTGTTGTCCCGTCACCTTCCTGAAGGCAGCAGTAAGTCACTTCGTAATTCGACTTATTTTCCGGCACTGCATAACTGAAGACTGCACGAACTCCGTCAGCGCCTTGTTCCCATCGGCTCCATGTTATGGTGCTGTGGGCTGCGTCCAAAATGACGGTGCTTAGAATCGGGCCGAATGTGCCCTTGGTATTCATGCTCCGTTCTTCGCCTTTTGCGGCTTTGCCTTTTGCCGCGGCATTGAACGCGCTCATATCGATGTCATTCAGCTTCTTGTCCGCGAGCGGGTTCTTTCCTTTCTGCGCATCGTAATCCGCGACATCGTAGCCGTTGCGGTAGAGCACGGTGGTAAAGGAAATACCGGATAGGTGCAGAAGGCGATCGCCGGATGGGGTTTTCCAGGTGAGCCCTTCCTTTTGCAACGGCTCACGGTAGCTCGAAGTGGCGCGCGTGGCGAAGAAGTTGGGTAGTCGCGGAACTGTCTTGCCGAGATAGTCGATTGTCTTGGCGAGCATCAGCCTTTGGGCGGCAACGTCGGGCGCGGGAGTGACAGGGATCTTCTCTTGCGGGGGATTGAGAAATGCGGAAGCATCGGCCACTGCCATGAAGGCATCGCGAGACTTTTCGCCGGGCAAACGCGCTGTCAACGTCGGAATCAATGTGCTGCTCATTCGTTCATTGAGGGCGATGTCGGAAAGGCGCTTGGCTGCGCCGCCGTCGGAGTTGGAATGGATAGACTCCACTAATTGTTGTAACTGCACAACGGTAATTAATTCGGGCGCGACGGGAGGGTCATCGTAAAAGACCGGCTCGTCGTAATAGCCGGCGCGGGTGTGGGCCGTTTGTTCCGGATTGGGTAACTGCACTTTCAATTCGTGGTACTCGTCTACTTGCTCGGTGCGTGGCGGATCGAAGGAGATGCTGTAGTAACTGCCTGCATGGCGAACACTGGCATCGATGGTGCTGGCCAGGTCGGATGACGAGTCGATCACACGGCCGCCGGTCTGGGCGGCGAGAACCTGCAGCGCGAGGCTGAAGGGATTTGCTTGCTTCTCCGATTTGACTCCTGCGAGGTATTGCTGAAAATCGAAGCTGCGATCCGGGTTGGGCCATGCGGAAATGGTTGAGAGAGTTATGCGCGCTTCGCGCAGGCGGGTCGAGAATTCTGTGATGAAGTCAAAGGACTGCTGGCAATTGCTGCCGACCGGCCAGCCAAAGCCAATCCAAAACATTGATTTTCTGCCGGGTCTTCGCCTTTCGGCAAGGACTACTGAACCGAGCCCCTGAAGGGACAATAGATTTTGGTAACTCAGTTTGCGAAGGCCCGTGAGTCTTTCAAGCCAGGTGTAATTCGCGCCCGGCCATAAAGCTCGCATTGACTTCTTGTCTTCAAGTTGATTTGCCAACGCGTTGCCGTCTGTGGATGAAACGAGAGTGGTGATGGCCAGGCCCGTTTCCGAGAAAATGTAGATGGTTACAGGCTCAGCGAGATGGCCTCCGTCGCGGCGCAGATATTTGTCCACTTCGCGCTGCGCGGCTGTTGCTTGATCGGGCGCGAGGTTGATTGTGTCGATGACCAGCACTACTTGATCGGGCGAGTCGGGCGCGAGGCTTGGTCCGCTGAACGCGTGGAAGGAGAGAAGCTTCTGCGGTTGCCCGTTGTCCAGCAAGGTGAAGTCTTTGGTCTCGAGGCCATTGACGGGCTTTCCCGACTTATCCGCCACGGTAACATCGAGGTGGATTAGTCCTTCGGACGAATTGGATTGTGGCGTATAACTCGGAGGCTTCATCTCGAGCGGAGACGGAGGATTTACCGGCGTCGCAGGCTGCTGCGTAGATGCAAAGACGGGCAACAGCAGGAGCAACGGGAGACCTGCACGAACTAACTTGCTCATTGGTTATTTCTTCTCTGGTTCCGAATCACTGGATATGATCCTCACGTCGCCGCGAAACAAATGATAATCCGAAAAGGTCACATCGTTCAGCCGTGTGACCTCGGGACCGAGCGCTGTACCGTTTTCAAAGATGTCCCGCATCAGGATTGTGGAATGGACTCTTGAAAGGGAGACGCTCTTCAACGGGCATATGTACCGCTGCCCACCGATTTCCACCGCTCCATATTCAACCATGATGTCGGCGTGCAGCATGGGAGAGTCGAGGTCAAGAGCCGCCTGCAATGCAATGCGAAGGATTGCTCCTGTTGCAGGATCGATAGTGACATCTGCTGTATAGCCCGATGCTTCCGCAAGATTGTTGTCCGAGCCGCCCGCAGAAGAGCTCGCAGGCGGTGCCGTGACCGTCCCGGGCTGATTCAGCATTCGAGTTAGCGGCGTGTCCGAGGATGGCTCCTGGGATTGGTCTGGGGATGGGACAGGAGGGTTGCGGAAGGCCACGTTATAGTGGGATGCTTGCTTCGGAACCACAAAACGGAACACAGCCTCTTTACCATTCGCGCCTTGTTCCCAATGACTGAAAGACGTCTCCCCGTGCGAGGCATCTACCATTACTGTGCTAAGAATGGGGCCGAAGGTGCCCTTTGTGGCGAGCCCCTTTTCCGGCGCGTATTTCGGTCTGCCTTTGGCCTGCACCGGCTTCACAGTCTCGCTGCCGTTGCGGTAAAGCACAACGTTGCTGGAAGTCCCCGCTCTGTGAAGCGGTTCGCCGGTCAAGATTGTGGACCCGGGATGTTTCGGATCGTCCTTCGCGTCCTCATAGCGGGTGGTTGTACGTGTGGCGTAGAAGTTCGGCAACTTCGGAATCATCTCCGAGAGGTAGACTATCGCCTGGGCAATAATGCGCCGCTGCTCTTGATGGTCAGGCGCCGCGCTCACGAAGATTTCCGAGTCGGGCAAATTGAGGAATACAGAGGCATCGGCAACCTCTGTCAGCGCAGACCGGGCCTGTTCGCCATTCAATGTGCTCAACAATGACGCGAGCTTTGGGCTACTCAATCGCTCAGTTAAAGCAAGCTGCGAAATCTCATGGGCCGCGTCCCTGTCAGGCTTGCTTGCAACTTCCTTGAGGGTCTGCTCCAACTCGGCGACGCTTACAGGCTTGCCTACGAATTCCGCCGTGCGCTTGACGGGAGTCCTGGGTGGCACAGCCTTTGGTGGCGGCTGTTGCACAGGCGAGCGGTGCATTAGGAGCGGGTCTTGCGGGTCAGTGCCTTGCTGCGCGCATGCAACCGCTGCCCAGCCAAACACTAACCCAAGACAGACAGAGAAAGGCCGCTTCATCCTTTGCACCCGAACTTACTACTTCGCAACCCCGCCGGACCGTGCCGGCGATTGTGTCTGATTGTAATAGCCGGTGTTGGTGCGAGCCACTAAGCCTGGCTTGTCGATTTCGACTTTCAGGTCGTGATACTCATTGGCCTTATCCGCGGGCGGAGGGTCGAATGAAACTGCGTAGAAGGCGCTCGTGTCCTGAACACACGTCGCGATCTGAGCGCCCAAATCGTTATCCGGAGGCAGAACGCGGCCACCGGTTTGCGTTGCAAGCACCTTCAACCCCAGGTCGGGAGGGATCGCTTTGTCGACCGTCTTGATTCCCTTGAGGTAGTCCTGATAGATGTAAGTGCCCAGATGCGGATCGCCGAGCGAAACGCTGTAGAGGCTCATGCGCGCCTCACGCAACGTGGTGGATATATCGACGATGGAATTGAAAAGCAGTTGCTCCTCCTTGTTTGTCATTTCGAAGCTGACGCGATCAAGCAATGGCCAACCGGGACCAGCCCAGATGAGCAGCTTTCTGCCCGGCCTTTTTATTTCGCTTTTGCCAAGCTGGGCGACCCATTTGAGGGAAAGCTCGAACCGATCGATGCCGCCGTACTGTGCCGACTTGCCAATGATGCGCAAGCCGGCGTCCGCTTGATCCAACTGCGCTGCCATTGCATTGCCGTCCATGGAGGGCTGAATCAAGACCTTGACGCCCGCGTCAGTGAACGCGAAAACGGATACTGGCTGCGCGAGGTGGCCGCCGTTCTGACGAAGGAAATTTGAGACTCCTTCACGCGATCGGGCGACAGTCTGGAAGCCCTCATTGACCGCATCGAGAAGGATAATTACTTCTGCAGGATGGGCATCCTTCTGAACCGATGCGTCGAATGCCTGGAAGGAAAGAATCTTTGTGGGCAGGTTGTTGTCTTTGAGCGTGAAGTCGCTTAACTCGAGACCGGGGATTGGCTTTCCCGGTCTGTCAGTCACCGTAACGTCGAGGTGGATGCGACCGTCGGTAGGGGTCGGTACCGGAGTGTAGGCAGGACGCGGAGCGAGTGCTGGAGACTGGGTCGCTGGAACGCTTTCCTGTGCAAGCGCAAGCGCGGGTAACAAGAAAATGGCTGCGAGGCTTAAGTGGATTGACTTATGCATGCAATCACCTCATCCGTATTATTTGTAACTCAATTTGTAACTCATTTCGTAATTACCGATGCTGGCGGCGGCTGATTGTAATAGCCGCTGGTTGTTCGAATCGTTAGTCCCGGCTGCGCTAACTCAATTTTCAAATCGTGATACTCGTCAGCGTGTTCGGCATGCGGAGGATCGAAGGAGAGCGAGTAGAAAGCGTTGGCATCCGCAATGCAACTGTTGATTTGTTCGGCCAGGTTGTTGTCGGGACCGAGAATGCGCCCACCACTTTGGAGGACGAGCACTTTCAAGGCCAGGTTGCCGGTATCCGCTTTTAACGCCGAAGGCACACCTTTGAGGAAATCCTTGTACATGAATCTGTTCAAGCCGTCGTTTTGAATGTTGGTGGAAGAAACGCTGTAGACCGCAACTCGCGCCTCGCGCAGTTTAGTTGAAAGCTCAACTATCGTGTCGAAATAATGGCGCTGATCTTTGTCGGAAAATCTGAAGCTGTTGCTGTTGAGCATGGGCCAGCCGGGTCCAACCCAGATGAGGAGTTTTCTGCCTGGTCTCAAGGCCTCGTTTTCCGCAACAACGGCCATCTCCCGAAGCGATAGCTGGAAGCGCTGCAAGTCGCCGTCCGCGCCCATCGCTGAGTAGATGCTGTGAACGCCGCCCTTTATCTGGTCGAGCACGGCAACAAGCGCGTTGCCATCGACAGAGGGCCGGGGCTGGATGCGCAGGCCGGCATCGGTGAGCAGCATTAGGGAGACTGGCTGCGCAAGATGGCCTTCATTCTGGCGGAGAAACTTCGCGATTTCCTGGCGCGTGAATGCGACTTGCTGAAAAGGCAAATTGACGGTGTCGAAAACGAGAATTACTTCGACCGGCGGGTTGGGCTTAACGGCGACTCCGTCAAAGGAACGGAAAGAAAGCAATTTGCGCGGCTGATTGTTGTCGAGAATTTTGAAGTCGAACGGCTGTAGCTCGAGGACGGGCTTGCCTGCGGAATCGCTGACCAGAACATCGAGGTGGATGCGGCCTTCAGGGGTGACTGCGCTGGGCGGCCTGATTGGGCGGGGAGGCGGACGATCGACGAGGACCGGATCGCCGGGCTGCTGCGAGGGAGTTGTCTGGACAGGCTGCGAGGGCGTGGGGGGCGCGGAACTTTGCTGAGCGCGGTCCAGCTGCGGGAGAAAAATGAGAAGTGCGAGAAAGAAGCAACGCGACCTGGCCATGCGATTCACCATCTGGAAACCAGCACTTGAATCTCCGTTCGAAGTCTATCGCTGAACCCCGGCCGGGTCATAATAAGAGAAGCACGGCTGGACTGCCTCGGTGAAATGATCTGAACGTTTGACCGCGGAACATGCGCGCCGGTTAGGTAGAAGGTCGATCTTATGCCGAAAGAACAGTGGCTGAAAACAGGAGTTTCAAGCGATGATGCGACGCGTGGGAAAGAATTCGTTGGGATGTTGCGCGTTGACATTCGCGATGCTGCTGGCCGGCTGCTTCGTGTTCGACGCGCATCCGGCTGACGCGCAGGCAACGGTCACTTCGGCTGAATCGGAATGGCGGCAAGACCTGGATGCATGGCGTGCGCGGCGAGCGCTTGAGGTTGATGCGCAGGATGGATGGCTGACGCTGGCGGGGCTGGAGTGGTTGAAGCCTGGCGCTAACTCAGTGGGCGCGGCGGCGGACAATGGGATTCAATTGCATGCGCAGGCTCCCGACCATATTGGCTTGTTCACGGTGAGCGATAAGACTGTGCAGTTGGCGGCTACTATTGATGGATTTCCGCCGGATTTGACGATCGATGGACAGCCGGCGAAGGAAGGCCCATTGGCGGTGGGCGCGAAGGCATCGGTGATTGGCTGGCATGGGCTCTCGATGGTGGTGCTGGACCGCGGAGGCCGTTACGCGCTGCGCATCAAGGACGCCGACTCACCGGCGCGCAAGAGTTTTCAAGGGCTGAACTGGTATGCGGCCGATCCGCAGCTTAGTGTGGAGGCATCGTGGATTCCATTCAACACACCGCATGTTGAGGCTATCCCGACTGGCCTGGGAACTACGCTGGATTTGCCTGCGCCGGGGGTTGCGGTATTCAAATTGGGCGATTTGAAATTGACGCTGGAGCCGGTGCTGCAAAACCCGGACGACAAGACTCTGTTCTTCATCATCAGCGATGCGACGGGCAAGGATGGGACTTATGCGGGCGGCAGATATCTTCATGCGCCGTTGCCAGATCATGGGCTGGACAAGCCGGGCAAATTGATTCTGGATTTCAATCGGCTGGAGAACCCGGCTTGCGCGTATACGTCGTATGCGTCATGCCCCAAGCCGCCGGAGGGGAATAAGCTGGCGGTGCCCATTGAAGCGGGGGAGAAGCGTTTTGTTCCATGAACGATTGGGGACGCCGGATTCATAAAGCATTTGATCCCTATAAAATTTGAATAGCCCCAGCCTAGCGAGAAAGCGAATCATGCCGCCAAAGATTGAAGACCTCCGTATCCAATGGACTAAAGTGGTCCTTCCCCCTGTTTTTCTTGAAGAAGATCTGCCTATCACTGAAGATTCGACTGCCACCATTTTCAATGCGCGCACGGACATTTCCGCAATCCTCAATGGACGGGATTCGCGTTTGCTGGTGCTGGCTGGGCCTTGCTCGATCCATGACACGAAGGCGGCGCGTGAATATGCGGTGCTGCTGAAATCGGCTATCAAAGAGTTCTCCGCCGATCTTCGAATTGTGATGCGGGTTTACTTTGAGAAGCCTCGAACGACCATTGGCTGGAAGGGATTGATCAACGATCCGCATCTCGATCAGTCATACAAGATCAACGACGGGCTGCGTCTGGCGCGCCACTTGCTGCTGGATCTGGCCGAGATGGGTGTGCCTGTTGGGACTGAATTTCTGGATATGATTTCACCGCAGTATATTGCCGGCCTGGTGAGCTGGGGAGCCATTGGCGCGCGTACTACGGAGAGCCAGGTGCATCGGCAATTGGTCTCCGGCGTGTCGTGCCCTGTGGGCTTCAAGAACGCTACATCGGGAGATGTGCAGGTGGCTATCGATGCGATTCAGTCGGCTGCCGAATCGCACACTTTTCTTGGGCACAGCAAGTTTGGTCAGTCGGCGATTTTTGTGACGACGGGAAATCCGGAGTGCCATATTATTTTGCGCGGCGGCCGCAAGACTGTGAACTACACGGCTGAGTGTGTTGCTGACACCGCGGCAAAGATGGAGAAGGCAGGAGTGCAGCCGCGCATCATGATTGACTGCAGCCATGCGAACAGCAACAAGGATTATCGGCGGCAGGCTATTGTTTGTCACGATGTGGCGGGGCAGATTGCGGCTGGCGATCGACGCATTATGGGCGTGATGATTGAGAGCAACCTGGTGGCCGGTGCGCAGAGTCTTGTTCCCGGCAAGCCGCTGTTGTATGGGCAGAGCATTACGGATGGGTGTATTGATTGGGCGGAGACGCACAAGCTGCTGACTGAGTTGGCGGGTGCGGTGCGGGCGCGGAGAAACGCTTAGAACATAAAGTGCCGGCGAATTCGTTGATGGGACTGCCCCACCAAATATCAGGGAATCTGAAACTCAACCAGCCCTCGGTATGGTCTGGGTTGGCCATTTTCCATGATCGGTCGGAAGCGCCACTGCCTAAGCGCCGCATCGCACGGTCCGAAAAGCATAGGCGGGCCTCCTGCAGCGATTTTCTCAAGTACCCCTCCGTCTATATCGACGGCAACCCACAACTTATAAACCGAATTTGGCGGAAAGGCGCCCGGAGGAACAATTGGTTCAACGACATTGGATGCCATCTTTCTCATCTCTTCATTCGACAGCGTATTCACCGGTCCCCATGCTCGTGTGTTCACGTCGAACGAAAGGATGCCTTCGGCCTGGACAGGGAATCCGTCCTTCGTAGCCTGCTTGAATTTCCAACTCTTGATCTGTCGAATCGCGGAATCGTTTGTACGTTCGTTGCATGTCTTGACCGGCAATACCTCACGAAGCCTACCCTTCGGGTCAATCGCAATGTAAAAACTGGCTTTGCCCGTTTCAGCGCCATCAAGCGCCTGAGGCCAGATAATCTGTGGAGTCTCGACCGCCAGACTGCGCAAGTCCGGCTCCTGCAAGGTCGCACTCACGATCTGCAGTTCTCGCGGAGTTGCGGCCGTGATCGCGAACATGCTTTCGTCGGGATTTTTCAGGTCCTCCAGATCTGTAATTTCTGCCGTGAGATAGTCACCTACGGAAACGGTGTAGATGAGGCGGCGCGCGATACGCTTTCCGTGGAACTCTTTGTAGTCCATAAAGTCCACTGTGTGACCGGGCACCGCCACCGTCTCCTTCAATCCGAAGGCATGCATCACGCACATTTTATGATTCGGATCGAAACAGGTCGTGCCGGATTCTGTCGAAGCCCCGTTTGCCTTGGTCAGCAGTATTCCTTCCGGCTTGTATTCCTCAAGCAGAGGCTTTGGGTCAACCATTGCAGTTGTCACCGCGTGCAAACCAACAGGAAAGTAGTTGTCCGAGTCATGCTCAAAGACCTGATCACCATTCACGATTACAGTTTGTGCAAATTCATTGGAGACAACTCTGCGCCGCCACTTGTTCGGGCTAGCCCAAAACATCTCGATCGTTGCATCCATTCCATCCGATACCTTAGCACTCAGGTGAAATGGAGCGCTGCCAGGAGCTACCAAGGTCCCCTGAACGATCTTTGGAACCTGTTGGGCACCAAGGGAGGCAATTGAAGAAATTGTCACCGATAAAATGGCAAAGACTTTTGGAAGCGAACGCATGAATATATCCCTGTACCTCGGCATTAGGATCATTTGGAGATGAGCAATGCGGCAATTCTATCAGGGGATCTCAATAGAACAGAATCCAGCGATGCGAAAATGAATTCGTTCGGCCTTGCATAGAAACATTACAATCGGCGGGAGGCAATCCCATGCCCAAAACTGAGGCGAATGAACAGCAGCGCAATGTTGCCGTGGATGCGTATCGCGGCCTGGTGATGCTGCTGATGATGGGAGAGGTGCTGAAGTTCTGGGCCGTTTCGCGCGCATTTCCGGCGAGCCGCTTTTGGGAGTTCCTGGCTTACAACCAGACCCATGTGGAGTGGTCGGGCATGAGCCTGCATGACACCATCCAGCCATCGTTTACTTTCCTGGTTGGCGTTGCGCTGCCTTACTCAATCCGCAGCCGCCAGCGGAAGGGCGACAGCTTCAAATTCATGCTTGGCCACACAATTTGGCGGAGTCTTATCCTGATCGCGCTGGGGATTTTTCTCCGGTCGATGGATAGCCCGATGACCAACTTCACCTTTGAAGACACACTCACGCAGATTGGTCTCGGCTACACTTTTGCGTTCTTGCTTACATACGTTTTGCCGCGCTGGCAATGGAGCGCGTTTGCGGCAATCCTCATTGCCTATTGGCTTGCGTGGGCGCTTTATCCTGCGCCGGGGCCCGATTTTCCATACGCTTCAGTGGGCGTGCCTGCTGACTGGCATCATCTTTACACGGGCTTCGCGTCGCACTGGAACAAGAACAGCAACCTGGGGCAGGCGTTCGATGTGTGGTTCCTCAATGTGCTTCCCCGCCCCAGCCGTTTTCTGTTCAACGCCGGCGGCTACCTTACACTGAGCTTCATTCCAACGCTGGGGACAATGCTCCTTGGCGTCGCGGCGGGGCGATGGTTTCTGGAGTCCTCGCCGAAGATTCCGCTGCGCAAATTTTTGATTGCAGCCGTCGCGCTGATGGCCGCAGGACTGCTGTTTCACTTCACCGGAATCTGTCCGATCGTGAAGAGAATCTGGACGCCGTCATGGACGCTGTTCAGCGGCGGCGTTTGCTTTCTCTTTCTGGCCGTGTTCTCGTGGGTCGTCGATGTCAGAAGGCACCGCGGCATCGTGTTTCCGCTGGTTGTAGTCGGCATGAATTCCATCGCCGCTTATTTGATCGCGCACCTGTGCGAAGACTTTGTCCAGAGCAGCTTCCGCATCAATCTTGGAATGCGCGCGTTGAACATTTTCGGGACTGGCCTGGAGCCATTGGTTCTCGGCGCGCTCACGCTGGGAGTCTATTGGCTGATGCTGTTCTGGATGTACCGCAAGAAGGTCTTCATCCGCATTTGAACTATTGGCTGGCCGGCGGCACGATGGCGTTCATGCGAAGGTACTCAACCATCTGTCCGTAATGATCGTTGGCATGCGCCACGAGGAATGCAGCGAGGGTGGCTTGCGTGGCGAATCCCGGCTCCGGCGATTTAATGACTACCCACGCATTTGCCGGCGTGATCGTCGCAACCGCTTTGTGCGCGAAGGCAAACGAGCCAGCCAGCGCGGCCACAACGTCATCCTTATTGGTCAGCTTTTCAATTCCCTTGACGTCAACGTCCGGCTTGAGCCCGCTCCAGATATTCGCGAAGAAATAGTTAGCTTCCGCTACATGCGTCGCCTGCTGGGCGAACGTGCGCACGGTTGGGAACTCGGTCTTTTGCCCCGGCACGAAGATCGCTGCGCTGGGCGCGAATCCGAACTTTTCAGCAGGCATGGCTTTCACCGCGCCCATCATCTCCAACTCAATCAGGCTAAGCTGCGAATCGAGTGCCGCAGCGGGTGTAGCAGTGGTTCCAACCGGTGGACCTGCCGGCAGAGGGTTTTTCATTTGAGCAGTTACACTCAGCGAACAAACAGTTAACAGACAACAACCTGCGATTTTCCAAATTTGCATTGTGAAACCTCCTGAAAGCGTGCTGCGAAATCGCTACAAGCTTAGCAGAGCGATGGTCAGCACTGTAATGTCGTCGTCCTGGCCAAACGTCTGCGCAGCCTGAGCAATGGCTTCAGCGGGTTGCGTGCTCAGAGCGCCGGAGCGTTCAAATCCGAGCAGCGTGCCTGACTTGTCGCGCGCTTCAACCACGCCGTCGGTGAGCAGAGTGAGTTGCTGCCCTGGAGACAGCTTGAATCTCGATTCCGCATAGGCTGTTTCCGCGGAAAGGCCCAGCGGCAGACCATTCTCTAGCGGCAATTCTTTCCCGGCGAGGTAGGGCGCTATGTGTCCCGCATTGGCGACGGTCAGCGTGCCATCCTCGACAGCGCGCAGAACCAGGCATGTGGTAAATCCGCCGTGGCTGCGAGTCATCATGCGCTGATTCATGGCTGCGAGAATCTCGCCGGGGCTTTGCGTGTAATGTGCCAGCGTGCGCACCGTGCCCACCAGCAGCGACACTGTCATCGCAGCAGGCATGCCCTTGCCGCTTACGTCGCCAATCACAACCAGGACTCCACCGCTTTTTACCGGCAATATCTGGAAGAAATCTCCGCCCACCTGGCCTGCGGGCTTATAGACGCTTTGTATGGTGAAGCCGGGCACGCTGGCAATTTCATCCGGAATCAGAACCTGCTGCACACTGCGCGCTGCTTCCAGTTCCGCCGACATGCGCTGCTTTTCGCGACGATCCTGGATCAGGTCGCGCACAAAAATAACCAGCGTTGCCGCGCCCAGCAGAATGATCGCGGCCGGCGTTACGGCCCACAGCCATCCGCCGACATCAATAAAGACCGGCGCATGCGTCAGAGCCCTGAAGTTCGACGAAAGCGTGCCACGTACACAAAGAAAAAACGCAAAGGCGGCTGCAATTGGGCGGTCACGCCTATTTCCCACCCGTGCCCACTGCACAATCAGAACGAGCAGAATCAGGTCGCTGACATCTACCGGCAAGGGCTGTAGAAAATGGAATCCGCGAAACCATCCGGCGACAGCGACAAATAAACTGAATGGCCAGATGAGCAGCGTCCAGCGCCGATTTTGCAGATGCATGGCTTCGCCGGCAATCATCACCAGCACTGGCCCGGTTACAGCGATCAGAAGCCAGTTGGATTTGGTTCCGCCAAGGTAGAGCCAGATCATCTGGGCTCCGCACATGGCGAGGTAGATGCTCATGTTGCGAAAGACTCGATAGTCGCGCGCCGTCCACCACAGGCCCAGAAAAGCGGCGGCCTGGGAGAAAAGCAGGACGCCGTAGACGATGAAGGGGGTGTTGCCGAGTCGATTGGCGAGGGGGACGGGGTCGAAGAGTCGGCTCAGCAATGTTGGCGCTTCCGCGATCAACGCAAGGGAGCCAATCGAGCGGAGGCCAGCGGGATGGGCCATCGCACTCACGGCGCACAAAGCCGCAGTGATCGGCAGGATCAAACCAGTGGGGAGAAGGCGCCTAACCCGCATCGACTCACTATAAATAACCTGGGCCGGATCGCGTCGAGAAGGTTCCAATCCCAGGCGACTTGATGCTAGGCGACTTGCTCAGTAACCATCTCCACCAGACCCTGCTTTGGGATCACGATTGAAAAGACGGTACCGCTGCGGCGAGGATCTCTGCGGGTGCGAACGCGAATACGCCAGCCGTTCTTCTTCATAATTTCCGAAGTGACCCAGAGGCCCAGGCCTGTCCCGGTTTCGCCCTTGGTGGTAACGAAGGGCTCGAATATTGTGGGGAGAACATCGCGCGGAATTCCGATTCCTGTGTCTGCGATGGTGATGCGGACATTTCTCGAAGAGCGTCCTAGCTGTCTATGCTCTGAGATCCGCACTCTCAATCTACCGCCGCGGCGCATGGCATCCACTGCATTCCCGACCAGGTTGGCGAGCACCTGGCGCAGTTCGCCGGGGGTAGACAGCACTCTGGCGTTTTCTGAAGGAATCTCATCGCGCTGCACCACAATTCCAGCGGCTGTAATGCGCGTTGCAAACAGCTTCAGGACCGAATCAAGTACCGCGTGAACTTCAGTTGCGACGGGTTGGGAGGGCTCACGATAGAAACGCAAAGTCTGTTTTGTGATCTCGGTAACACGCGCCAACTCATGTTCGGCATCGGCCAGGAAAGCCTTCATTTGCCCCGGCGTGAGTTCGCCATGCATGAGGTAAAGAAGATTGGTTATCGCTTCGAGAGGATTATTGATTTCATGCGCAATGCTGGCGGCCAGTCGACCGGTGACGGCCAGCTTTTCCGATCGAAGCAGGGCTTCCTGGGCCAGCGAGTATTGGCGAATCTGATCTCGTATCTGATATTGCCTCTGCCGGCCGCGAAGGGCTATTTCCAGAGTGCTTAGTAGAGTTTCCGGCCGAATGGGGCGCTCAAGGAGGAATAGGTTTCCAAGTGGCCGGCGAATTCTGCGAAGCCGTTCGCTCTCAACAGTGACGCGTCCGCCCACCGTGAGCAGGATGACTGGAAAATCGGACCATGAAGGTTGATTCCCGAGCGCGTCCAAAAGCGGCGGGATGGAGTTTCCAACGAAGGCCTCTTCAGAGAAAATGGCTGCGCCGGCTCCCTCGCGGATGAAATCGCAGACCTCATCCACGCAGCCGGCCACACGGCAGCCCATGTCCTGTCGTTCGAGCAGGCCCGCGATGAGTCGCCCGTCCTTGCCGGTGGGGGTGTAGATGACCGTGCGCAGGTCATTGCCTGCCTTCACAATTTCAGGTAGCAGAGGAATTCCGCACCTCCGAAAGATCTCCGATAAAGGAAGGAACTCCTGTGAGAACGCCTTCGAATTGTTTCAATGGATGGCCGACTTGTATCCCCGTCTGGGCAAAAACGAGTTCCCTGATCGCTCGCTCGTGCGGACCACTTCGCTTTTTGATTACAGAGAGCGCCTGTCGGATTTCGCCTGCATGTTCAAAATAACGGAAGAGCAAAACGGAATCGGCCAGATAACTCACGTCAACCGGAGTTTCCATATTGCCGATGAAGCCGTGCTGCGCCAAGGTGAGGATTGTGGCCACTCCCTGCTGGCCAAGATATGACAGAAGTTCATGGAGTTGCATGGCGAGAAACCGCTCATGCGGCATTGCGTTCAGAAAGCCGTTCATGCTGTCGAGAACAAGGACACGCAGATGTTGTTTGTCGACGAGGCGGCGGACGCGGGCGACAAACTCACCTGGCGCTAGTTCCGCGGGATCGATTTGCTGAATTTCCAGCGTGCCATTGGCCAGCAAAGGTGCGGTGTCCATTCCAAGCCCGCGGGCCCGCTCGATGAGAGTGGCCACGGCTTCATCGAAGGTGAATATGACAGCTTTCTCGCCACGCAGTGCGGACGAGAATGCGTAGCGCAGCGCCACGGTCGACTTTCCGCAACCCGCAGGCCCTATGAACAGGGTGCTTGTTCCGGTATCTATGCCGCCGCCAAAGAGATCGTCAAGTTCTTCCACCCCGCTGGGCACGGTCTTGCGCTCAAACCCCGGCTTATGCTCCGAGGCAATCAGCCGCGGAAAGATCGATATGCCGCCGGTCTCAATGATGTAGTCATGAAAACCCTCGCGATAAGAGGACCCTCGAAGTTTGCGAATCTCCAGGCGGCGGCGCTTGATTCCGAAATCGCGCTCCAGGCTCTGCATCATCACCACGCCGTGCGCGATGCTCTGCAATTGAAGATCGTGACTTCCTTCAGCTGTGCGATCGTCCAACAGCAAAACCGTGCAGTTTCTGCCTGCAAAATGCCGTTTGAGGGCAAGAATCTGACGCCGGTACTTCAGCGGATCACGCGCCAGCATGCGAAGTTCAGACAGTGAATCGAATACCACCCGTTGCGGTTTGCACTCGTCCACTTGCTCGAGGATTGCGGTAATCGTGTCGGCGAGTTCAACTTCGGAAGGATGGAAGACCGTGTACTGTGCGTCGCTGCTTAAATCGTCGTGCGGGGGCACCATCTCATAAATCTGAAGGGATTCGAAAGGCCATCCATGAGAATGGGCTACCTGTTCAAGCTCTGCTCTGGATTCTGAAAGCGTAACGTAAATCACCCTTTCGGATTGGGAAATGCCTTCCAGCAGGAACTGGAGCGCGAGGGTCGTCTTTCCTGTTCCTGGATCGCCCTCGACAAGATATAGGTGTCCCTTGGGGAGGCCGCCACCGAGAATGTCATCCAACCCCGCGATGCCCGTATGAATTCGGTCAGGGCCTCGCTCCTTTTTGAATGCAGGCATGGATTTCGAGTGGTTCGATCCTCGTCCGTCGCTGCCTACAGTGCCTTCAGATAATTTGCTCTGCTCAACCATCCTGTCCTCAGAACTAGGGATTCGAGTCACTGGCAATGCTCTTTCAAAGCTGGCTATGCTCAATTCAGTAAGATTCAAGAGCGTTTTGGCGGGTTGTATATCGCAGGTTGCAAGGCAATCGCATGAAGGCGGTTGAGCGGACGGAGAGAGGTTCACCGCGTGCCCTACGGGACGCGAAAACTGGGTTGGCGTCATTTCCCCGGATTTCATCCGGGGCTATTTTCGTATCTTCCCTCCGGGAAGGGTTCCATTGAGTCTCCATTCCGCAGAGCGAATGGTGCAACATCCGCCAACAAGAATCGTTCATGCAATCGCCCTGATCGCAGGTTGCAAGAACCGTTTCACCAGAGTGGAAACCGCTATCATTGAACCTGTGCGCGGAAAGGCGAAGCTGGCTTGATGGCTCCCACTATCTTCATCTCGGCAGGCGAGGCTAGTGGCGAGCATTACGGCGCACTGCTGATTGAGGCGCTGAAACGGCAGTTGGCTGCAAGCGGGCAGACGGCCAGTTTCTTTGGCATGGGCGGGGAGCGGATGGTGGCCGCGGGCCTGGATCGCGTGGTTCGCTCGGAAGACATGGCGGTGATGGGTATAACCGAGGTGATCCGGCACCTGCCGCGGATCTACCGCGAATTTCGGAAATTGAAGCAGGCGGCGCGCGATCGGCGGCCCGATGTGGCGGTGCTTATCGACTTTCCTGACATTCATTTCAAGCTGGCGGAGGAGTTTCACCGGATGGGTGTGCCGGTGATTTTTTTCGTCAGCCCGCAACTGTGGGCCTGGAAGAAACGCCGCATCAAGCTGGTGCAGAAATACGTGACAAGGATGCTGGTGATCTTTCCTTTTGAGGAGGCTTTCTATCGGGAGCGGGGGGTGGAGGCGGAGTTTGTGGGGCATCCGCTGGCGGAGTTGCCGATGCCGTCGATCAGCCAAGACGACTTTGCCGACGATAACCGGCTGGACCCGGAGGCGGCCTGGATTGGCCTGCTTCCGGGCAGCCGTCCCAAGGAGATTCGGGACAATCTGCCGGAAATGCTTGAGGCGGGATGGAGCCTGCTGGAGAATGCGCGACGCTTGAAGCGCGAATACCAGTTCCTTGTCCCGCTGGCTCCGACGCTGAATAAATTCCAGCGAGCGCGGGTGAAGGAACTGGTGGAGGAGTACGGCGATGGGTTGCCGGTGCGCCTCGTCGACGATGCTCGGGCGGCGCTGCATCATGCACGGGTCTCGATCGTCGCCAGCGGCACGGCCACGGTGGAGGCGGCGCTGATTGGCAATCCATTTGTGGTGGTTTACCGGGTTTCGCGGCTCACTTACGCCATTGCCAAGCGCGTGGTGACGGTGCCGCATGTGGCCATGGCTAACCTGATTGCCGGGAAGCGCGTTGTGCCGGAGTTGATTCAAAATGACTTCACGGCGTCAAAAATCGTCCAACAACTTGAGCGCCTGCTACCGGACGGTGTGCCTCGCGAGTCCATGATGAAGGAGCTCAGGATGGTTGGGGCATCGCTTCGGGCTGGGCAGGCGGGTGAAGGTAGACGAACAACGGGCGCCATTGAACGGGTGGCGACGGTTACTTTGGAAATGCTTGGAGTCGGTTCCCCGGCACCGGACCCATCTGTTGTGCAATCCTGAATTGGCCGGAGAAGGATTTGAAGTTCCCAGCGTAATCGGCGGAGCAAGACTTTGGTTTCAGTGCAAGCGGAATCGATGACGGTAGGGAGGCGACGAACCCTAGTCAATCTAGCAATGGGTGTCGCTGCGGTTGTATTGATTTTTGCGACGCGGCACGTTGAAGCGGGACTAGCAGTTGTTATGCCGGGGTTGGTGCTGCACTGGATCGTATCGAATGAGAATCGTCTCCAGAGCGAGGGGCGGGTCCGAGCAGAGGTCGGCTTGTGGACCAGGATCCTTCTTTTCTTGGTCTTACCAGTCTTTTCGCTCCTCTTCTGTATTTTCTGGGTCCCAGGGATCTGGGGGCACGACCATATTCAAGGAATGTGGGCCATTGAATCGTTTTCTTTTGGGATATTGCTTTTCAATGTCTATACAAGGTTCATCCTAATTAGGCAGAGGCTCGAGGGCAGTGCCAAGCTGACTAGTAGCGATGTTCAGACGGGTTGATTGGAATGAAAGACGGCCGGTGACTGCGATAATGACTGCGATGCGTAAAGATAAGCGGAGTTTGCGGACTAATTTGGGATTGCGGGTAGCCCTTGGGGGCTTTTTGACCTTGAGCCTGTTGGCGACGGCTCCCCTTGGGGCACAGCGGACAGAGCGGCCGGTGCTGAATATTACCGGCTACGTAATCGATGCGGAGATCGAGACGACAACGCACCACCTGGCAGCCAAAACTTCGGTCAGTTTTACTGCGCCGGAGACGCTGGAAATGGCCGCGTTTGGCTTTCATCCTGCCCTGAAAGTTACCAAAATTACCGATGACGCGGGCAAATTGCTCACTGGTGAGCGATCGGCGGATGGGACCATCCGCGTGACTCCGGGCGCGCCGTTCGTCAAGGGACAGGTGAATCGCTGGACCTTTGAATATGACGGCACCATTACCGGCAACGAAGACGGCCCTGTCGAGGGCCTGAAGCTGGCGGCGATTCAGGAGCCGATCACTTATCTGCTTTACCCGGCGCGCTGGTTTCCCATGACCGGCTACCTTACTGACCGATTTACGGCGGATATCCACATTCGCGTGCCGCAGGGCATGAAGGTATTTGCGAGCGGCGCTGTGGGGGCCGGCAAGCCGGTGAAATTGGCCAACGGCAAGGAGGGCGACCAGTTCGACTTCAAGTGGGACAAACCTGGGTTCCCCGGAACCGTGATCGCAGGCCGTTATGTGGCTCCTGTTTCAGCGGGACCCGGCAACGTGAAGGTCTATTTGACCGTCGCGCACCAGGCGAGCGCCAACCAGCTTGCGCAGACGGCGGCCAAGGAATACGACTTCTTTACCGACAGCTTTGGCGCGCCGGAGTCAAGCCACTTGAACGTGGTGGAGCTGCCGGACGATACGCTTCCGGCTGTCTGGGCTCCGGAGCTGGCGGCGATTCTGGGTTCGCGCGTGGGCGACAAGAGCGGCGTGCGGCTGCTGGCCAACACCATTGTGCACCAGTGGTTCGGCTCTGAAGTGAGCCCGCGCACGATGAACGATGCGTGGATCACCAACGGCATGGCCCGCTATGGCGAGCTGATGTATGTGGAGGAAGAGAACGGCAAGAGCGCCATGCATACGGCTCTGCAGGATGTGGCGGCGGGCGCGCTGGCGTATGACACGATTCCGTTGTCGAGCGTTGCGCGGCTGAGCCCCTTTTCGCCGGAGTTTCAGTCGATGACCCTGGAAAAGGGCGCGATGATCTTTCACATGCTGCGCTGGGAGATTGGCGACAAGGCGTTTTTTGCCACAATGAAGGGCGCGCTAAGCCAATACACAGACGGCAGCATGCGTTCTTCGGACTTTATCAAAGTGGCCGAGGCGCAAAGCCAGCAACAGTTGACTCCCTTTTTTGCGCAGTGGGTCGACGGCACCGGCGCGCCAGTGTTTACGGACAAGTACGCCATTTACCGGTTGGGAAACAACAAAGGCTTCCGTACGATTGGCGAGATTCAGCAGGATCTTGACCTGTTCCGCATGCCGGTGGAACTGCGCGTAGAGACTGAAGGTAAAACTGAAATCCAGAAGGTCGATGTGGTGGGGACTGACACCCAATATGTCGTCGACACGTTTGGGCGGCCGCGCCACATCGCCATCGACCCGCAGAACTGGCTGCTCAAGTCGACTCCAGACCTGCAGGTGCGCATCGCGATTCTGAAGGGTCAGCAACTAGTGGCACAAGGCGACCTGCCGGGAGCTTTGGCCGAGTACCAGAAGGCTCTCGAAGCCAACCCGCAGAGCTCGCTGGCCAGCTATCGCATCGGCGAACTGCTGTTTACGCAGCGCAATTATCAGGCGAGCGTGAATTCATATCGCGACTCGATCCGTGGCGACGGCGAGCCGCGCTGGACCGAGGTCTGGAGCCACATTGCGCTCGGAAAGATCTTCGACATTACCGGGCAGCGGGATCGCGCG
>Ga0206847_10205_pt1 | contig 19767 bp, 10 predicted proteins | sample Alteio_BWOrgCont_17_FD_152880 | JGI IMG/M metagenome (GOLD analysis project Ga0206847, IMG submission 152880) | Enriched cells from forest soil in Barre Woods Harvard Forest LTER site, Petersham, Massachusetts, United States -... | ecosystem: Environmental > Terrestrial > Soil > Temperate forest >... | reverse complement strand
CTGGTGATAGTGAGAGGTCCGTTGCCGGAGTTTGTCAGAGTCACGGTTTTCGATGTGCTGGCAGTCCCTACGGCTTCTGTACCGAACGACAACGTGGTGGCTGATAAAAATACCGCTGGCCCAAGACCGGTTCCGCTCAAGGCGATGGTTTGCGGCGAGGTGCTGGCGCTGTCAGTGATTTTGATGGACGCAGTCAATGCGCCAGGCACGGTGGGGGCAAAGTGGCCGTGAATGGTGCAGTTGGCGCCCACTGCCAGGCTTGTTCCACAGGTGTTGGCAAATACGAAATAGGAGGCGTCAGCGCCCGTCAGAACAATGCTGGTAATCGAAAGCGCGGCTGTCCCGGTGTTCGTCACGGTCACCGATTGCGAACCACTTGTCGTACCAACGTCCAGCGAGCCGAATGAAATGCTGATGGCTGAAAGAGTGACCGGTCCCACAAGGCCGGTTCCACTGAGGGCGATCGATTGCGGAGAGCCTGTGCCGGTGTAGGAGATGGTGACGGCGGCCTTCAATGCGCCGGTAGCCGTGGGTGCGAAATGCCCGTGAATACTGCAATTAGCGCCTGCCGCAAGGCTCGTCCCGCAGCTATTCGCAATAACGAAGGAAGACGCATTTGTGCCGGTCACGGCGATGCTGCCGATGGGCACTGCCGCACTGGTGCTGTTGGTCACGGTTACGGATTGCGATGCGCTGGCCTCGCCGACAATGGTTGACGCGAAGGACAAGCTGGTGGCCGAAAGAGTTAGCCCCGCAACGCCTTTGCCGCTCAACGCAATGGATTGGGGGGAATTGCCGGCGTTGTCAGTGATGGTGATGGCGGCGGTTAGCGCGCCGCCAGTGGTGGGTGCGAAGTGCCCGTGAATGCTGCAATTTGCTCCGGCAGCGAGGCTGGAGCCGCAACTGTTGGCGAAGACGAAGGAAGATGCATCTGTCCCTGTGACCGCGATGCTGGTGATGGACAAGGTTCCTGTGCCGGTGTTGGTCATTGTTACCGACTGCGAATTGCTTGCCACGCCCACAGTCTCGCTGCCAAACGACAAGCTGGCGGGGGAGAGAGATACCGCGGGAGCGGCTCCAGTCCCGCTTAGCGAGATGCTCTGCGTCACATTGCTGAAGTTCAGTGAATTGTCCGTCAAGTTGAGGCTGCCGGAGACGGCCCCGACCGTCGCAGGTTTAAAGGTGATGGTGAGCGGGCACGAAGTTCCGGGTTCCAGGCCCTCGGTTGCAAAGCAATCTCCGTCGCTAACCCCGTTGGCGCTCTCAGGGAAGCTCGCAGGGTAGGTGATCGCGCTAAAGTCAAGCAGCGTGGTGCCGATATTCCTCACCGTCACTACCTGGGTTTGGCTGGAAACTTCTCCCACCGGAGCGGGGCTAAAGCTGAGCGTAGGCGCAGTTCCGCGCGGCAGGCTCATCACTTGCCCACTGTCGGAATTGATGAAATAGATGTTTCCCAGTATGTCTCCAGCGATCCCTGTCGGGTAGGACAAGCTGCTTGCCAGCGTGACAGGGCTGCCAAAGCCAGTTCCTGGATTGTTGCGGGGCAAGTAGTTGAGAGTTCCGCTATTGTCCGCAAAACTCGCATTGGAGTAGGTCGAAAAAACAAGGCTTCCGCTGGGCTCGAGCCAGATTCCGCTGGGAGAGACGAGATTTTCCGTCAGTTGAACCGGTGGCCCGTACCCAGCCGGATTGGACAAGAACGGAATTTCCACCACGCTGCCTGTTCCCGGGGTTCCTGAAGAATCTGAGCTGGTCGTTACATACAGGTTTTCTTCGGCGTCTACCGCAATGCTTGACGGGAAAGGCACATTACTGGACACCGTAATCGGTGATTCATAACCGGTTGGCCCGAGCGGAACTTCCATCACGCTCTGGCTGCTTGTAAAAAACAGGTTTCCGCCCTCATCCACTGCTATCCCGTTCGGCGAATTCAGGTTGCTTGCCACAGTTACGAACTGTCCGTAGCCACTTGAGGTCAGTGGGATCTCCAGAATCGCACTGGAAACAGGGTCCGAAACAAAGACATTCCCCGCCCCATCCACGGCGACTCCGGCAGGTTCTTCCAGGTTGGTAGCTATTGTGATGCCCGCTCGGTAGCTCGAGCCGGAGACTGGATATTCAATCACGCTGCCTGCTCCCTGGTCGGTGGACACAAACAGGTCACCTGCTCCATCTACCGCCACTGCGGGGGCGATGATTGTAGCCGCACCCCCGGCGGAGAGAGTAACCGGCGTGGGACCCTCGTATGCATTCTGGGGTCCTGTACCAATGCCATAGATAGGAACGCTAAAGAGTACCTGCCCACTTGCGCCGTAAAACACCACTGCCCCCTGGCGAACTCCGCTCGCCTGGGGAAAGAATGCTACATCCACCAGGCAAGTCGTTGCCTGGGCAGCCGTGCCCGTAGCGCAGGTGGTTCCAGAGGTATTGAAAAAATCCTGGTTGGCCGCACCCGCGGTCAGCACCGCAATGCTGCGCACGACTGTGCCGGCCGCGATGTTGAAGCTCAAGGTTTTCAGCATGTAGGTGCCGCGAAGCGTGAGACTACCCAGGTTCACGCTCGTGGTCTCGAGTTCCAGCACTTGGTTGTTTGCCTGATCGGCGACAAACACCCCGCCTCTGGCATCCACGGCGACGCCGGTTGGAGTGCCCAAGTCCGTAAACGGAACCACGGTCGGCGCCCCTCCGCCGACCGGATACTCGACCACCTGCTTGCTTTCCTGGGCAGATGCGAAAACATTGCCTGTAGGGTTAATTGCGACTCCCCAGGGCGAGCTCAATCCGCTGGCAAAGGTTGTCAGGTCTCCAGCTGGCCTTGCCGCGGGGTTCTCCTCGATCCGACCGGTGCCCGAATCTGCGTAAAAGAGGTCGTTTGTTGCGTCGAACGCAACGGACTGGGGCGTTATTCCAGACCCCGTGATCAAGGAAAACGGCCCCCAGGCCGTTCCGGTCCATGTAACCCCTTCGACAACTCCGTTAAATAAGTCAGTCCAGAACACATCCCCGGCCGAGTCCACGGCAAGCCCACAGAGGTCGACGCCAATATGGGTACTAACAGCATTGGAATAGTCAAACGGTATTGTGGTTGGCGCTCCGCCCCCGGCCGGCATTTTGAAGATGACCGGAGCCATATGCTGCACAGTGGCGTCGCTTTGGTTTCCCAGCGAGAAGTAAATCCTGTCGGCGCCGTCCAGGGCCACTGCGCATGGGTCACTCAACCCGGTTGCCAGCACATTCAGCGGGCCTCCAACCACGGGTTGCTCAACGATCCGGCCGTTGCTCGAGTCCGCGATATAGAGATTGCCGGTCTGGTCCACGGCCAAACCCTGCGGGGCGCCCAGACCGGTCACTGGGGTTGTCTGGACGCCGTTGAAGGTCACCTGCGCCTGCGCTGCGACGGCCGTGAACAGAATCATCAAGCTGAGAAGGGTATGCAGCCGGTGGTGCGACACCAGCTTGTTGGCAAAGAGAAAAAGGCTCTCAACTGGATGCATTGGAAGGACCTCCAAGGTGCGCGGGGAGTGAGCGTATGCGGGGCGCACCCTTGGGAGTGGCGCGGGCTGGGCATTTGTGACAAGCCTGTTCGAGTTTTTTGCATTGGCCGGAGTTTCTTGAGTAGTGCGGACCGCCTTCGCGGAGCCCGTTCCCCCCGTCCCAGTCGCCGTTCACTGTCTATATTCCCCGTTCGCTGCACGTTCGTTGGGTTGACTGGGCTGGGCGGTTAACCTAACCTTGCCTTTTCAGGTCACGGGTTTACGCCGCTAAATGAAAAGGCAGGGCCGAGCGAGCACGAGCCGGCGATTCCATCAAATAATGAGGAGACCGCAACAAAATGCCCAAAGCGATCAAATACGTCGAAAAAGCAGCCGTCTACGCGGCCAAAGGTGCGTGGGTGGTTTACGAGCGGCTCAACCGCATCAGCCCGAATGCCTCATTTACGCCGAAGTGGGCCGATAAGCCCCTGCAGAAGAGCTGGCAGAAGGAGAAGCCACCCCTGGGCTGGCCGCGCACTACGGACTCGCTTTGTCCGAAATGCGTGCCTGAGATTCGCAAGCAGATTCTGGACGGCAAACTGCCCCACGAAGTGCTGCTGAACGAGAAAGTCGGCGAGATCAAGGCGCAGATTATTGAGCGCGACGGCAAGATCCTGATGGTCAAGGATTGCCCCAAGCATGGCCACTTTGAAGACGTTATGTCGATTGACACGGCATTCTTTAAACATCTCGAGGAAAGCTTCCCTGGCCGCGATATGCGTGCGCACAACGACGAGAAGCTGCACAACCACGGGACATCGACTGTGACCCATGGGCGCGGCTCGGTGCTGACGATCGATCTGACCAACCGCTGCAATATGATGTGCGATCCGTGCTTTATGGACGCCAATCAGGTTGGGTTCGTCCACGAGCTTACGTGGGACGAGATCAAGACTATGCTGGACAACGCCATTACTATCAAGCCGAAGCGGCAGATGAGCGTGCAGTTCAGTGGTGGCGAGCCTACGCTTTCGCCTTACTTCCTTGACGCCGTTGCTTATAGCCGCAAGGTTGGGTACAACTCGGTTCAGGCGGCTTCAAACGGCATTGAGTTTGCGAAGAGCAAGGAACTTTGCCGCGCGGCTGCCGAGGCTGGGCTTCGGTATGTCTATCTTCAGTTTGACGGCATTGGGAACGCGGCCAATTCGCACCGCAAGGTCGGTAACCTGTTCGATGTGAAGCTGCAGGCGATCAACAATCTGCATGAAGCCGGCGTGGACATTGTGCCGGTGACGACGATCATCAACGGCATCAATAATGAGCAGGTTGGGCACATTATCCAGTTTGCGCTGGATAATCCGAAGAAGATCAGCTTCCTGAGCTTCCAGCCGGTGAGCTTTACTGGGCGCGATGAGGACATTACGGACGAGCGGCGTTTGGCGCAGCGCTACACGCTCTCGCACATGGCTCATGACATCAAGAAGCAGGTTGGGATTGGCGAGCCGGCTCGGGACTGGTTCCCGATCAGCTTTATGAGCACCTTCTCGGACTGGGCGGATCTGATTCACGGGCCGACAGCGGAGTGGGGCCAGCTTAGCTGCGGTTGCCATCCTAATTGCGGCATCGGCATGGCGCTGATGATCGATAAGGAAACGAAGGAGTCGGCACCGGTGACGGCGTTCCTGGATATGGGCAGGGTGGCCAAGGATCTGGCTAAGGTGAACGATGCGGCTCGCGGGAAGTTCCTTTCGACGCTTGGGCTGGGGCTTTCGCTGATGCGCAACTACGATCCTTTCCAGGCGCCTACCCACTTCAAAATTACAGACATGATGAAGAAGATGGATAAGACCTTCAACGCTACCGGCAAGAATTATGGCAGCGTGAAGGGCGACCGGACGATGGAAGACATCAAGCTGCGGCGTCAGGATCGCTGGAACTTCCTGTTCATCGCGGGAATGTGGTTCCAGGATCTGTTCAACTACGACTTTCGGCGCACGGAGCAATGCATTATTCCGTATGCGACACAGGAAGGTGAAATCAGCTTTTGCGCGTACAACACGGGCGTGGGCTGGCGCAACATTATCGAGAAGATGCACATGACGTCTACTCTGACCAAGTGGTATGAGGAGCATGGGCGGCATGAGATCTTCGCGGGCGGCAAGAAGGTCAGCATGACGAATGTTGGCCACGAGCTCAACCTCAACATGGAGCATGTGAACGCCGAGGCCAACCATACGCTGGATGACCTGGGCATCGCGAAGAACAGCCGGGAAGAGAAGCTTCGCGCACGCGCCGTGACTACTGCGGATAAGGTGAAGCAGGAGGCCGAGAACGCGAAGATGGCCAAGCTTTACCGCGAACATGTGTTGGGTGAGAAGCCGATTGAAGGGCTGGTTAGGCTTGATTCGATTCGGCCGGCTTCAAACAACGCTGCTTCGCCGATCAACCGGCAGGCGGAAAAAGAGCCGGTGGCTGGCGACTGAGCTTCCGGACTTTAGTTAACTGAATTACAAGGGCCGTTCCTGTCGGGGGCGGCCTTTGTCGCGTTTGGGAGCTGACGCCAAATCGTCAACTGCACGATTCCCGCTCGGAATACAATAGACGCAGGACACGACGATGACTTCCGCCAAAACAATTCAGAAGTTTTCGAGCCACGAGGAACAAAAGGCTGAGGTCTATCGCTACTGGCGGAGCCGCCCCATGGCTGAGCGCTTCATGGCTGTGTGGGATGCATCGGCAACGGCATATGCCCTCAAGGGAATTAAGTATGATCCTACCCGAAGATCTGAAGCAACTCTTACGCGCGTTCAACGAATACGGAGTTGAATACCTGGTCGTCGGTGGGTACGCGGTGGGCATCTACGCCGAGCCGCGGGCAACCAAGGATCTCGATCTTTTCATCCGCTCCGAAGTCAAGAACAGCGAGGCGGTTTTTCGTGCTCTTGCCGCCTTTGGCGCGCCACTCGCTGGCCTGACCGCTGCCGATTTCCGCGACGATCCAGACTCCATCTTTCAGATCGGCCGGCCTCCGGCCCGAGTGGATATTCTTCAGCACATTGACGGTGTGACCTTTGACGATGCCTGGCAACAGCGCGCCAAAACTTCCCTCGAGGAGGTCGAAACGTACGTCATCTCTGCGAGGCTACTGATCCAAAACAAGCTTCAAACTGGCGGATTGCGGGATCTCGCGGACGTCGAAGCTATTCGTGAGGCAAACCCTGGAGTTGGTAGCTGAGAGCGGCGACGGTACCCCTTTCGCCTTTGCGCCTGCGACGAAATCGGTACCGTAGAGATTAAGCTTTCGTGGACCGCCGGAAGAAATGACGTTCTGCCGAATCCCAGGGGTTCGCTATTCAGGCGCGGATGCGGAAAACCCTTACGGCGTGCCTTTCATCAAACAAGCCTGAAACTACGATATGAAAAATATGCTGACACGACGCTTGCGATCCTTGTCTCTGATCATCCCGCTGGTTTGCGCCTGGGTGCCTGGCTCTCCGGCGGAGCCCGTGCTCGTCCGGCACGTTTCGGGGACTGTTCACGGCTTTCTCGAAATGCGGGCGGAGGATGGACACTTGCTCGCCTCTGGAGACGTGGTGCAGGTTGCTCATGGCGATCAGGTCACTTTGCACACGGTTTTCAACTTCAAGGATGGCTCCGTTGACGATGAGACTACGGTCTTCACTCAACACCACAGCTTCCACCTGATCACTTATCACCATATTCAGAAGGGGCCGTACTTCCCTCACCCTGTGGATATATCGATTGACTCCCGGAGCAGGCAGTTTACGGTGCGGTCGCCAGGGAAAGATGGGAAGGAGGAGGTTAAGACCGACCATGTGGACATGCCGCTGGATCTTGCAAATGGGATTGTTGGACTGATCCTCGCGAACGTCCGGTCTGATTCTCCGGAGACAGACGTGTCTATGCTGGTGGCGACTCCGAAGCCGCGGCAGGTCAAGCTGGCTATTTCTTCTCGTGGCGAAGAGGCGTTTACTGTGGCCGGTTCACCGCGAAAGGCGATCCATTATGAGATCAAGATTGAAATTGGTGGGATTGCGGGGATGGTCGCGCCGCTGGTTGGGAAGCAGCCGCCGAATATCCAGGTTTGGGTTATTGGTGGGGAGGCTCCTACGTTCGTGAAAGAAGAGGGCCCGATTTATCAGGATGGTCCTGTCATGACGATTCAGTTGGCCAGCCCGGTTTGGCCGGACCCGGCAAAGGCTGGCAAATAAGATTCTGACGATGCGATCAGGCCAAGCGCCGTCCATGGGGTTTTCCACTCGCAACCGGTTTGGACTATTATGAAGGGCATAGTTCGCCGGGTGCGCGTGGAGGGTTTATGGCTGATACGCAAGCAAGAAATCAAGGACGCCGCGAATTTCTGAAGGCGGGCGGGGCGGTTACCGCGGCATTGCTGACGCCTGCGGCGCTCACGGCAGATACACCCAGGAAAATGCCTGGATTGCCGGTAAACCCAGTGACGCCAACGGCCATGCCGACGCGCAACCTGGGCAAAACTGGCTACAAGGTGGGCATTTTCTCGCTTGGCGGGCAGGCTGCGCTGGAACACGCGAACAACTTCGATGTGGCTGTCCCGATTATCGAGCGCGCTCTCGATATGGGGGTCAACTATATTGACACTTCTTCGATTTATGGCGGCCCAGAGCGCTGGAGCGAGCAGTACGTCGGCAAAGTTATGGCGCATCGGCGCAACGAAGCCTTCCTCGCGACCAAGACCAAAGAGCGGACGCGCGACGATTCCATGCGAATGATCGAGAAGTCGCTGCAACTACTTCAGACAGATCATGTGGATCTGTGGCAACTACACGACATCGGCACTATGACGGACATCAATGCGGTGTTTGCCAAGGGCGGCGCTATGGAGGCGCTCGTCGAAATGAAGGAGCAGAAGGTGGTCCGGCACCTTGGGTTGACTGGCCACTATCGGCCCGACGCGCTGATGGAGGGCATCAAGCGGTATCCGTTTGACGCGATTCTTTTGGCGATGAATGCGGCCGATCCGCATCACTACAGCTTCAATCAAGAGCTTTTGCCACTTGCGGTGGAGCGGCAGATGGGGATTATCGGCATGAAGATTCCGGGACGCGGCCGGATTCTGTCGACGTGGACGCCGCCTCCAGTCGAGCAGCAGAAGCATAGCTGGGAAGGCATGACGATCCAGACGACTTCGCCGGGGACGCTGACCATGAAGGAAGCGATGTATTACACGCTGTCGAGGCCGGTGAGCACGGTGATCGTTGGCTGCGACTCGATTGCGCAGTTGGAAGAGAACGTACACTTGGCGCGTGAGTTTACACCTCTTAGCGATGGACAAGCTACGGAACTGGTGGCGAGGGCAGAGCCGGTTGCCAAGCCTTCATTGTTCTTCCGGTTTTACGACAGGCCGTAGTTGACGAGTCGGGCCTACCAATAGGTAAGACTGAAGTTGTCGAGGTAGGTTTGATTCGGCGATTGCTGGGAGTTGCCATCCATTTGATAGTTGACGGTAACGCCATACCAACTGGCGGGGACGGAAAACGGCTGGGATGTGATGTTCAGGGTGGCGATTGCTCCGTTGAGAGAGATCGATTGGTATAAGAGCGTGTTATCGGAGTCGCGCTGAGCGTGAATGGTCACATGGTTCCAGCTATTGTTTAGTGGATTACAAGCTACGCCGGTGGAAACCCAGTTACCGCTGGCGTTGTTCCAGATATCCCACGCCCGGTCTCCGAGATAGTTGCACTGGGTGCCCCAAATCATGCCGACGCTGTTCAGGTACATATTGATGTCGAATTCGAGCACCTGGGTAACGGGTAAGTCGGTCACATAAAAATCCGCGTCGTAGACAAAGTTGTGCAGGGTAGGCAAGAGAGTGTGACTGGCGTCGGGAATGCCCTGCGTGGAATACGGGCCAATGACGGGGAGTGAAAACAATGCATCGCCCCATGAAGTTGTGCCCCTGTAGCCTCCTAGAGTGAATTCCGTTGCATTGCCACTCAGGGATGGTGACGCGATATCGAGCGTGTGCGAGAATTCGATGCCATTACACGGCGAAGGCGAACAGTCAACATAGCTGGGTGGGCTCTGACCCCAACTGTTCCATCCGTAGCTGGACTGCAGTTTAGAGAGCTTTGTGCCGATTTGCTGAACCGCGAGGTTCACTGGAAGATAGGAAGCGCCGCCGCAGTTGTCCCACTCCTCCACTACTGTGTTCTGGACGCCGGCGTTCAAAGTCACCTGGGTATTCAGTTGCGGCCCATCCTGGACGAAGATCAGCTTGTTGTTTACGTAGACTCCCATTGAAGCTACGCCTTTGGAACAACTGGAAGTTGCTGTTGCCAGGTAGTTCACGGGCGAGGTGACGGTGGAATTGTTAAGGGGTGAAGTAACAAATATTCCACTCTGGCTTGTGACTGTAATTGCAATCGCGGTGAAAGTGGCGCCTCCGCAGTAGTCCCATTCCTCGATGACAGTATTATGTTTGCCGGATGTGAGAGTTAGATCAGCATTGAGCTTCGCTCCATTCACGACATATATAAGGTTGTTATCGACGTAGACTCCCATGGAGGCGACGCCGCTGGCGCACGTGCTCGTGGTCGCCGTGGCCACGTAGAGCACCGATGAGCTAACCGTCTCTCCATTGGATGGACTACTGACGGTGACGCTTGCCCAAGTTGAGATGGGCAGGATGGCAATTGCCAGAACTATGTAAGAGACGGCTCTCATGGATCTCCCTCGAACGAGTTGTGCCTCACGGTGACAGGCCGCTGACAGGTCCATTCGATAGAACTTTTTGGTAACTACAATTCGACTTGTGCGCGCTAGACGATCGGAAGACGCTGGATGTGGTTGAAATTGCGCGCAGTCTGCCTTAGGTAACCCACTTCGCTTGAATTGAATGGGGGGCCTTTAAGAAAGGCTTTCCCCACACAAGGTCGCTTGTGGACATCTGGAATTCGCATTCATCAGGAATGTTGAGAGGATAGTAAGGGGCGTTTCAAGGGATTGATGTGACGAATGACACTCATGGTTGGCGCTAATTATTCTTACGAGGGGATTCGAAAAACAAGTGAGGCGAGTGTGGTGTCTCCGAAGTTCATTCAAGAAACAACCGCAGATCCTTCGACTCACCACCCCCAAACTGAAAAACGTTTGGAGCCCCGTTCGCTCAGGATGACAGCGGCTTTTTTGTTGTGAACTTCTGAGTCAAGACACTAGTTAGCCCCCGCTGCGCAGGGATAGCGAGTTAGGTAGTTTCTTGATCGGGCAAGGTTTCATCTCTTAGTGGGGTAGAAGAAGGCCTTGATCAGTGTTTAGAGCCGGTTGATGAGGGAGGCGATGCAGGCGGCGCCGAAGCCGTTGTCGATGTTTACTACTGAGACATTCGGCGAACAGGTGTTCAACATGCCGAGTAGAGCGGCGACTCCGCCGAACGACGCGCCATAGCCGACACTGGTGGGAACGGCGAGGACTGGAGCGTTGACGAGGCCTGCGACGACAGTGGGCAGAGCTCCCTCCATGCCGGCACAGACGATGAGCACGCGCGCTGATTGCAGCGAGCTTTTTTGCGCGAGGAGTCGATGGATGCCTGCGACGCCCACATCGGCGATGAGCTCGACGGTGTTGCCCATCAGACGCGCGGTGACTACGGCTTCTTCCGCAACGGGCAGATCGCTGGTGCCGGCGCATACTACGGCGATGGTTCCCTTCCCAGGAGCGATGGGCGATTGACTGAGCGTGATGCAGCGGGCCGTCTCATGGTATTGAGCGCGAGGGTCTTTGTCTTCTGGTTCAAGATCGCGGACGGCGCGAAACATATCCGCAGAGGCGCGCGTTGCCAGCACATTGCCGCCGTGCTGGGCCATGCGGGAAAATATCTCCGCGACCTGCGCGGGAGTTTTGCCAGCGCCGAAAATTACCTCTGGCATGCCGGTGCGGAGAGCGCGATGATGATCGAGCTTGGCAAAACCTATGTCTTCGAAGGGCAGATCGCGGAGGCGGTCAAGTGCTTCGCTCACGGGCGTGCGACCTTCGTGTACTTCATTGAGCAGGGCTTCGATTTGGCCGCGATCCATCAGGCCTCCTTTGCTTCGCTGGCGGCATAGACGCGCATAGCTTCCTGCATCACTTGCTTGAGGGGGAGCGCGTGCTGGGCTGCGATGAGGCGACAGTCTTCATATTCGGGTGAGGCGTTGGCGACTTTGCCAGAGGGCCAGCGAGCGATTTTGATTTGTACATCGCCCCAGGGAGTTTGAACTTTTAGAAACTCGCGGGCGAGAGCGGTCTTGTTTTCGACGCGCCAATGCAGACCGATGGTTGTGGTCTCGCGGAAGATGACATCGCGGAGGAGCGCGACTAAATCTGGGCGGCAGAGAACGGTGAGTTGCACGCCGGTGCGGCCCTTCTTCATCTGCACGGCGACGCGATAAACATCCCACGCGCCGGATGCGAGGAGCAGGTCGCTCACGTAGCTGAGCAGTTGCGGGCTGGAGTCATCGATTACCGTTTCGATGATGGCGATGGATTGAGATTCTTCGGCCTGCTGAGACTCTGCTTCTGTTTCGCCTACAAGGATACGAAGGAGATTGGGTTCGCCTGGCGTATCGCGGCCGCCCGCGCCGTACCCTGAGGCCTTGATGCGCATGGCGGGGAGCGGGGCGTAGTACACATCCAACATTCGTAGTACAGCTGCGCCTGTGGGGGTTACGCGCTCCATTGGAGGCCCGGCGGCGTAAACAGGCGCGTCGACGAGCAAGGCGAGTGTGGCTGGGGCTGGGACGGGAAGGGTTCCATGCTGACAAACAACGGTTCCGCTGCCAACGTTGAGGGAAGAGGCAAGCCAGCGATCGACGCCGAGGGCTTCACATCCAGCGGCGGCGCAGACGATATCGACGATCGTGTCTACCGCGCCGACTTCGTGAAAATGTATTGTCTCGATGGGGACGGAATGGATCGCGGCTTCAGCTTGGCCGAGCAGTTGAAAGGCGCGTATGGAGCGGGATTTCACGGTTTCGGTGAGTGGTGCGGCGTCGATTATTGCGAGGATCGTGGAGAGGGAGCGGGCTGGGGGATGGGAGTGGGCTGTATGCGAATGGGCTTCGTGGGTGTGGGCATCATGCGAATGATGTTCGTGCGAGTGATGCTCGTGCTTGTGGTCTGTCTCGTTGTGGGTGTGAGTGTGTGTGACTTCGTGCGCGGATTCGTCGGGGGTTATGACATCCACTTTGGTCGCGGCAATGCCTCCACGGGTCACCTTGCGCATTTCGAGACGCGCTCCGACATTCAACGTGGCTGCGGTTTGCTCAAGCAGGGCGAAGGAAACGCCGGCGTCGACTAGCGCGCCAAGCAGCATGTCGCCGCTAATGCCTGAAAAGCACTCAAGATATCCAATACGCATCGAATGTGATTTTAAATCGTCGGCTAGTGTCGTGTCTCACAAGTTCAATCAAGAAACAGCCGCAGATCCCGTTCGACTTCGCTCTCTCGAAAATCAATCCTTGGCGATTTTCATCGCCTTCAGCGGCCCCCACGGGCCATGAACACTCAGGGCAGGCTTTCGACTCACCACCCCCAAACTGAAAAGCGTTTGGGGCCCCGTTCGCTCAGGATGACAGCATTTATTTTGTTGTGAATTTCTGGGATAGGACGCTAGGCTCCGCGCCGGACAAGAACGTCGACAGGCAAAATTGCGTTCATGGAACCGGAGCGGAAGCCGGTGCAATCGAGGGTGACATATTGGTAGCCGGCCAGTTTCAGAGCTGCGGTAATTGAGTCAAGAATTTCCATGGAGAGGGCACGGGGCAACTCAACGCGGGCGATCTCAACACGAGCAAGGTCGCCGTGATGACGAACGCGAAATTCGCGAAAACCGAGTGCGCGCATGCTCTCTTCCGCGCGCTCAACCTGCTCAAGAACTTCACGCGTGACGGTACGGCCGTATTCCACACGCGAGGAAAGGCAGGGGGCTGCGGGGCGATCCCAAAGTGAATATCCTGCGGCTTTGGCCAGCGAACGTATTTCGAGCTTGGTGAGGCCGGCTTCGGCAAGCGGAGCAATTACGGCGTGCTGCACAGCGGCGCGTTGGCCGGGGCGAAAATCGCGCGTGTCATCGGCATTCATGCCGTAGGCGATGGCTGAGAAGCCAAGCTCCGCGCCCAATGCGCCCATCACGTCGAAAAGCTCGTCCTTGCAGTGGAAACAGCGATTGGCGTCATTGCGTTGATATTCGGGGCGGTCCAATTCGTCGGTGGCCACGATGCGTAGCGGCATCTGAAGCGCGTTGGCGAACGCGCATGCCTGTTCCATATCGCGACGGGCGAGACTGGGTGAATCGGCCAGCACGGCAAGCATCCGGTCACCGAGAACACGATGCGCAGTTGCAGCGAGAAATGCCGAATCCACGCCGCCGGAATAAGCGACCATCAAGCTATCCAATTGAGCGATGCGCGCTTCAAGGGCGGCCATGCGGAAGGGGGTTTGGGCTTCTTCGGTGGGCGCACCAGCGAAGAGGCTTTGCGCCAGGTTGGCTTCCGGAGAATCGGTTTGTGAAGTGGGCGCCATGGGGCAGATTATACCCCTTTGGCCGATCGGTTGGTGCGGTAGGCTACTGCTAATGTATTAGTCACACAGAACTCTGACCGCGTAGGAGAGAATACAGTGGTTAAATGCCGGGAAGAGTCATGCGGGAGAGTTATGCAATATAACTGCAACTAACATGAATAAAGAGACACTCCACCTTTGGTGTGCGTACCCGGACGATCTGATGGACGAAGCGGCCGCAGAAGCTTGCCTCAGGCTGCTGAGTGAGGACGAACTGGATCGCTGGCGTGGCTTTAAATTCGATCGCCACCGTCGTGAATACTTGGCGACACACGCGCTCGCACGCACTGCACTATCTTTTCATCGTCCGCTTCCACCTGAGGCTTGGCGCTTTGAGTTAAATGCTTATGGCAAGCCCGCGGTGCAGCCAGAGTGCGGGCTGCGTTTCAATTTGTCCAACTCGCTGGGGTTGGTTGTTTGCCTGATTGGTGAAGGCGCTGAAGTAGGCGTGGACGTTGAGTCACGGGGACGTGCTGGATCGATTGCGGAGGTTGGCCCGAGGATGTTTTCTGCGGAAGAAATGACGCAGTTGGAGTTGCTCGCAGACGATGAGCAAGCTGAGCGCTGCTTGAGATTGTGGACGTTGAAAGAGGCGTACATAAAGGCTCGTGGCATTGGGCTTGCTTTGCCCCTGAATGAATTTTCATTTTTGTTCGAAGAGTCAGGACAGATTCGCATGAGAATGGAGCCTAGTTTGGAGGATGAGCCGGGGCGCTGGCGGTTTTGCCTCTTGGAGCACGCAGAGCATTGCGTTGCTTTGATGGTAGAGAACGGAACTGCGCCTGAACTGCATGTGTGGGAAGCAAGGCCGGCATCGGCGCCTGCACGACAGCTAACTTTAGAAAAGGAAGTTTGGTTTCCTTAGTCTCTCCGCGCTGTTTCGTATTCATGCTATTTCGACTTATGAATTATAGTCGCGAGGTTACGCACCGTTCGCGCATCGAACAGTTGGGCCAAATCTATGTCTACTTGATAGGTTTTTTTAATTTTGGCCAGGAGCCGGACGGCTATCAGAGAGTGCCCGCCCAGATTGAAGAAGTCGTCGTCTAGTCCAACTTGACCGACTCCGAGCATTTCTTGCCACCAAGCGGCGAGAGTGCCCTCGATGCTCTCAGCGGCGAGTTCAGAATTGTCGATAACTCGAGAGATTGTTTGCGGAACAGATGCAGTTCTGGAGGTGCTCAAGCTGTCAAGAGGCTCGGATACGGCGATCACGGAACGCGGGGCATTGGATGACAGTATGCGCATTAGAGCCCGGGCGCCATCGATGGGCCGAATGCCGGGTGGATCGGGAATTTCAATTGGTTTGTCCTCTACGAAAGAGTGAGCTCTATCAGACGAAGCGCTTCTCTTGTGGATATTGCTGGGGTCGGCGATGCGACGCGCGGAAAACCCTTCAATCTCCGCCAGCACATGGCCCTGTTCGTCGAAAAGAGTTATATCAAATGTCTCGATCTCGTTTTGTTGCGGATTCGTTTCGCGTGTACGAATATGGCTGAATAGCCGCGCAGGCAGCGGGCGAAAGACGCGCATGCTTTTATATGAAATTGGCAGGAACAGGTCGTCTGAATGTTCGTAGTCTTGAGTAAGGTAAAACGATGCGCCGGTGGCCAGGTCCAGCAGTGCGGGATGAAGGTGGAAGGTGGATAAATCCTTGGAGAATTTCTGCTCCAATTGGATTTCGGCCAGGCTTTCCTGCTTGCCGATGTATAGCCTGCGAAGCGATCGCCAGCGTGGCCCGAAGATAAGTTGGTGCTCCTGGCGGGTGCGATGCTCGTCGTCAAAAACAATTTCGTGCTCGCGGCAACGGGCAGCAATTGCCGCGCGATCAATCTTTTCATCCGATGGCGAAGGACAGGGTGCAATGGTGCCAATCGAGTATTCGGTCCAGTCATTGTTCCGAGACAGGACCGAGAAGCGAAAGACGCCCTGCTGGCCACCTTCCTTCTCGCGGTTGAGTCGGATTTGCACTTCCTTTGTTTCATCGCCGTCGAACATCAGAGGCCTGAGGAAAAAAACATCGCGAAATTCGAATGCGCCTCTTCGCGATGCATTAACGAATGCCGCCGCGGCCATTTCCATGTAAGCTGCTCCGGGCAAGAGTGCTTTATTCCCTAACTCCGTTTTCAGCTGGTGTTCAGAGAGCACCCACTCTCGTTGCATCGAAATGTGGCTCGCGTAAACTATCTCGTCAGAAGTCTCGAGTAATCGCTTTTGCAGCAAAGGGTGAAGGGTTCCTGGACGCACTGCCATACCGACGTCTCGCCACGCACCCCAGTTGACGACGGTTACAGGGCCTTTTCTGCTGAGTGCAAAAGCATCGAGGAATGCATTCGCTGCTGCATAATCCACTTGGCCTGGAGGAGGATACACGGAGCTGATGGATGAGAACAGGACAAAACACTTCAATGACACGTCGCGCAGAACTGCTTCGAGAACCAATGTCCCGCGAACTTTTGGATCAAGGACGAGTGCTGCGCTCTGCGCGGTCTTCAGGATCAACGGTCCGTCGTCCAGAACACCTGCCGCGTGAAAGACACCGTCAATTTTTCCGAATTGTTTTGTAACTTGCGCAATAGTATTCCGCATCTGCTCGAGGTTTGTAACATCGGCTTGAAGAACCAGCAATCCGCCTGCGGCTGACCTAATCTCAATCAGCTTACTAATGCGCTGTTTTTCAGTATCACTCACGCTGGCGTCGTTTAGAGCAGCTTGCCACTGTGGCTCTGGGAGTACCGCGGAACGGGTAACGAGCACGAGACGAGCTTTGAAGTCACGCGCCAACTGCTCGGCGATCACGAGGCCGAGCCCACCAAGGCCGCCGGTGATGAGATATACGCCTCCGGGCTCGACGCGCGGAGGTTCGTGGGAAGCGGTGAGTGTTAGTGGCTCCACTGCTTCAACGAAGCGCTGTTTATGGCGAAAAGCAATTGCGTTGTTGTCTTGTCGGGAGTTCATTTCGGCAACGATCTGCGTCGCGCATTCTTCGGCCTGTTGGCTCACGAAATCCACGTCTATGCTGCGGCAGGTTATTCCTGGAAGCTCCAACGGGATAACTTTCGCGGGGCCAAGCAACACTGCGCGGGCTGGATTGCGCACCGGTTCATTGGTGATCTGCTGCATGTGGTTCGAGACCAGTGCTATATCCACATTCTCAATACCTTCATTGGTCAAAGCTTGTGCGAGAAGCAGCGGACTAAAGAAACTGCGACCCTGTGTCTCACTAAGCGAAGTCTTCAAGTCTTCCGGACATACGGACCATAGGTGAAGTATCTTATTTGGCGAATGTCCGCTCTTGACGATATCCGCGACTAATGCGTCGTAGTCGGGGCGCATGGCTGGGCGGATTGTATAACTCGTTTCTCCTGACTGGCTATAACTCGAGCTGGCTTCTACAACAATCACATGCTGCTTGTCCGCCCTCAACAATGCACCGATTTGATTGCCCAGGCCAAGCGAGTCATTGAAGATGATCCAGGATTCGGCTTTGGCGTTAAGTTGGGGAGTTGGTGGTGCTGGCTTCCAGATTCGGCGATAGAAAAGAATATTGTCGCTTGCAGGATTGGGCGCTGGGGAGGCAGAGCTTGATGCATTAGTGGTATGGGCCTGGTCCGGCTCAACCCAGTATTTTTGATGTTCGAAAGGGTAGGTGGGCAGTGGAATGCGTCGTACCATTTCAGCCGCATGGAGTTTCATCCAGCTTAGATCGGCTCCGAGAGTCCACAGGTGGCCGAGCGTTTCGAGAGCGCAACGAAGTCCTCCGGCAGCCTCTCGTGGATGAGGCAGCGACATAAATACTTTCGCGACTGCTCCTCCCTGTTGGCGCGCCAACGATGTAAGTACGTTGCCTGGGCCGACCTCAAGAATAACCTGATCGGGCTTGCGGAATAACTCCGTCAGTGAGTCGGAAAAGCGGACCGTGTGACGAAGGTGGCGCGCCCAATATGCAGGGTCGGTTGCTTCTTCAGATTTGATCCATGTGCCAGTTAGATTGGAAAGGTACTTGGCATGCGGTGGATGAAGAGTCATGCTGCGAAGGCGCTCTTCAAATGCTGCAAGGATAGGGTCCATCATTGCGGAGTGGAAGGCATGCGATGTGTTGAGGCGACGACTCGCGATGGATTGGTCTGTCAATTGTTGCTCGAATGCCGCGATTTCTTCGATTGGGCCGGAGACTACGCATTGGTTTGGATCATTGATCGCAGCTAGTGAAAGGCTACCTGTTGGGTGAATCGAGGCGGCGGGAAGGGAGACTGCGAGCATGGCACCGGTGGGAAGATCGAACATCAGGCAGCCGCGAGAGGCTGCAATTGCGAGCGCGTCCTCGAGTGAGAAAACTCCAGCAAGACAGGCCGCAACATACTCGCCGATGCTATGGCCAACCATCGCCGAAGGCTTGATGCCAAGGGAGATCCACCACTGCGCGAGAGAATACTCGACGGCGAAAAGCGCTGGCTGAGTTAGCCAGGTTTGATTTAATTTCTGTGCGGCATTTTCGGTATCGGAGGCCGATGGATAAAGAACTTGGCGCAGGTCAAGACCGAGTGGGTCAAGAAGATGGCTCGCGAAAATATCGATGGTTTCGCGAAAAGCCGGCTCGTGCTCATATAACTCGCGGCCCATGTTGACATACTGGGATCCCTGGCCGGAAAACATGAAGGCAACCTGGAGCGAAGTCTTCTGAGCTACACCGGAAGCTAACTGTTTACGCTTTGCCTCTGCGAACACACTTACTGGCCTGCGATTGCTATCCACTACGAACGCGCGTCGATGCGGGAAGGCTTGGCGGCCAAGCTGGCAGGTGAATGATGCGTCGGCCAAACTGACTTCAGGATGTGCGTCCAGATAGGCGAAGAGATTTTCCGAAGCGTGTTCAAGGGCGGTCTCACTCTTTGCGGAAATGGTCAGGAGCGCATAGGGTTTTGTTCCCGCAGAATCGGCTGGCGGCGGAGCCTGTTCAAGCACTACGTGTGCGTTGGTTCCGCCGATGCCAAGCGACGTAACACTGGCTCGGCGCGGCGACTGGGTGGATGGCCAGTTAGTTAATTTGCTATTGACAAAGAACGGACTGCCTTTGAATTCAATATGCGGGTTAGGGTTATGGAAATGGAGGCTGGGAGGTAACTCCGAATGTTGGAGGGCAAGAACAGTTTTAATGAGCCCGGCAACACCCGCTGCCGCATCGAGGTGGCCTACATTGGTCTTCAGCGAACCAATTGCGCAGTAGCTGTTGCGCTTTGTGAATTTGCGAAATGCCTGCGTGAGAGCACGCACTTCAATCGGGTCGCCGACGATGGTGCCTGTTCCGTGAGCCTCGACATAAGAGATATCGTCGGCACTTACTCCGGCAAATTCGAGAGCCTCCGCGATAACTTGAGCTTGACCTTCGACACTGGGCGCGAGATAGCCTACCTTACGAGCGCCATCGTTATTAATTGCCGATCCAAGGATGACTGCTCGAATTGCATCGCGATCTTCGAGCGCGTCTTCAAGACGGCGAAGAACTACGACACCCATACCACTTCCGAATACGGTTCCCGTCGATGCGGCATCGAATGAACGGCAATGACCGTCCCGCGAGAGGATCTCTCCTTCGCGATAAATATAGCCCTGTCCATGGGGGATTTCGATGGTAACTCCACCGGCCAGAGCCATGTCGCATTCGTGATTTAGAAGGCTTTGGCATGCCAGGTGG
>Ga0206847_10194_pt2 | contig 19835 bp, 17 predicted proteins | sample Alteio_BWOrgCont_17_FD_152880 | JGI IMG/M metagenome (GOLD analysis project Ga0206847, IMG submission 152880) | Enriched cells from forest soil in Barre Woods Harvard Forest LTER site, Petersham, Massachusetts, United States -... | ecosystem: Environmental > Terrestrial > Soil > Temperate forest >... | reverse complement strand
AAGAGTGCTGCAAAGGCCATTGAATTCTATGAACAAGCTTTCGGCGCCAGGGAAACCATGCGTTTCGAAATCGGAGGCATGATCCCTCATGCGGAAATCATGATTGGTGACTCGGTCATTACTTTGGCCGAGGAGTGGCCTGAAGGCGGCCGCTTCAGCGCGGAGACTCTGGGAGACTCCCCGACAAGAATCCTTCTCGAGGTCGAGGACGTCGATGCTTTTGCCGCCAAGGCGATGGAGGCAGGGCTGAAGATGATTAGCCCGATTCAGAGCCAGTTCTACGGACGCCGGGACGGAAACTTTATCGATCCCTTTGGCTATTCGTGGAACATCTACACCGTGAAGGAAGACATGTCGGTCGAGGAAATGCATCGCCGGATGGGGGCGCAAGGGGAGCCGCAGCAGGCCACGAAGCCGGCGGTCGATCCGATTCCCAAAGGTTATCGTACGGTGACGCCGTATATTGTGGCCCAAGATGCCGATGCTCTGATCGGTTTCCTGAAACAGGCATTCGGAGCGGAAGAGAATTTCCGGGCGATTGGGTCGGCTGGAGGATTCCACATGGAGGCCCGTATCGGCGATTCCATGCTGATGGTCGGCGGGGGCGGGCCGGGAGTCTCGTGGCGTGGCGACGCGCTTCCGGGAGCGTTTCACGTCTATGTTCAGGATTGCGATGCGGTTTACCAGCGCGCCCTCAAAGCCGGGGCCACCTCGATTGGTGAACCGAAGGATCAGGAATACGGCGAGCGCTCGGCCGGGGTGAAAGACGCGGCAGGGAACTACTGGTATATCGCGACCCACCAGGGCGGGAACTACGTTCAGAAAGGTCTGAACAACGTGAACGTGTACCTGCATCCGCTGCGGGCGGAGCCGCTGATCAAGTTCTTGCGGCGGGCTTTCGGAGCGCAGGAGATTGCGAAATACGCGTCTCCCGATGGCGTGGTTCATCATGCTCAGGTTCGCGTCGGCAATTCGATGGTAGAGATGGGCGAAGCGCACGGCCCGTATCAGCCGATGTCTTCGATGTTCTATCTCTATGTTCCGGATTGCGATGCCACGTACCGGCAAGCGCTGGCGGCGGGTGCGGCCTCGATGTCCGAGCCTGCCGATCAGCCTTACGGCGATCGCACGGCGGGAGTGAAAGATGTGTTCGGCAATCAATGGTACATTGGAACGCACATCAAGGACGTGGCGGTGTAGGGCTTAACGCTTCAGCGAATGGCGGAAGCAATTTGTGGTGTGGTCGTTCACCAGGCCCATGGCTTGCATGAAGGCATAGCAGATGGTGCTTCCGACGAAGTTGAAGCCACGCTTCTTCAAGTCCTTACTCATGGCGTCGGATTGCGCGGTTCGCGCGGGCATCTGCTTAATGGATCGCCAGCGGTTGCGAACCGGCCGCCCTCCGACGAACTGCCAGATATAGGCGTCGAATGATCCGAACTCTTTCTGCACCTGAAGAAATGCTTTGGCGTTCTTCACTGCGGATGCGATCTTGAGGCGATTGCGGATGATGCCGGAATTGAGCAGTAGCGCATTCATTTTCTTGCTGTTGTAGCGGGCGATCAATGCGGGATCGAAGCTGTCGAAGGCAGCACGATAGTTCTCGCGTTTGTTGAGGATGGTGTCCCAACTGAGGCCGGCCTGGGCACCTTCGAGCAGTAGAAATTCGAAAAGTTTGCGGTCGTCATGGGTGGGCACGCCCCATTCTTCATCGTGATAACGAATGGAGAGTTCGCCCTGGGCCCAGGCGCAACGCTTTCTGTCAGTGCTCAGTTGTCGGTTCACAATTCTCGGTGATCGGGTGGTCACCGCCTCCGGGCATCTTGAATAAAGCCGACCGTGGTAATTCTATAGATATCTTAGGCGATGAGGCCGCCAACGACCATGAGGATGACATCCGAGACACGATCGAGAGCAGTGGTTTACTTCGTCTTCGCGGTGATACTCATGTCTGCGCTCGTGTGCGCCGGGGACCAAAACAGTCGTGGTGTGATTGCAGGCATTGTGGTCAATGAGGCTGGAAGCCCGGTTGCCGATGTGCATGTCATGACCCGCGACCTCGACCCGAACACAGTTGAGGTTTTTGCGGGAGTCGTCCCCTATTTCGCAACCGATCAGCAAGGCAAGTTCCTGATCCCCGAGTTGACGGTTGGGCATCCGTACAAGATATACGCGGAGAAAGAGGAGGACGAGTACCCCAACACGATGCTCGGCATGTACAACCCCAAGGATGAGGCTCCGGTTGCGGTTGCGACTTTGACCGCACAAGCGCAAGTGGTTACGGTTCGTATTGGACCGAAGGCCGGCCGGTTGAAGTGGAACGTGGCAGACGCAGTGACCGGATACTACATCGATAAACCCACCATCTTCTTCCAGCGCACCGACACCCGAACATTCCAACGCATCGACACTGGAGCGAGCACGGACGTATCCGAATTTGCCGGTAACGGAGTGTTGGTTCCCTCGAATACCGACTTGATCGTGGAAGTATCGGCTCGCGGTTATAGAGAGTGGTATTATCCCGGAACGTTCGACAAAGGCACCGCAGCGCCACTCAGGCTCCTGCCTGGGGAAGAAAGAACGCTGCAGGTTCAACTCCGTCCATCGGCGAAATAGAAGCCGTCGGAATGGGCGGGATGTTGTGGCTTGCTGGCTGCCGCTTGCGGCCCGGACGAGGCGTCCGGGCCTGCGTGATTTACTGCAGCGACTTTGGATCGGAGCGGTTCTTGGGACTCTTCTTGTCCAGCAACGAAATCAATTCGGCGGCGCAGGCTGGCGCTTTTACCTTGCCCAGGCGAATGATGTCTTTCGCACTCACCGATTTTCCGTAGAGTTTCTGGTTGGCGCTGCCGTCAGAGCGCAGGGTTGAACCTTCCAGCGACACTCCCGCGAAGAGGCCTTTGTTGCGCGAGTAGGAGAGAATCTCCGCGTTCATGACAATGTCGGTCGCGCCTTCGGCGGTGCGGCCTTTGGGGCCGGCGGCGGCGGAAGCGTCGGCTCCGAGTTTCACTTTGCTACTGAGCAACGAGCGCGCGCCTTTGGGATTCATCACCAGCAGAACGAAGTCGGTGGCCTGCCCGCCCAGCTGAAATCCGATGCTGACGCCTTCGAGCGCGTACAGGGCGGGCGCGCCCCACGGGCCGGTGTAGTGTTCGCCGCTGCGGCAGATCATGACACCGCGGCCGTAGCTGCCGCCGATTCCGAACGCTCCCTTTTTCACCGAAGGCAGGATGACCAGGCATTCGGCTTTGTCCAGCAGGTCCTGCGGAATGTCGTCAGGAATATTGAGAATTTCCTTGAGAACCTCGCCGGAGTCCTTTACCCGGTCCTGTTCGGTGTTGCTATCTGCGGCAAAGGCCGGTGCAATCAGAAAAGAGGTTAAGAGCAGAGCCAAGAGTTTCCTCATAATTTTTCCTTTCGCTGTAGTAATGATTTTAACCCGTACTGAAAATCAGCTAGATACGGATGTTAGCCCTAAGGTTCCGGCAGAGCACGTCTATTGCCCATGACCAATCGTGTACTCCTTTTGTAACTTGGCATGAGGAAGGAGGCGTCCTAGAGTCTTCAAAGTGGCAGAAGCCGTGCCCGTCGGACACTTCGGCATGCCAAATGCATCAATATAAGGGGACTGGGCGCAACTTCACGGTTTGCCACAGTTGCAGCCCGGACGAAGGAATGAAGTACACGAAGCTGTATATTTTTCTCTTGGCGATTATGCTGCCGGGGGTGGCTTTGCCGTCCTCTGCTCAAGCCACCTTTCTGGCTGCCGGCAATCCCGTTCCTTCGATATCCGGCTCTACGGCTTCTTCGGGTGCGGGCCAGCCTGCCGATACAGATTCCGTTCTCACCATCAAAAAGCGGGTGGATGAGGTTCGCGTGGTATTTATCGCCACCGACAAGCACGGCAAGTTCGTTCGCAATCTGAATGAGAACGATTTCACGATTCTGGATGACCACAAACCGCCGCAGTCGATTGCGAACTTCCAGCGACAGACGGGCCTGCCACTGAACCTGGGATTGCTGGTCGATACCAGCGGGTCGGTGCGCAGCCGTTTTAGTTTCGAACAGGAAGCGGCGACCAGCTTTCTGCAGACCACGATCCGGGCGAAGTTCGATAGCGCTTTCGTGATGGGTTTCAACACGCAAAGCCAGATCGCGCAGGACTACACCGATAACCCATCCCTGTTGGCCGCCGGAGTGGCGAAGCTGCACAACGGCGGAGGCACGGCTCTCTATAGCGCGATCTATCAAGCCTGCAAACAGAAGCTGGCCAAGCAGGAAGACGATCATCCAGTGCGCCGGGCGATCGTCGTGGTGAGCGACGGAGAAGATAATCAGAGCGACGTCAGCGAATCTCAGGCGATCGAGATGGCGCAGCGGGCGGAAGTCATCATTTACGCAATTTCCACCGACGACAGCGGGCTGGTATTGCGGGGCGACAGAGTCTTGCAGGAGCTGGCCGACGCCACCGGAGGGCGCGCGTTCTTTCCCTTCAAGATGAAGGACATCAAGAGCTCGTTTTCGGCGATTCAGGACGAACTGCGCAGCCAGTACGAAGTTTCTTACCACCCGGCGGATTTTGCAGCCAATGGCGAGTACCGGCCAATCCAGATTACGGCTCTGAAGAAGGACCTCCAGGTGCGCGCCCGCAAGGGATACTACGCACCAAGGCAATAGTTCGCGGATTTCGGAAGTGCCATGTTTTCAGATTGATGCAGATCCAGCGACCCGCCGCTCTCCGCAGTGTAAGAAGTCGCTGTTTACTCCCGCCAAACTTGCATGGCGGTGGTAGAATTCAGGAAGACTTGGCGGCGAAAGTTCGCAAGACTTGCCGCGGCGCGCGTTCCAAGGTCAGGTGATATTGTGAAAACCAGGCTTATTCTCGTTGCGATTTGTGGCTGCTTGCTGGCATCGGCCGAGGCTTCGGATACCGGGAAACCGCTTGCCGGTCAGCCGACGGCGGGGCAGCTTCCCCGGACGCTTGAGCAAATGCCCGCGGTTCCGCCTCAGGTTTCATTTCAGGACGGACAACTCAGCATCGTAGCCCAGAACTGCACCCTGGGAGAAGTCTTAAAGGCAGTGCACGCTCAGACGGGCGCTCAAGTCGACCTGCCGGGGCCTGGAGGCGACCGGGTGATTGGCAACTTCGGACCGGGGCCTGCCCGGGATGTGCTGGCGGAATTGCTGAATGGGTCTCATTTTAACTATGTGCTGCTGGGGTCGGAAACCAATCCCCAGGCGCTGGATCGGGTGATTCTGACGGCGAAGACCGGCAGTCTGACGGGGGCCAGCGGGGGAGTACAGGAAGCCAGCGCCGATTCCTATCAAAACAATTCCGCCGCGCCCCAACCGTTTAATCCAGGAATGCGTCCGATGCCCCCGAGGCCGGGAATGGGTCCGAACGGATTGGCTCAGAATGGCAATGCGAACCAGGCCGAGGCGCAAGCCGACGACTCCAGCGACGACACGACGGATGATTCCGCCGATGATTCGACCGATGCGGATTCGACCGACGATGCCGATCAAACCACTGATGATCAGCAGGCGGACGAGACCACGGTGCAGGGAGAAGACCCGGCGAACCCAGGGGTGAAGACGCCGGAACAGATGCTACAGGAACTTCAGCAGCAACAACAGCAGCAACAGCAGAATGGCGTCCCACAACCAGGGACGCAGCCGGGTCTTCCGCCGCGAGTCATGGGGCCCGGTGGGATGGTTCAGCCGCACTAAACGTTTTCAGTGCTGAGCATTGCGATCCGAGAGGGCGTCCCGGCGGTTCACCGCTATGTGCCCCATGCCTTGCCCGCTTCCTAACCCTTGCCTGCCTGCGGATGAAAAATCTTTTCGCCCTGTTATTACCCTGCTTTGGGGAGTAGACTGGGAGTCCGCTGAGCGCGTGGGTGAGGAGATTCTAATTATGATCAGGAACGTACAATCTCGGACCCGGAAGGCCTGTGTAGTGGGTGTCCCGATATTTCTACTGGCGGGATTCTGTTTTGGGCAAGCTGCGAGTTCGGTATCGCCCTCGGGCAGTCGGCCCACGAGCAAGGCCCACACCAATTGGAACCAATTTCACTTCACGGCAGACGGTACGCGCCTGAACCCGTATGAGACGTGCTTAACGTCAACAACGTTGGACACCTCCAACGGAGGTGGTACCACTTTACCGGCGGGAACGTGTATTCTTCGCCCGCTGTCGTGGACGGGGTGGTCTACGTCGGATCGGCCGACGGCAATGTGTGGGCGCTGAAGGCCGGTACGGGCCGCAAGCTGTGGAAATACACCATCGGCGGCGACAGTTTCGTGGAATCTTCACCCGCCGTGGCGGGTGGAGTCGTTTACGTTGGTGCGTACAGCGGGTCCGACAACAGCGTATACGCGCTGAATGCTGGCACCGGTGCCAAGCTGTGGAGTTACACCGCGGGCGGCTGGGTGAACTCATCGCCTGCAGTGGCGAGTGGGGTGGTTTATGTCGGCTCGTGGGATTACAACTTGTACGCGCTGAGTGCCAGCACCGGCACCAAGTTGTGGAGCTATGCCACAGGCGGTCCGCTGGTTTCTTCGCCCACAGTCGTGAACGGAGTCGTGTATGTCGGCTCGGAGGACGACAATGTGTATGCACTGGACGCCAGCACCGGAGCTCTGTTGTGGAGCTACGCCACCGGCGATCCGGTGGACTCTTCGCCCGCCGTGGCGAATGGCGTCGTCTATGTCGGCTCGGATGACAAGAATGTGTATGCGCTAAATGCCAGCACCGGAGCTCTGTTGTGGAGCTACGCCACTGGCAATTACGTGCTTTCCTCGCCCGCCGTAGCGAATAGTGTGGTATATATCGGCTCCACTGACTCCAATGTGTACGCGCTGAATGCTGGCACCGGTGCCAAGGTGTGGAGCTACCATGCTGACGGCAGGTGGTCCTCGCCTGCCGTGGCGAATGGGGTGGTTTATGTCGGTTGTACGGACGCCCATGTGTATGCGCTAAATGCCAGCAGCGGTGCCAAGTTGGGAGGGTACAGAGCCGGCCGCGAGGTGGAATCCTCTCCTACAGTCGTGAATGGTGTGGTTTACTTCGGCTCGGGGCAGGGCGCAGTTTACGCTTACGGCCTGAAGTGAATCTAGCAGCGACTTCAACGCGTGCTCAACGAGATTCTAGTCGCCGCCGGCGTGGGCGGCGCGAGTCTGGCTTTGGGCCAGGGCCGGTCCGGCAGGTCGCGACGATTGGGAAGCGAAGGTGCGCAGAATCCCGATGACAATCCCATAAGCTGCGGAGATCCCAAAGCAAACGGCAAAGAAGACAGTGGAAAACAGTATGAAAGCGCTCGTCAAGCCACTCAAATTCGGTCCGCCTCTTAAGTAAATACGCCCCCCTTGTTTTCCGGCGGCGCCGACTCCCGCTGCCGGTCCAAATCCCCACTGTATCTGGATTGACGCTGATTGCTGTTAGCCAATAAGATACATAAGTCGAGGTGCGTTCCTACACTTTCCATCATTTCTGAGGCCCCGTCCATATTACGGAAGGGCATTACTGTTCGCTCCATGGCAATTACCAAGATTTCGGTGCGCGGGGCGCGCCAGCATAACCTCAAGAACATCAACGTCGAAATCCCCCGCAACAGCCTGACGGTAATCACCGGGCTGAGCGGGTCGGGGAAGTCGTCGCTGGCGTTCGACACTATTTATGCGGAGGGCCAGCGGCGCTATGTGGAAACGCTGTCAGCCTATGCCCGGCAGTTTCTCGACCAGATGGAGCGCCCGGACGTGGATGCGATTGACGGGCTGAGCCCGTCGATCTCCATCGAGCAAAAAACCACCAGCCGCAGCCCGCGGTCCACCGTGGGGACGATCACCGAAATCTACGATTATTTGCGGCTGCTGTACGCCTCGGTCGGAGCGCCGCATTGTCCGAAGTGCGGGCACGCCATTGCAAGGCAGACCGCGGACCAGATCGTGCAGCGGGTGATGGTGCTGCCGCCGGAAGAACGCGTCATGGTGATGGCGCCCATTGTTCGCGGGCGCAAGGGCGAGTTCAAGAAAGAGATGGAGAAGCTCGTCGAGCACGGCTTCGCCCGGGCTCGCGTGGACGGCGAACTGGTCAACCTGGATGACGACCTCCAGCTTGATAAACGCAAGAACCATACCATTGAAGTTGTGGTCGACCGGCTGCTGGTGAAGCCGGGAATTGAGCATCGGCTGGGGATGTCGATCGGCCTGGCCATGAAGCTGGCGGGTGGGCTGGTGCAAGTGGCCGTGGTTGGTGGCGAGGAGCAACTTTACTCGGAAAAACTGGCCTGCCCGGATTGCGGAGTCGATGTGCCGCAACTGGAGCCTCGGTCGTTCTCCTTCAATAGCGCCTATGGCGCCTGTCCGGAGTGCCACGGGCTGGGGAGTCGTTATGACTTCGACCCGTCGAAAGTGATCGTAGATTGGTCGAAGCCGCTGCTGGACGGAGGACTGGGGCCAGGATCCGCTTCGCAGAGTTTGATCCACATGCTTCAGATCAGCGCGGCGGCGCACGGCATCGACCTGGCCACACCTTTCGAGAAGTTTCCGGAGAGAGTCCAGAACCTGTTTTTGTATGGCGAGGCGGGGAAAGGCGGAAAGACCGGATTCGGTGGGATTCTCGATTACTTGAAACGTGCGTTGAGCAACTCGACTTCGGAAGGTTACCGGGATTTTCTGATGGACTACATGTCAGCCACCGAGTGTCCGGCGTGCCATGGGCAACGGCTGCGTCCGGAGAGCCTGGCGGTGACGGTGAATGGCTTGTCGATCGCTGAATTCACGGCGATGCCGGTATCGAGGTCACTCGAGGCGGCGAGAAAAATAAAGCTGGCGGGGCGAGAGGCGATGATCGCCGGGAGAATCGTCCACGAGATCACGGAGCGGCTGCAATTTCTGGATGCGGTTGGGCTGGGATACATCTCGCTGGACCGGTCGGCGGCCACGCTTTCCGGCGGCGAAGGACAGCGCATACGACTGGCGACGCAAATCGGGTCGAAGCTGCGCGGCGTTTTGTATGTGCTGGATGAACCCTCGATCGGATTGCACCATCGGGACAATGCGCGATTGTTGAATGCGCTCGAGGAATTACGGGAGTTGGGAAATACGGTGCTGGTGGTCGAGCATGACGAGGAGACGATCCGCCGAGCCGACTATGTGATTGATCTTGGCCCCGGCGCGGGACGGCATGGCGGTGAACTGGTGGCGCATGGAACGCCGCAACAGATTATGGACTCTCCGCAGTCGCTGACTGGCGCCTACATTTCGGGCAGGATGCAGATCGATATGCGGGCGCAGCGGCGGCGGCCGAACGGGGCGAGCATCAGCATTCTTGGGGCGCGCGAGAACAATCTCAAGAACCTGGATGTGACGTTTCCGCTGGGTGTGATCACGGTGGTCACCGGGGTCTCCGGCTCGGGGAAATCGACGCTGGTGAATGACATTCTGTATCGCGCGCTGGCGCGGAGTCTCTATAAGTCGCGGGAAGAAGCAGGCGCGCACAAGGCGATTTCGGGCGCGGAAAATCTTGATAAGGTGATTCGCATTGACCAGTCGCCGATTGGGCGGACACCGCGATCGAATCCGGCAACCTATACGGGAGTGTTCTCGCACATCCGCGATTTATTTGCGATGCTGCCGGAGTCGCGCGAACGCGGTTACAAGCCGGGCCGTTTCTCATTCAACGTGGCGGGCGGACGTTGTGAAGCGTGCCAGGGAGAAGGGCAGCGCCGCATCGAAATGAACTTTCTGCCCGATGTCTATGTGCTGTGCGAAGGGTGCGGCGGCAGGCGCTACAACCATGAAACGCTGGCGGTGAAATATAACGGGTGTTCGATCGCCGATCTGCTGGAGACGCCGGCGTCGGATGCGCTGGCGATCCTGGAGAATATTCCGCAGGTGAAGCAGAAGTTGCAAACGCTGGTCGATGTCGGGCTGGGGTATCTGCATCTGGGGCAGTCGGCGGTTACGCTTTCCGGCGGCGAAGCGCAGCGGATCAAGCTGGCGCGGGAGTTGAGCAAACGGCAAACCGGGAAGACGCTTTATCTGCTGGACGAGCCGACGACGGGGTTGCATTTCGACGATGTGAAAAAACTGCTGGACGTGTTGCACCGTCTGACCGACTTGGGGAATACGGTCATCATTATTGAACACATCATGGATGTAATTCGCAATGCGGATTGGATTATCGATCTCGGTCCGGAAGGCGGCGAGGACGGCGGGCGGATCGTGGCCCAAGGCACGCCGGAGCAGGTGGCGCGAAACCGGAAATCCTATACCGGGCAGGCGCTGGTGGACTTCCTGGGCGCGCATGGGAATAGATCGGCAGGGTTGAAGAGCTCGATTGCATAAAGGACGGGATAGAAGCGGTTGCGTGCCGGGAACCCTTATGGTAACTTATTAGATTGTCCCGGACATACGGAAGGGATCTAAGGGAGAGATGCGCCCTTGCGGGCGTGTTTGTCTTGTTGCGCTGGCGTAGCTCAGTTGGTAGAGCATCTGATTTGTAATCAGAGGGTCGGGGGTTCAATTCCCTTCGCCAGCTCCAGAATTGGTTCCGGAACACAGAAATCGGCGCGGCGGCTGGCGGTTTTCAACGGCACTCCATAAGGAAAGTTTTTCGTGGTGTGGTATTCGGGCGAAGAAGTCTTCGTGCGCCTTGAGTTCTGTCACCGTTTTCCTGTCGCGCTCAAGGTAGTTTCTGCGTGCGCAGATGGCTGCCGGACCTGAAGTGGAGTCGCCGGGTTGAGGGTTTGCACAGGTGGGTGAGTGGTTAAAGCCAACAGACTGTAAATCTGTCCCTCCTAGCGAGGTACGAAGGTTCGAATCCTTCCCTGTGCACCAGAGTTGAAGCGGGGAGTGGTGGGGATCGCTGAAGAAAGTCCCGGGGGCTGCGAGGGGTCTGTTGAATCGTTTGGCCATGGCGCTGGTCGCGTATGTTGTTCTGGGCGGGCTGGCATGGGCGACGATCAGTGAGCAGCGGATTCGGCTGGTGACGCTGGCCATCCTGGCAATGTTTGCCGTGAAGACGTGGGTGCGGCGGAAAGATGCGTTGCACCCGGACAATAAAGACGATGTTGAGACGTAGCTTGCTACGTCCGGGGGCAGCAAGCCGATGTAGCTCAGTTGGTAGAGCACTCCCTTGGTAAGGGAGAGGTCATCAGTTCAATCCTGATCATCGGCTCCAGAGTTGAGGTGTTTTGCGGGCGTGAGCGAAGCGGGGGCCCGCAGCCGAAATCCTGAGCGCACTGTGCGAAGGAACTCGGGCATTTGCGAAGCAGGAAGGGCGGGAGTAACTCAGTGGTAGAGTCACAGCCTTCCAAGCTGTTGGTCGCGGGTTCGATTCCCGTCTCCCGCTCCAGAGATTTGTGAATTACGAATGGGTGGAGACGTAGCAAGCTACTTCTCTACGGAGAAAGCGAGTTATGGCGAAGGAAAAATTTGAGCGCAATAAGCCGCACTGCAACGTGGGGACGATTGGTCACATTGATCATGGCAAGACGACGTTGACGGCGGCCATCACCAAAGTGTTGTCCAAGCACAACCCGAAAATCATGTTCCGGTCGTTTGATTCGATCGACAACGCGCCGGAAGAGAAGGCGCGCGGCATCACCATCGCCACGGCGCACGTGGAATATGAGACGGCGAACCGGCACTATGCGCACGTGGATTGTCCGGGTCACGCCGACTACATCAAGAACATGATCACCGGCGCGGCGCAGATGGATGGCGCGATCTTAGTCGTTGCGGCGACCGATGGTCCGATGCCGCAGACTCGCGAGCATGTGTTGCTGGCGCGGCAAGTGGGTGTTCCCTACATAGTGGTTGCCTTGAACAAGTGCGATGCGGTGGATGATCCCGAACTGCTTGACTTGGTCGAGCTCGAAGTGCGTGAGTTGCTGAAAGGCTATCAGTTCCCTGGAGATGACGTGCCGGTGATCCGGCTGTCGGCGCTGGGCGCGCTGAACGGCGAAGAGAAGTGGGAGAAGCAAGTGGACGCGCTGATGGAGGCGGTGGACAAGAGCGTTCCGCAGCCGGCGCGCGAGTTGGATAAACCGTTCCTGATGCCGATTGAAGATATTTTCTCGATTCAGGGACGTGGCACAGTGGTGACGGGGAGAATCGAGCGTGGCAAGGTGAAGGTCGGCGAGGAAGTGGAGATTGTGGGCTTCCGCGATACCCGCAAGACGGTGGTCACCGGCGTCGAAATGTTCAAGAAGCAATTGGACGAAGGCATGGCGGGAGACAATGCTGGTTTGCTGCTGCGCGGCATTGCGAAAGAAGATGTGGAGCGCGGGATGGTGCTGGCGAAAGGTGGATCGATTACGCCGCACACCAAGTTCAAAGCGGAAGTTTATATTCTGACCAAGGAAGAAGGCGGGCGGCATACGCCGTTTTTCAAGGGCTACCGGCCGCAGTTTTATCTGCGGACGACGGACGTGACGGGCGTGGCGGAGATGCCGGCGGGCACGGAGATGGTGATGCCGGGAGACAATGTGAGTCTGGTGATTGAGTTGATCACGCCAGTGGCGATGGAGAAGGGATTGCGATTCGCCATCCGCGAAGGCGGCCACACCGTGGGCGCAGGAACGATCAGCGAGATTGTGACGTAAGGAAAGCGTCGTACGTCGTTGGTCGTTCGTCGTTCGCAAAAGCAGATTCCTCACCGCTAAGGCGGTTCGGAATGACAAAGAGTAACAAGGTTAAGCTAAGAGCTAAAGGCTAATAGCCAGGAGCGGTTTTGCGATGCCCCGAGAAATTATTACGATACAGTGCGGTGATTGCAAGGAACGGAATTACTCGAAGACCAAGAATCGGAAGACGACTCCGGATCGGCTGGAGCTGAAGAAGTTCTGCCGCCGGTGCCGGAAGCATACGCCGCATAAAGAGGTGAAGTGACGCCGCTTAGCGGGCGTGAGCCAAGCGGAGCCCGCTGGCGTCATCCTGAGCGTTTCTTTGCGAAGGATCTCGCGAGCAAGGATGCAGTAAGCACAGGGGCGTAAGCTCAACGGTTAAACTGTCGGTCTCCAAAACCGAACTTGGGGGTTCGAATCCCTCCGCCCCTGCCAGAGTTTTGAGGCTGATGAGGGAAGACCGGTGTGGTGATGGGAGTTGAGGCGAAGAAGATGGCAAATACACTAGCAACGGCGGGCGATATCGGCGAGCGGCTCAAGTCCTGGCCGGAGCGGGTCAAGACTTTCTACAACGATGTGCGTACCGAGATGAAGAAAGTCACGGCGCCGTCGTTCAAGGAAGTTCGAGCCACCACCAGTGTGGTGATTGTGACTGTGTTCTTGTTTGGCGTTTATTTCTGGGCCGTCGATAATACGATCGGCACGGGAATCAACTATCTGTTCAAGTATCTGACCCATCACTAAGCCGGGAAGGAATCCGCAACTTTGCGCGTTATGCCAGAGGAAGAAAAGAACGAGGTCTTGGAAGCCGGCGCGGAAGCGCCGGTGGTCGCAGAAGGCGAAGTTCCCCGCAATCCCAACATGAAGTGGTACATTATCCACTCCTACTCGGGATTTGAGCGGAAGGTGAAAGAGTCGCTGGAATCGCGTATCCAGGCTTTCGGCCTGCAAGAGAAAATTGGCAAGGTCCTGATCCCGACAGAGTCGGTCACTGAAGTTCGCGGTGGGAAGAAATACACCTCTGAGCGCATGTTCTACCCCGGCTACGTGCTGGTGGAAATGGACATGGACGATCATGTGTGGCACGTAGTGAAAGCCACGCCGCGGGTCACGGGATTCGTCGGCACCGGCCAGCAGCCGACGCCGCTCTCGGAAGAAGAAGTTCAGCACATTGTGTATCGTGTGGGCGAATCGAAGGACAAGCCCAAGCTGAAGGTGAAATTCGAGAAGAATGAAAGCGTCCGCATCACCGAAGGGCCGTTTGCGACCTTCCAGGGAATTGTGGATGAGGTGAATGAAGACCGCGAGACCTTGAAAGTGATGGTCACGATCTTCGGCCGCTCCACCCCGGTGGAACTGGAGTTCAACCAGGTGGAGAAGGTGGCATAGGCGACAACATGGGCACTTTCACTGCGAAAATGCGGGTCTGGAATCCGGCGAACCCGGCGCCTGTCGAAGAGTTGGAAGCAATCGTGGATACTGGTGCCGCCTATAGTTGGGTTTCGCGAACGCGTCTGCAGGCTTTGGGCGCGAGTCCAGTAAGGCGGATGCAGTTCCGGACGATTGAAGGCCATCTGATTGACCGTGAGTTAGTACCTGTTTTCGTCGCTACGGATGAATTCACCGGTGGGGACAATGTCGTGGCGGCGGAATCGGGAGATATGGAAGTTATCGGTTCTCATACATTAGAGAGCCTTGGGGTCACAGTCGATCCGGTTAGCAAGAAGCTGGTTCCCACGGTCGGACTGGCTCTGAGCGCTTACGAGCTTATGCGGAATTCATAACAACGCGAGCCCCAGGCGCTCGCTTGAAGAGAGATTATGGCAAAAAAGGTTACAGGTTCAGTAAAGCTACAGATTGCGGCGGGCAAAGCCACGCCGGCGCCTCCGGTGGGTCCGGCGCTTGGTCAGGCGCAGATCAACATCATGGAGTTCTGCAAGCAGTTCAACGCCCGGACCAATGCCAAGGAACTGGAAGGGCTGATCATTCCGGTCGTCGTGTCGGTGTACAGCGACCGTTCGTTCACCTTCATAACCAAGACGCCTCCGGCTTCGATTCTGCTGAAGCGGGCGGCGGGGATCGCCAAGGGATCGGGCACGCCGAACAAAGATAAGGTCGGCAAGGTCACAGCCAAGCAGGTAGAAGAGATCGCCCGGCAGAAGATGCCTGACCTGAATGCTGCTTCCGTGGAAACCGCCATGAAGAGTGTACGCGGTACGGCGCGGTCGATGGGAATTGAAGTGGTTGGATAGTTTGTGCCGGACGGTCGTGGGCCAGGGTGCCTGCGCCAAACAAGCACAGTCGAAATACTACGGCTCATCGAAATAACGTTGAGCGGTGGGAGACGAGGAAGCGATGAAAAAATCAGGGAAGAACATTACTAAGGCGCGGAAGGCTGTTGAGAGCCGCTCCTACACGTTGCAGGATGCGGTTCCGCTGCTGCAAAAGGTCAAGTACGCCAAGTTTGACGAGACGGTGGAAATTACCATGCGTCTGGGCGTCGATCCCAAGCATGCGGACCAGATGGTCCGCGGCACTGTGGTTCTGCCACACGGATTGGGGAAGTCGAAGAAAGTTCTCGTGATCGCCACCGGCGAAAAGGTGAAAGAAGCCGAGGCGGCGGGCGCTGACTTTGTGGGCGGCGAGGAAATGGTCGAGAAGATCAGCAAGGAAAACTGGACCGATTTCGACGCTTTGATCGCCACGCCGGACGTCATGAAGTCGGTTGGCCGTCTGGGTAAGGTTTTGGGTCCCAAGGGACTGATGCCGAACCCGAAGACGGGTACGGTGACTTTCGACGTCGGCAAAGCGGTGCAGGAAGTGAAAGCCGGTAAAGTGGAATTCCGCACCGACAAGACGGCGCTGGTGCACGTTCCGGTGGGGAAGATTTCGTTTACGGCGGATAAACTGGTCGACAACGCCAACACGGTGATTACCAGCGTGGTCAAGGCGAAGCCGACGGTTGCCAAAGGCAAGTATGTGAAGGGCTGCTATCTCAGTTCCAGCATGGGCCCGGGGATTTCAATTGATATCAGCGCGCTAGAGGCGGCGGCGAAGGCATAGCCAGGCGTCCGGCCAGCCGAGGACGGCTGTTTCCGCGTGGATCGAAAAGGGAGTAAGACATGGCGGTCACGAAAGCAAGAAAAACCGAGCAAGTTGAGAAGTTGGGCAAGGACCTGAAGAACGTGTCCAGCCTGATTGTCACCACCTACAGCAAGCTGACGGTGGCCCAGGACTATGAACTGCGCAAGTCGCTGCGCAGCAGTGGCGCAAAGTATACGGTGGTGAAGAACACCCTGGCGGAGCGCGCGGCAAAGGGCACGAAAGTGGAGTCGGTGCTCAAGGATCTCTCAGGCGTTACCTCGATTGCATACACCGAGGGCGACCCGGTCGCGCTGGCGAAGGCGCTCTCGAAGTACGCCAAGGACCATCCGGAGTTTACTTTCAAGGCGGGCGTGGTGGAAGGGCGGGCGGTCACGATCAACGAGATTCAAGCGCTGGCCACGATGCCGTCCAAGGAAGAGATCATGTCCAAGCTGCTGTTCCTGATCAATGCTCCGGCGCAGCGCCTGGTGACGGTGATGAATGCGGTGGGACGCGATATCGCCGTGGTCATCAACCAGGGCGTAGAGAAGGGCAAGTTCAAGGAAGCTTAGAAATTGCAGAATTTCTGGATGGCGGAAGCTGTCCGAAAAGTTCGGTTGTCTGTAGCCAAGGGTTGCGCGGTTTCCGTCCGCAGCGTGTCTGGCGCGGTGGATGGATAGCCTGGTCGCACTGGAAACTTTGGCTTCGGATGGCGAAGTTAATGACAGATCAAACTGAATTGGAGATACGGACATGGCGGATTTACAGCAGTTAGAAGAAACAATCGTAGGGCTGTCGCTGCTGGATGCAGCGCAGCTGGTAAAGAAGCTGGAAGAAAGGCTCGGCGTATCGGCCGCGGCCGCGGCTCCAGTGATGATGGCGGGCGGCGGTGGAGCGGCTGCTGGCGCGGCTCCGGCCGAAGAGAAGACCGAGTTCACCGTGGTCCTCAAAGAGGTGGGCGCCAATAAGATCAATGTTATCAAGGCGGTCCGCGAAGTCACCAGCCTGGGCTTGAAAGAAGCCAAGGACCTGGTGGACGGGGCCCCCAAGAACGTGAAAGAGGGCGTCTCCAAGGATGAGGCGGAGACCATCAAGAAGAAGTTCACCGAAGCCGGAGCTGTTGTCGAAGTGAAGTAATCCAGCTGGCGTCATCCTGGGCATTGGGAAGGATCTCTGGATCCTCGTCCCGGAGGTCCCAGGAATGGCGGCGGATGGGCGCAAGTTCGACGGCGGCGTACGATCTTTAGTTGGTGAAGCTTTCTGGACGGTGTTACCATCTATATACCAATGACATCGTAAGTGGCTTCATCGAGGTGGCTGCAGCTATTCACTCTACTGGCCCAGGGCAAGCGGAGAGTGGCCGCAGGCACGGGTTGGCAACTGTTTCGCGGGCAGGGCGGAACGGGAACAGGCCTTAAACTACTGGCGCGGAAACGACACATTTCAACAGAGGCTAAGCGCTGCAACTGGCGCCTGTGGGAACTTGCGTCCCTACGGGCGCATACGTGTTTTCTCAGGATTAGTCCGTTTTAGTGTCGTGGCGCGGCCACAACCGCGCTGCACATTTCGCGGTTCCCGCAGCTTACAGCTGCGAATGAAGATTGGGAGTATCTGAATGTCAACGAAGAACGGATTCCGCAAACGCTTTGATTTCTCTAAGATTCCAGCAACCATCCAGATCCCGAATTTGATCGAGGTACAGAAGCGATCGTATGACCGCTTTCTGCAAATGGACCGGTTGCCGAGCGAACGCGACGACGGCGGATTGCAGGCGGTATTTCAGTCGGTGTTCCCGATTACCGACTTCCGCAACGTTTCGCAACTCGAGTTTGTCGACTACGCCATTGGCAACTGGGAATGCAAGTGCGGCCACCTGAAGGGCCTGCACCATCTCCGCACCACTTGCAAGAACTGCGGATCGACGGTGATTACCGACCCGTTCCATCCCGGCGAAGTGCTTTGCCAGAAGTGCGGCACCTACAACGCGAACACGCCGGATTTCTGCAACAAGTGCGGCGACCCGGTCGGTTTACAGCTGAAATATGACGTGGCGGAATGCGAGGAGCGCGGCATGACCTACTCCGCCCCGCTTAAGGTCACCATGCGTCTGACCATTTTCGATAAGGACGCCGAGACTGGGAACCGCTCCATCCGCGACATTAAGGAACAGGAAGTCTTCTTCGGCGACGTTCCTTTGATGACGGAGAACGGCACGTTCATCATCAACGGCACCGAGCGCGTGATTGTCAGCCAGTTGCACCGCTCGCCGGGCGTGTTTTTTGAGACCGCCAATAACCGCACCTATTTCCTCGGCAAGATCATTCCGTACCGCGGTTCGTGGGTGGAATTTGAGTACGACCAGAAGAACGTTCTCTATGTCCGCATCGACCGCAAGCGCAAATTCCTTGGCACAATTTTTCTGCGCGCCCTGGGCCTTCGCTCCGGCGAGGACATCCTGCGCACTTTCTATACCGTCGATCGGGTCGCGGTTCGCGACAAGAAGCTTTATTGGACTATCGATCCGAACGCTGAAAAGCCGACGAACCTGCTCGGCATGAAGCTGGCGCACAGCATCAAGAACAAGTCCGGAGATGAAATCGCTCATTCCGGCCGCAAGCTCAACGCGGCCGTTCTGAAGGAAATTCAGAAGGCCAAGATCAGCGAGATTGAGGTCGACATCAGCGATCTCGAAGGGGCGTGGGTTGCCGGGGACGTGGTCGACACGACCACCGGCGAAGTTCTGCTCGAAGCCAACTCCGAGTTGACTGCCGATAAGCTTGCCAAGATTCTTGATTCCGCGGTGGTGGAACTGAGTCTGTTCTTCCCCGAGCGCGACGACGTAGGCACCGTGATCAGCGCCACGCTGAAACGCGATTCTGTGAAGACGCCGCAGGAGGCGCTGATCGAGATTTACCGCAAACTACGGCCGGGAGATCCGCCGACGCTGGACACGGCAACGGCGCTTTTCCACGGCATGTTCTTTGACGCACGCAAGTACGACTTCTCTCGCGTGGGCCGCTTGAAGTTCAACATCAAGCTGTTCGAAAAGAGTGATGCCACCAGCCTCGAGCATCGCACGCTCGAGCCGGATGATTTCTACGCCACCATCCGCTACCTGATTAAGCTGCGCAAGAACATCGGGATCGTGGACGACATCGATCATCTGGGCAACCGTCGCGTTCGCGCGGTGGGCGAGCTGCTGGAAAACCAGTTCCGCATCGGATTGGTCCGCATGGAACGCGCCATTAAGGAAAAGATGAGCGTGTACCAGGAAATGTCGACGGCCATGCCGCACGACTTGGTCAACGCCAAGCCGGTCATGGCTGCGATCCGCGAGTTCTTTGGATCTTCACAACTGTCGCAGTTCATGGATCAGACCAATCCGCTGTCGGAGATCACGCACAAGCGGCGTCTGTCAGCCCTTGGGCCGGGCGGTCTGTCACGGGAGCGCGCCGGATTCGAAGTCCGGGACGTGCATCCCACGCACTATGGGCGTATTTGTCCAATTGAGACCCCGGAAGGTCCGAACATCGGGCTGATCTCGTCTTTGAGTTGCTACGCCCGCATCAACGACTACGGTTTTATCGAGTCGCCCTACCGCCGGATTAAAGGCGGCCGGGTGATCGACTTTGTCAGCGTGGTGAATGCCGGGGACAGTGACTTCAAGGTCGGAGATCATGCTGAGAAGCACGAGGTCGAAAAGATCAATGCTGATTTGAAAGAGCGACGCAAGAAGCCGATTGAGCTGGAGCCGTTTTCCTTCTACCTTTCGGCCTGGGAAGAGGACAAGCACGTGATTGCGCAGGCCAACGTCGAACTGGACGACAAGGGCCGCATCGTCGGAGATCTGGTGAACGCGCGCAAGGCCGGTAACTTCGTTCTGGTCAGCAAGGAAGAAGTTGACTACATCGACGTGAGCCCGAAGCAATTGGTTTCAGTGGCGGCATCGCTGGTTCCGTTCCTGGAGCACGATGACGCCAACCGAGCGTTGATGGGCGCGAACATGCAGCGCCAATCCGTTCCGTTGCTGCGCGCCGAAGCTCCGATTGTGGGCACCGGCATGGAAGGTGTGACGGCGCGTGATTCCGGCGCGGTGGTGCTGGCGCGACGCAACGGGAT